>Ga0136617_10002152_pt1 | contig 17629 bp, 13 predicted proteins | sample AntDrymUQ3222106_2_FD_129672 | JGI IMG/M metagenome (GOLD analysis project Ga0136617, IMG submission 129672) | Polar desert sand microbial communities from Dry Valleys, Antarctica - metaG UQ322 (21.06) | ecosystem: Environmental > Terrestrial > Soil > Desert | place: Antarctica: Dry Valley... | reverse complement strand
TGAGTCGTCACTAGCGCGGCGACCGGCGACGCGTGATGGCACACCATTCGCCAACCCGATGGGGTCCGCATGAAAATGTTGGTGGCCACCGCTGTGCCGCGGGCCGTGCCCGCCGATGTGGATACATGCTCGATCGCGCTTTGCATCGCCAGGCCGACCGTTTCGATGACGACGATTTCGTCCAGACGAAACGATAGCTTGGCGTCGCCGGAAAAGAGCTGCTCCCACGCGGTTCGTACCGCGTCGTAACCCACCATCCTGGGGCCGCCCGGATGCACGCAAACGATTTCCTCGTCGTCGGCCCAAGCGGCCATCATCGCGTCCAGATCGCGGGCTTCGAACGCCTGGTAGAAGGCAAGCGCTGCGTCTTGCGGCGACGTATAGATGGGCGGTGTGCGGAGTTTCGCCATCGCATTATCGTGTTGAGGACTCACGCGCGAGATCGTAGACAACGGCCGGCAGCAAGTCGCGCATGCACCGGAAGTGACCGAGCGGGCATTCGCGCTGGAAGCAAGGGCTGCAAGCGATCTCGATTTTCGCAACTTGCGCAACGGGAGACAGCGGCGGAGTGTAGACCGGTGACGATGAGCCGAAGAGCGCGACCAAAGGCACACCAACGGCCGCCGCGGCGTGCATCAGGCCGGAATCATTGCTGACGACGAGCGAAGCCACGGACAAGAGATCGATCGCTGTACCGAGATCGGTGCGGCCGGTCAAGTCGCGCACCTTATCGACGTCCTGTCCCAACGCGGCGACGACTGCCGTCGCCGCGAGCTTGTCGTTCGGCGAGCCGACAATCCAGACGGCAGAGCCTTCGCGCAAAAACAAGGCGGCCAACGCGGCGAAATGATGCGGCGGCCAGCGTTTGGCCGGCCCATATTCAGCACCGGGGCAAAGCACGATCACGGGTCGATTGGTCTGGAGCCGCAGTGCGCGAAGTGCTGCCGCCAGATTGGCGCGATCGGGAACGAGCGCGGGCGCTGGCGGGAAGGGTACGAGCTCACCTGCCGAGCCGGCGAGGGCGGTGAAGCGATCGACCAGACGTGGCAGCGCATTGACGTCGCGGCGGCGGGCGTCGTTCAACAATCCGAAGCGCGCTTCGCCCACGTAGCCTATGCGCCGGGGAATACGCGCGAACCAAGGAACGAGCGCAGATTTCCAAGAGTTGGGCAACACCAGCGATCGCGCATACTTCTCCCGCCGCAACTTCACCCCTAAGCGGTGTCGTGCGCGGAGATCGAGCTTGCCTTTCTCGAACGGGCTCTCGATGATCGTGCGAATGCCGCGGATCCGCCGGTAGACAGGCGCGCACCACGAGGGTGCCAAGACATCCACAAGCGGATCCTCGTATGGATCGCGAATGAGGGCGATGAGGGGCTCGGACAGAATCGCGTCACCGACCCACGACGGCGCGACGATCAGAACTCGTTCGCGCCCCATCGCGAGTCAACGCGCGCCGCTCGCAAGGCGATAGCGGGTCCCGCAGTACGGGCACATGGCCTCAAAGCGATCGTTCAGCTCGAGAAATACGCGCGGATGCGATGACCACAACGGCATCGACGGGTTCGGGCAGAACACCGGGGCGTCCGCGCTCGAGACGGACACGAACGAGTCCTCGCCGACGTCGCTCTTCGCGGCTTCGCGGGTCATATCTTCGTGAGCCAGTGTTGCTTTTCCGGATTGTTGCCGTTGACCGTATCGAAGAAAAGCGACTGCAACTTGCGCGTGACTTCTCCGCGTGCGCCCTCACCGATCATCCGGTTATCGAGCTCGCGAATGGGGGTGACTTCGGCCGCCGTACCGGTGAAAAATGCTTCGTCGGCGCAGTACACCTCATCTCGCGTGATGCGTCGCTCCGTCAGCTTGAGCCCAAGCTCCTGCGCGAAGGTCAAGATCGTCGCGCGCGTGATGCCGTTCAGAGCACCCGACGAAAGGTCCGGTGTATGCAACTCGCCGTTGATGACGAGGAAGATATTCTCGCCCGATCCCTCAGAGACGTACCCTTGCGGGTCGAGCAACAAAGCTTCGTCGTACCCGTCGTGGGTGGCTTCCTGATTGGCGAGAATCGAATTCAAGTAATTGGCGCAGGCTTTGGCGCCGGTCATGTGAATGTTGACGTGATGGCGCGTGAACGACGACGTCTTGACGCGAATGCCTTTTTCGAGCCCCTCGGCGCCTAGATAGGCACCCCAGGGCCATGCGGCGATCGCGACGCGGACGGGATTCGACTTGGCGGCCACACCCATGGCGTGCGAGCCATAGAACACAAGCGGTCGGAGATAGCAGGACTCAAGCTTGTTGTCGCGAACGCACGCGAGCTGGGCTTGCTCGAGGTCGTCCCGAGTAAATGGGATCTTCATGCCGAAAATGTGCGCCGAGCGAAACAGCCGGTTGGTATGGTCACGCAACCGAAAGATGGCCGGCCCCTGCCCGGTCTTGTAGCAGCGCACGCCCTCGAACACTCCCATACCGTAATGCAGCGTATGGGTGAGCACGTGGGTGGTGGCGTCCCGCCACGGGACCATTTTGCCGTCGTACCAAATCCATCCGTCCCGGTCGGCCATCGACATCCGCATCTCCTGGAATTTCCGGCAAAGTAGGCGATTTTAGCGGATTCCCGTCAGCCGCTCTCTGCTGCGCGCGATCGACTTCTACTCGTTTTAATCCAGTTCCGCCCAATTCGCACCGAATGCCTGTTGCCATAGCGCGCTGACCGCGGCGCGCCGTGCTGTCTCCGGCTCGGCTGGTACGCGCGCCTGCGGTGCGCCGGTCAGACGGACTTGATGCTGCAAGCGCCGGAAGTCCCGATAGGCGTCCGCTGCCGCCCACGCGATCTCTGGCGCCAACAGGCCCAATTGCTGTGCGATATCAAGCAATGCAATGTTGCCGAGGTTCCGAGTCAGCGACGGATGGCGATGCGCATAGGCCAGAACCAAATATTGGACAGCGAATTCGATGTCCACCATGCCACCGGCGTCGTGCTTGACATCGAACAGCGCCGTCGGATTGGGATGACCGGCGGCCATTTTGCGGCGCATCGCGACAACGGTCTCGGCCAGTGCCTGGGGATCGCGTGGCAAACAGAGGATTGCCTCGCGCTCGCTCTCGAAAGCGGCCCCGAGCCGAGTGTCACCGGCAACGAAGCGCGCGCGCGTCAGCGCCTGGTGCTCCCACAGCCATGCGTGCTCGCGCTGATACTTGCAAAATGCTGGGAAGCTCGAGACGAGGAGCCCGCTCTCACCATCCGGGCGTAAGCGCAAGTCGGTCTCGAACAAGCGTCCCGCCGCAGTGGTCGTCGTCAACCAAGTATTCACGCGCTGCGCTAATCGTGTGTAGCGCTGCGGGCGCGTCGCCGCGTAACGATCATGCTTGGCAACGTCGTACAGGAACACGAGATCAAGATCGGATGCGTAGCCCAACTCCTTCCCTCCGAGCTTCCCGTAGCCAATGATTGCGAACCGTGGTGCGGGAGCTCCGCGGCTCGCAATCTGCGACCAGCATAGGTCAAGCGTCGCCGCGAGTACCAGGTCGGTCAACGCGGACAAATGGTCGGCAAGACGCTCGACGCTCAACTGCCCACTCAAGTCTTGCGCAAGCAGCCTGAACGTTTGCGCGTGATGGAAGTGGCGTAGCGCATCCATCTGCCGCTCGGCGTCGCCCGCTTGTTCGCTCAGAGCTTGCGCAAGCTCTGCTTTCCAGTCGTTCCAATCCGGTTCGGACAGCAGAATGCGCGCGTCGAGCAATTCATCGAGCAGAATCGGATGGCGCGTCAAATACTCGGCCGCCCAAGCTGATGCACCCATGAGCTCTGCGAGACGTGGCAGCAGTTGTGGATGCTCGATGACCAAAGCAAGGTAGGCACTACGCCGGCTAACCGCTTCGAGGAGTGCCAAGAGCCGGACGAACACTGCCTGCGCGCCGGCGCGACCCGGGTGCGCTGCGGCGACGCTTAAAAGCTGCGGGATCAGTGCGTCGAACCGCTGGCGCGATAATTCAGGAAGCGCAACCAAGCGGCTGCTGGTTTTCACGCGCGCGAGCGTTCCCAAGATTCCTTCTGGGTCTGCAAAGCCTATGTTCGCCAAGGTAGCGATCGCCGCCGGCTTGTTTGAAGGGTCTTCCCACAGGGTGCGTAGCGAATCGCCGTCGCGCGACTCCGGAGCTTCGGGTCCACCCAAGACCTGCGCAAAATGCAGCCCGACAATCGCGCGCTCTCGCGCGAGGGCGCGGTCGAACTCGCCACATGACTGATAGCGCATGGCAGCAGCGATGGCGGCTCGCTCGCTTACCTCCTCGGGCACCTGATGCGTCTGTGCGTCGTCACGGTATTGCAGCCGGTGCTCGAGATTGCGCAAAAAGAGGTAAGCCGTGCGCAGCGCATCGGTGGCGCCCGGCGGCATCGACGAGCGAATGGCGAGAGCGGCCAACGCCGGCAGCGTGCCGCGCTCACGAAGTCTGGGTTCGCGCCCGCCGCGGACGATCTGCAACGCTTGCACGATGAATTCAAGCTCGCGAATGCCCCCTTCACCCAATTTGATGTTGGCGGAGAAGTCGCGGCGTGCGCTCTGCTCGCGAATCTGGCGGTGCACATCGCGCAGGCCTTCGTACGCGTCGTAATCGAGATACCTGCGATAAACGAACGGCACGATCAGCGCATCGAGATCGTGGTGCCTGACCCCAGTGAGCGGCCGTGCCTTGAGCCAGGCATAGCGCTCCCACGTTCTTCCTTGCGTGACGAGATATTGCTCGAGGCTCCCGAACGAAGTCGTTAGCGTTGCCGCCTCTCCATACGGGCGCAATCGCATGTCGACGCGAAAGACGTAGCCGTCCGAGGTCTGCTCCTGCAGCCCGCGAATGACTTTTTGGCCCAGGCGGTCGAAGAACTCACGATTGGAAAGCGGCCGCGGTCCCGCGGTTTCACCTTCTTCTGGATAGACGAATATGAGATCGATATCCGAGGACACGTTGAGCTCGCCACCGCCTAGCTTGCCCATGCCGACGACGATGAGTCGCTGCGGTTCGCCGCTCTCCTCGCCCAACGGCTCGCCGTGATTCGCAGTCATCTCCGCTGTGTGCAGCGAGACCAGAGAACGCAGCGCGACTTCGGCGAGTGTCGTCATCGCCTCGCAAACCTGGGTGAGGTCGGCGCGCCCGGTCAGATCGCGTGCGAGCGTGTGCAGGAAAACGCGCCGGCGCAAGGTCCGTAGCGTCGTTGCCAGTGCCGGTGCTTCCGACGTTTCCTGACACTCAATAATGGCCCGCGCGCGGAGCCAGTCAAAGGAATGATCGAGTGTGGCGACGACCTCTTCGCGCAACTCCGGCAGGGCTTCCAGGATGCGCGTCGCGTAGCGACTGAACGCAAGCGCGTGTTCGAGGTCCATCAGTGGCAGGTGCGGCTCGATTGTTCGGCTACAATCGAGTCACAAAGGTGGTGTGCGCATTATGCCCGTCGTGTCCTCTTCTACGCCGCTCGCCACGTTATTTCCACCCCATCCGTTCCAAACGCGGCGAGATCAGTCATGGAGCGCTCGCGGTGATGACCCGTTGCCTTTCCGCCGCGAATCGACTAGCTCAATTGCCACCCCCTCAGTGGCTACCCCATCTTGCAAAAAACGCCAGCGAGTCGCGGGAAGCCGATCCGGCAAACGCAAAGTCTTACCGTTGTCTGCATCGATAGAGATGCAGCCTTGACGCATTCGCGCGCGAATCGTGTTCTGCGCGTTGCTGGCGGTACGCTGATCGCCGCGGTTGCGCTCTTTTGCCTCGCGCTCCTGGTCGTTCGCTTTTTCATCTTTCCGCGCATCGATAGCTACCGCGACGAGATCGCTGCGCGGCTATCCGCGGAGCTCGACGCGGGTGTGGAGATCGCCGCGATCGACACCGGCTGGGATGGATGGAATCCCAAGCTGTCGGTTCGCGGTCTGACAATCCATGACCGGAAGGAGCCCCGTGCACCGCCGGTCCTCGAGCTGCCGCGCGTTGATCTGGTGGTCGCATGGACGTCGATTCCGCTCCTCGATCTGCGGCTCGAGCAGTTGACAATCCACGGTCCGCAGCTCGCCGTGCGCCGCGATTCAGCGGGTCGACTGTACCTTGCCGGCGTCGAGATCGATCAGACCGCGCGCGACGGCGACACGCGACTTGCCGACTGGCTGCTGCGCCAACCGGAACTCGTGGTGCGCGATGCGCTCGTCACCTGGACCGACGAGCTCCGTGGCGCCTCGGAGCTGGTGCTCGAAGACGTGCAGCTTCAGCTGGAGCAGAGCTTCGGTCGACATCGCTTCGGCCTCCGGGCAAAGGCACCGGCGAACTTGGCGGCGCCGCTCGATGTACGCGGCGACATCACCGGGCTGTCGTTGGCCGAATGGCGTACTGCCAAAGGCAACGTGTACGTCCGGGTCGACTACACCGACGTGGCGCTGTGGCAGGAATGGATCTCGCTGCCTATCGCAGTGAACAGCGGCAAGGGAGCCTTGCGCCTGTGGCTCGAGTTCGAAAGCGGCAAGCCGCGCGAGATCGTTGCGGATCTTGACCTCGCCGACGTGCGTACGAAGCTCAAGGAAGACTTATCTCCATTGGAGATCGCGCGCGTCTCCGGTCGTCTCGGGTGGAAGGACCATCCAGAGACGCGGGAAATATGGACGCAACGCCTCACGGTCCAGGTATTGGACACGGCGATGCCGACGCCGGTCGAGCTTCGGCTGACGTTAAACGAAGCCACGGACGGTAGCGTCACCGGCGGTCGCGCAAGTTTCGACCAACTCGAAATTGAGTCTCTCGCAGCGGTGACGCCACATTTGCCGATCCCGGAAACATGGCAGCACTCGCTCAGGCAAATCGTGCGGGGAAGCATTGCCGATGCGCGGTATGAATGGAAAGGGCCGTTGGCGACGCCGGCGACCTTTGCGGCAAGCGGCAAGCTCAAGAGCTTGGCCATCGCACCGCAGGATGGCGTGCTGCAAGTGTCCGGCATAACGGGCGCGATCACGGCCAACGAAGCTGGAGGTGAAATCAAGATCGACAGCCGGGATGTGGTGCTCGCGCTGCCGCGCACGTTTACCGATCCTTTAGCCTTCACGACCGCGGGCGGGCGGGTGCAATGGGACAAAACCGGCGGAGAATGGCGGGTTCGGTTCGACGATCTCCGCTTTGCCAATGCGCACACGTCCGGCCGCCTCGCAGGGTCGTGGCGATCGCACGCTAAAAAAGGCGGAGCCGTTGATATCGCTGCCGAGTTGACGCGGTTGGATCTCGCGCATCTCGATCGCTACCTGCCGCTCGAGCTTCACCCAGTCACGCGCGATTGGCTGAGGCTCGGCATCAAGCAAGGGGTCGCGCGCGATTTGCGGCTCGCGATCTCCGGCAATCTCGCCGACTTCCCGTTTCCGGACAACCGCGGAGGACGCTTCGCCGCTACGCTCAACGTCGCCGATGCAACGCTCGCCTACGGCGACGCCTGGCCCGAGATCAACGCGATTGACGCGGAGGTCAAGTTCGAAGGCGCTCGGGTGACGATCAACGCCGCACGCGGCCAAATCTTCGGGGCGCAAGTAGGTCCGGTAGTAGCACAGATCGCGGATACAACAGTGACCCATCCGCGCTTGACGCTCACCGGTGAAGCGACTGGTCCGACGTCGGACTTCCTGCGGTTCATCACAAACAGTCCACTGGCCAGTGTCATCGGACCCTTCAGCGACAGCGCCAAGGCGGTCGGCAACGGAGCATTGAAATTGTCGTTTGCGCTCCCGCTTGGCCAGCAGGGCACCGCCAACGTGACGGGGGAATTCCGATTCTTGGACAATGAGATTCGCTTACCGGGCTTACCGGAGCTCACGCAAGTCAAAGGCCAACTGACATTCAGCGAGCAGGGCGTCTCGGCACAGAACCTGACACTTGAAACGTTGGGAGGTCCTGCAACACTGCGATTCGAAAGCGGCGAGGATGGTGTGCGGGTAACTGCCGCGGGCACCGCGAGTTTGGTTCAAACCAAGGCTTACTTCGACATGCCGCTGCTGCACCGCATGAGTGGCAACGCGCCCTGGCAGCTGAGCGCGATCACTCGTCCTGAATTCGCGACGTGGATGCTGGAAAGCGATTTGCGAGGCGTTGCAGTCGATTTGCCTGCGCCATTGGGGAAGACCGCCGCGATGGCCGCCCCGCTCAAGATCGAGCGCCGTGCCGTCGCTGGCAAGCCCGATGAAGACACCTTAAGCGTCGACTATGCGGGTCCGTTGCGCCTCGTCGCTCACCGCCGACTCGCCGGAGGTGTTCCCACCGTCGATCGTGCGCTGCTCTTGCTCGGCGACGCCGTCGCTCGTGGAGGCGCTGCGGAGCGCCCTGGAATTTGGGTCCGTGGACAACTCGCTGCATTCGATGTCGACGAATGGCTTACGCTGAGGTGGAACGAGACAAGCAATGAGGGAGCGGTGGCCGCCGAGCGCTCGGATGCGCTCAAGTTACAAGGTGTCGATATCGACGTCGCTCGCCTGGGCCTATTTGGCCGAGTCGTCAATGATTTGAAGCTCTCGGCGCGGCGCGCGTCTGACGATTGGCGCTTGACGCTAAATGGCCGCGAGATCGAGGGCACTGCCAATTGGCGCGGAAGGTCTACGGCATTGCCGAATGGGCGGGTGCAGGCGCGACTCGCGCGCCTGACGCCCCCCGGCAATGGAGAACAACGACAGCAGCGGGGCGACGCGGTTACCGGCCCAAACAGCGAAAGCACCAACACGTGGCCAGAGCTCGATATCGTTGCCGAGCGATTTGTCTCCGACGGCCGCAATCTGGGTAAGCTCGAGCTCGTCGCACAGCCGGCTGGTCCAGAGTGGCGGATTACCAAGTTGGCGCTCGTGAACGACGCGGGACGGCTCGACGCAACGGGATCATGGAGGGCATCGGGCGCGCGCCAGCAGACAGAGCTCGAGGTGGCGTTGAGCGCGGAAGATGCTGGGGCCTACCTTGCCCGTCTCGGATTGCCTGATTCGATCAAGAACGCCGCAACGACGATCGCCGGACGCCTTGCATGGTCCGGTGCTCCCAATGAATTCGATTATCCGACCCTCACCGGAACCCTTCGTCTGCAGTCCGGCGCCGGCCAGTTCACCAAGATCGACCCGGGCATCGGCAAGCTCTTGGGTGTACTTTCGTTGCAGGCGTTGCCGCGGCGCATCACGCTCGACTTTCGCGATGTTTTCAGCGATGGTTTTGCGTTCGACGAGATCACCGCGGATTTGCAGATCCGCAATGGCACGATGCACACCGATGACTTACGCCTCTCCGGCCCTGCCGCGAAGGTCACGATCACCGGTGATATCGATCTCGCGCAGGAGACGCAGCGCCTGTCGGTCCGCGTGCAACCCGCGCTCTCGTCGACGATATCCGCCGGAGCGGCGGTGCTGTTCCTCGCCAATCCGCTCGTGGGCGCAGCCGTCGGGGCGGGAACGCTGCTCGCGCAAAAAGTGCTGCGCGATCCGATCGAGCAACTGTTCAGCTACGACTACCGGATAACCGGGTCGTGGTCTGATCCCATCGTCGAGCGCGGCGGCCCTCGTGCGGCCTCACGCAATCCAACGCCGGCTCCCGGAACAGCGGGGGAGACTACACAGTGACCGTGCAATGACAGTGCCCATGCGTGTGGCGGCGATTCAAATGATCTCCGGCGGCGACGTCACCGCCAATCTCGCGCAAGCCGAACCTTTGATTGCGGAGGCTGTTGCCGGTGGCGCGGAGCTTGTCGTGCTGCCGGAATACTTCGGCATCCTCGGCGCCCGCGCCATGGACAAGCTAACGGCGCGAGAAGGTGATGGCGCCGGTCCGCAGCAGGATTTTCTCTCGCGCGCGGCGCGAAGCCACCGCGTGGTCATCGTCGGTGGCAGCGTGCCGCTCGCGAGCGACGATCCGCAGCGCGTCCACAGCGCCTGTTTGGTATACGGCGCCGACGGCGAGCGCATTGCGCGCTACGACAAGATCCATTTATTCCGATTCACGCACGGCAACGAGGATTACGACGAAGCCAGGACCATCGCGCCGGGCGCGACGGTCGCTTCATTCAACGCAGCCTGCGGGCGAGTCGGCTTGTCCATTTGCTACGACGTCCGCTTTCCCGAGCTTTACCGCGAGCTCGGGGATTGCGCGTTGCTGCTAGTACCGAGCGCGTTCACGGCAACCACTGGTGCTGCGCATTGGGAACTGTTGTTGCGCGCTCGGGCGGTGGAAAATCAGTGCTACGTGTTGGCGGCGGCGCAAGGCGGAACGCATCCAAACGGTCGCCGCACGTGGGGGCACTCGCTTCTCGTCGACCCGTGGGGCGAAATCGTCGCGTCGCTCGCGGAGGGACCCGGAGTCGTGATTGGCGAGGTCGACCCAGCGCGTATCGCGGCCGTGCGGGCGCAACTGCCTGCGCATGCGCACCGCGTCCTCGTCTGACGCTCGCCGCGCGATGCGACTCCTGCCACTCATTCCGGACTGCCGTGTCGTACAACGATCACGGCGCCCTGTCAGTACGAACCGCTTTGACGCACGCAAAACAGCACGTGCAACGCGTAAACGATTCAGCTTCCCCGCAGCAGGACGAGCACGGCACCGCCGCCGCCACTATTGCGCGGCGCTTCGGTGAACGCCAGCACATCACCCCACTGCGTCAGCCAGCGGCGCACTTTGCCTTTCAACACCGGTTCTTTGTTGGGCGAGGTCAAGCCCTTGCCGTGAATGACGCGGACGCAGCGATGACGGTGGCTGCGAGCGTCGAACAAGAAATCGGCGAGCGCGTCGCGAGCTTCGTTGAGCGTGCAGCCGTGCAGATCGAGCTCACTCTGCACCGACCAGTGTCCTCGGCGCAATTTAGACAGCACGTTTGTGCCGATGCCAGTCCGCACAAAGGTCTGCTCGTTCTCGAACTCCTGCCCTATTTCCCACGCGTGCGGCGTCGCGCCCTCTCCATATTTCGCGGCCGCTAGGACGTCGCGTTCGTCCGCTAGTGTGTGCCGTGGCACGGGAGTCGGCGGCACTCGCGAAAGCGTTGCCCGGTTGCGCCGCGGTAGCTTTTGCACGTCGGCGAACGCGCGGAGCAAGTCGAAGTCCTGGGCGGTTCCTGCGGCCGCCCCGGTGACCTTCGCGGTTGCGGTGTCGGTCACGGCGGATCGAGGTTTGCCGGAGACGTTCTTGGTCGGGCGTGGCCCCTCTTTGGCGCGCGCCGCGGCGAGCACCGCCTTCAGGTCGGATAGCTTGGCCATGGAATCAATCCCGCGCAGCGCTCGTCGCCTTTTTAGCCGCGAATCGTCTGGACTGCCTGGCAACTTAGTTGGCAAAACCCCCAGCGATTCACGGGAAGATAACCCGACAAAGTAGGGTGTCACCTTGTCGGCATGCCCTAAACTCCTTCGAGATACGCCTCCGCGTCAAGTGCTGCCATGCAGCCCGTTCCCGCCGACGTCACGGCCTGCCGGTAGACATGATCGGCAACGTCGCCGGAGGCGAAAACACCCGCAATCGAGGTCGCCGTCGCATTGCCCTCGCTGCCGCCCTTGACCTTGATGTAGCCGCCGGCCATCGCGAGCTGACCTTCGAATATTTGCGTGTTCGGCGTATGACCGATCGCGATGAACACCCCGTGCACGGCAAGATCTTCTGAAGCCCCGGTCTTCACATCATGGATCCGCACGCCGGTGACGCCGGACGCATCGCCCAGCACTTCGCCCAAAACGTGATTCCACCGCACGCGCAAGTTGCCGCCGTTGGTCGTCTTCGCCATCAACCGATCGACCAGGATGGCCTCGGCGCGAAACTTGTCGCGGCGATGGATCACCGTGACGTTTTTCGCGATGTTGGACAAATACAGCGCCTCTTCAACCGCGGTGTTGCCGCCGCCGACGACGATCACGTCCTGGCCTTTATAGAAGAAGCCATCGCACGTCGCGCAGGCGGAGACGCCCTTACCCATGAACGCTTCTTCGGATGGCAGACCAAGGTAGCGCGCGGACGCCCCGGTCGCGATAATCAGTGCGTCGCACGTGTACTCGCCCGAATCTCCGATCAGACGAAACGGTTGCTCTGCAAGCCTAACGGTATGAATATGATCGAAAATGACCTCAGTCGCAAAGCGCTCGGCGTGCTTTTGAAAGCGCGTCATCAGCTCAGGACCCATGACGCCTTCGGCATCGGCGGGCCAATTGTCCACGTCGGTGGTGGTCATCAATTGACCCCCTTGCGCGAGCCCCGTGATGAGCACCGGCTTCAAATTGGCGCGCGCTGCGTATACTGCCGCCGAATATCCGGCAGGACCGGAACCGAGAATCAAAACACGAGCGTGCTTAGGAGTCATTGCGAGATCGTTTTGGACAGTGTCAGGCGATTCAAATCGTGAGCGATGAGTCTATCCGAAGTGGGGGTGAGCTTCGGCGCAACAAGCCCGGATGGCCAAAACGCCTCCGCGCTCATTGACTCCTTGCGTGGACGCCGCCGCCCGTTATAATCCGCATTATGAAGTTTATTGTAAAGATTCGGCAGCAACCTCATGTTTTTTAAGCCAGCTCAGAACGCGATGCGGCGACCTCTGCCGCTCGCCACGGATCAGCTTCCGCGCTTCGTCAAACTGGTGCGAGAGGCATGGTGGCTGCTGGCTGTCGCGGTCGTCTGCTATCTCACGCTGATCCTCGCGACGTACGCGAAGAGCGATCCGGGCTGGTCGTTTTCCGGAAACGGAGAGCCTCTCGTCAATCGTGGTGGCATCGTCGGCGCATGGCTCGCTGACCTCCTGTTGTACCTCTTCGGCGTCTCTGCTTGGTGGTGGGTGCTGGGCGCGTTGGTGCTGCTGGTCGCGGGTTACCGGCGCGTGGTCAGACCGGAGCGCGAATTCGAGCATCCTCTTGCGCTTGGACTATTTGGATTCGTGTTGGGCTTGCTCGCGAGCGCCGCTCTTGAAGCGATCCGGCTATGGAGCCTCGCCGTGACATTGCCGTTAGCGCCAGGGGGAGCATTAGGCGCCGCAATCGGCAATGGTCTCGTGAGTGCCATCGGCTTTAACGGAGCCACGCTTTTGCTGCTCGCGCTCTTTGCCGCTGGATCCTCGCTCTTATTTGGTATCTCTTGGCTTCGGGCATTGGAGCATCTCGGCAGCGGTTGCGAGAAGGCGATCGCTTGGGTGCGCAACAGGCGCATTGCGGCAGCCGACCGCCGCATCGGCGATGCCGCGATGGCCGAGCGTGATGTGGTGGTCGAACAATTGCGGGAGGATGCAGGTGAGCGCGACCCGCTCCTGGTCATTCCGCCGATCGGCGCAGTGCCTAAATCCGAGCGCGTCGTCAAGGAAAGGCAACGCCCGCTGTTCAAGGAACTGCCGGATTCGCGACTGCCGCCGCTCGCTTTGCTCGAGGACGCGCCGGAATCTTTTGAAATTGTCGCGAACGAAACCCTCGATTTCACGTCGCGATTGATCGAACGCAAGCTTGCGGATTTCGGGGTCAGCGTCAGAGTGCTGGCGGCGTACCCAGGGCCGGTCATCACGCGCTATGAGATCGAGCCGGCGGTGGGTGTCAAGGGTGCGCAAATCGTCAATCTGGTGAAAGACCTCGCGCGTGCGCTGTCGGTCGTCTCGATTCGCGTCGTCGAGACAATTCCCGGCAAATCGTACATGGGGCTCGAGCTCCCCAATCCCAAACGGCAGATCGTCAAGCTGGTCGAAATCTTATCGTCGACGGCATACAACGACACGCAAGGAGCGTTGACACTCGCGCTGGGCAAGGACATCGCGGGCAAGGCCGTGATCGCGGACTTGGCGCGGATGCCGCATTTGCTGGTTGCAGGTACGACGGGCTCGGGCAAGTCCGTGGCGGTCAACGCGATGATTTTGTCGCTCCTGTACAAAGCGGAGCCGCGGCAGGTGCGGCTCTTGCTGATCGATCCCAAGATGCTCGAGCTCTCCGTCTACGAAGGAATTCCGCATCTGTTGGCGCCCGTCGTCACCGACATGAAGCTCGCGCCGAATGCGCTCAACTGGTGCGTCGCCGAAATGGAGCGGCGCTATAAGCTGATCTCGCAGTTGGGCGTGCGCAATCTGGCGACCTACAACGCGCGCATCGTCGAGGCGAGAAAAGCCGGCAAGCCGCTGGCCAACCCGCTGACGTCGACCCCCGGAACACCCGAGCCGCTCGAGGAGATGCCGTTGATCGTCGTCGTCGTCGATGAGCTCGCCGACCTCATGATGGTCACCGGAAAAAAGATCGAAGAGTTGATCGCGCGGATTGCGCAAAAGGCACGCGCGGCTGGGATTCATCTCATCCTCGCCACGCAGCGGCCGTCGGTGGACGTGATTACGGGACTTATTAAAGCGAACATTCCGTCGCGCATTGCGTTTCAGGTCGCGAGCAAAGTCGACGCACGGACGATTCTCGACCAGGGCGGCGCCGAGGCGCTGCTCGGGCAGGGCGACATGCTGTTCCTGCCGCCCGGCACGGGTTATCCGCTGCGTGTGCACGGCGCCTTTGTATCGGACGGCGAAGTGCACCGCGTGGTCGCGCACTTGAAGGATCAAGGCGAGCCGCTCTACATCGAGGGCGTGCTCGACTACGGCGATAGCGGCAGCGATGCGGAAGAGAGCGGAGCGACGATCGTTGCGGACGCGGAGTCGGATCCAATGTACGACCAGGCGGTCGGCATCGTTTTGAAGACGCGCCGCCCGTCGATCTCCTTGGTGCAGCGGCACTTACGCATCGGCTACAACCGTTCCGCACGGCTCATCGAGCAGATGGAACGCGCGGGTCTGGTCTCGGCCATGCAAACCAACGGCAATCGCGAAGTGCTGGTGCCGGCGGGCAAAGACAAGCCTGCATGAAGGCAGCGATGCTCTGCGGTTGGGTGGCCGGCTGTTCGCTCACGATTGCGGTCGCAGGTCCAGTTGAGCACTACCGCGAAGGACCGGAGCTTTGCCCCCGTGATCGGTCCAACGCGGCATCGGCAATCAGTGAAGAGCAAGCCCTTGCTCGAGCGCGCGAGCTCTTGCCGCGGGGTTACTGCGGACCTTCGGCGTTCGTCTCCGGGTGCGAGGTTGAAGCCGAGTTCGTCATGAGCGCCTGGCGCGTGTACATTCACCAGTTTAAGGATGCGCGAGGCAACCGCGCGCGCGCTGGGCTTGAGCACACTTATGTCATTCTCGACTCGGTGGGCAATTGCCTCGCGCACATCCCGGGAACGGAGCTTGGAGCGCGAACGTAGTGTCCCGAGTCGCTCATTCGCTGCACAAAAGATGCCGAGAATCGGCACATACTTTGTCGCGTCTGGCACCGATTTCGGCACTTTTGCATGGCGGTGTGCGGCAGGCATTTTCCCTTTACGCAACGAATGAACGTCTCGGGACACTGATGCGCACCCGCCACGAAAATTGGGCAGAGAGCGGACTCGCTGTCGCGCTGGTCGTGGGTTGTGTTTTCGCGACCGAGGTGAGCGCGGCGACGCTGGAGCAATTGCGCGCGTTCGTTCGCGACACGCAAACTGCGCGTGCGCAGTTTACCCAGACGGTCGTCGATTCCTCTGGGCGCACCACGCAGCAGGCCAACGGCGAATTCTCATTGTCGCGGCCGGGGAAATTTCGCTGGAGCGTTGAAAAACCATACAAGCAGCTGCTCGTCGGCGACGGCCAGCGCGTCTGGGTGTTCGACGAAGACTTAAATCAGGTGATCGTACGCAAGATTGGCGATGCCCTGGGCGCGACTCCGGCGGCGTTGCTCTCCGGCAACCAGGAAGTCGAGCGGGCGTTTGCGTGGAAAGAATTGCCCGCGGCCCACGGACTCGATTGGCTCGCCGCGACTCCGCTCGCCAAGGACGCGACATTCAGCGAAATTCGCTTGGGCTTTGACGGGCGAAATCTGGCAGCGCTCGAGTTGCTCGACACGTTCGGTCAACGCAGCAGCGTCAGGTTCGGCAACGTCGAGCGCAACCCGAAGCTCGCACCGGATCTGTTTCGCTTCGCTCCGCCGAAAGGCGCGGACGTGATCGGCGAGACCAACTGACGCGCGCGCTCTCCAAAGACTGCTGCGCTATTGACGACCCCATCCAGGTAGAGGCTATGCTTGTACCGATGGGGATTGCCGCTCTGAACATGGCGCGTTGACCGGCAGCTATTTGTGGCTTCCCGCGTCAGCGCGGTCAAGCGTTTTTGGAGATGATGGTGCGTCGACTCGCAGGTGTCGCCGACCGTGCCCTCGGCGGGCGCGCTTGCCGGACGGTTCATGAAGGTCGTCGATCGCTTGATCGATCCCAAAAAGGCCGACGCGGCGGAGGCGGCGCGCATCGAGCAGATGTCGATGCGGTGCAATCAGGGAGCTATTGCAAGACGACGCCGCTGCCACCGGAGCCGGCGAAACCTGACCTCACGACGATTCTGCAGGCGAATCTAAAAGCGATTGGCGGTCAAGATCGCGTTCGCGTGTCCGCGCGCTAAAGGTTTCGCGCGACAGTCCGACGGGTCGCATGTTCTTGTTGGTTTGGCCAATGCGCCGGTACCGAGATTGACCTCCTCACTCTTGGTCGTCGCCCCCACGTCGACATGGTCGAGGCAGTGGACGAGGAACGCGTTGCGATGGCGTTCCGGCGGGAGTGGTCGCTCGTAGACGCGCCGCACCGATTCGCGGAGCAAACGCTCGTCGTCCTCGCCTCTGACATACCAGCGCAGCGCAGGTGGAAGCGACCGGATTGCCGCCAAGTCGGCCTCGAGCCGCTCGATGAACGCCTCACGCGACATGCCGTTATCGCGCGCCCGCGCGGCATTGGCAACGAAGTCCGAACCCTCGACGCAATCCTGCATGGACAAATGCGCCACGTACGCGTGCCCCGCGGCCACGAGAGCAACCGCCATCAAACACGTGGCGACGACGCATCGCGCAAAGCGCAACGGCATTCTTCCGATCGTGGCAAGCGTCTCTGTGAACACATGCCCTCACGCTAACGTGAGCCAACGGCTACGGTAGGGGCAACTTTTTCGCGGTCATCACGGTGCGCAGGCGGTCGGGATAATCAGTAATGATTCCATCGACACCCCAATCGATCAAACGCGCCATCTCGGCAGGATCGTTGACGGTCCACGGCAAAACGATCAACTGCAGCGCGCGCGCTTCGGCGAGATCCGCCTGCGTGAGATTGCGCCAGAACATCGCCCATGTCCGGCAACCGGACGCATGCACGAGCTTCGGCAGCGATCCCGCGTGATCGGCGAGGCTACCGCCCGCATGCCATGGTGACGCCGCACCGGTCTTCCGCTTCACCGTATCGAAATTGTCGGACTCGATGGTGAGACACGCGGTGTTGATCTCCGGCGCCAGTGCATTGACGTGGCGCAGCGTGCGCCAGTCGAACGACTGCACGGTGACGCGCTCCACCATCCCAGATGTGCGTACTGCGTCGACGAGGAGGTGCGCAAACGTCTGCGGGTCGGGTGTCGCGGCGCCGCTATCCGGCGTCAACTTGGTCTCGAGGTTCAAGCGGACGGATTTCCCGCTGCTTTTGATTAAGTCGAACAATTCGCCTAAGGTCGCCACGCGCTCGCCGTCGGCTGCTTTTTGCTGCGTCCACTGTTTCGCATACGTAGCCTCCGGGTTGAGGCGCCCGATATCGTAGCGTCTGAGTTCCGCCAAGCTGAGCGTGT
>Ga0136617_10002151_pt1 | contig 17637 bp, 20 predicted proteins | sample AntDrymUQ3222106_2_FD_129672 | JGI IMG/M metagenome (GOLD analysis project Ga0136617, IMG submission 129672) | Polar desert sand microbial communities from Dry Valleys, Antarctica - metaG UQ322 (21.06) | ecosystem: Environmental > Terrestrial > Soil > Desert | place: Antarctica: Dry Valley... | reverse complement strand
GCCAACGTACTGGCGAAGCACACGCCGGCTGCGCTGCGTGCCTCCGACAGGGACGTCACCTGAGAATGCTATTAACTTAGGCTAACCTAATCAAGTTTCTTGATGAGGTGGCCGTCGTCGACAGCCGCGCCGCCAATGGACTTCGACCGAAACGGGATCGCAGCCCCGAGGACGGCAATCGAGACGCTCGCGCCGGCCACCGTCCGTCGAGCGCCGTGTCGCACCGGCTTGACCTGGCGCAGTCTCACACCGGCTACGGGAGGACACTGCCGCCGCGCCGGCCGGTCTGCCCCATACGGTCCGGTTCATGGGCAAGCAAACATGGGGTGTCTGGCCCCGGTCGCGTGGCAACCAGAGGCACGCAGGTTGGTGTCGCTCGTCCATCTCGTGTCGACAGCCATGTGGACCGCAGGTCAGGCGGGTGGGACGGACGAGTCGGCCTGTACGCCGGGAAGAGTGCCCGCGTGCAGGTCGGCGCGGGCCACTCCCCCGTCACGGCTCTTGACCTGCGCGAACGCTCGCGTGGGCTCTCGACGGCTCTGCTCGTCGCCGCTGCTCCTGCGGACTGAGTGCGGACCGTCCAGTCTGAGGGCCTGCCCCTGATAGGCGACAAAGCACGAGTGCGGGCGGTCGGGGTCAAGGGTGGCGCTTGCGCCATCGCGTAGCGACGCCGTGGCGCCCTTGACGCCGGCCGGCCGTGCTCGACCATGGCAGCCGAGGGGCGGGGCCGACGCGGCGTCACCAGCTGGCGGCATCGAATCGCGAACTCGTTTCTAGTCGTGACGTTCGACGTCTCCTGGCCAACTGCGCCCACGGAGCGCGTGCCGCGCGTGCCCTTAGGCGTAGCGCGGCTAAGCGCGACGGCCGGCCGCAGGCCGGCCCTTGGAGACGTACTGAAATTGCTCACGAGATCAACGTGGGCCGCCAAGGAGGCAGGAGGGTAGATGCGTAAGGCACCGGTGGCTTCACCTTGTGTAGAACGGACTTCTCGCTATCCCGTGTCGCTTAGGCTGCAAGTGGAGACGAACACGAGGGGACGGGGCGGCTTGTGAAGGACGCCGGCTACGGCGCTGACTCGCATTGGCGTTACCAAAACATTGAGAACGGCTTTGAGAAGGTCGACACGTTCTCTCTTGCGTGGGAGTTGAGCTACGAAAACGTCACGTCCGGATGCACCCCAACCGAAGACACTGCTTGTCAGGTCTGGGACCGGTGGATGAAGGCGGTCGACTGGGCACGACAGAGCAGCCGCTACAACATTCCCCATGGCGCGGCACCGATCGGTTGGACGGTGCACGACGCAGCAGAAGCGCTTCCCTTCATGGGCGAGGACGAGGACTTCCTGACGTTCTTCACCTGGCCTACGCACGTTCACACAGGCGAGCGGCTGCAATGGTCGAGGCTGCCCGTGATGGATAGGCGATGGGTGGAAACGGACTGGACGACTGGAGGATTCGTGCAGGAGGCCACGGGCTGGAAGCCTTCAGCGTTCCAGCCATGGGTCGACGTCCACGTACTCGCACAGGCTGCGGGCCTGCCAGGGCCGCCCTGTGTGCCAGGGGGCGCTTAACTCGGTTGGACTGTTTCGTCGACAAGCCACTCAAGGTAGGCCGGATTGCCCTGTTCGATAGGAAGTGCGATGACGCATGGCACGTCGTCTGAATGCTCAGCATTGGTCCGGTCAACTATGGCCGGCACGAGTGCCATGCGCGTGTGCAGGGCGACGCGGGCCTGGGCGTCGTCGTGGATGGCGCCTTCCCACCGGTAGATCGATCGGATAGGGACGATGTTCTGGCCGCACGCGACCAGCCGATCCTCGACTAGCCGACGAGTGAAGGCAGTCAGCCACTCGGCGTCGTCAGCGGTGATGATGACCTCGGCGAACTCGCTGCTCATGTGCTGGTGGGTCCCTTCTCGCGCAACTGGTCCATCAGCGTGGTGACTTCTTCCTCGGTTCGGGCGATGGCGCTCCAACCGCTGATGATCGGGCCGTCGTAGCTCAGGCCGACCCACCGGCCGGTCATGTGGATGCCGTGCTGATGGAGCGAGAAGTACATGCTGCCTTTGGATCGCACGGCGCCCTCGTCTGCGATGTACCAGCCGATCAGGGCTTCGTTATCGAACACGCGCATCTCGCCGCGCCACAGATAGCCGCCCTCTTCGAGCGGCGTGCCGCGAGTGACGGCCACGATTTCCACTATGTCGCCTTGCTGTCGCATCCGGACTTCGTGCGGGTTGATGACCTCGACGCCGTCCTTCCACGACTGCCAGCAGGCCCACCAGTCGCCCGTTAGGTCAACTCGGTGCTTGTCCTCGCCAGCTAGCTCGTCGAGCGAGATGCCAAGAGCACGGGCGATAGCGCTGGCAACGGGCAGGGTGGGCTGCGTCTCGCCTGACTCGTAGCGGCGGATTTGGCGTGTGTCGACGCCGACCCGTGTCGCCAGGTCGCCTTGGGACATGCCGAGGTCGTTCCGACGTCGACGAATGACTTCGGCCATCTCCATGGCGGTCATGATCGGCGGACTTCCTTGTCCCATGCAAGCGGGACGCCTGCTCCCTTCCACGTTGGGACTCATTAGTCCTTGACAGGTGACTTTCATGTCCTCATGATACGGCTATATCCGTCCTACTACGAGGACGGAGGCGCCCTAGCGGGGCGTCGTCTAGAGAGAGGGATGAGTCATGCGGTTGGAGATCAGGACGGAAGGTAAGCAGTTCACGGTGTCGCGTGCGCCGGAGCCGCGTACGGACGCGCAGGGTAGGCAGCGGACGGAGAAGGGCACGGGCGCTTTGCAGTGGCAGTTGCAGCTGGTCGCGATGGACGATTCCGGCGCCGAGGTCATCCGGGTCACAGTGGCGGGGACTCCGCCTGAGGTGGCCCCAGGCCAGCCGGTGCAGGTGGTCGGGCTGATCGCGTTCCCGTGGCAGCAGGACGGCCGCTCGGGTGTGGCGTACCGGGCCGACTCGATCCAGCCGCTCAAGCCGGCCAAGGTCGCGTAGCTGTCACGGCTTCTGGTGCTGATAGGTCCTCAGGGAGGTGCAGGTCATGACGGTCAAGGTCACAGACACGGCAAGGCAGGGGTCATCGGTCGGGCTGGTGCAGCCCGGGACGGTTGAGGAGTTGCGGGCCGCGCACGACGTTGCGGCCGCCGAGTACGACCGGGCGGCTGTTGTCGAGAAGGTGCTGCGCGAGGTCTGCCAGGCCTACGAGCGGGCCAGTGATGCCGCGTATCAGCGGTACAGGCAGGCGTACGAGGCGTGGCGGCAAGCCACGCAGCCCAGGTAGGGACGGCGCCCGGCCGGCACAGGTTCTTGGCGGTTCCATCGCCGGCCGAGCGTCCCAACACCCACACGGAGGTGGGGTCATGTCTAAGCATATGGATCGTCAGATCGAACATCTAGCCGCAGGCGGCTGGACGGTCATCGAGTTCGGTTTCTTCGAGCGTGTGAGTGCGTTCGTCGGTCGACGTGCGCCGGTCGGACGGATGGTGTCGGGGCCAGCTGCGCGGCCAGTAGTGGATTCGCGGTCGCGTGGGCGGTCGCGGTGAGTGCGTGGCTGCGTCGGCGGCGGTGTTCCCGGTGCAAGTGCCTCCAGCCGGTCGAGGCGGTGTCGGCGGCTGAGCGGCTGTGCCGGGCGTGTCTGGTGCAGGTGCCGTTGTTCCCTCGGCGGGCTCAGGTCGACCAGGTTTACGGGGGGTGGCGATGATGCCGACCCTCACTGGTTCACAGCCTGATGTCAACGCAGCGTTGACGGCGGCCGGGTCGGATCGGCCGGTGGTGGAGAACGACGCCTATGCCGCGTTCGCGCGGCGTGTGGTGCGTGCTGCCGGTCGCCGGGTTGCAGCTGGTGATGTGGAGGGCCTGCTGCAGTTGGTGGGTTTGGCCGATGAGGTCGAGGAGTCGATCAGGCAGGCGGTGGCCGGGCTTCGTCAGTTCGGTTACAGCTGGGCTGAGGTCGCCGCCCGTGTCGGGGTGACTCGACAGGCCGCGCAGCAGCGGTGGGGCGGTGAGCGGTGATGGCCCGTTCCGAGTGGGGCAAGACCCGTCGGCACCTGGCCCGTGGTCAGGGTCAGCGGGACCCGCTGCCCGAACAGGTGGTGCTCGGTTGGCTGTGGCGGCACGCCCCGGAACTCCTCGGTGTGCTGCTGGTCGGGTTGGCCTGGTACTGGCTGTCCACGCTGGTCGGTCACCTGTGGACCGCCGTCGTTTTCGTCGTGGCCGCCGGCAACCTGGCGGGTTGGCCGAAGTCCCGACGCGGGCTGCTTGCAGGGCTCGGGTGCTGGCTGACCCGGCACCGGCTACGTCGGGCGTTCCTCGAGACCCGGACCACTAACCGTGCCGGTCAGCCGCCGTTGCTGTTGGCGGTGTGTCCGACTCCGGTCGGTGAACGGGTCCGGTTGTGGTGCCGCGCCGGCATCTCGGCTGAGGACATCGAGGACCAGGTGGACCAGTTGCGCTCAGCCTGCGCGGCACGTGAGGTCCGTGTCGTACGGGATCGCCGCTGGTCGGCGCTGGTCGTGGTCGATGTGATCCGCCGCGACACCCTCGCCGCCAGGCGGGTCGTCCCGGCTCCAGTGGTGCTGCGCATGCCAGCGCGGTACGTCGACGAGCAAACCGAGGAGGTGGCTGAGGATGGGTGAGTTAACGGTGCTGGGTTCGCTGTCGATCTTCGACCCGGTGTTCTTGGGGATCGATGAGAACGGCGCGGCGGTCAACGTCAGCCTCGCCGAGCGGAACCTGCTCATCGGTGGTGAACCGGGAGCGGGTAAGTCGGTGGCGCTGAACCTGATCGTCGCCCACGCCGCGTTGTCGCTGGATTGCCAGCTGATGCTGGTCGACGGTAAGCGGGTCGAGCTCGGCGCGTGGCGTTCCTGCGCTGACGTGTTCGTCGGCCCGTCGATCGACCAGGCCATTGACTTGCTGCGTCGGTTGCAGGAGGAGATGGACCGCCGCTATGAGGTGCTGCTCGATCAGGGCCGGCGCAAGATCGGCCGGCACGATGGGGTGCCGGTGATCCTGGCCGTCTTCGATGAGGTGGCCTACTTCTCGGCGACTGTCGGGGAGACCAGGCAGCAGAAGGAATTCACCGGCCTGCTGCGTGATCTCGTCGCCCGTGGCAGGGCGGCCGGGGTGATCGTGATCGCCGCAACCCAGCGGCCGAGCGCGGACATCATCCCGACATCGCTGCGGGACCTGTTCGGTTACCGGTGGGCGTTCCGTTGTTCCACCGAAGCCAGCTCCGATGTGATCCTCGGGCACGGCTGGGCCGCGCGTGGCTACTGCGCCACCGATGTCGACCCGCTCGCCCGTGGTGTGGGCTGGTTGATCGCCGAGGGTGGTGTTCCACGGCGGGTCAAGTCGGCGTTCCTGTCTGACGTTGATGCCGCCGACCTGGCCGCCTACGCCGCGAAGCTACGCGGCAAGGTCAACCGGGAGGACGTCGCCTGATGCAGGCCTCGGCTCGCACCCTCACTCCAGGCGCTCCGGCTCCTGGGGTGGGGGCGTCCGCCGAGACGATGCGCAACGCCGAGCAGTTGCTCACCGACCATCTCGGCGCCAGCGTGGTGCACCGGTACGCACCTGAGCCGATCGGTGACCAGCTGTACCTGGCCGTGAACGACTCCGACCGGCGTCAGGTCGACGGCAGGACAGTGTTGCTGTGCTGGTGGCCCGGCTGTGACCGGCCGCCGACCAGGGCCATGCACGACCGCAAAGGCCGGGTCGCGGTTTGCGAGCAGCATTGGCCGAACATCGCCCGCCGATCGGTCGACATCCACTCCACGCTGATCGCCCGCGCCGCTGACCCGGCCTACACCGAATGGTCGCGGCGAGCAGCATCCGCCGGCGGCTGCGCCAATCCGGTACGGCTGCAACGACAGACCAGCAGCCTCGACCCGTCCACCGGTGAACTCAGCCCGGTTGTCGATGACACCAGGTCGGATGGGGTGATCTACAAGGGTTGCGGGAATCGGCGGGCTGAGGTGTGCCCGGCATGCGCTGGGGTCTACCGCGCCGACGCCTTCCAGCTGGTGCTCGCCGGCCTGCGCGGCGGCAAAGGCATCCCGGATGCCGTCGCTGGTCATCCGGCTATTTTCGCCACCCTCACTGGGCCGTCGTTCGGCCTCGTGCACACACGGCGTACCGACAAGAACGATCAAGTACTGCCGTGCCGTCCCCGGCGCCGTGCGCAGGCCTGCAAGCACGGTGTTGTGCTGCGTTGCCGGCACACTCACGGCAAGGAAGACCCGCGTCTCGGACAGCCGTTGTGTGCCGACTGCTACGACTACAACGGCCATGCCGTATGGAACGCCTGGGCCGGTGAGCTATGGCGGCGTACCCGCATCGCCGTCGACCGGGCCATTACCCGTCATCAACCGGATGGCGCCCCACCTGTTCGTATCTCCTACGGCAAGGCCGCCGAGATGCAGCACCGCGGCCTGATCCACTACCACGGCGTGCTGCGACTGGACGGCGTTGACCCTGACGACCGCGATGCGGTCATCGCACCGCCTGCCTGGGCGTCGGTGTTCGTCCTCGCCCACGCCCTGCGCGAAGCCTTCACCGCAACCCGGTTCATCACTCCCCCACATCCTGACCGTGCGACCGGTTGGCTCATGCACTGGGGCGACTCCGGCAAAGGCTTGGACCTCAAGCCGATCCGCCATGCCGCAGACGCTGAGATCAGCCGCGAGCAAGTAGCTGGCTACCTCGCCAAGTACTCCACCAAGTCCACCGAAACCACCGGGCACGTCTCCAAGAAACTCCACCCCGACACGGTCGACCTCTACGCCGACGACAGCCACCCCGGTCGGATCATCGACGCCTGTTGGACTCTCGGCCGGCCGGAGGCTGGGGAGGACTGGGCGAGGCTACGTAGATGGGCGCACCAGCTGGGCTACGGCGGTCACTTCTTCACCAAGAGCCGCCGATACACCGCCACCTTCAAAGCAGTCAGGGCCGCACGTCGAACGTGGATTCGCAGTCAAGCCGACCTTGACACCGAACACACCAACGCAGCACAGGTCACCGTGACCACCTGGGCATTCCTGGGCATCGGCTGGCGGACGACTGGGGACGCGTTGCTCGCTCAGACCTCAGCCGCACTCGCCCGCGAGCACCGGCGCATGGCCCGCGAGGAAATCCTGTCCGCTTGATCGAACCTCGAAGGAGTCCACAGTGGATGAGAAGACGGCGCAGCTGCTGCCTGAGCGGTTCCTGACCGCTAACGAGGTGGCTGCGATCCTCCGTGTGCCGGTCGCGACCTTGCATCAGTGGCGGTATCTGGGCACCGGACCGAAGGCGTACAGGCCTGGTCGTCGGTTGCTCTACGACCCAGCTGACGTGCGTTCCTAGCTAGACGCGCCGGCTGCCTAGCATGGGCAGTGTCAAGAAGCGGCCGGACGGCATGTGGCGTGCTCGGTATCGCGACGATGCCAAGCACGAACACGCCCGCCATTTCAGACGTAAGATCGATGCCGAGCGGTGGCTGTCCACGGTTGAGGCGGACATGCTTCGCGGTACGTACGTCGATCCGCGTGCCGGTCGGATGAGTTTCCGCGAGTACGCCGAGCAATGGCGAGTTGGTCAGGTCCACCGGCCGACGACGCAGGCGCAGCTGGAGACGCATCTGCGACGGCATGCATACCCGTACTTCGGTGACCGGCCGATCAACTCAGTGCGTTCCTCTGAGCTTCAGGCCTGGGTGCGTCGACTGTCCGTGCTTGTCGACGGCAAGGCGATGCTTGCGCCGGCGACGGTCGAGGTGGTCTACCGATACGTCTCCGCGATCTTCAAGGCGGCGGTCAGTGATCGACTGATCGTGGCGTCGCCTTGCGGGGGGATCCGCCTGCCGAAGATCGAACCGAAGCGGATCAAGCCGATCTCGACGGAGACCGTGACCCAGCTGCGGGCGGCGATGGTGGCCCGGTGTCGGGAACTCGTGATGCTCGGCGCTGGAACAGGTGTCCGGCAGGGTGAGGCGTTCGCGGTCGAGTTGGATCACATCGACTGGTTGCGGCGGTCGCTGCGGGTCTGTCAGCAGCTGGTGTTGATGCCGGGTGAAGCGCCGAAGATCGCACCGTTGAAGACGGCCAGTTCGTACCGGACGATTCCGCTCGGTGCAACGATTGTCGATGCACTTGCCGCCCACCTGGCGGCGTTCCCGGTGTCGCCCGTCGAGATCGAGGACACGACTGGCGGCGGGAACGTTGTCCGCCGCTCAGCGCATTTGTTGTTCGTCGACGACCGGGGCGAGCCGTTTCGCCGGACCAGCTTCTCGCGGCTGGTGTGGCAGCCGGCTCGTGAGAGTGCAGGTGTTGCCGCGACGGTGACGTTCCACGACTTGCGGCACTACTACGCATCGCTCCTGATCCGGCACAACCAGAGTGTGAAGGTCGTTCAGGCTCGGCTGGGTCATGCGTCAGCTGCTGAGACGCTCGACACCTACTCGCATCTGTGGCCCGACGATGAGGACCAGACCCGCCAGGCGGTGGACGCCGTGCTCGGTGAGATCGGCACTGCGGACCAGCTGCGGACTGAGGAAGGCACCGGGCGGTGAATACCCAGGTCAGGCGGGTGGGACGGACGAGTCGGCCTGTACGCCGGGTTCTGTGACCGGGGCGCCTCACGGCACTGCCCCGGCCGGCGGCCATCCATCTACGCCTGCCGTTGCCGACAGGCTCTAGCGATCTACCCACAGGCTCGGGCGAGCCGCCCTCAGACGCCTGCGCAGGTACGCGGCCGGAGCCGCGCACCCTTTTGACCTTGCTCCGGGTGGGGTTTGCCGAGCCGCCCGGGTCGCCCCGGACGCTGGTGGTCTCTTACACCGCCGTTTCACCCTTACCCGGCGCCCTGTCAACGACATGTCGATGACGTGACACCGGGCGGTCTGTTTTCTGTGGCACTGTCCCGCGGGTCACCCCGGGTTGCCGTTAACAACCACCCTGCCCTGTGGAGCCCGGACGTTCCTCGTCGGCTCCGTTTCACCGGAGCCGACGCGACCGCCCGGCCGACTCGTCCGCCGTAGCGCAGATGGTACGCCGCCAGGGTCAGGGCGCACGCAGGTGCGAGGTGTCGTTCATCCGCTTCACCACTGTCGCGCCGTCGGGGTACCAATCGATCTCGGAGACACCGGTGAGATCGAGTTCCATGCGGTACAGCGAATGCGCCGGTGCGTCCAGAGCGAACCGCAGAAACGTCTTGATCGGGGTCACGTGCGACACCACGATGACCGTCGCGGCCGGGTGGTCACGAAGCAGCCGGTCGCGCGCGCCGCGCACACGCCGCGCCGTCGCGGCGAACGACTCTCCGCCGGGCGGCGCCACCTCCATCGAGGCGAACCATTCGTCCACCTCGACCGGGTACCGCTGGCGTACCTCTGCCAGCGTCAGGCCCTCCCACTCACCGAAGTCGGCCTCGGCGAGGGCGGAATCCTCCGTGACGGGAAGGTCGAGCGCGTGGGCCACGATCTCAGCTGTCTGTCTCGCCCGCCGAAGTGGTGAGCTGACGATGGCGTCCACGGTGGGCACCTCGCGGACCCGGGCAGCCAACGAACGCGCTTGACCCATGCCGACCTCGGTCAGCGCGGCGTCGCCCCGACCGCTGAACCGCTTCTCGATCGACAGTGGCGTCTGACCATGGCGCAGCAACAGCGTGGTCATGGGAGGCGACAGCTCCTCGCTCCAACCGCCCAGCCGGTTGGATGCGCCGGCCCGGCGGGACATCGCAGCCGGGCGCGGCATCGTGACCGGGCGAGTGACGCCCGCGGCGGCGTCCATCGCCTCGTTCGCCAGCCGGTCGGCGTGGGTGTTGCGCAGCCGTGGGATCCAGGCAAAACGCGCCGAATCGAGTTGCCGCACCAACGCTGCCGCCTCGGCGACCAGAGGTTTCATGCCGGGATGCTTGACCTGCCAGCGTCCCGACATCTGCTCGACGATCAGCTTGGAGTCCAGCCGCACATCGACAATGCCACCGCCCAGGTCGACCGCGGCCTGCAGGCCGGCGATGAGACCGCGATACTCGGCGACGTTGTTGGTGGCCCGTCCGATCGCCTCCGACCGCTCGGCCAGCACCGCACCGCTCGACGCGTCGCGGACAACCGCACCGTAACCTGCCGGTCCCGGATTGCCCCGGGACCCCCCGTCGGCCTCGACGATCAGGCGACGTGCCGTCACAGGCCGGACTCGGGGGGACGGACCAGGATCCGCCCGCACTCCTCGCAGCGCACCACTTCCTCGGCGGCGGCGGTACGAACCGCCGCGAGGTCACCGCCGGACAGTTCGAGATGACAACCCTCGCATCGCTGGCGGTACAACCGGGCCGCTCCGACTCCCGCCGAGGACGCGCGAATCCGCTCGTACATCTGCAGCAGGTCGGCGGGAACGGTGGCAGCCGTGGCCGCCCGCCGTGCCCGCTGCTCAACCACGCCGGCGTCGATCTCGGCGAAGGATGTGTCGCGTGCCGAAACTGCCACAGCACAGGCGGCCGACGCGGCCTCGAGCCGCGCCCGGACGACATCGAGTTGCTTGCCCGCCTCGTCCCGGCGCTCCATGAGATCGAGCAACTGGTCCTCGAGATCGCCTTGCCGCCGCGCCAGTGACTCGACCTCGTGCTGCAAGCTCTCGGCTTCTTTCGCAGACGTGCTGACAGCCATCCGCCGCCGGTCACGGTCGGCCCGCTCGCGTACCTGGTCGATGTCCGCCTCGAGCTTGCGTTGCTGGCGATCGAGGTCACCGACTGCGGTCTCTCCCCGCACCACGTCATCGCGCAGCCGCTGCTGCTCGTTGGTCAGGTCGGCGATCTGCGCCAGCTCCGGCAACGTGGCACGGCGATGGGCGAGCCGGTCGAGAGCGGTGTCAGCTGTCTGCAGGTCGAGCAGGCGAAGCTGGTCGTCGAGTTGGGCATTCACGGCGCGCTCGATGGCTCCTTCACGGATGGCAGGTGCAGGCTCCACGGATCGGTGACCAGCTGGGAGACGACGGTCTCCACCGTATCGTCCAGCCTGGCCCGCAGCCGGGCCGCTGCGTCATAGAGCCACGGATGTTCCGTGGCCCAGTGGGCCGCGGAGACCAACGCCGGGCCGGCGGCCTCGGTGTGCTCGGAAACCGGGTGATGCCGCAGGTCTGCGGTCAGGTACGCGTCGGCGCCCGCGCGAGCGGCGTCGGCGAGGTGTGAGTCTCCCGCTCCCCCAGCGACGGCGACGGTACGGATGACGCGCTCGGGGTCGCCGGTAGCCCGCACTCCGCTCGCCGTCGCGGGCAGCATCTCGGCTGCCTTGGCGAGGAGGGCGCGCGCCGTCAGCGGCTGCGACAGCTCCCCGATCCGGCCGAACCCCCGACCGTTGGGCACGGGCGCGAGCTCGAGCACGTCGTAGGCCGGCTCCTGGTACGGATGCGCGGCGCGCAAGGCACGCACGACTGGAACTCTGAGATGCCGTGCCAGCACCATCTCGATCCGGGTCTCCGGCACTCGCTCGACAACTCCCGGCCGGCCGACCGCGGGGCTGGCGCCGGCACCGGGCAGGAAGGTTCCGGTTCCAGTGGCCAGCCACGCGCACCGGCTGTAGTCCCCGACCGCGCCGGCGCCAGCGCTGGCTAGTGCATCGACCACCGGCTCCACCGCATCGTGCGGGACAAAGGTCACCACCTTGTCGAGTGGCTCCGCTGGCCGAGCGGCCAGCGGCCGGGTGTCGAGCAACCCGAGACGGGCGGCCAGGGCATCGGACACTCCGGGTGCGGCGACATCGGCGTTGGTATGGGCGGTGTAGAGCGCCACCCCGGCGGTGATCAGCTGGTGCAGCAGGCGGCCCTTGTACGTGTCGGTCGCGACGCTGTGCATCCCTCGGAGGAACAGGGGGTGATGAGTGAGAAGGAGATCCGCGCCAAGCGCGACGCTCTCCTCGACGGTGGCCGCGACCGGATCGATGGCGAGCAGGACCCGCCGGACTGGCGCCTCCGGGTCGCCGCACACCAGGCCGACCGCATCCCAGGGCTCTGCCCAGGCCGGGTCGTAGAGCTTTTCCAGCGCCGTCACTACCTTGCCGAGAGTTGGCACGGACCTCAGGCTAGTCGCGCGGCATCCGCTTCTTGGACCGCGTCTGGCAACGTGATGGCCCGGTCAGCCCGGTCAGCCGGAATGGGCAGGCTCGCGGCGACCGGCGGGTCGGGTGGCGCGTCGGATGTCATCGTCGGCAACCGGCGGAAACGAGCCGTGATCGTCACGGTGGCTCCCTCGACCGCGGCCTCCATCCTGCCGTCGTGCACCTCGGCAAGCCGGCGAGCCAGATACAGGTCGAGCGAGGTGGGACGTCCGGTCTCGGCGGACTCCCTGCTGGCAAACGGTTCGAGCAGCCGCTTGGGGCACTCGGCAGTCGACGCGTTGGTGATGTAGCGCAAGACGATGAGGGCCTCTCCGTCGTGCGCACGGCCCTCCAAGCGGATCAGCCCGCCGTCCCGCGCGTGATCGCGACCGTGACGGATCAGCGCCGCGACCACCTGTTCGAGGGTCGCCGGGGAGATGGCGGCCATCAGGCCGGGCGCCGAGCTGGTGCGAACGCGCGGCCGATCGCGGGCCGCCTGCAGCGCGGCCGACACATCGGCCGCTGCCGTGGGATCGCTCATCGACGCGGACGCGGCCGTCAGCATGTCCTCAAGAAGCCGGGACAGTCGCTGCTCATGCTCTTCGATACCTGCGAGCAGCGAGTCGCGTACTTCTGGCGTGATGCGCTCGCCCTGGCTGCGCAAGGTCGCTACGACGCCCCGGATCGCCGTGAGCGGGGTCCGAAACTCGTGCGACACGCTAGTCATCAGGTCTTCGCGCATCTGCCCGACCTCGCGCATCCGGGCGATGGCACCCATCTCGGCGTCCATCAACTGGATCCGGTAGCTCTCTTCACGATCGTGCGACCGCTCCGACCAACCCCAGAAGACCACCAGGACAGCACCGGCCGCCGCGATGAAGGCGCCGTGCACCAGGGCGAGCACTGCGGGCTCCTGACTGCCGCCCGCAGTGTCTGAGTATCCCCGCTGGAACAACAGTGCACCTACCAGGATCTGCTCGAGCAGGACGTAGAGGAAGGCGGCAACAAACGGCCGCCAGTCCTGGTACAGCGCGACGAAGATCAGCATCACGAAGAAGTAGAAGTGTGCCTCACTCATCCCGTCCGACATGGCGACGAGCACCGCTGAGCAGGTCAGCAGACCGACTGTTGCCGCCAGGCTACGGCGCACCCGGCCACCGGGGATGGCGGCCAGGACGACCAGCACGGCGATGACGCTGAGCTGCCCGAAAGTCACGATGAGTTGGCTATCAGTCAGTAGCCCGGCGACCAGCAGAGCGGGCACGTGAAGAGTCAAGACGCTGACGATCAACCGATGCCGTGAACGCCACTCGGCCTCCGGAAGGGGCGCGCCCCGAGGAACGCGCATCCACCAGGCCTTGCTCTTTTCAGCGCTGTTTCCAGCCCCCACGGTCACCTCTTCAGTGTGAGGCTCGGCGACGCATTCGTTGAATGGTCTATCGGTGTCATATCCGCTAGTGAGACCCGTCCCCTTCCCGCTCATAGCGGAACACGTCCGAGGCGAGGGCGGCCGCGGCCAATGGCACGTGCTCGGCCAACGTCCAGCCGGGGCGATTGTCCGCGATCCAGCGTGAGAAGGGCCGGTGCCGTTCCTGTGGCGCGGATGGCAGGTCGTCACGATCGGTCGCGCAGATGATCACCTGCCGGTCCGCGGTGTCGAACAAGTGCCGCATGTAGAGGTCGAAGACGTTGTCCTCGACCAGATGGAAGATAACTTCCAGGGACAGCGCCGCGTCCGCGTGCAACCAGCGGGCCCGGTCGTGGAAATGCGCTCCTTCGTAGAGAATGAACGACTTGCTCGAGTCGTCAGCAAAGAGCTCTGCGCACTTGCGGATGGCGGAGGGCGCGACGTCCAGGCCCAGGTATCGGGGGTACTTGCCGTACCGCAACTGGTTCCCGTCGCCACAGCCGAAGTCGATGACGCTGGTGATGCCCTGTTCGACGACCATCCGATTGACGACGGCCGCCTTCAACTCCGCGAGCTCGCCGTAGGAGCCCGACCCCGACGTCCCGCCGGTGCTGTAGCGCCTTTCCCAGTAACGCGCGGACCCGTGGAAGCGGGCCCGCTTGACGATACTGCTTACTGTCCGACGCAAGGACATGGCGGGCAGCGTATGGCACCCGGCCGGCGCGCCGAGACACCGGTAGCTAATAGGAGCTGGCATCAAGCCGTCATGGACTGCGTCCAGGCGCTCAGCGGGGTTGCCCGTTGGGGACCGCCGAGCTGGCCTCCGATGTTTTCCGCATGGCGAAGACCCCCGTGCGGATGGCCTGGTCGAGTTCTGCCGCGGGGCCGGCCTTGCTCCACAGGTAACCCTGCCCGAAGCCGCAGCCGAGCCGCTGCAAGGCAGCCAGTTGCTGGGCGGTTTCCACGCCTTCGGCAACCGCGACGATGCCGACCGCGTGCGCCAGCCCGACGACGCTCGCGACGATCGCCGAGTCGTCTGGATCGTCTCCCAGGCCACTGACGAAGGCGCGATCAACCTTGAGCTGATCCACGGGGAATCGCTTGAGGTAGACCAGGCTGGAATATCCGGTGCCGAAGTCGTCGATCGCCAACCGCACTCCGAGTGCCTTGAGCTCGGTCAGGATGTCCAGCGTCGCCTCGGGATCGTCCATGACGACACTCTCGGTCACTTCGAGAATGAGCGTGGCCGGGTCGATCTGTGCCTCCCGCAGCACGTCGGCGACCAACTGGACGAAACCGCCGCCAGCAGCCAGCTGCCTCGCCGAGACGTTCACCGCCATGTGCAGCGGCGCTCCACCGGCGCCGGCACGCGCCCACGTCGCCGCCTGACGGCAGCTCGTCCGCAGCACCCAGGCACCGATGTCGTCGATGAGTCCGGCGCTCTCCGCCGCCGGGATGAACTTGTCCGGGAAGATCAGGCCGAGCCGAGGGTGCTGCCAACGCACCAGGGCCTCGACGCCCATCACATCCTCGCCGTCAAGGGCAAGCACCGGCTGGTAGTGCAGGCGTAGCTCGCCGCGCGCTACCGCATGACGAAGATCTGCGATGAGGCTGATCCGATCGGCCGCCGCCTGGCGCAACTGCTCGTCGAACAGCTCCGCCCGATTCCGTCCCCGTTGTTTGGCCAGGTACATCGCCGCGTCGGCGTTGCGCAGGAGCTCAGCCGAGTCTCCAGAGGTGGCGAACGCCACACCGACGCTCACGGACAGAGACAACTCATGACCGGCCACGCGCAACGGCTCCGCGACCGACAGGAGCACCCGGGAGGCGAGCCCGAATACAGGGGACTCGTCCATCATGTCCTCGCAAAGGACAACGAATTCGTCGCCACCGATTCGGGCAACCGTGTCAGCAGGCCGCACCGCCGCGCGCAGCCGGGCTGCCACCGCCTGCAACGCCCGATCACCGACCTGATGCCCGAACGAATCGTTGACCTCCTGAAGGCCATCTATGTCGCAGAACAGCGCCGCGACCGCGCCGGTCTGCCGGCGACGACGAGTGAGCGCCTGATCGATCCGGTCCATGAGCAAGCTACGGTTGGGCAGCCCGGTGAGCGCGTCGCTCAACGCCCAGTGAGCGAGCTTCCCTTCCGCGCGCCGCAGCCCGCTGACGTCGGACACCATGCACAGCGAGCCGGCATCCCCGCTGTCCGAGGGAGGCAGCGGCGCCGTTGACACCAGAAGGTCGGTGCTGCTGCCATCCGGCCGTGCCACGGCGACTTCGTACTGGGCTGTGGCGGGCGTACCTGGGGCGGGCACCCAGGTCACCAGGGATCCGAGCAGCAGCGACGCTTCCATGCCGACCAACGCGTCCACGTTGTGCCCTAGCAGTTCCGCCGTGCGTGAGTTGGCGAAGACGAAACGGCCCTTGTCGTCCAGGATGCTGATGCCCTCTTGAGCGTTCTCGACGATGGTGCGGTAACGCTCCTCGCTGGTACGCAGTGCTCGTTCGGCAATCCGGCTCTTGGTGACGTCCTGCGTATGCACCACCACAAGGTCGGGAGGCAGCGGCACCATGGTGACGTGAAAGTGTTGATCCTCTCCCGTCCCGACCCCGTGCAAAACGGATTCCCGCTCGACGACGATCTGCTCCGCCAGGCATCGGGTCATGTCGGCCGGTAGCTGCGGATCCTCCCGGAAGTACGCGCTGGCGACACTGCCCAATGCGTCCGCGGCTGCCTCACCCGTACGCTGAGCGGCCGCCTCGTTGTAGTCGATGAGGACCAGGCCCGCGGGAGTGGCCTGCCAGGTGTAGGCCGGCACGGGCGCACCCCGGTACAAGGCCTCGAAACGTTGTCGGCTAGCGGATACCTCTCGTAGCAGGCGCCGCTCCGCGGTGAGATCGGCGAAAGTCAGGCAGATGAGACGCTCATCGTCCACGTCGAGACACGAGATACCGGCCAGGGCGGCGACTCTGCGGCCATCCGGACGCAGCAGGTCAAGCTCCAGTGTGGCGCCGATGGTGGCCGAATCGATGCCTGCCAGGAGTTCGGTCCTGCTGGCTTCGGCGACGAACTCGGTGATGTGCCTCGCCACGACCTCTGTCGCCGGGCAGCCGAGCAGATTTCCCAGCCGCTCATTGGCGAACAGGACGATGCCTGCGCTCGATAGGGTGGCTGCACCTTTTTGCATGTTCTCGACGAAGATGCGGTAGGGACGGTCGGCGCTGGAGAGGGTGAATACCTGCTCGCCGGGCACGCTCCGGCTGACCACCAGAGCGTCTACCTCGCCGTGCCGGATTGCCCGCAGCGCCTCCTCCGCTTCCAGTCGCGGCACGTGAGTGTCAGTGAGCGCAGCCACTTCGGCGGCCGTCAACGTCAGGCTGGCCGCCAGGTCGACCTCCTCGCCAACCGGCCCACGCGCCACCGCAACATCCACTGGGACATCCACCGGGACATCAGGTGCTGGGTCTGCCGGAAGGTCAGCAGATGGCCCGCCGATGCTCGGCACGCCTACGCCGAACCCGGCGCCGAGTGCGCCAGCGGCTCGATATCAAGGGCCCGCAACAAGCGGCCGGTGTCGGACAGGTCCCCGACGAGAACGCGTTTGGGCAAGGGCTGGTCCTTGATCAGCGTTGGGGACGCCAGCACGCCCCGGCTGGCGACCAGGCCAGGATTCCGACGCAGGTCGACTACCTGGAGCCGGTAGCGACCATGCAGGTAGGCGTCGCCCAATGCGCGCACGTCTGCCACGGCGCGGGCGGACAATGCCGAAGCCCCGTTGACGAACAGCATCAAGTCGTATCGAGTCCTGTCACGCTCGACGAGCGCCTCCTGGAACCGCGCGAGCGCCGCACCGTCCTGGACTCCGTCCGGGCTCACCAGGAGCGACCATCGACCTGAAGGTTGAGCATCACCCGATCGGTGTCGGACAAGTCGCCAATGATCTTTCTCATCGGCCCGGGCAGCGAGCGCACCAGCGTCGGGATGGCGACGATGTCGTCAGTGCCAGCAACAAGGGGACGTTCGACAAGGTCGACGATCTCGATCTCGTACCGTCCGGCGAGATGCTCCTCGCAAAGTCGACGCAGGTTCGCGAATGCCTTCAGCGACTTCGGCGACGCGCCGGCAACGTACAGCCGCAACCGCCAGAAG
>Ga0136617_10002150_pt1 | contig 17638 bp, 15 predicted proteins | sample AntDrymUQ3222106_2_FD_129672 | JGI IMG/M metagenome (GOLD analysis project Ga0136617, IMG submission 129672) | Polar desert sand microbial communities from Dry Valleys, Antarctica - metaG UQ322 (21.06) | ecosystem: Environmental > Terrestrial > Soil > Desert | place: Antarctica: Dry Valley... | reverse complement strand
TGAGCAGGATCTTGACCGCCCCGTTCCGCTTCTTCTGAAACGTTTCGTAGGCCTCCGGCGCCGCGTGGAGGGCAAGCTTGTGGGTGTGGAACTGTTCGACGCCCAGCACGTCTCCGTTGCTGAGCAGCGGCATGATGTCGTCCACCCAGCGCATGACCTTCGCGGCCAGCGGATCGGGCAAGAAGCCGGCGATCGTGTGGGCCCGCTTGCCCACCGGGGGCGCCGTGGGCCTCCATGCGACCGCGTCGATCACCGAATCGGGGCCGCGGCCGTCGGTCATCTCGCGAATGACGTCGGCCAGGTCGTCCTGGTGCTCGTTGAGGTCGAGCACTTCGGCGCCGCGTTCGCGGACCCGCTCGAGGCGCTCGGCCACGAGATCCACGCCGATCACGCGGTGTCCGCGATGCAGGGCGATGCGTGAGGCCATATCGCCGATCGGCCCGAGGCCCAGCACCACGAGCGTGCCGCCGTCGGGAATGCCTGCGTATTCGACCGACTGCCAGGCCGTGGGCAGAACGTCGGAGAGGTAGACGAAGCGCTCCGCGTCGGACGGACCTTCGGGCACCTTGATGGTGGTGTTCTGAGCCTGTGGCACCCGCAGGAACTCGGCCTGGCCCCCGGGCACGGCACCGTAGAGGTTGGAGAAACCGAACAGCGCGGCTCCCATGCCCTCCTCTCGGAGCCGCACAACCCGGTCGTCGTGACACGCACGATCGCGTCGGTGGGCTCCTGGATCGTCGGGTCGGGGACCTCGTCGACGCTGACGTTGCGCTTTCCATGCCACCGCAAAGCTTTCATGCGTTTGCGCGCTACCCGACCAGCTACCCCAGGAAACCGGCCGGACGAAGTAAGGTCGGCCGCCGTGGAGGTTCCCAGCGGTTTCGCCCCCTTCCCCGAACAGGGCCCGTTTCTCGAGCACATCGGCCCCGTGCACCTGCGCCGGGACAGCGAGGAGCTCGTGCTCGGCCTGCGGGCCGAGGACCGTCACGCAAACCATCGCGGGACCGTGCAGGGCGGCCTCCTGTCGACGTTTACGGACTTCGCCCTGAGTCGCGCGATCGAGGCCGACGCGGGAGATGGCCGCGACCGCGCCACGGTCAGCCTGACGGTGGATTTTCTCAAGCCGGCGACGCCGGGCGACTGGATCGAGTCGCGCACACGGGTTGACAGGGTGGGCGGCACGCTGGCCTTTGCCGAGTGTTCGCTGACGGTGGAGGGCCGGGAGATCGTGCGCGCTCGCGGAGTCTGGGTCGTCGCGGACTAGCCCGGCAGCAACTTGCCCGGGTTCATGATCCCGGCAGGGTCAAGGCGTCCCTTGGCCGCTCGAAGCAGCTCGAGGCCGAGCTCGCCCACCTCGGCGCGCATCCAGGGCGCGTGGTCGCGTCCGACGGCGTGGTGGTGGGTGATCGTTCCGCCGCCGGCCATGATCGCCTCGCTGGCGGCCGACTTGGCCGCGCGCCACTGATCGAGGGGCGCCTCGGCCTCCTGGCGAGCCAAGAAGGTGAAGTAGAGCGAGGCTCCCGAGCGGTAGAGATGGGACACGTGGCACATGACGAGCGCTGGTGTCCCTCGCTCGCCCAGCGTGTGGTGGAGAGCCTCCGTGACCGCCGCATGAAGGTGGACAAGATTGCTCCACTTCGTCGCCGTCTCGAGCGTGTCCACGAGCACCCCGCGGTCGAGCAGCTCGTCGCGCAGATAGGGGCCGGCGTAGCGGGTGGCAAGCCACCTCTCTCCGGGCCGGCGGCCGAGCCGCAGCCCGCCGCCGCCGCGCAGGAGCGCCGCCGTGCGCAGGCGCCGCAGCTCCACCTCGTCCGCCTCCCCCTCGAAGCCCACGATCGCGATGCACCCGCCCTCGTGGCCGCGCACGCGCAGGTAGGTCTTGGCCGCCCGGTCGCTCCCGGCACCGCGCGACGCGAGGGCCATCGCGAGGCGCGTTTCCTCCTCGTTGGAGAGCCGGGTCACGTCCGGTGAGCAGCCGGCCTGCTCCATCACCCGAAACGCCTCGCAGCCTTCAGCAAAGGAGCGAAACGACCAGCCCTCGTAACGGCGCAGCTCGGGAAGCGGGCGCACGCGCAGGGTCGCCTCGCAGATCACGCCGAGCACACCCTCGGAGCCCACCACAAGCTCGCGCAGGTCGGGACCCGCGGCGCTGGCCGGAAGCGCGCGCCCGGCCAGCTCGCCGGCCGGGGTCACCAGGCGCAGCCCTTCGACCAGCTCGTCGATTCGGCCGTAGCCGGTCGACGCTTGTCCCGCAGAGCGCGTGGCCACCCAGCCCCCCACCGTCGAATACTCAAACGACTGGGGCAGGTGACCCAAGGTCAGCCCCTCCCGAGCCAGCCGGCGCTCGGCCTCCGGGCCGAACAGCCCGGCGCCGAGGGTGGCGGTGAGCGAAACTCGATCAACCGCGTCGAGGCCGTCCAGGCGGTGCAGGTCGAGCGACACCGTGCCCGCGAAGCCCTCCCGAACCGGTTCCACACCGCCCACCACGCTGGTGCCGCCGCCGAAGGGAACCACGGCCACGCCGGCGTCGGCACACAGCCTGAGCAGTGCCTGGACCTCCCGGGCCGATCCGGGCGCGACAACCACGTCGGGGGCGCTCGAGGCGTCGCCGCTTCGCATGCGCACGAGATCGGGGTAGCTCTTTCCGGCGGCGTGAAGGATCCGCGCCTGGCGCTCCTGGGACACGTGGTCGCGGCCGGCCACGTGCTCCAGCCCGGAGCGCATCTCCTCGCCCAGGCGCGCGTCGGGGAGGCGCACCTCCTCGAGGCCCACCGGCCCCCGGCGGGCGGCGGGGTCGACGCCCAGGCTCTCTCTCAGCAGGCCCAGGGCGGCGTCGGGCAGAACCACCTGGTGGCCATCCTCACCCCAGCCCCACCACCTCATGGTGCCGGCCCCTCGAAGAGCGACTGGAGGCCGTCGAGCGCCCCCTGGACCAGGCGTGACCCGGCCGCCCTGAACTGCATCGGGGCAAAGCGCGCCCAGCCGCGGGGGGTCTGCTCGAGGGCGATCGCGACCCGGCTGGCCCTTTCCCCGTCCGCTGAGAGCGAGATCGTGGTGAACGCGGAGGCGAGAATGCGCTCGAAGGGCGAGCCCTCCACCTCTTGGCGCCACACGAGCCGCTCCCCGGGCACGGCCTCGACCCGGGTGTAGTCCGCCCGCACCACCTTGCCGCGGGGCGAGGCCAGCACCGCCGTCCAGGAATCGGGGGTGGCCTCCTCCACCCGGGTGACCCCGGGCCACCAGCGCGGCAGCTGTGCGGGATCGCCCACGACGCCCCAGAGCTCCTGGATGCCGGCGGCAACAACCGTCTCGCGCTTCGCCAGCACTACTGGGACTCGTAGCGGACGAGGCTGGCGACGTCGTAGCCCTCGAGCTGCTTGCGGCCCTCGAGGAAAGCCAACTCGATCACGAAGGCACAGCCCGCCACCGTGCCGCCCGCTCGCTCGACGAGGCGACAGAGCGCCGACGCGGTCCCCCCGGTGGCCAGCAGATCGTCGTGCACCAGCACTCGCGAGCCGACCGGTATGGCGTCCGCGTGCACCTCGAGAGAGTCGATCCCGTATTCGAGCGCGTACTCGACCGAGGCCACCTCCCGAGGCAGCTTGCCTGGCTTGCGGGCGAGGACAAAGCCCGCTCCCATCTCCACCGCCACCGCCGCACCGAGCACGAATCCGCGCGCCTCGGCCGAGACCACGTACTGGGCGTCGCGCTCGCGCGCATACTCCACCAGTGCGTCCACCGTCTCCCTCAGCGCCGTCGCGTCGAGGAACAGCGGCGTTATGTCCTTGAACACGATGCCCGGCTTGGGAAAGTCCGGGATGTCCCGGATGTGGTCCTGCAGGGCCACGGGCGCCTGTCGGTCGCTCAGCGCGCCAGCTTGCGCAGATCGCGGATCAGCAGGAGGTGCTTGAGATGAGAAGCGATCGCGGCCAAGTTCTCGAGGGCCTCCACCGCCTCCTTGCGCCGCTCGGGATTGCGCGAGCGTAGTGCGGGGGCGAGAATCTGCTCGAGCAGCGCCGCCTCGCGATCAGCCGAGCTGCGGAACACGCGCAGGTTGCGCCCGCCCACGCCGTAGCGCTTGAGCTGGCTGACGGCGCGCACTATCTCGCGCTCGGTGTCGTCGTAGAGCACTTCCCCGTCGCGCTTTTCGCCCTTGATCACTCCGAAGTCCTCCAACTCCTTCACGAGCCCCGGATCGGCACCCGTGTCGTCGAGGACTTCTTCGAGGCGGTAGAGCGACCCCGGTCCGCGCAGAGCCACCGTGGCGCGGCGCGGCGAGCGCGAATCGGCCACCGCCGAGTCTTCCCCGCCCGCCGGCGACTCGCTGTCCGCGCGGCCTGCCGCCAGTTCCTGGCGAATGACCCTCAGGGGCAGGAACTCGTCGCGCTGCAGCCGCAGGATGGTGCGCAGCCGGTCGACGTCGGCTGGGGCGTAGAGGCGATAGCCGCCCGGGGTGCGCCGCGGCGAGAGCAGTTTCTGGTCTTCGAGGTAGCGGATCTTGGAGATCGATATGTCGGGAAACTCGCGCTCGAGTTGTTTCACTACCGCGCCGATCGTGAGCGCTTTCTCCTTTCGCGGCAAGGGCCCGCCGGCGACCTCGGTGCTCATCGCTGTTCCAGATAGGTGAGCTTGTACTTGCCGACCTGCAATTCGTCTCCGTCCTGCAGATGGTGGGACTCGATGCGGCGCTGGTTGACGTAGGTGCCGTTGAGCGACCCGAGGTCGTCGACGAAGAGCCCGTCACGCCGGCGCACCAGCAGCGCATGGTTGCGGGAGACGGTGACGTCGTCGAGAAAGACCTCGGCCTCGGGGGAGCGGCCAATCGTCATCCGCTCGCTTGCGAGAATGAAAGCCTCCCCCGAGCGCCCGCCGCCCGACCGAATCACCAGAGTCGCCCCTTCGTGGGTCACCTCGTCGAGGTCGACCGCACGCAGCTCGCCGGTCTCGTCGACCTGGTAGACCTCGGTCGTGTCGCCGCCCTTGCTCTCGGCCTCGCCGAGGAAGGCGCCGCACTTCTGGCAGTAGTTCGCCCCCTCTGCGTTGACGAAGCTGCACTCCGGGCAGTGCACGGAGGCCTCTCCCTTTAGACCGGGTCGGGGTCGGCGTTCGCGGGGAGGCCCTTGCCGGCGAGGATGTCGGTCAGCTGCTGTACGTCCGCACCGCTGATAACGGACTCTCCCTCTTCGTGCTTCTTGCGCAGGCGGTTGACCAGCTCGGCCCTCAGGATGTCGATCTTGCCGTGCAGGATGCGCCTCCGGTAGGAGACCTCCTGCTCTTCTTCGGTGAGCTGTTGGATCAGGTCCTTCAGCTCCTGGTCGGAGAGCGCACCCAGGTCTGGAAATGTGTCCAACGGACTCCTTTCAAGGTTGTGGACGGACTATATCGCTTCCTCAAGTAGAGGTTGAGTCTTGGCGGATGGCGCGCCACCCATCTTGCAAGTAGAGCGCCGTTGCCGCAAGCGTCATGACGATCCCGAGGTAGAGCAGGGCGTCGGCCACCCAGGTGTCCAGGATCAGCGCCACCGCGAGTGCGCCCATCACCGGCCACACCGCCCAGCGGCCCATCATGTTCACCTTCAGGTCCATTCCGCGGCGCAGCGCCACTTGGGTGAGCAGCAGCATGAAGGCCTCGCGGCCCGCCAGAACAAGCAGGGCCCAGCGGGGCAAAAGGTCGAACTCCCACGCCACGATCGCGCCAGAGAGGACCAGGAGGCGGTCCACGAGCGGGTCGAGCAGCGCGCCGAGCCGGCTGTACTGGCCGGTTACGCGGGCGACCATGCCGTCGAGGTAGTCGGTCCAGGCGATGAAGGCGAACAGGGCGAAGGCCAGGCCGTCGCGCCCGTCGTCCGATTGCAGGGCCAGCACCAGGAAGACCGGAATCAGCGCGAGGCGGGAGAAGCCGATCGCGTTGGGGACCGTCCAGGGGTGAAGCGACTCGCCCCTGCGAGTCTCGGGCGGAGGGCCGCCGGAGCGGTCGAGTCCGACCAGGCGGCGAAAGGTGAGCGGCCGGCGGCCGGGCGCGCTCACGGCAGCGTGCCGAGCAGTTGCGCCGCCGCGTGGGCGGCGCCTTCGGTCGCCAGCGAGCGCTTCTCCTGACCGCGACGAACCTGCACCTCCACCTCGCCCGCCTCGAGGCTCTTGCGCCCCACCGTGAGGCGCAGGGGGCAGCCCAGCAGCTCGGCGTCGGCGAACTTCTCCCCCGGGCTGGCCTCTCGATCGTCGTAGAGGGTGTCGAGGCCCTCGGCGCGCAGCTCGTCGTAGAGGCGGTCGGCTACCGAGCGCGCCTCCTCACCGGGCTTGCCCAGCGTGACGAGCTCGATCTCGAAGGGGGCGATGGAGCGCGGCCAGGCGATGCCGCGCTCGTCATGGAACTGCTCAATCGCCGCGGCCACGATGCGGGCCGGGCCGATCCCGTAGGAGCCCATCCAGACCAGCTGCTCCTTGCCTTCCTCGTCGAGGTAGCGCGCGCCGAGCGGCTCGGAATAGCGGGTGCCGAGCTTGAATATGTTGCCCACCTCGATGGCGGGCTCGACGCGAATGAGCGCGCCCTGTGGGCAGCGGTCTCCGGCCTCCACCGTGCGCACGTCGGCCCACTCGGTGGCGAAGTCCCGCTCGGGTTGCACTCCCTCGAGGTGCACGTCCGCGCGGTTGGCGCCGGTCACCAGGCCGTTCAGACCGCGCAGGGCCTCGTCGCTGAGCACCGTCACCGGACTGGCGACAGGCCCGATGAAGCCGGGCTCGGAGTGAAAGAGCTCGCGCACCTCGCCATCCTCGGCCGGCCGGGCTGAGGCGCCGAGGGCATTCTGGAGCTTGATCTCGTTCAGGCGGTGGTCGCCGCGGACCAGCACGAGCGTGGGATCGCCACCTTCCACGATGACGGGCAGGGCCTTTATGAGGGCCCCGGCCGGCACCCCCATCATCCGCGTGACCGCGTCGATGGTCCGAGCGCCCGGCGTCTCGACAGGGCGCGGCTCGGCCAGCGCTTCGGGGAGCCCCTCGACCGGCTGTGGCGTGGCGCTCGCCACCTCCAGGTTGGCCGCGTAGCCGGCGTCGGACAGGGCGACGTCGTTCTCACCTGCCGCGCAGGGCGCCATGTATTCGTGTGCCCCCACGCCGCCCATCATTCCGACGTCGGACTCGACCCGGTACCACTCCAGCCCGGTGCGGTCGTAGATGCGGTCGTAGGCCTCGATGTGAAGCCGGTAGGACTCCTCCAACCCTGCCGCATCGCGGTCGAGCGAGTAAGAGTCCTTCATGATGAACTCGCGCGTGCGCAGCACCGCGGCGCGCGGGCGCGCCTCGTCGCGCTCCTTGGTCTGGAAGTGATAGAGGATCCTGGGCAGCTGACGGTAGGAGCGGACCTCGCGCGAGACGTGCAAGGTCAGGCACTCCTCGTGAGTCATGGCCAGGACGAGGTCGGCGCCGCGCCGGTCATTGAGCTTGAACAGCTCATCAATCTCGTAGCGGCCGGTGCGCCGCCATAGCTCCGCGGGCTGCAGCACAGGCATCAGCATCTCCGCGGCGCCGATCGAATCGAGCTCTTCGCGCACGATCTGCTCGACCTTGCGGTGAGCGCGCCAGCCGGCCGGCAGCCAGGTCCACATGCCGGCTCCCACCTGACGCGCCAGCCCCGCCCGGACGAGCATCTGGTGAGAGACCGCCTCGGCGTCGGCCGGCGCCTCCCGCGTGGTGGGAAGGAAATAACGAGACAGTCGGGTCACGGAGGCGCGACTATAACCCCGAGAGGCTCAATTCCAGGGGCTAATGCGCCGATGGAAAGGGAGATGCTCGGGTCGGGTAAGCATGGGGTCGTTCTCAAGGTCTGCGGCTGGACGGCGGCTGTGCTGCTGGCGGCCTACGCGGTCCAGGTGGGAACCGACCTTGCGGGCGCGCCGGTCACGGCAGCCTTCCAGGACTATCTGTACAACGCTTTGCTCTTTTCGGGCGCCGCATTCTGCCTCTGGCGTGCCGCCGCGATAAGGCAGGAGCGTCTGGCCTGGGCCACCATGGGCGCCGCCATCGTGATCTGGACCGCGGGAGACATCGTCTGGACGGTGGTTTGGGCGGAGGATCCCAACGCGCCCTATCCCAGCGTGGCCGATGGCCTGTGGCTCGCCTGGTATCCCGCAAGCCTCGCCGCGCTGTTTCTGCTCGTGCGCTCGCGTATCGGGGGCTTCCGGGCCAGCCTTTGGCTCGACGGAACGATCGGCGCCCTCTGCACGGTCGCGCTCGCCTTCGCGTTCGCCTATCAACCCATCGCCGACGGGGCCACCGGGTCGACCGCCGCGGTGCTCACCAACCTCGCCTATCCGCTGGGCGACACGCTGGTGCTGGGGGTCGTGGTGGCCATCTTCGGCTTGACGGGGTGGCGACCCGGCCGCGCTTGGCTGATCCTTGGGGCGGGGCTGGCTCTCAACGCCGCCGCCGACGTGACCTATCTCGTCCAGACCGCACTGGGCACCTATTCCCAAGGCGCGCTCGTGGACGCCGGCTGGCCTGCCTCCGCCCTGCTGATCGGCCTGGCCGCCTGGCAGCCGGCTCGTCGCGACGCGGCGCCGAACATCGAGGGCCTCCGCGTGGTGGCTGTCCCGTTCGTCTGCGGGTTGGCGGGCGTCGCGCTGCTGGCCTACGACCACTTCGACCGAGTCAACAAGGCGGCGCTCGTGCTGATCGCCGTGACGCTGGTCCTGGTGCTGACCCGCACCGCGCTCGTCTTCCGCGACTACCAGCGCATGCTCGGTCGCAGCCGCCACGAGGCCCTGACCGACTCCCTAACGGGATTGCGCAACCGCCGCAGCCTGATGCTGGACCTTGGCAAGGAGCTACCCGCGGCCAGGCACGCCTATCCGCGAGCCCTGGGCCTCTTCGACCTCGACGGCTTCAAGGAGTACAACGACACCTTCGGCCACCTTGCCGGCGACGGCCTGCTTTCCCGGCTCGGCCTCCGCTTGGCCGACGCGGTGCGCGGCCACGGGCGCGCCTACCGGCTCGGCGGCGACGAGTTCTGCGTGCTGCTGGAGCCTGGGGTCGCCGGCGTGGAACCGCTGATGGCCGCCTGCGTGGCTGCTCTCACCGAGCGCGGCGAAGGCTTCGAGGTCACCACCTCGCATGGCTCTGTTCTCTCCCCCGACGAGGTGAGCGACGCCACCGAAGCGCTGCAGATCGCCGACCGGCGCATGTACGCCCGCAAAGGCGGAAGACGGATGTCGCCGGGACGCCAGTCACGCGACGTGCTGCTGCGCATGCTCTCCGAGCGCGAGCCCGACCTCCACGCCCACCTGCGCGGCACCGCCGAGCTGGCGCTCGCTGTGGCTCGTGAGCTCGGGATGGAGCCCGAGGCCCTCGACGAGGTGGCCCGCGCCGCCGAGCTGCATGACCTGGGCAAGGTGGCCGTCCCCGATGAGATCTTGAACAAGCCGGGACCCCTAGACGAGACCGAGTGGGGCTTCATGCGCCGCCACACCATCATCGGTGAGCGCATACTGCTTGCCGCTCCGGCCCTCAAGCCGGTGGCGCGTCTCGTCCGCGCGAGCCATGAGCGCTACGACGGCTCCGGGTACCCCGACGGCCTGGTAGGGACTCGCATTCCGCTCGGCGCGCGCGTGGTGGGCGTCTGCGATGCCTTCGATGCCATGGTGTCCGAGCGTCCCTATCGCCAGCCCCGCACGGAGGCCGACGCCCTGGCGGAACTGTGCCGCTGTTCGGGCCAGCAGTTCGATCCCCAGGTCGTGGACGCGTTCATCCGGGTGATCGAGCGCGGCCGAGTCGAAGCCGCGAAAGCGACAAGCGCAGAGATTGGCCCGTGGACGCACGGGCGGTGATCGTCGAGGATCACTACGCCGTGAGCAGGGGACTCGAGCTGGTCCTCGGACAGGCCGGCATCGACGTCGTGGGGTCGGCTCGCACCGAGCAGGAGGGCTACGAGGTGATCAGGCGCGAGCGGCCTGGACTAGCGATCGTCGACATTGGTCTGGAGGACGGCTCGGGAGTCGAGCTCGCCCGTCGCCTCGCGCAGTCCGAGCCCGACATCGGCGTGCTCATCTACACCGGTCTCCACGACGAGGCGCTGTTGCGGGAGGCGCTCGACTGCGGCGCTCGCGGCTTTGCCCTCAAGGCCGGGCCCGCCCGCGAGGTGGTGGCCGCCGCTAGGGCGGTCGCGTCCGGTGGCAGCTGGGTCGACCCCCACCTCTCGTTCATCCTCGGCCGCACCCCGAGCCACGAGGCCCCGGTTCTCTCGCCGCGCGAGCGAGAGGTGATGGCCCTGTTGGCGAAGGGCTTGAAGGGGCCCGACGTCGCCGAGCGGCTCGCCATCTCCCCCGACACCGTGCGCACCCATGTCGAGAACGCGATGCAGCGCCTGGGGGCGCGCACGCGCGTGCACGCCATAGCCATCGCGCTGCGGCACGGACTCATCGAAATCCCCGATTCGACGTATTGACCCGCCCCTGGTGCGCGGGCAAGCTTCTAGGCCGGCAAGGAGAGTCGGCGATGCGACCCAAGATTTGAGTGTCCCGCTCTCCGGGTCCAGGATTCAGGAAAAGAGCGGCCGGAGCGTCTGTCGGGGCTGTCCGGCGCTTCGTGCCGCTCCGACTTGACCTGACCTGAAGGCTTCGCTCAGGCGCGGGTGAAGCGGCGGCCCTCGGTGGGCGAGACCTTTTTGTCGAGCTCGATGCGCTTGGCCTTCGGAGCGCCCGCCATCGGCAGCGCCTGGCCGTTGCCGAGGGCGTCCTCCGCGGCCGCTGCCGCCTCCATCGCCGCGATCCGTTCCGGGGTCAGCTCGCCGGCGTTCTCCTCTTCGATCTGATTGAGCCAGGCAGCCCCCTCGGCGGCCTTGCCGTCGTCGACGATGATCTCACCGCGGTCGATCGACTTGTCGATCTCGGTGAACAGAGCATCGACCAAGTCGTCTTGGGGGACCTTCCGCAGCGGCTTGCCGTGGGCGAAGATCAGGCCCTCGTTCTTGGCTCCGGTGATGCCGAAGTCGGCGTGCGAGGCCTCGCCGATCCCGTTGACCGCGCAGCCCAACACGGCCACCTCGATGGGATCGTCGTACGCGCGCAGGCGTTCTTCGATCTCCGCAACGACAGTGTCCATGTCGAACTGCAGGCGGCCACAGGTGGGGCAGGCGATCAGCACAGGGCCGCGCTCGCGCAGCTTGAGCGCCTTCAGGATCTCCCAGGCGACCTTTACCTCCTCCTCGGCGTGGAAGGTGGACAGGGAGATGCGAATCGTGTCGCCCACCCCGTCGGCCAGCAGCGTTCCGAGCCCCACCGCCGACTTGAGCGAGCCCGACCACTTGGTGCCCGCTTCGGTGATCCCGAGGTGCAGCGGATGGTCGATCTTCTGGGACAGAAGGCGGTTGGAGGCAATCGTGTTCGGCACGTTGGTCGACTTGATCGACACCTTGAAGTCTTCGAAGCCGAGGCGCTCCATCAGCTCGACGTGCTCGGTCGCGGCGGCTACCAGCGCCTCCACCGCGTTCTCGCGCTCGAGCTCGTGGAGGTGCTTGGGCAGCGACCCCGAGTTGACGCCGATGCGCATGGGCACGCCCGCCGCTTTGGCCTTCTCGACCACCTCCCCCACCTTTTCGTGACCGCCGATGTTGCCCGGGTTGATTCGGATGCAGTGCGCGCCCGCGTCGATGGCCTTTAGGGCGAGCGTGTGGTTGAAGTGGATGTCGGCGATGATCGGAATCGGCGTCTCGCGCACGATGCGCTCGAGAGCGCGCACGTCCTCATCGCGGGGCACCGCGCAGCGTACGAGATCGCCCCCGGCCTCGGCCACAGCGTGGATCTGGCGCATGGTCGCGTCGAAGTCGGCGGTCTCGGTCTTGGTCATCGACTGGACCGCTACGGGGGCGCCGCCCCCGATCTTTACCCCACCGACGTCTATCTGCCGCTTGGAGGCCATTACCCCCAAGGGTATCTATGCGTAGAGAGTCTCTATCTCGCTTGCGTACTTCTGGTGAATCGGCTTGCGCTTGAGCTTCATCGTCGGGGTCAGCTCGTCGCCGCCCGGCTCCCATTCCGCCTCTAGAACCCTGAACTTCTTGATCTGCTCCACGCGCGCCAGGGCTTCGTTGGCAGCGTCGACGCCGCGCTGGACCTCGGCGAGCACGGCGTCCTCGCCCTGCTGCGAAGCGAAGGCCGGTGCCACGTCGGGGTCGAGCGTGATCAGAGCGACGTTGAAGGGCCGGGCGTCGCCGATGGCGATCACCTGGCCGATCACCGGGCTCGAGGCCTTGACCCTGGCCTCGATGTTCGCGGGCGACATGTTCTTGCCCGCGGCGCTGATGATCAGCTCCTTCTTTCGGTCGACGATCTTGAGGTAGCCGTCGTCGTCGAACTGACCGACGTCGCCGGTGTGCAGCCAACCCTCGGGGTCGATCGCCTCGCGCGTCTTGTCCGGCTGGTTGCGGTAGCCGGTCGTGACCACCGGGCCGCGGATCAGCACCTCGCCGTCGTCCGCGAGCCGGATCTCGACGCCGGGCGACACGGGGCCCACGGTGCCGATCTTGATCTTGTGGGGCGGGTTGCAGGTGCCATAGCCGGTGGTCTCGGACATGCCCCACAGCTCGGCCAGCGGCACGCCGATCGCGTGGAAGAACGCGATGACCTCGGGGGGCGTGGGCGCGGCACCCACGTTGACCGATTCGACCGCGTCGAGGCCCAAGCGGCCACGAATCTTCGAGAGCACGAGCTCATCGGCCTTTGCGTGCTCGGCACGGAGCTCCTCGGGCAGCTCCTGGCCCGCCTGGTCGAGCTCGACTTTCCGGTGGCCCACCGCCAGCGCCCATTCGGTGGCCTGCTTTTTGGCCGGGTCACTTTCCGCGGCGACGCCCGCCTCGATGGCGGCCTTGAGCTTCTCCCAGATGCGCGGGACGGCGAAGAACCAGGTGGGCCTTACCTCGGGCAGGTAGGCCACCACCTGGCGCGGATCGGGGCAGCAGGTGGTGGTGAAGCCGAGCAGCATGGGCAGGTAGTGGCTGCATGCGCGCTCGGCGATGTGGGCCATGGGCAGCCAGGAGATCACGCGACCGTCGCCCGGGAAGGCGATCACCTCGTCGAAGCCGTTGATCCCGGCCATGACGTTGGTGTGGCTGAGCTCGACCCCCTTGGGCGGCCCGGTGGTGCCCGAGGTGTAGATGAGCGTGAGCGTGTCGTCGGGCTCGACGGCCCGCCAGGCGGCGTCGAAGTCGAAGCTCTCGTCCGCATGCGATTCGACCTCTCCGCCGTCGTCGATCACGATCAGGTGGTCGATGCCCTCGAGCCCCTCCACTCGGTCGAGGAAGGCCTTCTCGGTGATGAGGATGCGGGCCTCGGCGTCGCGCAGCTGGTACTGGATCTGCTCGGGCGCGTAGGTGTTGTAGATCGAGAACGGCGTGGCCCCGAGATGAAGCGCCGCGGCGTCGAACCAGTGAAACTCGGGCCGGTTGCTCAGCATGATTCCCATCGCGCGGCCGCGCTCGAGGCCCAGCCCCGCGAGCCCCGCGGCCGTGCGCCGCACCTTGTCGGCGTACTCGGCCCAGCTCATGCGCAAGTCGTCGTCCTTGAGGCGCAGGGCGCAGCGCTCAGGGTGCGCCTTGGCGGTGAGCTGGAAGGCCTCGGCGACGGTGGTGGCGTCGAGGCCGGCGGGCCTCTGAGTGCGGCGGGCAGAGGTGACGGTCATGCCGGAATCTTGCCCGGTTCAGCGCACTCCGAAGCCCTCGCCCGACAACCGGCCGATGTCGTTGGTGAGCCCCACGAGGAAGATCAAGATCACCAACATGAAGCCAACCACGCCGGCTCGCTCCATCACGCTGAAGGGCACCGGCTTGCGCCTGACCTTCTCGACGATCGCCCAGAAGATGTGCCCACCGTCCAGGGGCAGAAAGGGAAAGAGGTTCACGATGGCCAGCGATAGCGAGATGATGGCCAGGATCCCGACCACCTCGGCCACGTCGTTGAGAATCGTCTGGCGGGTCGTCTCGTAGGTGCCGACCACGCCCTGGATCTCCTTGCGCTGCTCGGAGTCGACGAGCCGAGCGGGAAGCTCCAGGGTGGCCCTGGTGACAAACCAGAAGCGGTCGACGGTCCACGTGACCGATTCGCCGAAGGGAAGCGTCTCACGCGGGCCCGGCGCATAGGAGAAGCCCAGCCGGGTGCGCTCCGCGACCGGGTCGTAGACCGGGGTGAGATCGAAGCTGCGCTCCTGTCCCTTCCTGTCGACGGTCACGGTCGCCGGCTCAGCCGCTTCGCAGCCCCGTGTCGCCCTGCCCGGGCACTTGTGGCTGGCGATCTGCTCCGACAGGACCACCGGGTTCCCGCGCTTTCCGTCGACCTCGACCAGCTTGTCGCCCGGCTGGAGCACGGCCGCGGCCGGATAGCCCTTCTCGACCACGCCGACCCGGCTGGAGCCCGTCTCGCCGCCGATCAGGAAGATGAACGCGAACAGCAGCACGAAGGCCAGGACCAGGTTCATCGCCGGCCCCGCCGCTATCACCACTATCCGCTTCCAGACCGGCTGGGCGTGGTAGGCCCGGGTGCGCACCTCGTCGGGGAGCTCCTCCGACGGATTCATGCCGCTGATCTTCACGTAGCCGCCCGCCGGGATCAGCCCGATCGCGTACTCCGTCTCGCCCCGCGTTCGGCTGAAGAGCGTGGGTGGAAAGAAGAGCGAGAACTTCTCGACCCTCATACCGACCGCCTTGGCGGCCCAGAAGTGCCCGAGCTCGTGGAGGATCACGAGCAGGGCGAAGCCGGCAAAGGCCAGAAAGGCGCTCAGGGCGGTCACGCGGCAACCCCGCGGGCGATTTCGCGCGCGTCGCCGTCGGCCCGGTAGAGGTCGGAGAAGTGGCGTACGGGCCGGGCCGGCAGCTCGCTGAGGGTCGACTCGATCACGCGGGCGATACCGGGAAACGACAACTCGCCGCGCAGGAACGCATGGACAGCGACCTCGTTGGCCGCGTTGAGGACGCAGGGCGCCGTGCCGCCGGCGGCGGCAGCCTCGCGGGCCAGGCGCAGGCAGCCGAAGGTGTCGGTGTCCGGCGCCTCGAAGGTCAGCGACCCCAGCTCCACGAGGTCTAGTGGCCGCACCGGCATTTCGGCCCGGTCGGGATGGTGCAGCGCGTAGGAGATCGGCACGCGCATGTCCGGGTAGCCCAGGTGAGCCAGGGAGGCGCCGTCGATCAGGTGCACGACCGCATGAACGATCGATTGTGGGTGCACGACGACGTCGATGCGGTCGTAGGGCAGTCCGAACAGGTGGTGGGCCTCGATCAGCTCGAGACCCTTGTTCATCAGCGTGGCCGAGTCGATCGTGATCTTGCCGCCCATGTCCCAGGTCGGGTGGGCCAGCGCTTCCCGGGGGGTCACCTCGTCGAGGCCGGTGCGCCCGCGAAAGGGCCCGCCGCTCGCGGTGAGCACCAGGCGATCCACCGTCCCCGGCCGCTCGCCGGCGATCAGTTGGGCCAACGCGGAGTGCTCAGAGTCCACCGGAATGAGCTGCGCACCGGTGGCTTCGGCCAGCGCCATCACCAGCTCGCCCCCCACCACCAGCGACTCCTTATTGGCCAGCGCGAGGTCGATTCCCTCTCCCAAGGCGGCCACGGTAGGCCCAAGGCCGGCCGAACCCACCAGGGCGTTGAGCACGAGGTCGCACTCGCCCTCGGTGATCAGCTCGACGAGGCCCTCGGCCCCGCTCAGCACCGACCGCCCCGAATGCTCTCCAGCGCGAGCGGCGGCGTCGGGGTCCGCCAGTGCGATGCGATCGACCCCGTAGCGCGCGGCCTGCTCGAGCAGCAGCTCCCAGCTTGAGTCGGCGGCGAGCCCTACCACCTCGAGCTCGCCGGAGAGCTCGATCACCTCGAGGGCCTGAGTGCCGATGGAGCCGGTCGAGCCGACGATGAGAATCCTGCGCACCGTTCTGAGTGTAGGAGGCTAGGTTTGGGCTTCGGAAGCGCGCAGGGCCGCCGCCAGCTGCGCGGCGACCGAGGCGAGCAGCTGGGCGTCCGCCTCGTCGAAGGCACCCGCGTTGACGTCCTGAAGGGTGATCGCGCCCCAGGGTCGCCCGTCGAGCACGACCGGCGCGTCGAGTTCCGAGCGGACCTCGCGGGTAGCAGGCAGGGAATAGAAGTCGGGCTCGGTGGACACGTCGGTGGCCAGCACCGGGCGGCCCTCGTGTAGGCATCGTCCGACAAGCCCCCGGTAAGCGGGCTGGACGAAACCAGTGAACGATCGCTCGGCGAATATCCCCAGGCCGGCCACCATGTCGAGCAGCTCGCCCGGCCAGCCGCTGCTGTAGCGCAGCCGCATCACTGCGGCGGCGCTCACCCCCATGGCCTCATACAGCTCATCGGCCACCGCGGCGGCCATCTCTACGGGATCTTCCGCCGCGTCCAGGCGCGCCACAAGTGCGCTCGTGAGGCCCATCTGGCGGGTGCGGCGGGCAAGCAGCACGGCGCCGCCCAGCGCGGCCGGCCGCGGCGGCATTGCGGCGCGCATCATCACTCCGCACTCGAGCACCGCCTCCTCCAGCGGCGCGGAGCGCTCGTCGGCGTAGATCTCCAACAACCAGGTGCTCTCGTGGTCGGCCGCCGCCGCAACCAGCGCCCCGTCGCGCCCGTGGTGCTCGAGCAAAGCGCGTTCTGCCCGGTCGGCCTCGCCGTCGCCCACCCGCGTCACAAACGCCCCGGCGCCGGCTCGGATGAGCTGCGCGGTGGCCGGATAGTCGTCAATCGAGTAGACGTCGTTGTCGAACTCGAGATGCAGTCCCTGAAGGCGCTGGTCACGGCCGTCGGCGAGCGACAGGGTGTGGATCGTGTACCCGCCCGCGGGTACGGAGGACACTGCCCACGCCGCCGCGTTCAGTGCCTCGGAAAGGGCCATGGCCACGGCCTCGACTCGCTCGAGCGGGCCCTCGCGGGCCAGGTCGCCCTCGAAGCGCTTACCCACCTCATGCAGCGCGTCGCGAACGCGCTCAGTCACGCTGCGTCGCAGGGCGCGTCGCTCGCCGCCCTGGGGCGGCTCGGGCCCGCGGGAGCCCGCGGCGAAGATCTGCCCCCCGCCGTTGCGCTTGGCCCGGTAGAGGGCAGCGTCGGCCGCGCGCAGCAGCAGAGCCGGCGTCGCGACGGACGGCTCGAGGGCGGCTGCTCCGCAAGAGAGAAGGATCCTCGCGCCGCTGCCGCCGGCCAACGTCCGCAGCGTCGCGGCCGCGATCGCTCGAGCGTCCACCAGGCTGCCGCCGTCCAAGACCACGCAGAACTCGTCGCCGGCCAGGCGGCCCACCAGGCTGCCCGGATGGCTGGCGGCGGCCGCCACGAGGGCTTCGCCCACCCGCCGCAGCGCACGGTCCCCGGCGGCGTGGCCGGCGGCGTCGTTGATGGCCTTCAGCTCGTCCACGTCGCACAGGAGCACGGCCAGCTCGCCGCCGCGCTCGTCGGCGCGCATCACCGAGCGATCCAGGCGTTCCTCCACCGCCCGCCGGTTGGCCAGCCCGGTGAGCGAGTCCTCGTAAGCGAGCCGCGAGACCCGTGTGAAGAGCTCGGCCCGGCTGATGGCGAGCGCCAGCTGGCCTGCCACGGCCTCGAGAAAGCGCACGTCCTCGCCGCGAAAGCGCGGCCTGCCGGGTGCGGTTGTCGCGTAGACCTCGCCCCACACCTC
>Ga0136617_10002149_pt1 | contig 17638 bp, 23 predicted proteins | sample AntDrymUQ3222106_2_FD_129672 | JGI IMG/M metagenome (GOLD analysis project Ga0136617, IMG submission 129672) | Polar desert sand microbial communities from Dry Valleys, Antarctica - metaG UQ322 (21.06) | ecosystem: Environmental > Terrestrial > Soil > Desert | place: Antarctica: Dry Valley... | reverse complement strand
TCGATGAGGATGATGTCGACGCCGGGGTAGCGCTGCTCCCATTGGCGCGCCATCTCGTGCAGGCGCTGGTAGGCGACCATCTTGAAGGCCTGGTAGCCGATCTGCGGGAAGCCCATGTCGCTGACGCGGCGCGTGCGCGTCCCGCTCAGTGTGCGGATCTTCGTCTTGAAGTCGTTGACGTAGGGCACGAGCGGGTTGACGACGACGATGAACTTCGCTCCCTTGCCCACGGCGATGTCGAGGTTCGTCGTGGACACTATGCCGCCGTCGACGAGCTCTCTGTCGCGCACCTTGACGGGCGAGTAGACCATCGGCAGCGCCGTCGATGCCCGCACCGCGGTCGAGATCGGGACGTCGGCCCAGCCCTCGGCGCCGAACACGATCCGCTCGCAGGTGTCGAGGTCGGTCGCGGTGATGTAGAGCTCCTTCTCGAGCAGCCGGAAGTCGTCGGTCCGCTCGGGGTCGCTCGTCAGGACGTTGTGCAGGTAGCGCTCGACGCCCGCCCCGGAGTAGGCGCCCGCCGGCATGCCCTCGGCCAGCCCCAGCACGAGGTCCATCGCCGAGACCTGCCCGAGCTGCGCCGCCATCCCCCGCAGCAGCTGCACCGTGCGGAACGGAAGCGTGACGGCGCTCTTGGCGAAGCCGGCAACGTTCGGGCGCAGGAGGTTGCCGACGTCGAGGTCGGGAAACGGCGTGGGGCGCTGGTGATCGACGACCCGCATCATCTCCCCCGGCGTCAGGCCGTTGGCGATCATCGAGGCGACGAACGACCCTGCGCTCGTGCCGACGTAGACGTCGAAGTCGTTGACGGTGCGGTTGACCGTCAGCAGGTCCAGGGCGCGCAGCGCGCCGATCTCGTACACCCCGCCGGTGAACCCTCCCCCGCCGAGCACGAGCGCCGTCTTGGAGCGCTTGGGCCGCGGTCGCGCCTTGGCGCCGGCGGCGCGATCCTTCGCCTGGGGCTCGAGCTTGACGACCTTGCCCATCGTGGCAGTCTACGCGCGGGCGCGGCCCGGGTTACGCGCCGGCGGCGCACCTTCGACCGGTCCGTGTTGTTGTCTACCTCGATGCGTCGGGTCCACACAAGCCTGGTCGCGTCGCTCACGTCGCTCGCGTTGCTCGCGGGTGCCGCGCCCGCGACCGCGTACACGGAGTCCGAGCTCAAGACGAAGCTCGCCCGCGAGATGCGCCAGGCGCCGGCCTCGTCGGGCGCCTACGCGCGCGACATGGACAGCGGCGAGGAGCTCTACGCCCTGCACGAGAACGCGGTCCGCATCCCGGCCTCGGTCGAGAAGCTGTTCACGACCTCGAGCGCCCTGCTGCGCCTTGGGCCGTCGGCCACCCTGCGTACGAACGCCATCGCGGCAGCGGACGCCGTCGTCGAGCCGGGCGGCGTCCTGCGCGGCGACCTTGTCCTCGTCGGCGGCGGCGACCCGTTCTTCGGCGACGGGTCGGGCTCCTCCGCGCAGCTGGCGCGCTCGATCCGGGCTGCCGGCATCCAGCGCATCGCCGGTTCGGTCGTCGGCGACGAGAGCGCCTTCGACACGCGCCGCTCGGGCTGCTGCAGCGGCTATGACTTCGACCTCGGCGGGGTCCTGAGCGCGCTCGCCTACGACCGCGGCGTCTTTCGCGGCCGCGTGCGCCTGAACGCGGCGGGCTTCGCCGCCGGTCGCTTCGCCACGCAGCTGCGCGCGGCGGGGGTGACGGTCACCGGCACAAGCCGCTCCGGCACGGCACCGGCCGGCGCGAGGACCGTCGCGTCCGTGCCCTCGATGCCGGTCGGCGAGCTTGCGCGCTTCATCAACGCGCCGTCGAACAACTTCGCCGCCGAGATGCTCTTCAAGGAGCTCGGCGCGCGCTACCGCGACGCGGGCACGACCGCGGCGGGCGCCGACGTCGTGCGCGACACGCTCGACGACTTCGGCGTGCGGCCGCGGATCGCCGACGGCTCGGGGCTGTCGCGCGTCAACCGCGCGACGCCGCGCCAGGTCGTGCGCCTGCTCGAGCGGATGCACAACCAGGACATCGCGACGAGCTTCCGCGCGTCGCTGGCGGTGACCGGAGCGACGGGCACCGTGAAGGCGCGCATGCGTGGAACCGCCGCGTCGGACCGCTGCCAGGTGAAGACCGGGACCCTGCGCGGCGTCAGCGCCCTGGCCGGCTACTGCCGCTCCGCGGGCGGGCGCGACATCGGCTTCGCGCTCATGTTCAACCGCGCGAACACGTATCTCGCCAAGGCCCGCGAGAACCGCATCGCGGCGGCGATCGCGCGCCTGTCGACCGGGCCGGATGCGCCGCCGGCGGATCGCGGAGGAGCGGTCCCCGCACCGGCCGCGCGGTAGGGCGCGCGAGGGCTCAGCGCCGCGCGGGCGGCACGTCGCGCGGCGGGGGAACTGTCTGCGGCAGCAGGGCCAGCAGCCCCGCCTCGTCGAGCACCGGCACCTCGAGCCGCTCGGCCTTCTCGAGCTTGGAGCCCGGCGTCGCGCCGGCGACGAGGTAGTCGGTCTTCTTGGAGACGCTCGACGTCACGCGGCCGCCGGCGGCCTCGATGCGCGCGGTCGCCTCCTCACGCGTGAGGTCGGGCAGCGTGCCCGTCAGCACGAATGTCTTGCCGGCGAGCGGGCCCTCACCCGGCGGCGGGCCCTCCAGCGCCATGCTCACGCCGACGCTGCGCAGGTCCTCGATCAGGGCGCGCATCTGCTCGTCGGCGAGCTGCTCGTGGATCCTCTGGGCCATCTTCGGGCCGACGCCCGATGTCTGCTCGATCTCCTCGGCCCCCGCCGCCAGCACGGCGTCGATCGTGCGAAAGCGCTGGGCGAGGTTGCGGCCGGTGACGAAGCCGACCTCCTCCAGGCCGATCGCGAACAACAGGCGCCCGAAGGGCCGCTGCTTGGACTCGGCGATGTTCTGCACCGTGCGCTGCGCGGAGATCTCGCCGTAGCGATCGAGCTCGAGCAGCTGCTCGGCCGTCAGCCGGTAGAAGTCGGCGGCCGTCTTCACGAGCCCGGCCGCCTGCAGCTGGTAGACCTGCTTCTCGCCGAGGCCGTCGATGTCCATCGCGCCGCGCGAGACGAAGTGCTTGAGCAGCTGCCACTGGCGGCCCGGGCAGAACCGGTTCGGGCACATCGTGAAGACCGAGTCCTCCGGCTTGAACGTCGGCGTGTCGCACGACGGGCAGCGCTCCGGCGGGCGCGGCGGCGCGGCGCGATCGGGCCGCTCGGCGGCGTGCGGCGCGGGCGAGAGCACCTGCGGGATGACGTCGCCGGCGCGCAGCACGATGACCTCGTCGCCGATGCGCAGGTCCTTGCGCGCGAGGTCCTCCTCGTTGTGCAGCGTCGCGAGCTTGACGGTCACGCCGCCGACGTGGACGGGCTCGAGGACGCCGAACGGGTGCAGGTCGCCGAACTTGCCGACGTTCCACATGATGTCCTTGAGCGTCGTGACCTTCGTCGTCGGCGGGAACTTCCAGGCGATCGCCCAGCGCGGGTCACGGCCGACGGCGCCCAGGCGCCGCTGCAGCTCGAGGTCTGACACCTTCACGACGACGCCGTCGATCTCGAAGTCGAGGTTGCCGCGGCGCTCCTGCCAGGCGAGGCACTGCTCGACCACCTCGTCCTCCGAGTCCAGCCGCTTGACGTCGGTGTTGACGCGAAAGCCGTGCTCGCGCAGCCACGCCAGCGCCTCCCAGTGGCCCGCGAACGCGATCCCGTCCACGCGGCCGATGCCGTAGGACCACATCGACAGCGGGCGATCCTTCGCCAGGCGCGGATCGAGCTGGCGGATCGTCCCCGCGGCGGCGTTGCGCGGGTTCATGAACGTCGACAGCCCGGCCTCGGCGCGGCGCTCGTTGAGGCCCGCGAAGTCCTTCAGCGACATGTAGATCTCGCCGCGCACCTCGAGCACCGGCGGCGCGTCGGCGACCTTCAGCGGGATCGTCGGGATCGTGCGCAGGTTGTGCGTGACGTCCTCGCCGATCTCGCCGTTGCCGCGCGTCGCGCCCTGCACGAAGACGCCGTCCTCGTAGCGCAGCGAGATCGCGAGGCCGTCGATCTTCGGCTCGCAGACGAACTGGAACTGCGGGTCCTCGATCCCCTCGCGCGCGAGGTGCGTGCGCATCCGCGCGATCCAGGCGCGCAGCTCCTCCTCGGTGCGCGCGTTGGCCAGCGAGAGCATCGGGATCTCATGGCGGACCTTAGGCAGCGAGGAGACCGGTTCGCCGCCGACGCGCTGCGTCGGCGAGTCGGGCGTGACGAGCTCGGGGCTGGCCGCCTCGATCGCGCGCAGCTCGTCGAGCAGCGCGTCGTAGTCGTCGTCGCCGATCTGCGGGTCGTCGAGGACGTAGTAGCGGTAGCCGTGGTGATGCAGCTGCTCGCGCAGCTCGGCGACGCGCCGCTCGACGTCGGCGGCGGTCACTCGACCTCCTCGGCCGCGGGCGCGAGCAGACGGCCGAGGTTGTGGCGCTCGAGGGCGTCCATCCCCGCCGCGTCGGTGAGGTCGAAGTGCAGCGGCGTGACGGCGATGTCGCCGGCGGCGACGGCGGCGAGGTCGGTGCCGGGCTCGTCGTGGAAGCCGTGGTCGCGGCCGTAGACCCAGTAGCGCCGGCGCCGCGAGCCGGCGCCGCCGGCATCCGCCTCGGCCCGCGGGATGGGGGCGGCGTCGGAGGGCTCGGTCAGCGTCAGCTCGTCACGGTAGATCCGCTTGCCCAGGCGGGTGACCTGCACGCCCGTCGCTTCACCCGCCGGGCAGTTGACGTTCAGCAGCGTGCCCGTCGGCAGGGGCATGTCGCCGATCTCCTCGATGACCCGTGCGACGAAGCGCGCGCCCTCGTCGAAGCTGAACCGCTCAGACAGGCGCAAGTCCATCTCGCGCGCGTCGGACTGCTGTGAGACGGCGATCGCCGGCAGCCCGAGGATCACGCCCTCCAGGGCAGCGGCGACCGTCCCCGAGTACGTGATGTCGTCGCCGAGGTTGGCGCCGTGGTTGATCCCGGAGACGATCAGCTCCGCCTCAAAGCCGTCGACGAGGCCGAGGTTGGCCAGGCGCACGCAGTCGACCGGGGTCCCGTCGGTGGCATAGCCGATCGTGCCGTCGTCGAGGTCGACCTCGTCGACGCAGAGCGGGCGCATCGTCGTGATCGAGCGCGCCATCGCCGAGCGATTGCCGTCAGGCGCGATGACCACGAGCTCGATGCCGGGCACGCGCACGAGCGCGCGGCGCAGCGTCTGCAGCCCCTGCGCCTGGATCCCGTCGTCGTTGGTCAGCAGCACCTTCATGGCGGTAACAGAGAGTAGTCAGGGAGCCAGCGCGTACCCGACGGCGGCCAGCGCCAGCCCGTGCGCGGGCGCGGTCGCCCCGGACTCGCTGCGCGGCGCGCCCGCCAGCAGCGCGGTGAACTGCTCGAGCCGGCGCCGGCCGGTCGCGACCTCGAGCATCGTCCCGACGAGGATCCGGTTCATCTGGCGCATGAACGTGTCGGCCGTGATCCAGAACTCGAGCAGGTCGCCGTCGCGGCGCCACTCCGCCTGGAGCACCTGGCGGTCAAAGCGCGTGTGGTAGGTCTCGCTCGGCGTGAACGCCGTGAAGTCGTGGGCGCCGGCGACCGCTCGGGCGCAGGCCCGCAGCGCGTCGCCGTCGAGCTCCCAGCCGTGCCACAGCGCGCGGTCCTCGTGCCAGACCGAGCGCGCGCGGCGGTGCAGCACGCGGTAGCAGTACGTGCGCGAGATCGCGTCGTGGCGTGCGTTGAAGCCCTCCGGCGCGGGATTGCAGTCCAGCACCGCGACGTCGCGCGGCAGCAGGGCGTTGAGCCGCAGCGGATCGACCGCCTCGTGCTCGTAGGAGCAGACCTGCCCCCACGCGTGCACGCCGCGATCCGTGCGCCCCGCGACCGTCAGCGAGATCTCCTCGCGCAGGATCGTCGCCAGGGCCTGCTCGACCTGCTCTTGGACGGTGCGCTGGCCGGGTTGGCGCGCCCAGCCGGCGAACGCCGTCCCGTCGTACTCGAGCAGCATGCGGCTGGTCACCGCGCCATCATGGCTCAGGCGCGGGGGAGCAGCGCGTCGTTGAGCTCCTGCAGGAGCTCGCGCAGATGCCGGACCTTGGCTTCGCCGAGGCTGTCGGCGAGGCGCGCGTCGACCTCGGCGACGAAGTCACGGACCACGGCGAACACGGCACGGCCCCGCACGGTCGTCTGCACGAGCTTGGCCCGCCGGTCGCTCGGATCGGGAACGCGCTCGACGTAGCCGTGCTGCTCGAGGTGGGCGACGAGCTGGGCCATCGCCTGCTTGGAGATCTGCGCGCGCTCGGCCAGGACGCTCACGCGCGTGCCGGCGTCGTCGAGGAACTGAAAGACGTTGCCGTGCACATAGCGCACCTGCGGATGTCCGCCGTCGGCGAGCCTTCCGATCAGCTCCTCGTTCATCGCGCGGAAGGGCTCCCTGAGCAGGATCGCCAGGTTCTCCGGCGCCTGACGGGCATCGGTGGCGGGTAGGCGGCTTCTTGACATCGACAACGTACTTGCCTACTTTATCGCTTGCGTGTAGTAGACAAGATCCTTGCCTAGCTCATGAAGGAGCCCCACCATGCCCCGCCGGTCCTCGCGTGCCACCGAGCCCGCCGAACGCATCATGGTCGGCAGCGACGAGATGATGCTGCCCGTCACGAGCGACGCCACCCGCGGCAGCCTGCTCGCCGCCGAGGTCCGGCTCCCCGCCGGCGGCGGCCCGCCGGCGATGCATCGTCACGATCCCGAGGAGATCTACCGCGTGGAGCGCGGTGCGCTCGCGATCTATCTCGAGGACGAGAGCGGCGACGTGCAGCGCATCCCATCGCTTGCCGGAGACGTCGTGCACATCCCGGGCGGGCGCGCGCATACGATCCGCAACGAGTCCGACGCCGCGGCGGATGCGTATGTGGTGTTCTCGCCGGGCGCCGAGATCGAGCGTTTCTTCCGGTCGGCCGGAGCCCTCGCAGCGGCCGGACCGGTCGGCGTCGACGACGTCCTCGCGCTCGCGCAGCGCCACGGGATCCAGTTCACCGGGCCGGTACCCGGCACGGCGGCCGGCCGAGCGGGCTAGACCAACTCGAGGTAGACCATCTCGGTGGAGTCGCTGCGCCGAGGGCCCAGCTTCAGGATCCGCGTGTAGCCACCGGATCGCCCCGCGTACCGCGGGGCCACCTCGGCGAACAGCGTGTGCACGACGAACTTGTCCTGCCCGAGCGTCGAGAGCGCCTGGCGGCGCGCGTGCAGGTCACCGCGCTTGGCGAGCGTGATGAGCTTCTCGAGCTCGGGCTTGACGGCCTTGGCCTTTGCCTCGGACGTCTTGATCCGCTCGTGCTCGATGACCTCCTTGCAGAGGTTCATCAGCAGCGCCTTGCGATGCGATGACGTGCGGCTGAGCTTGTGGCGGGTCTTCTGGTGGCGCATGAGCGGATCAGCAGTCTAGTCAGTCGTCGCGGAGATCGAGGCCGCGGTTGTGCAGCGTCTCGATCACCTCGTCAATCGACTTCTTGCCGAAGTTCGGAATCGCGTTCAGCTCGCCCTCGGACTTGGAGATGAGGTCGCCGACCGTCTGGATGCCCGCGCGCTTGAGGCAGTTGTAGGAGCGCACCCCGAGCTCGAGCTCCTCGATGAGGATGTCGTGCATCGGGCCGGCCGAGGCGCCGCCGCCGGCTGCGCCCGCGAGCGTGCCGTGGCCGTTTGAGCCCTCGAGCTGCCCGCCGGGGCCGGCGCGCAGCTCCTCGATGCGGTCGGCGTCGGTGAAGATCGCCAGCTGGGCGATAAGGATCTCCGCCGCCTCGCGCAGCGCGGCCTGCGGGTCGATCGACCCGTCGGTCTCGATGTCCAGCGTGAGCTTGTCGTAGTCGGTGCGCTGACCGACGCGCGCGGGCTCGACGCCGTAGGCGACGCGCCGCACCGGTGAGAAGATCGAGTCGATCGGGATGACGCCGATCGGCTGGTCGGGGGACTTGTTGTCCTCGGACTGGCGGTAGCCGCGCCCGCGGCCGACCGTGAGGTACAGCTCGAGCTTGGTCTTCTTCTCGATCGTGGCGATGTGGACGTCGGGGTTGAGCACCTCGACGCCGAACGGCAGGTCGATGTCGCGCGCGGTGATCTCGCCGGGGCCCGTGACGACGAGCGGGGCTTCGACCTCGGTCGCGTCGGAGTGCATCCGGCAGACGATGCCCTTGAGGTTGAGGACGATGTCGGTGACGTCCTCCTTGACCCCCTTGATCGTCGAGAACTCGTGGGCCACCCCCTCGATGCGCACGCTCGTGACCGCAGCGCCCGCGAGCGAGCTCAGGAGCACGCGCCGAAGCGAGTTGCCGAACGTATAGCCGAAACCGCGGTCGAGTGGCTCGATGGTGAACGAGCCACGGTTCTCCTCGACCGTCTCACTGGTGATCCGGGGGACTTGGAAGTCGAGCATCAGGGTCCTAACGTCGGGGTGTCTCTTGGGGGGCGCTGCGGCGCGGCGATCCGTGCACGCACGAGCGCAGCACTGCGGGAAAGTCTGGAGTTACTTCGAGTACAGCTCGACGATGAGCTGCTCCTGAACCGGAGCAGCGATCTCCCTGCGCTCGGGCTTGCGCAGCACCTTCGCGGTCAGGGAGTCATGATCGGCCTGCAACCACGCGGGGACCTGTGCGGTCAGCTCCGTGGCGTCGCGAATCAGGGGCTCGACGGGCGTGCCGGCCTTGACCGAGATCACGTCGCCCTCGCTCACCTGGAAGCTGGGGATGTCGACGCGGCGGCCGTTGACGTGCCAGTGCCCATGGCGGACGAACTGGCGCGCCTGGCGGCGTGACGCGGCGAAGCCGAGGCGCACGAGCACGTTGTCCAGCCGCGACTCGAGGATCGCGAGCAGGTTCTCGCCCGTGATCCCCTCCTGCCGCGACGCCTTGTCGTAGTAGATGCGAAACTGCTTTTCGAGCACGCCGTAGTAGCGCCGCGCCTTCTGCTTCTCGCGCAACTGGACGCGGTACTCAGACTGCTTCTGGCGCCCGCGGCCATGGTCGCCCGGCGGGTAGGCCCGGCGCTCGACGCCGCACTTGTCGGTCAGGCAGCGCTCGCCCTTGAGAAAGAGCTTCTGACCCTCGCGGCGGCACTGCTTGCACTGTGCTCCGGTATCGCGCGCCATCAGACACGCCTGCGCTTGCGGGGGCGGCAGCCGTTGTGCGCCTGCGGGGTGACGTCCTTGACGCCGGTGACCTCGAGGCCGGCGGCCTGCAGGGAGCGGATCGCGGTCTCGCGGCCCGAGCCGGGGCCCTTGACGAAGACCTCGACCTTCTGCAGGCCCTGCTCGATGCCCTTGCGGGCAGCGGCGTCGGCGGTGACCTGCGCGGCGAACGGCGTCGACTTGCGCGAACCCTTGAAGCCGGCTCCGCCGGCGGACTCCCACGCGATCACGTTGCCGTCCTTGTCGGACAGCGAGACGATCGTGTTGTTGAAGGAAGTCTTGATGTGGGCCTGGCCGATCGGGATGTTCTTCTTCGGCTTACGTCGGCCACGCTGGGGTCGCTTGGGAGCAGGCAAGTGGTTCGTCCTCTATTTCTTCGTGGCCTTCTTCTTGCCGGCGACCTGCATGCGCTTTGGCCCTTTGCGCGTACGGGCGTTCGTCTTCGTGTTCTGCCCGCGAACGGGCAGGTTGCGGCGATGACGCAAGCCGCGGTAGCACCCGATCTCCATCAGGCGCTTGATGTTCTGTGAGCGCTCGCGCCGGAGGTCGCCCTCCACCGTGAGGTCGTCGATCGCCTCACGCAGCCGGGACACCTCGTCCTCGGTGAGGTCACGGACCTTGCGGTCGGGCTCGATGCTCGTGTTGCGCAGAATCTCGTTGGCCGTGGGACGCCCGACGCCGTAGATGTACGTCAGGCCGATCTCGGCGCGCTTGTTCAACGGGATGTTGATGCCTGCGATACGGGCCATCAGACTACCCCTGACGCTGCTTGTGACGTGGATTTGAGCAGATGACCAGGACCGCCCCGTGACGGCGGATGATCTTGCACTTCTCGCACATCGGCTTCACCGACGGTCGTACCTTCATGAGCCCCTTCTTGCAGACGTGAGGAAACGCGCGCGGAGACGCAAACGTCCCGCCGCAGCACGACCAATGAGGGTAGCAAAGCGCCTCAGCTACCAGATTCGTGCCACGGCGTCAGCACGCGCGGGCCGTTCGCCGTGACGGCGATCGTGAACTCGAAGTGCGCCGCAAGCGAGCCGTCCTGTGAGTAGATCGCCCAGTGGTCCTCGGCCATGCGTACGCCATGGCGCCCGACGGTGACCATCGGCTCGACCGCGAACACCATCCCCTCCTCGAGCTTGACGCCCTTGCCGGGCGCGCCGTAGTTGGGGATCTGCGGGTCCTCGTGCATGTCGCGCCCGATGCCGTGGCCGACGAGCGATCGCACGATCGACAGGCCGCCGGCCTCCACCACCGCTTGGACGGAGTGCGACACGTCGCCGAGGCGGTTGCCCGGACGGCACTGCTCGACGGCGGCGAACAGCGAGCGCTCGGTGGTGTCCAGCAGCTTGCGCGCCGTCTGCGAGATCGGCCCGACCGCGAACGTGCGTGCGGCGTCGGCGACCCAGCCGTCGAGGATCACGCCGCAGTCGACGGAGAGGATGTCGCCCTTGCGCAAGGTGTAGGAGCCGGGGATCCCGTGCACGACCATCGAGTTCGGTGAGATGCACAGCGAGCCGGGAAAGCCGCGGTAGCCCTTGAACGCGGGCGTCGCGCCCTGCGAGCGGATGAACTTCTCCGCCGCGGCGTCGAGCTCCTTGGTCGTGACGCCGGGGCGGATCTTGCGCTCGACGATCTCCAGCGTGCGCACGAGGATCGCGCCGGCGGCGGCCATCTTGTCGATCTGCTCTTGGGTCTTCTTGACGATCAAGTCCTACAACTCGTCTTCGAGGCGCAGCGTGGCGATCGTCGCGCGGATATGGTCGTGTACTTCGGTGGGGGAGCGAGTGCCGTCGAAGCGGCGCAGCAGCCCGCGCTGTTCATAGTAGTCCGCCAGCGGCTCGGTCTCGGCGTGGTAGATGGCCAGGCGCTTGGCGATCGTCTCGGGCTTGTCGTCGTCGCGCTGGACGAGCCGCGACCCGTCGATGTCGCAGCGACCCTCGTGCTTGGGCGGATCGAGCTCGACGTGGTAGACGCGGCCGGTCTTGACGCTGACGCGACGGCCCGACAGGCGGTGCAGAACCTCCTCGTCAGGCACGTCGATGAGGATCACGGCGGTGAGCCGCCGGTCGGCGGCCTGCAGGCCCGCCGTGAGCGCGTCGGCCTGCGGCAGCGTGCGCGGAAAGCCGTCGAGCAGAAAGCCGTCGCGCGCGTCGTCGCTGTTGAGCGACTCGAGGATCACGCCCGTGATGACCGCGTCGGGCACGAGATCGCCCTTCTCCATGAAGGCCTTCGTCCGCTTGCCCAGCTCCGTCTGGTCACGGACCGCGGTGCGCAGGATGTTCCCGGTCGCGATGTACGGCAGGTTGAAGTCGTCGGTCAGGCGCTCCGCCTGGGTGCCCTTGCCGGCGCCCGGAGGCCCGAGCAGGATGAGGTTGAGCTCGCTCGACATGAGGGGGCGAGAGACTACTGCCCCGGCGGGTGCCGACGGCGCCCCGGCGGGTGCAGGCGGCGGCGCGCGGATAAGGGGGTTTTCGGCCTCCGGTCGCTGGAACCGGTCGACGACCCGACCGCGTGGCGGCGCAAGCGCCGGTTCCATCGACCTCCGGACGAAGTTACTTCAGAAAGCCCTCGTAGTCGCGCATCATCAGCTGCGCCTCGAGCTGCTTCATCGTGTCCAGCGCGACGCCCACGACGATCAGGATCGACGTGCCGCCGAAGAAGAAGTTCGCGCTCGTCTGGTTGATCAGGATCGTCGGCATCGCGGCGACCGCGGCAAGGTACAGCGCGCCGGGGAACGTCAGCCGCGCGAGCACGCGATCGAGGAACTCCGCCGTCGGCCGGCCCGGCCTCACCCCCGGGATGAAGCCGCCGTACTTCTTGAGGTTCTCGGCCTGGTCGACGGGGTTGAACGTGACCGCGGTGTAGAAGTACGTGAAGAGCACGATGAAGATCGACTCGCCGACGATGTAGGCCCAGCCGTTGGGCGAGAAGAAGGCCGCGAAGTCACGGCCGAACTCGTTGTTGAGCAGCTGCCCGACCGTCGGCGGGAAGGCCATGATCGACGCGGCGAAGATGACCGGGATGACGCCGGCCATGTTGACGCGCAGCGGCAGGTAGGTCTGGCCGCCGGACGTCATGCGCCGGCCGATCACGCGCTTGGCGTACTGGATCGGGATCCGCCGCTGGCCTTCCTGGACGAACACGATCGCCGCGATCACGGCGAGCGCGATGAACGGCATCATGACCTTGAAGACCGGATCGGGGCTCGTCGCCCAGGCCTGCACGCCGTTGGGCAGCCCCGAGACGATCGAGGCGAAGATCATCAGCGAGATGCCGTTGCCGATCCCGCGCTGGGTGATCAGCTCGCCCATCCACATGATCAGCACGCAGCCGGCGGTCAGCGAGATGACGATCAGAAAGACGCGTGCGGCGTTGAAGTTGTCGATGATCGGCTGCCCGGCGCTCGCCGTGAACGACTTGAAGAGAAAGACGTAGCCGATCGACTGGCCGAAGGCGAGCCCGACGGTGAGGTAGCGCGTGTACTGCGTGATGCGCTGCTGGCCGACCTCGCCCTCCTTCTGCAGCTTCTCCAGCGAAGGCACGACGACCGTCAGCAGCTGCAGGATGATCGAGGCCGTGATGTACGGCATGATCCCCAGCGCGAACAGGGCAATGCGCGACAGGCCGCCGCCGCTGAAGAGGTTCAGGAAGCCGAGGATGCTCGAGCCGCTGAACGAGTCCTGCACCGCCTTGACGGCCTCGACGTTGATCCCCGGGACCGGGATGTGCGCGCCCAGCCGGTAGAGCGCGAGGATGAACATCGTGATCGCAAGCTTCTTGCGGATGTCCGCGACCTTGAAGGCCTTGAGGATCGTCGACAGCACGACGGATGAGGTTAGAGCACCGCGCCGGCGAGACCGCCGGCGTCGAGGTCACTCACTCGATGGTGGTGCAGGTGCCGCCGGCGGCCTCGATGGCCTCGCGAGCGGCTGCGCTGAACTTGTGCGCGTGGACGGTGAGCGGCTTGGAGATCGCGCCCTTGGCGAGGACCTTCACCGGAACGTCCTTGCGGGTGCCCAGACCCTTGGCCTTCATCGCCTCCAGGGTGACGTCGTCGCCCTTCTCGAAGCGGCGCTCGAGGTCCTGCAGGTTGACGGCCTGCGTGTGCGTGCGGAAGGGCTCGAAGGGCATCGACTTCTTCATGTGCGGGCCGCGCAGCTTGCGCATCCGCATGTGCAGCGGCATCTGGCCGCCCTCGAAGCCGGGCCGGCTCTTGGAGCCCGAGCGCGCGCCGGCACCCTTGTGGCCACGGCCCGACGTCTTGCCGGTTCCCGAGCCGTGGCCGCGGCCGACGCGCTTGCGCGTCGTGCGGCTGCCGGGCGCGGGCTTGAGCGAGTGCAGCCCGATGTACTTGGGGTCGACCTCTTCGGGCTCGGGCGGGGTCATGACTTCTCCTCGACGACGCGGACGAGATGGCGCACGCGATGGAGCATGCCGCGCGCCTGCGGCGTGTCGTCGATGTCGACGACGTGGCCGATGCGGCGCAGGCCCAGCGAGCGCAGCGTGTCCAGCTGGCGCTGGTCAGAGCCGTTCTTGGACTTGAACTGCGTGATCCTCATGACGATGCGGGCTCCTCGGCGTCGCCGGCCGGGGCGACGTCCTCCACGGCGGGATCGCCGCCGGACTCGGCGTCTGTGCCGGCGACGATCTCGGCGGCGGGTGCCTCTGCCTCGGCGACCTCCTCGGCGGCGGGCGTCTCCGTCGCGGGCGCGTCAGCGGCGACGTCCTCGACCACAGGCTCGACACCGGACTCGGCATCGGTGCCGGCGATGATCTCGGCGGCGAGATCCTCGCCGCCACCGCTGATGCCGAGCACCTGGTTGATCGACAGGCCGCGCAGCTCGGCGACCTCCTCGGGGCGGCGCAGGCCCTGCAGGCCGGCGACCGTCGCCTTGACGAGGTTGATCGGGTTCTGCGAGCCCAGCGACTTGGAGAGGATGTCGTGGATTCCGGCGAGCTCGAGCACCGCGCGCACGCCGCCGCCGGCGATGACGCCGGTGCCGGGCGAGGCGGGCTTCATGAAGACGCGGCCGGCGCCGTAGACGCCGGTCGTCGTGTGCGTGATCGTCTGGCCGTGCTTGGGCACGCGGAAGAGGTTCTTCTTGGCCTGCTCGACCCCCTTCTGGATGGCGAGCGGGACCTCGTTGGCCTTGCCGTAGCCGACGCCCACGACGTCGCGCTCGTCACCCACGACGACGAGCGCCGTGAACGAGAAGCGACGGCCGCCCTTGACGACCTTCGCGACGCGGTTGATCTCCACCACGCGCTCCTGCAGATCCAGGCCGGCCTGGTTGACGCTGCGGTCGACGACTGGTGCGCTCATCGCGAGGACCTCCGATCGAGGAGGAGGAGAAGGTTTCGCCGTTCGATCGCCGCAAGCGGCGACCTCCCGGCGACGTCACGGAAGCAATGGCTCGATGTCATACGGTGAGTCCTCCTTCGCGGACGCCCTCTGCGAAGGCCTTGACGCGGCCGTGGTACTGATAGCCGCCGCGATCGAACACGGCGGTGGAGACGCCCGCGGCCTGCGCGCGCTCCGCTAGGAGCTTGCCCGCCGCGGCGGCCTGCTCCATCTGCGACTTGCCGCGCAGCGGCGCCTCGGTCCAGGCGACGGCGGCCAGCGTGTGCCCCGCGACGTCGTCGACGAGCTGCGCCGCGATGCCGCGGTTGGAGCGAAAGACGGAGATGCGGGGCCGCTCGGCGGTGCCGGAGATCTTCGCGCGCACGCGGCGGCGGCGCTTGAGACGGGTGCTTTCCTTCGTCTTGACGCTCATGCGCGCTTGCCGACCTTCCGGGCGACGTACTCACCCTCGTAGCGGATGCCCTTGCCCTTGTAGGGCTCCGGCGGGCGCTGCTTGCGGATGTTCGCCGCCAGCTCGCCGACCTGCTGCTTGGAGTTGCCCTTGACGATGATCCGCGTCGGCTGGGGCACCTCGAACTCGATCCCCTCGGGCGCCTTGATCGGCACGGGGTGCGAGTACCCCAGCGCGAGCTCGAGGTCGCGGCCCTTCAGCAGCGCGCGGTAGCCGACGCCCTGGATCTCGAGCGTCTTGTGAAATCCGGTCGTGACGCCCTCGACCATGTTGGCCACGAGCGAGCGCGTCAGCCCGTGCAGGGCGCGGTGCTCGCCGCGGTCGGTCGGGCGCTTGACGATGAGCTGGTCGCCGTCCTGCTCGACGGAGATCGCGAGCGGCACGCGCTCGCTGAGCTCGCCGCGCGGCCCGTTGACGCGCACGAGCTCGGGCTCGATCGACACGACGACGCCCGTCGGCAGGGGGATGGGCTTCTTTCCGATTCGCGACATCAGATGGTCCGTTCCGCGGCCCGCGCCGTCAGATGTGCGTGTATCGCGAACGGACCCACCCACCCGCGCGGCGGGGCGAAGGTGGACAGTGCTGGCGGCACGGACGCCGTCGGTCCGTGGCGATCCTGCGCCGCGAGACGCGTGCAGCTGGCGGTGTGGGTTGTGGAACGGACCATCTTGGCTACCAGACGTGCGCGACGACTTCGCCGCCGACGCCCGCGCTGCGGGCCTCGTGGCCGGTCATGACGCCGCGGGACGTCGAGACGATCGCGGTGCCCATGCCGCCGAGCACCTTCGAGATCTCCTGCGAGCCGGCGTACGTGCGGCGGCCGGGCCGCGAGACGCGCTTGAGGCCCGAGATCGCCGAGCGGCGGTCGGACGTGTACTTCAGTCGTACGCGGATCGTCTCGCCCGGATGCTCGGCATCCGGGGCGACAACGTCGTAGCCGTCGATGTAGCCCTGCTCGGCCAGGATGCGCGCGCACTCCGACTTCAGCCGCGACGACGGGATGTCGACCGTCTCGTGGGCGGCCTGGATCGCGTTGCGGATCCGGGTCAGGAAATCTGCGATGGGGTCTGTGCTTGCGCTCAAGGTGTTCTCTCGGTCTGGCCTGTTACCACGAAGACTTCGTCATGCCCGGAACAAAGCCGTTGTGGGCCATCTCGCGCAGGCAGATCCGGCACAGGCCGAACTTGCGATACACGGCACGGGCCCGGCCGCATCGGCGGCAACGGGTGTACTCGCGGGTCTTGTACTTCGCGGGTCGCGCCTGGCGGACCCTCTGGGACATCTTGGCCATCTTAGTCTGCTTCCTCCTGGGTCTCCTCAGCGGGCTCATCCGCCGGACGCTCGTAGGCGTAGGGGTTCTCCTCCTTGAGCTGCTCCAACGCGGCCTGCTCGGCCCTGGCCTTCGCCCGCAGCTCCTCGTGGTGCGCGGCCTCCTCGGCGGCGGCCTGGCGCGCGGCCTGCTCGGCGCGGTCGGGCCGGTTCTCCTTCGAGAACGGCATCCCGAACGCCTCCAGCAGGGCGAAGGCCTCGATGTCGGACTGCGCCGTCGTCACGATCACGACGTCGAGGCCGCGGACCTGGTCGATCGCGTCGTAGTCGATCTCCGGGAAGATCGTCTGCTCACGGACGCCGAGGGTGTAGTTGCCGCGGCCGTCGAAGGCGTTGGCCTTCAGGCCGCGGAAGTCACGGATGCGCGGGATCGCGATCGACAGCAGGCGGTCGAGGAACTCGTAGGCTCGCTCGTTGCGCAGGGTCACGGCCAGCCCGACGGGCATGCCCTCGCGCAGCTTGAAGTTCGCGATCGACTTGCGCGCCCGGCGCACGTTGGGCTTCTGGCCGGCGATCGTCGCAAGCTGCTCCTGCGCGGCCTCGAGGGCCTTGGAGTCCTGCTTGGCATCGCCGACGCCCATGTTCAGCACGATCTTCTCGATCTTCGGGGCCTGCATGACCGACGTGTAGCCGAAGCGCTTCATGAGCGCCGGGCGGATCTCGTCGAGGTAGCGCCCCTTCAGGCGGGCGGGTGGTGCGGACGTCTGGGTGCTCATCTAGAACTTCGCTCCCGTCCGGGCCGACGCGCGCAGCCGCTTGCCGTGCTCGACGACGGTCTTGACGCGCGTGGGCTTCTTGTCCTTCGGATCGCGCAGCGCGACGTTCGAGAGGTGGATCGGCCCCTCCCGCTCGATGACGCCGCCGGCCTCCATCGTGCCCGGACGGGGACGCGTGTGGCGCTTGATGATGTTCAGGCCCTCGACGTACACGCGATCCTTGCGCGGATCGACCCGCAGGACCTTGCCCTGCTTGCCGCGGTCCTTGCCGCTGATCACGATGACCTCGTCGCCCTTGACGATGCGAGCGGGCATCAGTGGTTCCTCCGGTCGGTCCGTGTGCCCTTGGGCGACCGCTGGCGGCGGCTGGCAAGGACGCAGGGAGGAAGGTGTGCCTCTGGCACATCGACGACCGAGGACGCCGCCAGACGCCGATCAGCGGTTGATCCAAGGGTGCAGGGACTGGCTGGAGGAACCACTAGATGGTTGATTCCGTATTGGGCCAGGCGGCGGGTGGCTGGCGAGGGGACATAAGTCGGGCGTCGAAGGGTGGCGTTGCTATCGCAACGTCGACCTTGGAGGCCGCGTGCACGCCACC
>Ga0136617_10002148_pt1 | contig 17639 bp, 18 predicted proteins | sample AntDrymUQ3222106_2_FD_129672 | JGI IMG/M metagenome (GOLD analysis project Ga0136617, IMG submission 129672) | Polar desert sand microbial communities from Dry Valleys, Antarctica - metaG UQ322 (21.06) | ecosystem: Environmental > Terrestrial > Soil > Desert | place: Antarctica: Dry Valley... | reverse complement strand
CGTCGACGTCCACGCCGCGCGCCTGACCGGCCAGCCAACCCCGCCCCCGATCTCGCTGCCGCCCGCCGATCAAGCCGCCGCGTGATCACCGCCCCCCCGCAACCTGGGCACTGAACGCGTACGATAGAGATCCTCACCTGGGGTTGGCTGCTCGTGACGGCAGCGAACGTCGCTCCGGGCGGCCCGAAGCTCGAACCGCCGCCACCACCGCCCGCCACGTCTGTACGACGCCGACCCACCCGTGCCTCCGCCGAACCAGCCGCTGCCACCGCCCCCGCCGGACCAGCTGCTGATACTGCCTTCTCCGGAGGGGCCGGAGCCGCCCGCGCCTGGGCCGCCGGCGGCGCCCGCCTCGAACTGGTCGCCGTTGGTCCCGCCGGTGCCGCCCTCGGTCTGCGTCCCTCCTTTGCCCCCGCCCGCGTTCGAGGTGAAACCGTCGGTGCCGTCGATGCCGTTGTGCCCGCTGCTGCCGCCGGTCCCTGGCTCGGCTCCCTGTATCGCGAGGCGTGCGACGGCGGTTGCCGCACTCGAGTAGTAGTCAGATTCGCGGCCGCCGGCGCCGCCGCCGCCGGCGACGACCAGACGCCGATCGCTCCCACGCCGGCCGGTGAGCTCGCAGGGCACCTGGCAGGTCCGCACGTCGGATGCGCCGCCGCCCCGGGACCCGTCGTCGGGCCGATCCTCCGTCCTGAACCGCTCCTGGTCGATGTCGACCTCGACATAGAGAACCTGTCCTGGTGAAACCGGCACGTCGGCGGTGACGGTGGCTCCGAAGCCGGAGCGGGGATCCGGCCCTTCTCCCAGCAACGGCCGAGCCCCGACCGCCACGATGTGCACGCTCGTCACACCCGGAGGCACGCGATAGCACTGCTCGGCTCCGATTGCCTTGAACACCTCGGGGGCGGCCCCCGGCGTTCCCATGACACATTCGGCGGTGGCGTCAGGGAACGCGGCATCCGGCGCCTCGCCACGGGAGATATCGGCAGCACCCGCCACCCCTCCCGAGCAGATTGCGACGACACACACCAGCAACGCCAACCTCGAACGGAGGGTGGTCTTGCCCCTCCGTCGTTCGTACGCACTCCCCCCATGCGCGAGCATCGATGGGCACCATACGACGAACAGTCACACCAACGTTTGGTTAATTGGATTGACCGCTTGCGCCGGGCGGTCTCGACGGCATGAGAAGGACGATGACCGTCTGAGCCGGGCCGGGTTTGGCGGCGATCCAGCCCGAACGAAGTGAGCGCGTCAATTCGATGAGCATCGCGGCCGAGCTATCGCCACGGCGCTAACGTCGAGCGCATGGATCAACGAACGCTCGCGCGCACCGGCGTGCATGTCAGCCCGCTGTGCCTGGGCGCTGGTGGGCGGGCGGCGCGACAACGTCGTGCTCGCAACGAAGTTCCACGGCACGATGGGCGATGACCCCAATGAGGCGGGCAACTCGCGGCGCTGGATCTTTCGTGAGGTCGAGTCGTCGCTGCGGCGCCTGAAGACCGATTGGATCGACCTATATCAGGTTCACCGGTGGGATCCGTGGACCGACCATGACGAGACGCTTGGCGCGCTGTCGGACCTCGTCGCGCAGGGCAAGGTGCGCTACATCGGGTCCTCGACATATCCGGCGCCGCAGATCGTCAAGGCTCAGTGGGTCGCGTGAGCGCGGCCTGCAGCGCTTCGTCTGCGAGCAGCCGCCGTATTCGATCCTCGCTCGCGGGATCGAGGCCGATGTGCTGCCGACCTGCCTGGAGTTCGCGATCGGCGTCGTCGCGTGGAGTCCACTGGCGGGTGGCTGGCTGTCGGGCCGCTGGCGCAAGGGCGCCGACGACCTGACGTCTCGGCGCTCGGCGATGATCCCGCAGCGCTACGACCTCTCGATCCCAGCCAACCAGGCCGAGCTCGAGGCCGCCGACGCGCTCGGCCGGCTGGCGGACGAGGTCGGGATCTCGCTGATCGAGATGGCGCTCGCCTTCGTCATGCGCCATCCAGCCGTCACCGGCCGCGATCATCGGCCCGCGGACGCTCGAGCAACTCGAATCCCAGTTCGGCGCCGCGGACGTCGTGCTCGACACCGCGGTGCTGGACCGCATCGACGAGATCGTGGCGCCGGGGACGACCATCAACCCGGCGGATGCCGGGTGGACGAACCCCGCGCTGGCTGCTGCGGCCCGGCGACGGTAGCCATCCCGTTCGGTCGTGGTGGCGATGCACGCCGGTCGGGGGCTCCGCGGCGCAGCGCGACCGCGCCGAGCAGCGTGCAGGCGATAGGCACATACCATCGATGTGCCGTGCCCCGGCCGCCCGGCTCCAGGTGCCGTGGCGGGCGTCCCGTTTTGTCATGCTGCTGCGGTGCGGCTCGCGGCAGCGTCGAGGTTCGTCCCGCCCGCGCGGCATCTGCTGCGGGCCAAGGACCTCGCCGATGCCCGCTATGCCGAGCCGCTCGGCGTGGACGACCTCGCCCGGGCCGCGGGCCTGTCGCGGGCACACTTCAGCCGCGAGTTTCGGCGGGCGTTCGGCGAGTCGCCGCACGCGTACCTGCTGACGCGGCGCCTCGAGCGCGCCGCGGCGCTGCTGCGCGCGACCGACCGCTCGGTCGCCGACATCTGCGTCTCGGTGGGCCTGCGGAGCGTCGGCTCCTTCACCTCGAGCTTCACGCGCACATACGAGATGTCGCCGACCGCGTACCGCAGGGCGTTTCCGCCCGCCGCCGCCCACGCTCGCGTCCCGGCCTGCGTGGTGCGCGCCTACGGGCGGCCGCAATGCCGCACGTTTGGAGAAGACAGCGGCGCCGAGCAGGGCTAGCGTCCGCCGCACCGCTTCCGGACAACGACGCAGGAGGATCCGATGATCAAGGTCGCCAACACGCAGCTGTGGGTGCATGACCAGGACGAGGCGCTTGCCTTCTACACCCAGAAGCTCGGCATGGAGGTGCGCGCCGACGTGACCCTCCCCGAGATGGGGAACTTCCGCTGGCTCACGGTCGGACCGGTCGGCCAGGACGACGTCTCGATCGTCTTGATGGCCATTCCGGGGCCGCCGATGGCGGACGCCGAGACCGCCGAGCAGATCCGGACCCTCATGGCGAAGGGCTTCGCCGGCGCCGTCTTCCTCACGACCGAGGACTGCCAGGCCAGCTACGAGGAGCTCAAGGCGCGCGGCGTCGAGTTCGCCGAGGAGCCCGAGGAGCGCCCCTACGGCATCGACTCGGGCTTCCGCGACCCCTCGGGGAACAGCCTGCGCCTGACCCAGGTGCGAGAGATGACATCGGTCTGAAACGACTCCGCCGGCGGCAAGACGAAGTCGCTCAAGCGCACCTCAGGAAGGACCACTACAGCGGGCCGCGCCTACGCGGCGGCGTCGCCGGACAGCGCGGCTTCGGGCACGACGTAGTAGCGCCTGCCGACCGGCTTGGGCACGGCGGTCGTCCCGCGGCGCGTCCCGGCCACGGGGATCGTCCGGTCCTCCTGGCCCCCCACCGCCTCGACCCACGCGAGAACCTCGGCGAGATCGGCGCCCGCGTCGACGATCTTGTCCTCCATGATCACGACGTGGCCCTTCGGCGCCCAGATGAAGGGCTGCGGCGGGATGCCGGCGAGCAGCTTGCGGATCGGGTCCTCGGTGGCCATGAGGCGGCCAGTGTAGTTCAGAACTGCGTGAGCGACAGCGTGTTGCCGTCGGGATCCTTGAACCACGCGACCTGTGCCCCGCCCGGCGACCGCCACACGCCGAGCTCGTCCTGCTCGACGCCCTCGAAACGATCGAACGCGACGCCGCGGGCGGTCAGGCCGGCGACCGTCGCCGAGATGTCCTCGACGGTCCAGCCGAGCAGCGTGAACGGAAACGGCGTGAGCTGCTCGACGACGATCACGCGCAGCAGCACCCCGTTGGCGCGAAACGCGCAGGCCACGGGGCTCTCGCCCTCCCGCGGCAGCCCGAGGACGCCCTCGTAGAACGGGCGCGCCTTGCTCATGTCCTTCGTCGGGACGAACGCGATCAGATCGCTGTTGCCGAGCGAGACCGGCGCCCGCGCGCCCTCGAGCTCGCGGTCGGGGACGATGTAGAACATGAGCTCGCGCTCGGTCGCGTCCGGGGGCGCGAAGTGCGGGGGAACCCGCTTGGGCCAGCCGAGCACGCCGCGTACCCAGGCCTCGACCTCGGCCGGGTCGGCGCCCGCATCGAGTACCGGCGCCGCCGGGATCGCCGACATGTTCGGCGGAACGGCCATCGCAAGCTCGACCGGCGCCGTGATCGACGCCAGCAGCTTGCGGATCTCCTCGCCGTCCATCTCCACCGACCCCTAGGACTGCGACTTCCCGGGCTCCCAGAGCGGCTCGGCGCCCTCGTTGGCGCCGCGGCTGAGGATGAACAGCAGGTCCGACAAGCGGTTGAGGTAGCGCACGACCTCGGGATTTGCGTCCTCGACGAGGAGCGCCCGGCGCTCGGCCCGGCGGCAGACCGTGCGGCAGACGTGCAGCTGTGCGGCCGCTGCCGTGCCGCCCGGGAGGACGAACGACCGCAGCGGCTCGAGCGTTGCGTTGACCTCGTCGCACGCGCCCTCCAGCCACGTTACCTGGTCGGCGCTCACGCGCAGGCGCTCGCGAGTACGTTCGGCACCGCCGGCGGAGCCTGCGGAGCCGGTGGTCGGGACGGCGAGGTCGGCGCCGACGTCGAAGAGGTCGTTCTGGACGCGGCGCAGCCAGTTCGTGTACTGCTCCGGCATGCCCTCCACGGTGAGCGTCACGCCGATCTGGGCGTTGAGCTCGTCGACGTCGCCGTAGGCCTCGATCCGGGGGTGCGTCTTGGGCACGCGGCTCATGTCGCCGAGGTGCGTCTCGCCGCTGTCGCCGAGCTTCGTGTAGATGCGTGTGAGGTTGACGGTCATGGCGTACCGCAACGCTACAGTGCGCGCGCGATGGCGCCCAGACCAGCCCGCACGCTCGTGCCCCTCCTGGTCCTCACGGCGCTCGTGGCGCTCTCGGGCTGCGGCCCGTCGAGCCGCACCGGCGGCGACGAGATGGCGCTCACGGTCACGCGCGACTACGGGCGCACGGACGTCATCGCGCTCCAGCACGAGCGGGTGCCGGAGAAGGGCGAGCTGGCGCGGGTCCTCCAGCGCTACGCGAACCCGCGCGACACGGAGAGCCTGTTCGTCAACGGGATCCTGGTCGCCAAGCCGGCCGCGCAGCTGGAGATCCACGGCGGCGACCGGGTCTGGCTGGACCAGCACGATCGCGGCATCGCGCCCGCGATCCCAGCCGTCGTGGGCGCGTTTCCCGAGCCGTTCGTGCACGGCAGCGACGGCAAGCGCCTGCCGGTCCGCGTCGAGTGCGAGAACCCGCGTGCCGGCGCCTGCTCCGCGGTCGCCGAGAAGCTCGTCGCGCTCGGCGTCGTCGCCGGGCGCAGCATCATCAGCCGCAGCGCTGCCGACGAGACCCTACGGATCCTCGTCGGCCCCTGGAAGCGCCTGCGCGGCCGCGATTTCGAGGCCGACAGCATCGACGCCGGCCCGCGGTCGAGCGGCGTCTACGCCCGCTTCGATCCCTCCGGCGACCGCCTCGTCGTGCTGGATCCCGCCGGCGGGCACGCCAGGACGCTCGGCGCGGGCACCGGACTGATCGCCGCGACCCGCGAGACGAACCGCCAGCCGGTCTGGTTCGTGACCGGCACGGACGAGGCCGGCGTCGCCGCCGCCGCGCGGGCGCTGGACGAGTCCGTGCTCGCCGACCGCTTCGCGCTCGCGATCTCCGCCGACCTTCCGGTCGCCGTTCCACAGCCGTGACACGAAGCTGACTCATCAGTCGGATATGTTCTCCGCCGCATGAAGGTCGGTGTGCCCAAGGAGACCGTCGCGGGCGAGACGCGTGTCGCGCTCGTTCCTGAGATCGTGCGCAAGCTCACGGCGAAGGACTTCGAGGTCACCGTGCAATCTGGCGCCGGCGAGGGCTCGATGCTCGCCGATGCCCTCTACGAGGACGCTGGCGCCATGATCTCCGGCGACGTCTGGACCGCCGACGTCGTCGTGAAGGTCGCCGCTCCCTCCGACGAGGAGATCGGCAAGCTCGGCAAGGACACCGTCCTGATCGGCTTTCTCGGCCCGCTGTCGAACGCGAAGACGACGCAGGCGCTCGCCGACGCCGGCGCGACCTCGTTCGCGATGGAGGCGATCCCGCGGATCTCGCGCGCGCAGTCGATGGACGCGCTGTCCTCGCAGTCCAACGTCGCGGGCTACAAGTCGGTGCTCGTCGCGACGAACCACCTCGGGCGCTTCCTGCCAATGATGATGACCGCCGCGGGCACGGTCCCGCCGGCGAAGGTGCTCGTGCTCGGCGCGGGCGTCGCGGGGCTGCAGGCGATCGCCACGGCGCGCCGGCTCGGCGCCCAGGTCACCGGCTACGACGTCCGCGCCGCCGTCGCCGAGCAGGTCCAGTCGCTCGGCGCCCAGTTCCTCGAGCTCGAGGCCGGCAAAGGCGCCGAGGGCGAGGGCGGATACGCGCGCGAGCTGACCGGCGAGGAGAAGCAGGCCCAGCAGCAGGAGCTCGCCGACAAGATCGCGACCTTCGACGTCGTCATCACGACCGCGCTCGTGCCCGGACGGCCGGCGCCGCGGCTCGTGACAGCCGAGAGCGTCGAGAAGATGAAGGCCGGCAGCGTGATCGTCGACCTCGCGGGCGAGACCGGCGGCAACTGCGAGCTGACCGAGCCCGGCGAGACCGTCGTCAAGCACGACGTAACGATCGTCTCGCCGCTGAACCTGCCGGCGTCGATGGCCGAGCACTCGTCGTCGCTGTACGCGCGCAACGTCCAGTCGCTGCTCGAGCTGCTCGTCGGCGAGGACGGCGCGCTGAACCTGAACTTCGACGACGAGATCATCGCCGGGGCGTGCATTACGCGCGACGGGGAGATCGTTCACGCGGCCGCGAAGAAGACGGTCGAGGCGGCCGGCGGCGGTGGATCGGCGGCGCCCGCCGCGCCCGAGCCCGAGGCGCCGGCGGCGGACGACATGCCGCCCGCGCCCGAGCTCGAGGCCGAGGCCGAGGCCGAGGCCGAGGCCGAGGCCGAGGCCGACGATCCTGCGGACGCCGACGACACCGAGCCTGCCGCGGACAAGTAGGAGGGACCGACCGTGGAGACACATGCCCTGATCCTGGCCGCGGCCGAGGCGACGACGTCACCCTCGGCGGTGTTGACGAACATCGCGATCCTCGTCCTCGCGGCGTTCGTCGGCTTCCAGGTCATCTCGAAGGTCCCGAACACGCTGCACACGCCGCTCATGTCCGGCACGAACGCGATCCACGGCATCGTCCTGCTGGGCGGCCTCGTCGCGATCGCCCACGCGGAGGGCTTGCTGAACCGCTTCATCCTCGTGATCGCGATCACGTTCGGCACGATCAACGTCGTCGGCGGCTTCCTCGTGACCGACCGCATGCTGAGCATGTTCAAGCGCAAGCCCGAGCCGGTCGCAGAGGAGCCGGAGGCGTGACCGCGGCCGCGTTCTTCCAGGACATCGACTTCATCGCCGCCTGCTACGTCGTCGCGTTCTCGCTGTTCATCACGGGCCTCGCGAAGCTCACGAGCCCGACGACGGCGGTCCAGGGCAACAAGATCGCCGCCTTCGGCATGCTCATCGCGGTCCTCGCGACGCTGCTCGAGCCCGGCCTCGACGGCTCGGACTTCCTGCTCATCGCGATCGGCCTGATAATCGGCACGGCCGTCGGGGTCCCGGCGGCGCGCAACGTGAAGATGACCGCGATGCCGCAGATGGTCGCGCTGTTCAACGGCGTCGGCGGCGGCGCGGTCGCGCTCATCGCGTGGGCGGAGTTCCGCCAGCGCGGCGGCGACCTCAGCGACGACCTCGCAGTCGGCATCCCGCTCGTCTTCGCGGCGGTCGTCGGGTCGATCTCGTTCTGGGGCTCGAACATCGCGTTCGGCAAGCTCCAGGGGCTCATCTCCGGCAGCCCGGTGAAGATTCCCGCCGGCCTGTTCGTGAACATCGCGCTGCTCGCGGCCGCGGTCGGCGCCGGCGTCGCGATCCTGCTCGGATCCACGAGCGAGGGCCTGTTCGTGCTCATCCTCGTCGCGGCCGCGGTGCTCGGTAACCTCGCCGTGCTGCCGATCGGCGGCGCCGACATGCCCGTCGTCATCTCGACCCTGAATGCCTTCACCGGGCTCAGCGCCGCGGCGGCCGGCATCGCGCTCGGCAACTACGCGCTGATCGTCGCGGGCATGATCGTCGGCGCCTCGGGCACGATCCTCACCGACCAGATGGCAAAGGCGATGAACCGCTCGATCGGCTCGGTGCTGCTCGGCGGCTTCGGCGGCGAGGCGCCTGGAATCGATCCCGCCCACCCGGGCGGCGGCGAGACCGGCGGCACGGTGCGCTCGACGAGTGCCGCCGACGTCGCGATCCTGCTCGCCTACGCCCGCCAGGTCGTCGTCGTGCCGGGGTACGGCATGGCCGTCGCCCAGGCCCAGCATTCGGTGCGCGAGATGGCAAAGGCGCTGGAGAAGAAGGGGATCGAGGTCAAGTACGCGATCCACCCCGTGGCGGGCCGCATGCCGGGCCACATGAACGTCCTGCTCGCCGAGGCCGACGTACCCTACGACCAGCTCAAGGAGATGGACGACATCAACCCCGAGTTCGGCCGCACCGACGTCTCGCTCGTGATCGGCGCCAACGACGTCACAAACCCCGACGCGCGCCTGAAGGCGGACTCGCCGATCTACGGCATGCCGATCCTCAACGTCGACGAGTCCAAGCAGGTCATCGTCCTCAAGCGGTCGATGGCCTCCGGCTTCGCCGGCATCGAGAACCCGCTCTTCTACGGCGAGAAGACGCAGATGCTGTTCGGCGACGCGAAGGCGAGCGTGTCGGAGATCACGTCAGAGCTTGGCCACCTCTGAGGGCGAGGGCGGGCTGAGGCGGGGGCGATGTGTTCATGCCAGGCATGAACAACGCGCGCCACCGCCAGATCGGCGGGGCATCCGCGCACGCTCTTTGCTGGAGGTGCTAGCGATTGCTAGCCCCCGCTAGCAATCGCTAGCACCCTGACAGACATGGCACCAGCGGCGCCCGGCCGCTGACGCAGAATCCCAGGCCAGCGTCAACCCCACCTCCCTCGCGCGCACACGAGATGACTGGTCTCACGGGTTGGCTGGCGTGTGTCGAGGGACGGCCCGCTAGCGCTAGCGCGACGACGAACGGCCCCGGCTCGCGCATCGCCTGTTCGGCTGCGCGCGTGCCGGAGGGCCGTTGCCGTCCATATCGACCTGCTATCGCGCGATGTTGAGCTTCGTGTTCTCGGAATCCTGGTTCTTGAAGACGTCGATGGCGATCGTGCCGACCGACATCGTGGCGTACCTGGACGCGCCGAGCGCCCGCTGCGCGCCGCGTGAGAGGCGCACCGTGGCGACGAGCTTTCCGGCCTGGCGGTAGCCGAGCACGATCCGCGGGACCTTGATGATCGCGCGTGAGTGCTTGGCGGCCTTCGCGCCCTTCTTGCCCTTCTTGGTCTGAACCGCGGCGCCCGGGCGGACCGTGCCGGCGACTGCGACGACGCCGGGCTCGTTCGTGCTGATCTCGATCCGCATCTTGCCCGTCGTGCCGATCTGCTTGAGCCTGGAGAGGACCTTGACCGTCGAGCGCGGGGCGCTCGCGTCCAGGATCACGCCGCCGGGGCTGACCTGACCGCCGGAGAGGACGATCGGGCCGCCCACGGTCGCGCTGCCGGTGCCGGGCGTGCCCGGCGCGGCGGCGCTGTTGCTGAGCAACGTGCCGAGCAGCGTATTGAGGACGCCGGTCGGCAGGAGGCCGCCGCTGCCGCCGAGGACGCCGCCGAGCGTCTGGTCGACGACGCCCGTCACGGTGGTCTGGACGCCGCCGACGACGCCGCCGACGGTCCCGGTCACGCCTGTGACGACGCCACCGAGACCCGGTATGAGGCTACCGAGCGTCTGCCCCGTCTGCGTGATGATGGTTCCGAGGTTCGGCAGCAGGCCCCCGAGAAGGGAGGCTTGAGCGGGCGCTGCTGCGACGGCGGAGCCGGCGCTCAGCGCTCCAATTGTTAGGAGAGCCGCCGCTGCGCGGCGTGAGCGAATTGTGAGCATGCGGTGTCTTCGGCCGGGGGGTGCCATTTCTTGAACCCCTGCGAGACTGCTCGACTCATGATCGACCGTTCCGACGCTCTCGCCGCCCTCGCCGACGAGCAGTTCGACGTCGTCGTCGTCGGCGGCGGGATCACCGGCGCCGGCGTCGCGCTGGACGCCGCCACGCGCGGCTACAGCGTGGCGCTCGTCGAGCGGGCCGATTTCGCGGCCGGCACGTCGAGCCGCTCCTCCAAGCTCGTTCACGGGGGCCTGCGCTACCTGCAGAACCTCGATCTCGGGCTCGTCCGCGAGGCCCTCCTGGAGCGTCAGCTCATGGTCGCGCTGGCGCCCCACCTGGTCCATCCGCTGCCGCTCGTCGTCGCCGCCTTCGACGGCGCGCGGCCCGACCGGCTCATCGGCGTCGGGCTGAACCTCTACGACGTCATGGCGGTCGAGCGGCTGCGCGGGCGCTCGCGCCAGCCGCGCTCGCGCCGCGGAAGGCCCGCGACCGATCCCGCGAGCGACTTCTCGGAGTGGAGCCCCGAGCGCCACCGCGTGATCTCAGGCGACGAGGTGCTCGAGCTCATTCCGGCGCTCGCCGAGCGCGCTCCGACATCCGGCTACCTGTTCTACGACTGCCAGACCGACGACGCGCGGCTCGTGCTGACCGTGCTCGGCGAGGCCGAGCGCTTCGGCGCGGTCTGTGCGAACCGCCTGAACGTCGAAGAGCTCGTCCGCGACGGCGCCGGCCGCGCCGCCGGCGTGAAGGTGCGCGACGCGGTCGACGGCGGCGAGTCCGTCGTGCGCGCGTCCAACGTCGTCAACGCGACGGGCGTCTGGGCCGACCGGCTGCGGCCGGACGAGCTGCACGACGAGGCCGAGGTCCCGCGCATTCGCCCGAGCCGCGGGACGCACATCACGCTGCGCCACGAGGATCTGCCGCTCCTCGGCGGCGGCGCGATCGTCCCGGCCGGCGGCGGGCGCTCGATCTTCGCCCTGCCGTGGCTCGGGCGCACGCTGCTGGGCACGACCGACAACGACTACGAGGGCGAGCTCGACGGGCACCACGTGGCGCCGTCCGACGACGACGTCGCGTACCTGCTCGACGCGACGAACGAGTACTTCGGCACGGCGCTGCGCCCGGCGGACCTGGCGGGCGCCTACGCGGGGGTGCGGCCGCTGATCACGACCGGCGACCCGAAGAAATCCGTCGACATCTCGCGCAAGGCCGAGCTCTACGAGACGTCGAGCGGCATGGTGACGATCACCGGCGGCAAGCTCACGACCTGGCGGCGGATGGCGAAGATGGCCGTCGACCGGCTCGTCGAGCGCGAGGCGCGCGACGCGCCCTGCCGCACGCATCAGATCCCGCTTGGGGCGCCGGTCGGCGTCGATGAGCTGCCGCGCATCGACGGCGTCCCCGAGGCGGGCTACGCGGCGCTGGCGGGCCGCTACGGCCACGCCGCCCACGACGTCCTGGCCGTCGCCCGCGAACGCGGCGAGCTCGCACAGCCGATCGTCTCCGATCTGCCCGACCTGCTCGCCGAGGTCGCGTTCGCGGTGCGCCGCGAGCAGGCCCGCTCGATCGGCGACGTCCTGCTGCGACGCACGCGCCTGGGCCTGCTCGCCGGCCGTGAGCTGGGCGCCGACGGGCCCGTCGCGCAGCGCGTCGCGGAGACGCTCGGGGCCGAGCTGGGCTGGGACGAGGACGAGCGCGGCAGGCAGCTGGACGGCTGGCGCGCGGAGGCTCGCGCCGAAGGCGTCGTGGGCAGCGCGTAACTTTGCGCGTCCGCGCCGGTTGGAAGCCCTCGATGCGTCGTCCTCTTCTGCTCACATCCCTGCTTGCCCTGCTCGCCACCTTCGCGGCCGTCCCCGCGCAGGCCGAGTTCTTCCCCGGCGACGCGATCGACGGGCCCAACCCGGAGATCCGCGCGCTGGGCGACCTCGATCTCGCACGCGACAGCACCGGGGCGCTGGCGTACGTCCGCCAGGCCGGGGGCGTCGACCACGTGTTCGTCGCGCGCTTCGAGGGCGGCGTCTTCAAGCCCGCCGAGCAGATCGACGCGACCCTGCCCGCGGCGGGCTCGCAGCCGGTCGTCGGGGCCGCCGACGCGGGCCGCCTCGTCGTCGTGTTCGTCAGCGGCGCGATCGTGTACGGCGTCGTGCACGCCGCGGGCGCGGGCTGGTCGGCGCCGGTCCCGCTCGGCACGGGGTCCGATCCCGCCGTCGACCTCTCGATCAACGGGACGGCGTACGCGACGTTCACCTCGGCCGGCAACGTGCGCGTCGCGCGCCTGGACCGCAGGACGAACGAGTGGGGCGTCATCGAGCAGCCCGCCGACGTCGATCCTGCCAGGCCGGCGGGTGTCGCCGGCGGGCGCTCGCGCGTGGCGATCTCCGCCGACGGGATCGGCGTCGCGACCTGGGGCGAGGCGGGCCATGTCTACGCGCGCAAGATGTTCGCCGGCGCGCTGTCCAACGCGCCGCAGGACCTCACGCCGGCGGAGTTCGAGGGCCGCATCCCGCGTGTCTCCGACCTGCCCGACATCGACGCCGAGGACGACTCGAGCTACGCCTGGGTCGTCTTTCGCCAGAGCTTCGCCGACGGCGGCACGCGGATCCTCGCCCGCCGCCAGCGCGGCACGAGCTTCGACCCGCCCGTCGCGATCGACGAACCCGCCGGCGAGCCCGTCGGCGCGCCGCGCATCGACCTCAACGGCCGCGGTGTCGGCGTCGGGGTCACGACCGGCGCGCTCTCGGGCCAGCCGATGGCGGCGATGCTCGACCGCGACCAGTTCGGCGCCGGCAGCCGCCTGTTCGTTCCCAGCGTCGCGGCGCCCGCGGTTGCGCCGGCGATCTCGGAGAACAACAGCGGGCTGGTCGCGGCCGTGCTCGCCGCAGCGGGCGAGCCGCCGTACGTCCGCGCGCGCGCGATCGAAGCCAAGAAGCCGGGCATCGAGCAGGTGCTGTCGCGGCCGGAGCTCGGCGCGGTCGCGCCGGAGCTCGGCTTCGACGTCGCCGCCGATCGTGCGAGCGGCGTGGTGATGGCCTGGGTGCAGGGCGGGCCCGCGGATCGTAAGATCGTCGCTGGCTACCTCGACCGGACGCCGGGCGTGTTCGCCGGCTACACGTCGCAGCGCTGCTGCCAGAGCGGGCTGCCGCGGCTGAGCTGGCAACCGGCGTTCGACCTCTGGGGAACCGTGCGCTACGTCGTCACCGTCGACGGCAAGCCCGTGGGCGAGACGACGGACACGCGCCTGCAGCTCACGACGCCGATCAGCGGGCCGACGCACAAGTGGCAGGTGCTCGCCATCGACGTGCGCGGGCAGACGAAGCGCTCGCGCACGCGGCGCCTGCGGACCGATGACGTGGTTCCGCGGCTGAGCGTGGGCTACAAACGCACGCGCCGCGTCGTAACGGTGTCGCTGCGTGCGCGCGACCCCGACCCGCGCGGCCACCGCGCATCGGGCATACGCGGGATCGTCGTGTCGTGGGGCGATCGGGCGAAGGGCACGCGCGGCGCGTTCGCGCTGCGCGCGCAGCACCGCTACCGCCACAAGGGCAGATACACGCTCGAGATCGTCGCTACGGATCGCGCCGGCAACGAGCGCCGCGTGCGTCGCACGGTGCGGATCGGCTGATGCGCCGCCGCCACAGCGTCGCCGCCGCGGGTCGCACGCTCGCGCTCGGCGGGCGGCCGTGGCTGATGGGCATCGTCAACGCCTCGCCGGACTCCTTCTCCGACGCCGGCGCGTACCCCGATCTCGACGCCCGCGTGGCGCTCGCCCGCGAGCTGCTGGACGCCGGCGCGGACATCATCGACGTCGGCGGCGAGTCCGCGACGACGCTGCGCCCGCCCGTCACGGTGCCGGAGGAGATCGAGCGCGTCGTACCGCTCGTGCGGCGGCTCGTCTCAGAGCTCGACGCGACGGTCTCCGCCGACACGTACAAGCCGCCCGTCGCCGAGGCCGCGATCGCCGCCGGCGCCGTGATCGTCAACGACGTCAGCGGGCTGCGCGATCCCGCGCTCGCCGACGTGTGTGCGCGGACCGGCGCGGCGCTCGTGCTGATGCACACGTATGCGGCTCCGAAGCAGCGCCTGCAGGATCCGGGGCTCTACGGCGACGTCGCGGCCGACGTCGCCGGCTTTCTCGCCGGCCGGATCGAGCTCGCGCGCGCGCACGGGATGGGGGAGGAGCAGCTGATTCTCGACCCGGGCCCGGACTTCGCCAAGACGCCGGCCCAGACGATCGCGCTGCTGGCCCATTTCGAGCAGCTGCATTCGCTCGGACGGCCGCTGCTGCTGGCCGTCTCGCGCAAGGACTTCGTCGGCGCGCTGACGGGCCGCGCGCCGGGCGAGCGGCTCGCCGGGACGCTTGCCGCGATCGGTCACGGCGTCGACGCGGGGGCCCACATCCTGCGCGTCCACGACGTCGCGGCGGCGGCAGACTACCTCGCCGTGCGCGCCGCGCTGCGGGGCGAGGCCGCGGTCGATCCGCAGCTCGCGCTCGACGACGCGATCCGCCACGCGCGCTAACGTCTACGCGACACGAGTCGCCGGCCGCTGTCCAACGCGGCCGGACGCCTACCGACGACCCGAAGGGAACCAGCATGTCCGTCATCTCTCGCTCCGCGCTGGAGTCCAGCTCGCTCGCCGACCTGCACGAGATCGCCTCCGAGCTTGGCCTCGACGGCTACCGCCGCCTGCGCAAGGCCGACCTGATCGCCGCGATCAGCGAGCGCCAGGGCGTCAACGGCGACGCGCCGCACGACGCTGCTGCCGGGGCTGACGTCGACGTCGACGTCGAAGGCGAGGCCGGGGCCGACGCCGAGGTCGAAGAGAAGCCCGCGCGCCGCTCGCGCCGCGGTGGCCGCGGCCGCAGCCGCACGCGCGACCGCGATCAGGGCGACATCGAGGTCGGCGAGGACGACAGCGACGCTGAGGATGCCCCGGCACCGGCACCCACGCGCACACGCGGTGGCCGCGAGCGGGGGCGCGACCGCGACCGCGAGAGCGGGCGGGACCGCGACCGCGACGGGGGCCGGGATCGCGACAGCGATCGCGACCGCGACAGCGCGCCGGCCGACGACCGTAGGGCGACCGGCACCGTCGAGCTGCTGCCCAACGGCTCGGGCTTCGTGCGCGTATCGCCGCCTGAGCCATCCGACGACGACGTCTACGTCTCTGCCGCCCAGATTCGCCGCTGTGAGCTCGTCTCCGGCGACGAGGTGGCGGGGCCGGTGCGTTCCCCGCGCCGCTCGGAGCGCTATCCGTCACTGATCCGCGTCGACACGATCAACGGCCGCGCGGCCGACGAGGTCGCCGAGGGAACGAAGTACGACGACCTGCCGTGCACGTGGGCGAGCGAGCGCATCGCGCTCGACGACGAGGATGCGACGCTGAAGGCGATCGAGTGGCTCACACCGTTCGGCCGCGGCTCGCGCGTCGTCATCGTCGGCGCCCCCCGCGCCGGCAAGACCGAGGCGCTGCGCCGCCTCGCCGGTGTGCTCGCGCGCCAGGAGGACCTCGAGTGCAGCGTCGTGCTCGCGGGCGTGCGCCCGGAGGAGCTCGGCGACTGGAAGGCCGGCCCGCTGCAACCCGCCGTCGAGCTCGGCCTCGGCGCGGCGCCGGACGTGCACGGTCAGGCGATCGAGCGCGCGGTCGAAACCGGTCGCCGGGTGGCGGCCCGCGGCGGCCACGCCGTCGTGCTGATCGACACGCTCGAGCACCTTCCGCCCCCGCTCGCCCGCCGCGTGCTCGCGGCCGCCCGCAACATCGTCGACGGCGGATCGCTGACGGTCGTCGCCACCGCGAACGCGCCGTTCGGCGGCGAGACGACGGTCATCGCGCTCGACGCGGCGCTCACCGCGAGCGGGCGCATCCCGGCGCTCGACCTTCCGGCGAGCGCGACGATCCGTGCCGAGCTGCTCGTCGGCGAGAAGGGCGCCGAGGCGATCGCCGAGGCGCGCGCCGCAGCGATCGGCTGACGGCCTCGGCCAGCTACGCCCCGAGCTCTTCGAAGCCCATCTGGCCCGTGGGCGGGCGTCCCTCGCGGCGCGCGCCGCTGTGCGCCCAGTGGTCGGTGATCTCGCTCGCCTTGACGTGCCGGTAGCTGATCCCGCGCTCGATCGGGGCGACCTCGAAGCCGCCGCCGGCCGCGACGCCGCGCACGGTCGCATGGAAGATCCGGCCGCGCTTGCTGACGAGGACGATGTCGCCGGGCTGGACCGAGCGGGTGCGCATCGGGCCGATCATCGTGCCGAAGCGACCGGACGGCGTCAGCGCGGCACGTAGGCGACCCGGTCCCAGGAGGGCTCGGGAGACAGCTCGATCGCCTCGCCGTCGCGGTCGGGCTGGATGTAGCCGAACGTCTGCGTATCGGGACAGAACGCGATGTCGAGCTCGCCCTCCCTGACGCGCTGGTCCAGCCACGCCGAGCGGAAGACGAGGCGCCGCAGCCAGTGCACGAGCGAGCGGTCGGAGGGGCCGCACAGCTCCGGCCAGCAGTCGTTGACATGCTCGCCGAGGGCAGAGGCGGGCGCCTGGATCTCGCCGTTGACGGCGAGGTTGACGAGGTCGTCGAGCTCGTTCGCGCCGAGGCGCCCGTGGACGAATCCGAGCTTCAGGGCAGCCTGCTCGCACCGCTCGCTGAAGTCGCGCTCGTTGAAGGTGAAGCGCAGCTCCCCGTACTCGAGGACGAAGTCCTCCCCCGAGTCATAGTTGCCGCGTCGTTGTGTCTCGTCCATGACGCGTCGGCATCCTAGGCACGACTCCTGCTCCCGAGAGCAGGTGCATGCGAACTTGCATCCGATCGCGCGCATGGTGGCCTTGAGGGGGCGAAACTTGGCCGGCTGGGGCCTCATATGGACATGACGAACGACGACGCCTCCACGATCCTCGTCGTCGAGGACGACGACGCCACGCGCACGTTCCTCGCCGACAACCTCTCCGCCGACGGCTACGACCTGCTCGTGGCCGACTGCGCGGCCGTCGGGCTGAGCCTGATCGAGCGCAAGTTCCCCGACATCGCCCTCGTCGACGTCGGCCTGCCCGACGGCAGCGGCTTGGAGCTGCTGCGCCGCGTTCGCAGCGCCGACGGCGTTGCGAGCCGGATGAACCCCGACATGCCGCTCATGGTCATCAGCGGCCGCGCGACGGAGCTCGACCGCGTGCGCGGCTTCGACCGCGGCGCCGATGACTACGTCTGCAAGCCGTTCTCCTATCCCGAGCTGCGCGGTCGCGTCGCGGCGCTGCTGCGCCGAGCCGACCACCGGCCGTCGCACGGCCGCCTGCGTGCGGGTCCGCTGGAGGTCGACCCGCCGTCGCGTGACGTCCGCCTGCACGGCGACCGCGTCGTGCTGTCGCAGAAGGAGTTCGCCCTGCTGCGCACGTTGATCTCCGACCCGAGCCGGGTCTTCTCGAAGGACGAGCTGTTGCGCTCGATCTGGGGCTACCGGGCCCGCGGGTCGACGCGGACGCTTGACTCGCACGCGTGCCGGCTGCGCCACAAGCTCGCCGCGCACGGGGACCGGTACGTGGTGAACGTGTGGGG
>Ga0136617_10002147_pt1 | contig 17640 bp, 8 predicted proteins | sample AntDrymUQ3222106_2_FD_129672 | JGI IMG/M metagenome (GOLD analysis project Ga0136617, IMG submission 129672) | Polar desert sand microbial communities from Dry Valleys, Antarctica - metaG UQ322 (21.06) | ecosystem: Environmental > Terrestrial > Soil > Desert | place: Antarctica: Dry Valley... | reverse complement strand
GGTTCAATTTTAGTTTGCGACGACGAAGAAATAATGCGCGACGTGTTGGAAACAATTCTAACCGGCGCGGGCTATAAAGTTGATTTGGCTAAAACGGGCGAAGAAGCCGTCGAAGCCTATGAGCAAAAGACTTACGACGTGGTTTTGATGGACGTTTCGATGCCCGGAATGGGCGGACTGACCGCGCTCGAACAGCTTATCAAAATGGATTCGGAAGCCGTCGTTTTGATGATTACGGCTTACGCGACATTTGACACGGCAATTTCAGCTTGGGACAAAGGCGCGGAAGGATGTATCCGTAAGCCTTTTCAGAATGAGCAGATTCTCGCGCTCGTCGCTCGCGGCGTCAAAACGCGCCGCAAGGAAGAGGAGCGGGTTTCACTCAGGCAAGCAATGACGCGCTCGGTTAAGCGCGACGCGATTATCGGGCGTTCCGACAAAATGGAAAATGTTTTCCAACTCGTCGAAAGAGTCGCTCCGGCGCGTTCAACCGTTTTAATCACGGGCGAATCGGGAACGGGAAAAGAACTTGTCGCCAAATCAATCCACGAATCAAGCCCGCGAGCCGAATTACCTTTTGTCGCCGTTAATTGTTCGAACATTCCTTCGGAACTGCTTGAATCAGAACTTTTCGGACATACAAAAGGCGCGTTTACCGGTGCAGTAGCAGCGAAAAAAGGTTTGTTTGAAGTTGCCGACAGCGGTTCTATTTTCCTCGACGAAATCGGCGATCTACGTCCCGAAACTCAGGTTCGGCTTCTTCGCGTTGTGCAGGAACGCGAGCTTACCCCGCTTGGCGAAACGACTCCGGTCAAAATTGACGTGCGAATCATTGCGGCAACAAACGTAGATTTAAAAGAAGCGGTACGCAACGGAAATTTCCGCGAAGATTTATACTATCGTTTGTCGGTCGTGCCGATTGAGCTTCCGCCACTGCGCGACCGGCGCGAAGACATTCTGCCGCTCGTCCAGCATTTTATCCGCAAATACAACGCCGAAAATTTGCGCGAAATCAGCGAAAATCTTTCGCCCGAAGTTCTCTCTCTTTTAGAAAATTACTATTATCCGGGCAACGTGCGCGAACTCGAAAACATAATCGAAAGAGCAGTCGTTATCGCGCCAACCGATGAAATCACGGTTGAATGCCTGCGTCCCGAAGTACGCGACCCGAATCTGGCGCGTGAAATGGTAAAAGACACCGAAGGATGTTCCGAAGAAGTAGATATTTCGCGCGGAGTAAATTTCTATGAAGAGGTTCGCCGTTTTGAAACCGATTTGATTCATCGCGCTCTCGAACAAACCGGCGGGCATCAATCGCGTGCGGCGCGACTTTTAGGGCTAAACGCCACGACTCTCAATTCTAAAATCAAAACTTATAACATTCCGGCGCGAGCTTCAGGTTAAATTTTCCAAATAATTGAATTTATATTCAAATTTTTCGTTTATGTGTTTACAAAGAAGTTGAGAAAATAGTAATCTAATTATTCAATATTTGTTTTCTCTCCCTAATTGGCGATCATTATTGAGGTTTATTCGCATTTCCTGCTAGCGGGCATAATAATTGCCTGTCTAAAAAACCTGATTAGTCCCTTTAGTAAATAAAAATAACAATTCAACAATGATTAATTGACTTGAATATATAACGGTTGTTGAGTTGCCTAATTTTCTCTGAGTTCTGTTTTTATAAATACAATTAAACAAAAGTCATCATTTATTTAATTTTTGGAGGAAAAAATGGAAAGAAAGTTGATTGAAGGCAAGACGTTTGGTTTTGACCTTTTAAATCTTAACGGTAGAACAGGTAAACAAGCGGTAACAACACCTTTGCTCACAATGTTGTTTCTTTTGTTATTGTTTCCGATTATGGTCGCGGCGCAAGCTATTTCAGGCGTCACCGGAGTTGTTGCCGATGCGGGCGGTGCGCTCATACCGGGAGTTCAAGTTACACTTACGGACACTAAAACCTCCAGAGAGTTAACGACGACGACAAATGACCAAGGCGTCTATACTTTCAATAACGTTCAGCCCGGCGCCGGATACAGGCTAACTTTTACAACTCAAGGTTTTCAAACGCTCGTCCTTGAAAATGTCCAGCTTGGAATCGCCAGAACCGAAACGCAAAATGTAACGTTAACCGCGGGACAAGTTTCGGCAACCGTAGAAGTTGTCAGCACAACCGGTGATGCGACGTTGAATACGACGGATGCCAGTGTTGGCAACGTCATCGGCGAGCGCCAATTACGCGAGCTACCGATTCTGCTTCGTGATAATCCGGCATCATTGATAGGTCTGCAACCCGGTGTAGTCGGAAATAACGTGGGTACGGGCGCGACAAATCGAGTTGGCTCAGTTACCGGCTCTCGCGCCGACCAAGGAAATATCACGGTTGACGGAATTGATTCCAATGACGTAACAACCGGACAAGCGTTTGTTACAGTTGGTAATCTCCCGATTGATTCGGTTCAAGAATTTCGAGCTACAACTGCAAGTCCCGGCGCTACGGAAGGGCGCAGCAGCGGTGGTCAAATTCAAATTGGAACCAAACCCGGCACAAATGATTTTCACGGGAATTTACGCGAATATTTCCGAACCGAGCAAACGTCGGCAAATACTTTTTTCAATAACTTAAATGGAATACCAATACCAAAGCTGCGACGCCACCAATTTGGCGGCAGTCTCGGCGGACCATTGCCGGTTCCTAATTTCGGTGAAGGCGGACCAATGTTTAGAAGCGGAAAAGACAAACTTTTCTTCTTCTTTGATTACGAAGGTCGGCGTGACGATTCAGAGACTCCTGTAGTGCGAGTTGTTCCGCTTCAGCATTTCCGCGAAGGAAGAATAGCTTATATAAATAACAACCCGGGATGCACTTTCACCAGCCGTCTCGACACTACGCCAAATTGTATTTCGTTTCTGACACCGGCACAGATAGCGGCGCTTGATCCGCAAGGAAGAGGAGTTAATCAAGCCCTTTTGTCATTTATCAATAGCCGTTATCCCTTGCCAAATGATTTAACCGGCGGAAATGGTGTTAATACCGGACTCTACAGGTATAATGCGCCTGTTACTTTATCCAACAATACGTTTACGCCTCGTATTGACTGGAATATAAACAACAATCAAAGATTATTTGGACGCGCCACCATTACGCGCAATGATCAGACCAACGGGATTCAATTATTCCCTGGCGATGAAGATAGTCAGAGATTAGTTGATAAAAGCTACCAAGCCGTTGTCGGTCATACCTGGGTTATCTCTCCGGCAATTACTAATCAAGTGACGGTAGGAGTTTCAAGACAAAAATGGGATTTTCCGGTGGCAATTTCTCCGGCTTATCCGAATTCCTTTAATTTTGCATCGGGTTTTACAAACCCCTTTTCCAGCCAAAGTTTCCAAAATCGTGATGTTATCGTACCTACGTTCCGCGACGATGTAACCTGGACAAAAGGTTCGCATACGGTTCAATTTGGTATGCAATTCAAACCGATTCATCAAAATTCAAGCCTTATTAGTGATTTCAATTTCATAAATATAGGGCTTGGCGGTAGAACTCTTAATCTTAATGTTCCTGCCGGCGTACCTACATTACGCCCTTCCAATATCCTTTCTACTAGTACAACGGCACGATCTTTTTATGACACTGCCTTCACTTTCCTTCTGGGAAGAGTGGCAAGTGTTGATACTAGTTTTGTTTACGACAAGGAAGGAAACCCGCAGCCTCTTGCTAGCGGAAGAAAACGTGATTACATTTACAATGAATACGAGCCTTATATCCAGGACAGCTGGAGAGTGCGTAGCGATTTAACGGTAAATCTCGGTCTGCGCTGGCATTATTATCCCGCTCCATACGAAAAAAATGGATTTCAAGCGGCAAGCGACATAAATTTTCAGGAATTGTTTGATAAAAGGATTCAAAACGGTGCTAGCGGAATTAGCGGTCCGGGAGCCGAACCGCTTTTGTCATACAATTTAATTGGTCAGGGCAACGATGCGAGACCTAGTTACAAAAACGATTTCAATAACTTTGCGCCGAGACTCAGCTTTGCTTATAACCCGTCATTTAAAGGCGGTTTGATGGGCGCAATTTTTGGCGATCGAAAAACGGTTCTGCGCGGTGGATATTCTAGAGTATATGATCGCGTCGGCGGTTCCTTGAGTTTTATCCAGGATCAGCTCTCGTATCTTTTTGATAATTCGGCTTCGAGAAGTTTCGGTAATCTTAATCCGAGAACGGCTCTGTTAAATGACCCGCGTTTTACAGGTCTTAATACAGTGCCTGTTCAAAATGTTCCTCCGGTAATTACGTATCCTTTTACTCCTTTTGTTGAAAACGGAGAGGGTTTCGGACTTGCAGAGGATGAATTAAATTACGCAATAGATCAAAACTTTCAAACGCCTTATTCAGACACCTGGAGTTTTGGTTTCCAGCGCGAATTGCCGGGCAATTTTCTGCTTGACGTTTCCTATGTCGGACGAAAAGGGCGCAAACTTTTCGCCCAAGCGGATGCCGGACAAATAGTAGATTTCAAAGACCCTGCATCCGGTCAAACTTTGCTGGGTGCATTTAATGCTCTCCAAGCTGAGCTTGAAGCTGGTACGGAAGTCGCTAATGTTACTCGGCAGCCTTTTCTTGAAAATCAATTACTTGCCGCGGTTCGGGCTAATTACGGAGCGCAGTTTAACTGTGGATCGTTTGGTTTGGGCAGCAACTGTACGCAGCTTCTCGCAACTTTCCAACCTACTTTAGTCGAGATTGGAAGTTCAGCCGATATTGTTCAAGTATTATTCAGAAATGGATTACTTAATTCGAATATCGGACTAAGCTCGCAGTTCGCCGGCAATGCCTACATCACAAACTTTGGTTTTTCCGATTATCACGGAATGCTCGTCAGTTTGCAGAAACGTTTCTCACAAGGGTTTCAGTTTGACGTTAACTACACCTGGTCACATGCAATGGATAATCAATCGAATGTTACCAATACAGTAACCGGAGGTTTTCTTCTTGACGCGCGTGATTCTCGCCTTGGTTATGCCGACGCGGACTTTGACATACGTCATCTCTTTAACGCAAACGGTATTTGGGATCTTCCCCTCGGTCGTGGAAAAGCTTTTGGTAAGGAAATGCCGAAATGGTTGGACACCGTAATCGGCGGCTGGACTCTTTCCGGTATTGTTACCGCTCGTTCCGGGTTGCCGTTTAGCGGATTTTCCGGCGCTTATCCGACCACATATTTTAGTGCCTCTGGCGCCGGCGTACCGTTGGTTGTGAGTGGCGATAGATCTGTATTTAACACAAATATCCGCACTGAAAACGGAGCTGTTCAGTTTTTTGCCGATCCAGCCGCTGCCCAAGCCGCTCTGCGCTATCCAAGGCACGGAGAGGTCGGAAACAGAAATGTTTTCCGCACTCAACATTTCTATCGAGTTGATTTGGCTCTCTCTAAGAAATTTACGATGCCGTGGTCGGAGAGTCATCGTCTGACGCTTCGCGCGGAAGGTTATAATGTTACAAATAGTAACTTCTTCGGTTTACCGATATTCGCATTAGGTTCGAGTAGATTTGGTGAACTTACCACTTCTCAAAGTTCGCCTCGTGAGTTTCAATTCGCAGCTCGTTACGACTTTTAGTTGAAACGAATATGCATAATTAGCCTAAACTAATGGCTTTGGGTCTCTTGAAATTTCAAGAGACCTTTTTTCTTTATATACGGACGAAAGCTACAAAAGGCAAATCTTCGAAAAGGGTGTGAAGCGCTAAAAAACTTGACTTTATCCTGCATTCGGATAAAATTAATCTAATAATTCTCAAAATCAACACCCCAATTTCTTGAAGTTTGAGAAAACCTTTTCGTAATAAATCATATAAAAAAATGAAAATAAAAAATCTCTTTAAAGTATTGTCTTTAATTTTGGGTATTACCTTTTTTGCTCAAGCGCAAGACCCGAAGCCAACCGCCACACCCAGAGTTGTCGGCGAAGTTACCGTCACGGCGACGAAAGCCAATATTGACCCGGTTTATGTGGAGTTGAGGAAATTATCGGAAAGTCCGAACGCTTTCAGCGGCGAATATGTGAGCGTAAATAATCTTGTCTTAAAACGCGATGCGGCTACTTTCACGCTGCGCAGCGGAGAAATTTATTTTCTCACGCCCGCACAGGGAAAAACGACGGGCGCGGTCTTTATCGGCGATGGCGAAATGTCGCTTACGCCGCCGGTTGACGCGGAAAAGAAAATGCTCAAGTTCTTTATTGACACGCCGGAGCTTAAAGAACAGTTTTCTCAATTGGTAATCTTCTTTACGGATGAAACTTTCAACGAAGTTAAAAAATCAGCCAACGCGAAAATATCGACGGCGGGCGCACAGGCAACAAAAGCGCGCGATGCCTTCCGCGAGAAAGAAACTCTTTTGAAAAATGATTTTCGCTACAATATGACAACGCGAATTTTGATGGATGCTTATGCGCCAGCGAGACCGGGATTTTTTACCACTTTTATTGAAGGAAAAAAATACAATAAACTGGTTTATCAACTTGACCCGTTAGGTATCGAAGAAGTTTCTCCTGAACAGGTAATGCTTTATAACTACGGCGACAACGGAGTTTGGACAGCATTTCATCTGGCAGATGAGTATAAAAAAGGAACGGCGACCAGCTCGCAAGACCGTCGCGTTTTTGACTTAGTGAAGCACGAAATTGATATAACTTTGCGAGGAACAAAGATATTAGCTTCCGATAAAGTAACGATGACAACGCGCGTTACCGGGCAACGCGTCCTGCCTTTTAATTTATACCCGACCTTGAAAGTAAAGCGAGTTTTCGCCGAAAACGGGGAAGACATAAATATTATTCAAGAGGGTAAAGACAAAGACGGAGGTTTAGCGATTATTCTTCCCGCCGCGCCGGAAGTCGGTAAGCCTTTCATTTTGAATTTTGAATATGAAGGCGACGGCGCTGTGATAAACAGAGGCTCGGGAAATTATATTCTGATTCCGCGCTTAAGCTGGTATCCAAACAACGGCGGAACTCAATTCGGAGACCGAGCAGTTTTTGACATCACGTTCCGTTACCCGAAACAAATGGTTATGGTCGGCGTCGGAGAGTTGGTCGAACCTGAAAAAACGGAAGGAGATTTGAAAATAGCCAAATGGTCAACGAAAGGCGTCGATATGGCGGTTGCCGGTTTTAATTACGGCGATTTCATCAAAAAAGAGCTTAAAGACGAAGTAACCGGATACACTTTGGAAGTTTTAGTAAATAAAGATGTTCCTAATGAAATTAAAGCGATTCAAAGAAATATTGAGCAGGCAGCATCTTATGGCATCAAATCGGATACCACTTTGGGTTCTTTCTCAACTTCGAGTATGGCTGAGTATGTGTTGAGCGAAACGCAAAACTCAACAAGAATTTTTGATGCCTATTTCGGCAAACTTCCGTTCAAGAGAATCGCTATGACACAGCAACCCGTCCCTAGCGGAGGGCAAGCTTGGGCAACACTGATCTATATGCCGTATATGGCTTTCATCGGTGACACTCAGCGAGTTCAGCTTTTCGGAGTTAAGGGCGGGACTAGTAGTTTTTGGGAAATAGTAACTCCTCATGAAGTAGCGCACCAATGGTGGGGACATTCGGTTGGGTGGACAAGCTACCACGACCAATGGATGAGCGAAGGCTTTGCCCATTTATCGACATCTCTGCATATCCAATTCGTTGAAAAAGACTTGAAAAAGTTCAATCAATTTTGGGAAGACCAACGAAAACTTATTATCGAACCTTCGCAGCGAACCAAAGGTCTAAAACCATATACGGTCGGACCCGTTACACAAGGCTATCGCTTAAATACAGCTAAGACGGGCAGCGTCGCGCAAAGCCTAATTTATCCGAAAGGCGCATATGTCCTGCATATGATTCGGATGATGATGAATGACCGCAAAGAAGGCGATGCAAAGTTTCAAACAATGATGAGAGACTTTATTAAAACTCATTATAATAAGGATATTTCGACAGAAGATTTCAAAGCGATTGTCGAAAAACATATCACTCCAAAGATGGACGTGGACAAAAACGGTAAAATGGATTGGTTTTTCGACCAATGGGTTTACGGAAGTGAAGTCCCGGCTTATAAACTTGAATACAGTGTTAATAAAGGTGACGGCGGGAAAGCCGTTTTGAGCGGCAAAATTACGCAATCAGGCGTATCGGATAATTTCGTCATGCCCGTTCCTCTATACCTTGATTTCGGAGGCGGTTGGATATCAGCCGGCGAGGTTACAATTGTCGGAAATAAATCGTTTGATTTAGGCAACATTCAATTGCCAAGAGAGCCAAAGCGCGTGGCAATTCTCGCATTAAGCGATATTTTGGTGACGAACGTCGAAAACGTCAAAAAATAAAATCGTGAATAGAAATTATGGAAGCGCTTTTGATTTTAAGAAGGGCGCTTCCTTTTTCTTTCGATCCATATTAGTTAAGTAACGCCAGCGTCGCGCTGGCTGTCCTGAGGGCATCTTGCCATCAGTTTTCTGTAACTCGAATCAATATCAGGTTGAGTATGGCGGCAAGATGCCGCCACGGCAGCGCTACGTTCTACTACAATTTCGATTATAGATAATTCTATCTAACCTTCCCTAAAATCCCAAAAATACCTAATCTATCTTAAATAGTTATGACTGCTCCAACTTCTTCAAACATCCAACTTTCAATAACACCTTTAGGCGCAGGTGATTTGATTGACCGCGCCGTTCGGTTTTACCGCAAAAATTTCTGGACGTTTGTCTGGATTGCCTCGCCGCCTATCGTTGTCGGAACGATAATTTCTGTCGTTTGGACAATACTCGGTCGTCAAATTTTTTCCGCCGGTGCCTCAAGCGATACGGGTGAAATGATTTTTTATTATCTTTTCACCTGGTTTGGCGGGCTTATCATCTGGCTGACCGAAACGATTGCTACGCTAACAGTAATGGGCGGAGCGTCGCGCAACTTTGTTCGCCATCTGCTTTTTGGCGAGCCGGTAACTTTCGCGGAAACTTACCGAAATGTGCGAACCAGACTCGGTGCTTTAGTCGTCGCTTCAATCTTTATCTCAATTTTGATTGGATTTATCGGCACAATGGTTTTTTACTTCGGAATTTTTATTGCGACCGTTGCTATTATGATTGCCGTTGCCGCTTTCAGCTTCTCACCGTTTTTAACTTTTATCGTTTCATTGAGTTTAGGATTAACGATTTTTTTTGGCACAGGCTGGCTTTTTTTTCTGGTTGCGTCGCGCTTTGTGTATGTTCCGCAAGTTATGCTGGTCGAAAATCAAGGCGTTTTGGCGGCGGTCGGTAGAAGCGCGTCGTTGGCAAGCGGAAACGTCAAACGGCTTGCCGCGTTATTCATTTTTTCGACGGTGGCGACTTATTCGGCACTTATGCTTTTGTATATTCCGCTCGGCTGGTATGCGTATTTGAACGGCGTCGAAATTTTAACTTTCGATGCCGACACAATTCCGGCGTGGTATCAAATCGCCAACCAACTCGTCTGGCAAGCGAGCTTTATTCTTTTAACGCCGGTTTGGATGATTGGACTCTGTTTGCTTTATGTTGACGAGCGTGTGCGCCACGAAGGTTACGATATTGAATTAATGGCGGCGCGGCAATTAGGCGAAATTCCGGCTGTTCCGAACCAGTTTGTCAATCCGTTGCAGCCGGCTTTGGCAACCGCAAATCTACAAAATCCGGCGCGAAAGAAAGATTCTTCAATTTTGGGTTTGAATTGATTAGTGAATAACTAAAAGTAAAAAGTGATAAACAAATTACTATTCACTTTTCACTTTTAGTTATTCACTATTTTCTCTTGCTCCGACAAACACCACATTGTCCACATACTCTTCAAAAGTATCGTCGTGCGAAATAATAAAAAGCTGGTCAAAGGTTTTTCTCTCGGTAATATGGCTGATTTGTTCCGCTAGACGCTCGCGCCGCGCCGCGTCCATATTTGTCGTCGGCTCGTCGAAAAACGCGATTCGCACGTCTGACAACTGTTTCAAAAGCGCGAGACGAACCGACAAAGCCGCCGCCATTTGCTCGCCGCCTGAAAGATTGATAAACGGACGGTCGTAACCGTTTTCTTCAAGAACAATGCCGTAGTCTTCCGTCCATTTCAAAGTTCTTTCGGCGTTTCCCGAAATCTCCCGAAACATCTGATTGGCTTCCATCGAAACGTGAAAAACGTAGTTTTGCGCGACGCGCGGCGCGGCTTCTTTTAAAGTATCGCGAATAAATTTCGTCGCTTCCGAGATTTTTTCGAGCCGTTCCTTTTCCCGAAATTCATCACGCATCGAAACACGAACCGTTTCTAAATGTTTTAATTCCTCGCTCAATTGCGCTTCACGCCTTTTTGTTAAATCGAGAGTCGTTTTAATTTCCGCAAACCTTCTTTCCGCTTCCAGCAACGAAGCCTTTTCCGCCAGATGTTTTTCGCGGTCGTATGTTCTATTCGCCTTTTCAAAATCTGCGACGGCTTTTTCAAATTCGGTTTTTAATCTTTCAACTTCCCGCGTCGCTTTTTCAAATTCGCTTTCGCGCAGCGGCAAACTTTTTGCGAGCGATTCGTTCGATAAAAATTCCCGGTGCGCGTCGGCGGTTTTGTCGCGCTCGTCGGATAAACTTTTCCACTGCGCGTCTAATGCTTCAAACTTGAATAATTGCTGATTAAAATTTGTTTTTTCGTCTTTAAAGCGAACAAGATTTTGCTCTGTTTCAGAGAGCTTTTCCTTTAACTCGGCTTCGCGTTTAATTTCCGTTTCAAAAGCAATTAACTTCGCCTTCGGGTTTCCCAGAGATTTCAATTTTGCTTCGATTTCATCAAACTCGGAATTAATTTTACCCAGATTTGCAGCGCGTTCCCGCCAAGTTTCCTGTTCTTCGCGCAGTTTTTTTCCGCGCTCGGTGATTTTGTTTCTGTTCTCCAGGAAAGTCGGCAAAACGGCGGAATACTTTTCGGCTTCACGCGCTTTGGCAAGATTAATTGAAATCGTTTTCTGCTCAATTTCCAGAACGGCAATTTGCTCTTTTCCGTCGCCGTTTTTTTGGCGAATAAAACTATCGCTGGCTTTTCCGGTTTCGAGATTCAGGCATTTTTGCGAAACGATCGGGCAAAAATGATTTTTGACAAGATTTTCAACAACTTCGCACTCAAACTGCCCGTCGCGCTTGGCAACGGCGCGAAGTCCGGCAATCTCGCCGGTGATTTCCGAATCGCGTTTTTGCAGATTCTCAAGATTTTCCGCACCCGCGCTTTTTTCTTCGGCGTTTTTAATTTTGTTGTTTATATCCGACAATTCATCGCGTAAACGCTTTAATTTTTCTTCAAAACCGTTGATTTGAGTTTCGGCGGCTCGCGCATTCGCCAAATCGTTTCGCAAAATCTCGCGCTGCTTTTCCAGATTTTCCTGCTCGCGCACTTGCGGCTCAATACGAACGACGTTTTCCCGCGCTTCCGCAACCTTCTTCAAATTTTCATTGCAGCCCTTTTGTTCGGCTTGCAAACTGACGATTTGATTTTCGATTCGATTAAGTTCGGCGCGGATTTTATCTCGCTCGTTGCGCCGCGTTTCAAGATTTTTCAATTCGGTTACAGCCGCGATGTGAGTTTTATAATCGTTTTCGACGAGTTTGATTTTTTCCGCCGCGGCAGACGCTAAATTTTTATCGCTTTCTCTTTGCTTTCGGACAAATTCGGCGTTTTGATTTTCGTTTTCGAGTTTGTCGCGCACCGATTTTAATTCGTTGACTGTGCTTTCTGTTTCGTCAAATTTTTTAACCGTTTCCTTTTTATCCGAAACTTCGCGGTTTAATTTGTCCAGATTTTCCGCCAATTCATTTGCCTGCGCCGCAAGATTTTTATGTTCGGTTTCGACCAACTCAAAACGGGAAAGCTCGCCTTCGGCGCGTCCGATACGAACATTTACTTCGTTTATCTGCGATTCGACATAACGAGCCGTTTCGCGCAGTTTTTCTGCGCCTTGCCGGTATTCTTCAACCTTCAAAAGTTTATCAAAAGCCTTTTTGCGCTCAGCCGGAGTTTCGAGAAAAATCGCCGTAAACGTCCCTTGCGGAACGCCGATGGCACGGCGAAAAAGTGCTTCCAAATCCGTTCCCGCTTCGACCCCTAAATGTTGCCATAGAAAACGCGCGACTTCTTCTTTTTTCTCGGCAATGCGCGTCTTTAACTTCACGTCGTAAACATAATATCCGGTTGCCGTGTCGCGGTAAACACGATATTGCCGTTCGTCGAGACTGCTTTCAAACGTCACGTTAACAACGCCTTTTTTCGCGCCGCGCCGGACAAAATCGTCTCTTTTATAATCTAATAAATCAAACAGTGTCCACGCAACGGCTTCGATAATCGTCGTTTTGCCCGCGCCGTTTTCGCCGGTAATCGCCGTCGTTCCGCGCTCGAATTCAAATTTCGCGGCTTGGTGAGATTTGATGTCTTCAAGTTCAATCGTCGTAATGTGCATAATCAGATTTTAGTGTAAATCGAAGGAAAGAAAAAATTGAAACCGCCTGGATTGACGAAAAACATAAAATCAATTCATACTTTTCAATAGTTTTTATAAGGAGCAAACATTGAGCGACATTATCCGATTCGGAGTCAGCATTGACCAAGATTTACTCGAATCTTTTGACCGTCTAATCGCCGAGCGCGGTTACGCGACTCGTTCAGAAGCCTTGCGCGATTTGATTCGTGAAACATTGATTCAGCAAAAAATTGAGATGCAGACGGAGACCGAAGCGCTCGGAAGTTTGACGCTCGTTTACGACCATCACGCCAGAAATTTGCTCAACGAAATGGGCGAGCTACAACACGATTTTCACCAGACGATTTTGTCGGTGATGCACATTCACGTCAGTCACGACGATTGTATGGAAATTATCGCATTGCGCGGCAAAGTCGCCGAAATTGTCGCGCTTTCAAACAATCTTTTAAGTCTGAAAGGCATCAAAAACGGCAAATTATTTCTGACTTTACCTTCGTCCATTATAACTGCTTCAAAATAATTTGAAAATAATTTGAAACCGCTTTACGTTTTCAGGCGAATATAAATTTGTCGGTGTTACTAATTTTACTTTCGTGCTACAAAATATCAAATCAATCGTTATATCGAGAATTGTAATTCAGTTATAATTTCTAAACGATTTTGTAAAAATTTGTATGAAAAATAAATCTTCCGCTCAATTCGTCAAAATTTTCAGTTCAGGGTTTCTACTCGTGATGCTGGTATTTTTATTCGGTAATAACGTTTTCGCCCAAAACACGCGCACATTTTCAGGCGTAATTTTAACGCAGCAATTTGGGCTTGCGCCGAACGTTTCGATTGAAGTCCGAACTTCCAACGGAAAATTAAATGCGACAAGCGATGCCGAAGGCGTGTTTTCTCTGCAAGTTCCAAACGAAACTTTGTCGGTGAAATTTTTCGGCAATAATATCAATCCGGTAACCAGAATTTTCGCGGTTACCGACACGCTCATCGGGCTGCAAATCAAAATAAATTACACCGTTCCGCCGGTCAACGAAAACGTCACGATTGAAGCGAATGCACTGTCGCCCGAAGTCGAAACGCGCAACGATTCGATTTATAAAAACACGCTTTTCGGGCGCGACGACCAATTGATTCAAACTCTCAACGCCGGAATCAACGCCGGACAACACGAAGGCGGCGGGAAATCGCTGGAAATTCGCCGCTTCGGTTTTAATCTCGACCACGGCGGCGTAAATGGCGGATTGAAAATTTTGGTTGATAATGTCCAACAGAACCAAGGAACGCAGGGACACGGACAAGGATATCTGGGAAGTTTGAAATCGCTTTCGCCGGAACTCGTGCAAGATGTTTCGATAGTCAACGGACCGTTTTCTGCCGCTTACGGAGATTTTTCAGGTTTGGGCGTCGTGCAAATCCGCCAGCGCGAAAGTTTGGCGCAGCAGTTTACGGCGCGCGTTCAAGGCGGCTCGTTCAATACGTTTCGCGGATTTTTCGCTTTCAGCCCGGAGGCGGAAAATGTTGACGCATTTATAGCGTATGAACCGAGCTATACGGACGGACCTTTTATAAGTCCGTTGAAATACCGGCGCGATAATGTAACGGGAAATTTAACGTATAAAATTGACGAAACGCAGTCCGTCGGTTTTAAATTTAACGCCTCGCGCAACAACTTTTTTTCGTCGGGACAAATTCCTCTGGACGAAGTTTTTGCCGGAAATCTTGACCGCTGCGGCTTTATCGACCCGGAAAACGGCGGGAAAGTGCGGACGGGAACAATCGGAGGTTATTTTCGCAAAGAGTGGACTTCGGGCGCGACCTTTAAAGCCGACGCCTTTGTCGGGCGTTCATTGTTTGATTTGTGGTCGAATTTTACGTTCTTTTTAGCCGACCCGATTTACGGCGACGAAATTCAGCAGCACGATTCGCGTCTGCAGGAAGGCGCGAACGTTCAATACTTGCAGCCGTATAAATTTTTCGGCAAACAAGCGCTTTTAACCGTCGGCGGAAATCTTCATTTCAGCCAGATAAACGTCGGTCTTTATCCATCGATTGCCAGAAATCCGAACCGCAAATTTCTGCCGGAAAGTATAAATAGTGCGGATGTGCTTTACACTTCGGCACACGCGAACGTCAATAATTATGCCGGTTACGTTCAAAACGGCATTGATTTTTTCAACGGACATCTCCGAGTTGAAGCTGGTTTGCGCTTCGATTATTTTACCTTTGACGTTGATGGTTTCGAGACGAGCAACCAAACGACATTTCTCAAAGGCAAGGAAGGCGCTGGAAAATTTCAGCCGAAACTAGCGCTTGCTCTTTCGCCATTTGAAAAAACACCGATTTCTTTTTATTTCAATTACGGACGCGGCATTTCCAGTCAAGACGCTCGCGGCGTCGTTCGCAATCCCGAAGCCCCGAAAATCTCGACCACTGACTTTTACCAAACCGGAACTTCGTATAATTCGCGCCGCTTGTCGCTCGTCGGGAGCTTCTTTTTCATTGACCGCTCGAACGAACAAGTTTACATTCCCGACGACGGCTCAATCGAATTTGCCGGACGCTCGCGCTCTTACGGCTTCGAACTCAAAAACTCGATTCGCTTCACCCGAAATTTAAGTTTTAACATTGGTTTGACGCAGGTTTTGCGGGCATTCTATCCGGGCGAGTTTTTCGATAACAACAATTCGCGCGAGCGCGTCATCGTTGACAGCGCGCCGCATACAGTCGCAAACGGCAGCCTTGTTTTATCGGAACTTCGCGGCTTTAATTCGTCTTTAAGCTGGCGGCACATTTCGAGTTACCGTTTGAACGCGGAAGATGATTCGATTCGCGCCGCCGGACACGACGTAGTTGATTTTGCCGTTTCCAAACGCCTGAAAAAATGGGTTGATTTGAATTTCTCGATTGATAACGTCTTGGACAAACGCTATTTTGAAACGCAAAACTTTTTTGAGTCGCGCATTTGCCCGGCGTGCGATGTCGGCACCAGAATCCACGCCACACCCGGTTATTCGAGAGCTTTAAATATTGGCGTAACTTTTAGATTTGGCGAGAAAGAATAAACCCGCATCGCTGAAAAGGCTGACTCCGATTCAGCCTTAGAAAGCAAAAAGCCGCAAGTTTTTAACGCTCACGGCTTTTGTTTTTCTTCCTGTTGCCGTGAAGATATATGTTTCTCCTGCTGCAACTTCCTCAAACCGGTAATAACCGAAATTCGTAGTTGTTGCCGTTCTCGTGTTGCCATTTGAAAGTTAATTCCATAATGAATAAAGTAATTTATTAGGTGAAACAGAATTGTGGTTTAGATTGAGGTTTAGAATGATACCTATCGTTGCAGCGTCGCTGATACCTTCAGCAACCATTGCCGGACTTGCTGTTGGGTTTGATTGAAGGAAAAGAGCCGCAGCACCGGCGACATGAGGAGAAGCCATCGAAGTTCCGCTCAGCGTGGCTGTTGCGGTGTCGTTTGTTAACCAAGCCGAGGTTATGTAACTTCCCGGTGCAAATATATCAACACACTTTCCATAATTTGAGTAACTTGCTCGCTGGTCAAGATTGTTGGTTGCTCCAACCGTAATAGCATTGGGCGCACGTCCCGGCGAATAACTACACGCATTAAGATTGTTGTTTCCTGCCGCTATCGCATAAGTTACGCCCGAAACAATCGATTCTTTGACTGCCGAATCAAGTGTCCTTGAACCGCCGCCAGAGATACTTATATTAGCAACCGCCGGACTAATGTGGTTAAGCGTGACCCAATCAATACCACTGAGAAGAGATGAAAATGTCCCTGAACCGTTACAATTTAGAACACGCACCGCGTGAAGAGTAACATTCTTGGCTACGCCGTAAGTCGAACCGCCGATTGTGCCTGCGACGTGCGTTCCGTGTCCGAAACAATCAATTCCGTTTTGACCGTCATTAAACACATCATAATCAGCTACGGCGCGACCGCCGAAGTCCAAATGCGTAACGCGAATACCAGAATCAATAACATATGCGTGGACGCCGCTTCCGGTTGAAGTGTAAGAATAGTATGTATCCAGCGGAAGAGTGCGCTGGTTCATACGGTCAAGTCCCCAATCTGCATTAAGCTGAATATCATTAGCATAAATTTCGGCGTCTTCTTCTACGTATTCAACCCTTAAATCTTCGCTTAGTTTTTCAGCATCTTCGACTGACATTTCAACCGAATAACCTTTGATTGCATAGGCAAAAACTTTATCTATCTTTCCGCCGTATTGAACGGTTAATTCCTCGGCAGTATCACCGGATTCAGCAGAATCTTTAGATGTGTTTTTGTTTAGAACGACGATGTAACGATTTGGAATTGCGTTTTCAGATTTTCTGAAGCGGGTATTTTGACCCTTTATTTCGACATTAACAATCTGTCCATGGATTTCAAATGTTAAGCCTGCTAAAACAGCTATAGTGAAAGCAAGCAAAGATACCAATAGAGAATTTATACGTTTCATGATTAACTCCTTAAAATTAGGAAAATATAGGAAAATATAGGCAGAGGTATTCAGATGGTCTAGTTAACCCAGATGGTCTGAAAAGGGGGGAGCGAAGCTCTATGCCATAAGGATACATCATCGATAGATATATGTCAAGTATAAAATATATTATACACGGAATATATCTTGTATATGATATATTCTGCATATATACTACTAGCTATGGGAATTCTTCACATTTGATACATTGGAGAGACTATTTATGGTTATTAAAGTTCAGATTGATGAAGTGTTGGAAAAACTTGGACGATCTTTTTATTGGCTATCAAAGCAGACGGGTATCAGTCACACAACATTATGGCGTCTTAAGAAAGGTAAGGCATTAGGCATTAACTTCGCCACTTTGGAGAAGTTATGTCACGCATTAGAATGCGAACCGGGGGATATTCTAAAACTTGATGGTCATAAAGGGACAAATAAATCCCTAAAAACCGCGTCGTGAGTATAGTCTTTCTGATATAAACAGCAAAACCAATTAGAAGCTATCTCAAAAATAGTTTCTCAACAAAATGAGCATACAGCCCAGTAAAACAAAGCCCAAATAGTTATCCGAATGATATTCGTAACGCACAATTATTCGCCGAAAGTTTTGCAGCC
>Ga0136617_10002146_pt1 | contig 17640 bp, 20 predicted proteins | sample AntDrymUQ3222106_2_FD_129672 | JGI IMG/M metagenome (GOLD analysis project Ga0136617, IMG submission 129672) | Polar desert sand microbial communities from Dry Valleys, Antarctica - metaG UQ322 (21.06) | ecosystem: Environmental > Terrestrial > Soil > Desert | place: Antarctica: Dry Valley... | reverse complement strand
GGTCAAGACGCTGATAGAGGGGACGCTGGGTGGTCTGTCCTACGGCAAGGTTCTCGCGGGCATCGCAGCCGGTTTCATCCTGTTCCTCGGAGTGGTCGCGGCGCTGAACCAGGTCGGTGTGGCCACCACGGTCACCACTCCGGTGCTGATCACGATCCTCGCATCCATCGCCGGCGTCATCATCGTCGGTGTCGGTGGCGGCTTGATCAAGCCCATGCAGCAGCGGTGGGAGCGCTACCTGACCAAGGCCGAGGAGGAGGCTCCGAAGATGAAGGAGACAGCGAAGAACGCGCCGAGCGTCAAGGAGCAGGCACAGCAGAAGAAGGCCGAGGCGCAGGAGAGCCAGACGGCGCACGACCAACAGTCGGACGGTCAACCCACCGGCACCCACTTCGCGGAGTCCCCGGACTCGCGGCGCATGTGACCGGCCCCGGCCTCAGTGGCCGAAGCAAACCAACCAACGGGCGGTAAGGCATGTCGCCCCAGCCCACCAGCAAGGGAGAAAGCACATGATCAGCACCGAAGAGGTCCAGACTCTGCTCAGCGGTGGCGGCGGGGTCGTCGGCCCGGACAACGAGAAGATCGGCAAGGTCGGGCAGATCTTCCTCGACGACCAGACCAGCCAGCCCGAGTGGGTCACCGTCAAGACTGGCATGTTCGGCAGTGCTGAGAGCTTCGTCCCGCTTGCCGAGGGAACGGTGCGCGGCAACGACATCCAGGTGCCGTTCGACAAGGACAAGGTCAAGGGGGCTCCCCGAGTCGATGACTCCGAGGGCCACCTGAGCCAAGACGAGGAAGCCGAGCTCTACAGCTACTACGGCATGGACTACTCCGAGGCCCCTTCCGACTCGGGGCTGCCCACCAGCGGTACCTCGGACGGCGATCGGACCGACCGCTCTGAAGGTGACGACGCGATGACGCGTTCCGAGGAGCAGCTGAAGGTCGGCACGGAGAAGGTCGAGTCCGGCCGCGCACGCCTGCGCAAGTACGTCGTCACCGAGAACGTCACCAAGACGGTCCCGGTCAGCCGCGAGGAGGTCCGCCTCGAGCGCGAGCCGATCACCGACGCCAACCGTGACGAGGCGACGACCGGCGCTGACATCACCGAGGACGATCACGAGGTCACCCTCACCGAGGAGCGAGCAGTCGTGGTCAAGGAGACCGTCCCGGTCGAGAAGGTCCGGATGGGCAAGGAGACCGTCACCGGCGAGCAGGAGGTCAGTGAAGAGGTCCGCAAGGAGCAGATCGAAGCCGAGGGCGACATCGCCCCGGACGAGTCGACCGGCAAGCGCTGACCGACCCCTTGCGGGTTGAGCGGCTCGTGGCCCGCCCTACCCGGGGGGCCCATGAGCTACCCGCCGTTTCACTCGTCGAAAGGAGTTCTCATGAGCAGCACCGCAGGATCGACGCCCGAGCAGAGTTACTCGCGTGACCCGCAGGGGTCGGGGCAGGAGAACAGTCGAGACCGAGACCGCGTCCTCGAACGTGAGAAGGAAGAGCACGGCGGGGTCAAGATCGGCTCTGCCTTCTTCGGCTTCCTCACCGCGACCGGCATGACGATTCTGCTGACCGCGCTCGCGACGGCCATCGGCGCGGCGATCGGACTGGCCTCGGGGACCAAGCCCGGGCAAGCCACCTCGGAGGCGACCCAGTCCGCCGACACCGTGGGCATCGTCGGCGGCATCATCTTGCTGGTCATCCTGCTCGTCGCCTACTACTGCGGCGGGTACGTCGCCGGCCGGATGGCCCGCTTCAACGGGATGAAGCAAGGCGTCGCGGTATGGGTCTGGGCACTGGTGTTCGCGGTCATAATCGCGATCCTCGGAGCAGTCGCCGGCAGCGAGTACAACATCCTGGCTCAGCTCAACGCTTTCCCCAGGATTCCCGTCAGCGAGGGAGACCTTGCGACTGGCGGAATCATCGCCGCCATCGCGGTTGCGGTCGCGAGCCTGGTCGGCGCCATTCTCGGCGGACTGGCCGGCATGCGATTCCACCGCAAGGTCGACAAGACCGGCCTCGACGGCTGAGCAAGATCAACCTGAGCACGACGAACGGAGGATCGGATGGAGATCGACAAGAGCCAGATCATCGACATGCTGAGGTCTCGCGGCGATGACGACAAGGCAGCCCAAGCCGAGTCGGAGCTACCCGACAAGGTCGACCCCGACCGGGATTCTGGCCTTCTGGACAAGCTCGGCATCAACCCCCAGGACCTTATCGGCGGGGGCCTACCCGGCGGGTTCGGCGGCTAACGCGAAGCGGTTCTCAGGGCCGAAGGATGAAGCGCTATCGATCGCTGTGGCTGTCCGGCTGGGGAGCCGTCGCATGCATCTGCGTCGGGATCGCCACGTTGGTCCTGCCCGCTCCGGCGATCTTTGTGCTGTTCACAATAACCGCCACTGGCGCTGGCCTGGCCACCGTCGGCTACTACCGCTCGGAGAACCGCATGCGTCCCTGTCACACGAACGATCTCGTTCGTATGACCGCAACGCATGCGGTTGCAGCTGGTGTGGTCATCGTCGGCCTTCTCGGGCTTGTCGTAGCCGGCGGCGTTCTCGCATGGCCGTTGTTGGTGGTCGCGGTGGTCAGCTCGCCCTGGACATTGGCGTTGGTGGGACGCCGGGCCGGTGGAAGCAAGGGTCCCGATGCGAACCTTCCCATCGCCGAGCTCGCTCCGAGCCCGACAGTAGTGCTGCCACCAGCGGTCGACGCTCTCAGTGACCGAGAGCTCTGCCGTGTCTGGCGAACCAGCTTCGACGCGCTCCAGTCGGCGACGACAGCACAGGCGCATGAGAACATCGTAGCGTTGCGTCGGGCTTGCATGGACGAGTTCGAACGCCGGGCCCCTGCGGCACTGAACGCCTGGCTGGACTCAGGGGCCCGGGCTGCCGGCGGCCCGGACAAGTACCTATCGGTCTCCGAGCACGAGGGACATGAGGAGGCAAGCTGACCCACGCAGAATGGCTCCACGCGCACGGTCGACAGTTTTCGCCTTCCCTCCGGCGTGACATCAGTGATATGTAGAACGTCTAACACCTCGACGATGGGCAAGACCAACGAAAGGACGGTCCGGTGACGGACAAGAGCAACGAGAAGTCAGTCAGAGCCAGCTCCAGCGGCGGCGAGTCCAGCTCCGAGAGCGCTCTGGTGACCCAGCACGGGCGGACCACCATCACGGACTCGGTGGTCTCGAAGATCGCGGGCATCTCCACGCGCGACGTATCCGGCGTGTATGCGCTGGGCGGTGGGGCAGCCCGTGCCGTCGGAGCGATCCGCGAGCGGATCCCTGGTAGCCGCACGAATCACGGTCAGGGGGTATCAGTCGAGGTCGGAGAGCGCCAAGCCGCTGTCGATGTCGAGATCGTCGCGGAGTACGGCGTCGCGATCGCTGATCTCGCAGAGGCGGTCCGGCGCAATGTGATCGCGTCCCTGGAGCGGATGACGGGGCTCGAGGTCACCGAGGTGAACGTGACGGTCCAGGACGTCTACATCGAGGGCGTCGAGAGCTCCGACGACACGGACGACGAGCAGCAGTCGCGGGTCCAGTGACCCAAGAGCCCCACGGCCCTGCGGATGCCGCTCCAGGCGCCGAGGTGAGCGGGCCGCCACCCCTGCAGCTCGCCGACCTGGTCTCCGCCGCGGTCACCGGAGTGCCCGGAGTTGCAGCGATGCATCCTGGCATGTTCGGTGAGGTCGCCACCTACCTGCCCGGCAGGAAGGTCACCGGTGTACAGATCCGGCAGGACGTGACCAACGTGGATGTCGTGCTCGAGTGGGGTGTCTCGGTCCCCGCGACCGCCGAGCGCGTGCGGCAGGCCGTCACGCCGCTCGTCGACACGCCGGTTCACGTCACGGTTCAAGACGTGACCGCGCCAGGTGTCCTCACCCAGGCCTGAGCATGGGTGGCGGACCGACGGACCCGCAGGCCCATGCCGCGTGGCAACAAGCTCGACGCACCGTCGCGCGCGAACATCACCCGGACGTGGGGGGAGACCTCGAGGTCTACGTAGAGAAGATGGGCGAGGTCGACCAACGGTTCGGCATGGAACGCAGAGCGGCTGGCCGTCCGATCGCGCGGGACGAGTCACACCTGGCGCGCGTCGGACGCAGCCTTCGACGGGGACGTCGACGTGCCCGGCGTACCACCCGACGAATCCGCCAGAAGCTGCCCAGGCAGTTCCCGGGGTCGCGGCGCTACTTCGACCTCTGAGCCACTACCCGCCCCGCGCGGAGCCCGAGCGCTCCGCTTATGTGAGGAGAACGACATGACAACATCCACCATCGGCCTCATCGCCGGTCTGCTGCTCGGTATCGCGGCGGCTGCGGGGGGGCTCACCGGGTTCCTCGTGGCCCTGGTGCTCGGCGTCGTGGGCTACCTAGTCGGCGGCCAGTACGACGGCGAGCTCGACCTGAGCGCCCTGGTCGGACGCCGACGTGAGTGAGGCAGCCGTCGCCGACGACCCAAGCACGCGAGGTGACCTGGTCATCGCCGACCGAGTCGTGGACAAGATCGCCCGTCGGGCTGCTCTCGGCGTCACCGGCGTCGTCCACAGTGGTTCGGGCCTGGACAAAATGGTGGGTCGGCAGCTCCCCAAGGTCAGCGCTAACACCCGTGGCGACCAGACAAGGGTGGGTGTCGACATCGCGGTGGCGTGGCCCCGCAGCGCGGCCGATGTCGCCTCCCATGTCCGAGCCGCGGTCAGTGACGCCGTCTCCGAGTACGCCGGGCTGAAGGTCGTGGCCGTCGACGTCGCGGTCACCCGGATCGACCCCGCGCGGTCGGCGACGAGGGCGAGAGTCCAGTGAGCACGGCGACGTACCAAGATCCTGAGCCAGACCAGCAGGTTCCCGCCGGGCAGGCCGGTGCTGACCCGATGCGCGCGGCACGGCGCCCGATCTCGGCCGGGTTCCTGTCGGTAATGGGGATCATCTGGTCGGTGCTGGTGATCGCCCTCGCCGTGGTGTGTATCCGGGACGCCCTAGTCGCGCTCGATGCAGTGGGCGGACGGCCCTGGATCACCGGCGTCACCGAGTGGCTCGATGGCACGCAGGCCACCAGGTGGATGTACGCGATCGGCGTCGGGTGCATCTTGCTCGGCCTCCTGCTCCTCGTGCTCGCCGTCAAGCCGAGGCCACGGCGGGGCATCGCGGTCGAGGCGCAGACCGGCGTCCTCGTGTCGAAGTCGGCGCTCCGGCGCCTGGCCTCGTCCTCGGCCCGCGACGTCGACGGCGTCGACACGGTGTCTGTCAGCGCATCACGGAAGTGGGTCAAGGTCGATGCGACCGTCCTGTCCAGCTCCCGGGTGAAGGAGGTCGAGGCTGCCATGGCGGGTGCCGTCATCGAGCGCCTGTCCGCGCTGCGCGACAAGCCGGGGATCCGCGTGCGCGCCAGAAGTATCGGAGGCGAACAGTGACCGGCACTACAACAACCATGGATCGGATCGCGACCTTCGTCGTGGCCTTGGCGCTCATCGCCGTCGGTCTCTTGGCCATAGTCTGGCGACTGGGTGGGCTGCCTGTGCCTGACATGATGGACACGTCGTCGGCGACGCAGCTCATGGGGCAGGGCTGGTGGCCGTTGGCACTAGCAGCTCTCGGGATCGCGCTCGCGCTGATCGGTCTCCGCTGGCTGTTCGCGCATCTGGCTACCTCCGGTGTGAGAGAGGTCAGTCTGCCTGGCAGTGGCAAGAGCGGCCACCTCACCGTGGACGTGAAAGCCGCCGCAGGTGCCGCTGCCGACGCGCTGGCCGACACCCAGGGTGTTCGTCAGGTCAGCGGGAAAGCGGTCAGGCAGCGCGGCCAGCTCGTGGTAGACCTGAACGCCACCGTCGACGCCGACGCGGAGCTGACCGATATCGCCAACTCCGCAGATCGGGTCTCCTCCGAGCTGGCAACGGTGCTCGGCCGTTCGGACATCTACTGCAGGGTTCGCGTCGGTGTGTCCTCTCGCTCGGGAAGGCGGGGACTGAACTGAGCCCGGCGACGCAGCCCTGGGGGCCACCTACCCGGCCACCGGGACCAGCGACGGGCGGACCCGGAGTCTTCGCTACGTCAACGACCCGCCCGGAGTGTCGCCAACCTCCTGGTGCTTCTACACCGGGCCCGACGTTTTTGTCTCTTCTGCCGGACGGGCGAGTCCGGTAGGCTCGCGTCGAGGCTGCCGCGGACCCCGGCGGCGAACTACTGATCAGCCGGGAGTCCAGATGACGTCCACCGCCGCGACAACCCAACCTCCGGTGGCGAGCGGCTACGCCGAGCTGATCGGCGAGATCCGCCGGCTGGGGCTGCTGCGGCCGCGCCCCGTGCTCTACGCTTTCCTGGTCAGCGCCAACCTGTTGTTCCTGGCTTGCCTGCTCACCCTGGTCTTCGTGCTGCGGGACTCGTGGTGGCTGGTGCTGCTAGCGCCGCCCCTCGCCGTGATCTCGACGCAGATCGCCTTCATGGGCCACGACGTCGCCCATCGACAGGTCGCTCGTGGTCGTCGCTGGAGCACCCTCCTCGGGTTAGTGCACGCCAACCTCCTCACCGGCCTCAGCTACGGATGGTGGGTGGACAAGCACAACGCCCACCACGCTCACCCCAACGACCTCGAGGCCGATCCCGACGTAGCCGCCGGGGTCTTCGTCTTCGACCACGGACAAGCGGGGGCCAGGTCCGGCTTCGCCGCGTGGCTCACGCGGCACCAGGCCGGGCTCTTCTTTCCCATGCTCCTGCTCGAATCCCTGAACCTGCACGTAGCCAGCGTCCGTGCGCTGGCTCGCCCGGGCATCCGCCTCCGGGCGGTGGAGATCGCGTTGCTCGCGGTGCACCTCGCGCTCTACGTCACGCTGCTGGTGACCGCGATGACCTGGCTGCAGGCGCTGGCATTCGTCGCGGTCCATCAGGGCCTCTTCGGTCTGTACCTGGGCTGCGCGTTCGCACCTTCGCACAAGGGGATGCCCTCGTTGTCGCCGGAGCAGGCATCCGACCCCCTGCTGCGGCAGGTGCTGACGTCGAGGAACATCCGCAGCGGTCCGGTCGTCGATGTGGTGCTCGGAGGTCTGAACCTCCAGATCGAGCACCACCTGTTTCCCAGCATGCCCAGGCCCAACCTTCGACGGGCACAACCAGTGGTCAAGCGGTTCTGCGAGGCTCGGGGAGTCTCCTACGCGGAGGAGACCGCTTTCGGGTCGTACGCCGAAGGCCTACGACACATGCACCGCGTCGGCGCCGACCTTCGCTCCGGCGGCTCCCGCCTATGACCCGGACCCGACCGGCACGTGAGACTGTTCATAGGCGGTTACCGAGCGGCTGGGTTCGCCGTACTCTCGGTTCATGCCTGACGAGTCGCCCGCTCCCGACGTGCCGAGGGAGAAGGACCCGCCCTGGGTGATGCGGACCTACGCCGGCCACAGCTCGGCGTCGAAGTCCAACGAGCTCTACCGGCGGAACCTCTCGAAGGGTCAGACCGGCCTCTCGGTCGCCTTCGACCTGCCCACACAGACCGGGTACGACGCCGACTCCCCTCTCGCGCGCGGCGAGGTCGGCAAGGTGGGGGTGCCGATCCCGCACCTGGGCGAGATGCGGCGGCTCTTCGAGGGCATCCCGCTGACCGAGATGAACACCTCGATGACGATCAACGCGACGGCGATGTGGCTGCTGGCGTTGTACCAGGTGGTGGCGGAGGAGCAGGCAGGTGGCGATCGCTCCTCAACCACCGGAGGCTTCGACGAGGTGCACGCCCAGCTGGCCGGCACCACCCAGAACGACATCATCAAGGAGTACCTCTCCCGTGGCACCTATGTCTTTCCCCCGGAGCACTCGCTGCGGCTGACCAGCGACCTGATCGCCTACACCGTCAACAAGATCCCGCAGTGGAACCCGATCAACATCTGCAGCTACCACCTGCAGGAGGCCGGGGCGACACCGACCCAGGAGCTCGCCTATGCGCTCTGCACGGCGATCGCGGTGCTCGACGCGGTGCGCGACTCCGGTCAGGTGGAGCCCGCGGACTTCGACAAGGTCGTCGGCCGGATGTCGTTCTTCGTCAACGCCGGCGTGCGGTTCGTCGAGGAGACCTGCAAGATGCGGGCGTTCGTCGAGCTCTGGGACGAGATCACTCGCGAGCGCTACGGCGTCGACGACGAGAAGATGCGCCGCTTCCGCTTCGGCGTGCAGGTGAACTCCCTTGGGCTGACCGAGGCGCAGCCCGAGAACAACGTGCAGCGCATCGTCCTCGAGATGCTCGGCGTCACCCTGTCCAAGAACGCCCGCGCCCGCGCCGTACAGCTCCCTGCGTGGAACGAAGCCCTTGGCCTCCCTCGCCCCTGGGACCAGCAGTGGTCGCTTCGCCTGCAGCAGGTGCTCGCCTTCGAGTCCGACCTTCTCGAGTACGACGACATCTTCGACGGCTCAAAGGTGATCGAGGCGAAGGTGGCCGAGCTCGTCGAGGGTGCGCGCCGCGAGATCGACCGAGTACAGGCCATGGGCGGGGCGATCGCAGCCGTCGAGTCCGGCTACATGAAACAGGAGCTGGTCTCCTCCCACGCTGCTCGGCGGTCCCGGATCGAGTCCGGCGAGGAGAAGGTCGTGGGGGTCAACTGCTACGAGTCCACCGAGCCCTCCCCGCTCACCGCCGACCTCGACACGGTGATTCAGGGGGCCGACCCGGAGGCGGAGCGATCGGCCCTCGCGGGGCTCGAGCAGTGGCGTCAGGAGCGCGACGACGACGGTGTCGCATCCGCGCTGGCGAAGCTCACGGAGGACGCGAAGTCGGGCGCGAACCTGATGGAGGCAACGCTGGTGGCCGCTCGTGCCGGTGCGACGACGGGGGAGTGGGCGGGCACGCTGCGTGAGGTCTTCGGCGAGTTCCGTGCGCCGACGGGGGTCTCCGGCGCCGTGGGGGTCGCCCAGCCGACGGCAGAGGCAGGAGCCGAGCTGGCGAAGGTGCGCGAGGAGGTACGCCGCACCGGCGACGAGCTCGGCGGGCGGCTGCGGCTGCTCGTGGGGAAGCCGGGGCTCGACGGTCACTCGAACGGTGCCGAACAGGTCGCCGTGCGTGCTCGTGACGCAGGTTTCGAGGTGATCTACCAGGGCATCCGGCTCACGCCCGAGCAGATCGTGGCCGCGGCGGTCGCCGAGGACGTGCACTGCGTCGGAATCTCGATTCTCTCCGGCTCGCACATGGAGCTGGTGCCCGCCGTACTCGACGGGATGCGCGATCAGGGGATTACCGAGGTGCCCGTGATCGTCGGAGGGATCATCCCGTCGGGTGATGCGGCGCGGTTGAAGGAGCTCGGCGTGGCCGCGGTGTTCACCCCGAAGGACTTCGGGCTCACCGAGATCATGGCCGGGATTGTCGAGGCCATCCGGAGCGCCAACAGTCTCTCCTGAGTGGTGCACATCATCAGTCGGTGCGAAAAGCACCAGATCAGGGCCGCGGATGCTGCTTTCTGCACCAAGTCAGCGATGCGGCGCGTTTGTCAAGGCGTGGCGCAGAGTGGTCTCGACAGGCTCGACCAGCCGGTGGTCCGGTGGTTTCGAGATGCTCGCAGGCTCGCTCCTCAACCACCGGCGAAGAGTTAGCCGGGGGGCCGGGAGCTTGCGGTGGCGCGGGGGCAGAAGGCCTCGCGGGGGGAGCCGGTGTGCACCTGCTCGGGGAACTCCACGGTCACGACGCGGTCGAGGACCCCGGCGCGTGAGGTCTTCAGGTTGACCTCGGTCGCGAAGCTCCCGGCGCGTGAAGACAACGTCTCGCACGAGTGCATCAGCATGCTCACCCGCACCTGCCGGCGCTCACCGGCCGGGATGGAGAACTCGGAGGCGCCGGACGCATCGGTGACCCCCGTGTAGCGGAAAAGCCGAGGTGATCTCTCGAGCGGCGCGATCTCGGTGATCGTGACGGGCAGCCGGCCGTCGTTGGCGAGCGCGAAGGAGTAGACCAACGTCTCCCGGTCGGCGTAGATGATCTGGCGCACCGTCCGGTCACCGAGCCGGAACACCGAGGTTTCCTCCGTGCCGGAGACGGACGTCGGCCCGTGCGCGGACAGGCTGGGCGTGCTGCTGCCGATCGCGATGCCCCCGCCGACCACCACCAGCAGTACGGCGACGAGCGCGACGACGCCGGGCCTGTCCATGTTGCTCGTCAGCCGCGGTTCGCGCGCACCCTGCTCAGCTGGCGCCGCCACACGCGAGTGCGCAGAGCGAGCCCGAGGAGCAGCACCCCGCCCACACCGACCATCGCGATACCCAGCTGTCCAGACGTGCCGCCTCCCGACGACCCGCTCGTCAGGGCAACGGCGTCATCGGCGCTGACCCGACCGGAGCCGGATCCCGGCTTCGACGGGCTGTCGAACCACTCGCACTCGGGCGGGTCGCGGAACTCCGGGTCGTCCCGGTCGTACTCACTGCAGCTCAGGAAGCCTGCGTCCTTGACCGGGGCACCCGGGGTGAACAGCGATCCGCCGGCGGCGCACGCGGGCGGGTCGACGCTGAAGTTGTCGGTCGGCGTGCCGCGTGAGGAGCGGTTGTTCTCCCAGCAGTTGCGCTCTCCCTCGTCGTCCCACCAGTGGTCGAGACCGTTGTGCGCGCGCGAGCCGTTCGGCCGGATCCCCATCAGGTTGCCGAAGGTGCGGTTGCCGTTCGAGGTGTCGTACTGCTTCGCCGGGTCCATCTCGCCACGGAGAGCGGCGGGCACCCAGAACTGCATCGTGCCGTAACGCCAGTTGTTGTAGATCCAGTTGTGGTCGGTCGAGTTGAAGTTGCCGCCCGCGATCAGCACACCGGTGCCGACCGGAGTCGGGATCACCGGGCAGACGGTGCCGTTGATGTAGCCGCGCTTCTCGATCGGCTTCTCGCACACCCCCTTGTGGACGTAGCGCTTGTAGTAGTTCTCGTTGTTGCTGTGGATCCTGTTGCGGCTCCACCGGGCGTGGTCCTGCGGCAGACCCGGGTGGTCGGGGAACAGCGAGTCGGTCGCGATGCCCGTGGCGTTGTTGGAGAACTCGTTGTGGTGGGCGTAGACCGAGTTGCCTGCCGTGCCGGAGTAGCCGAGCGCGTTGTGATGGCTCTTGCTGTGCCGGATCTCGATGGAGTACCTGGTCGGCTTGAACTTCTGGCTGTTGCCGTTGATGTCCGACGCGGAGCCGGGGTAGATGCCGGAGTCACCGTTGAAGTAGGCGTTCAGGCGAGAGATGAGCCCGTGGTCGCTCGCGAAGGCGAGGATGCCGTACTCGTCGTTGCCACGAGCGATCAGCCGGTCGATCACGAAGCCGTCGGTCTCCATCACGTAAAGCGCGTTGAACTCGGCTTGCTGCACGGTGAAGTTGCGGAAGTAGACCCCGCCCATCCGGTCGGCACGGATCGCGTTGAGCTTCGCGAACTTGTTGTCGATCGTCACCGCCTTGGGGCGCTGGCCGGTGCCCACGACCTGGGTGCCGCAGAAGCGGCTGTCACAGTGGATCGAGTTGTTGCCGGGGGTCTCGTCGCCGAAGATGCCGATCAGGTTCAGGTTGTGGGCGCAGCGCCGTTGGTCGCCGTACGACAGGGCGATCGGTCCGGTGTCGTCGTTGCCGCCGTCGGGCTCACCCCCGGGCGAGGAGATGCTGCCGATGTAGGCCGAACCCTCGAGCGGTTGGTTGGACTCAGACTCGAGGTTGGAGCAGTAGTTCGACTTCTCCAGGTTGGCCCACCGGCGCTCGGTGTAGTAGCCGGGGAGCACGTAGATCGAGGTGTTGCTCCGGGTGATCGTGTTGATCGCGCTCTGGATCGAGTTGGTGCCGCACTCGGCCAACAGCGCGCGGTTGCGGCTCTTGAGCGGCCCGGGCGCCATCGCGGCAATCCGGTCGGCGCTGTCTGGCTTGCACACCACGCGATGGCGGGGGTTGTCGAGACCGAGGTACGTCGGTCGCCTCCCCGTGCCGTCGGGGAAGCCTGCCCCGCGCTCCTCATGGGCCTGCACCGGGATGGCGGTCACCGCGCCGAGCAGGAGAGCGGCGAGCAGGCCGACGAGCAGACGCAGGCCCCTTTGCGGGGCGGGGTGGGCGACGGACGGGCGTGATCTACGCATCAGAGCCTCCGGAGCGGTATCCAACGAGTCTGACCATAACGTGAAGGGAGGCGAGGGCGCTTCCTACGTCGTCGCCGGGTCGTCGCCCGGGACGGCGCCGTGAAGATTCACGACTCCCCACGCGTATGTCTGCGGCAGACTCGTCCGCGTGCAGCGGGTCATGGTCATCGGAGCCGGCGTGGTCGGGCTGTCCTGCGCCGTGCGGCTGCTCGAGACTGGTCACCGGGTCGACGTCGTGGCTCGTGACCTCCCCCTGGAGACAACCTCGGCGGTCGCGGCCGCGATCTGGTACCCGTACCGCGCGTTCCCCTTCGAGCGGGTCACGGCGTGGGCTGCGGCGTCGTACGCCGAGTTCGACGCTCTGGCCACCGATCCGGACAGCGGCGTCTCGATGGTGGAGGGCACCGAGCTTCATCGGGACCATGAGCCGGACCCGTGGTGGAGCGGCGCCGTGCCGGACCTGACCCGGTTGAGCACAAAGCCGGCGCCGTACGTCGACGGCTGGACCTTCACCACGCCGCTGGTCGAGATGCCGCGCTACCTGCCCTGGCTCACCGCGCGGGTCAGTCAGCTGGGTGGGACGTTGACCCGGATGGCGCTGACCGGACTGCCCGACGACGGAGTCGTCGTGAACGCGTCGGGGATGGGCGCCCGGCTGATCGCGGGGGACTGTTCGGTGTTGCCGGTGCGCGGTCAGGTCGTCTACGTCGAGCAGGTCGGCCTGGACCGGTGGTGGCTCGACGAGAGCGGCCCGACCTACGTGGTGCCGCGCGCGCACGACATCGTCGTGGGTGGGTCCGACGACGAGGGGGAGTGGGACATCCAGCCGGACCCCGAGCGCGCGGCACGGATCCTGGAGCGAGCATCCGCGCTGGTGCCCGAGCTGGCTGGGGCGCGGGTGTTGCGCCACAGCGTCGGCCTCCGCCCGGTGCGACCCTCGGTCCGGTTAGAGCTGGAAGTAGCCTCGCCGCACCGGGTGGTCGAGCCTGTCGAGACCACGAACGCCGGGGGACGAGTCGTGCACTGCTACGGGCACGGTGGCGCCGGGGTCACCTTGTCGTGGGGATGCGCCGACGAAGTCGCTTCGCTGGTCGCGGAGCTGCTCTCCGACTGACTCAACCACCGGCTCCCGGCTGCGCGCGGCAGGCGGCGCAGGTGCCGAGCAGCGCCGCATGCTCGGGCTCCAGCTCAAAGTCGAGCTGGGTGCGCAGCTGGTCGGCCAACGGTCGCAGCAGCTCAGCTGACACGTCGATGACGGCACCGCAGGCGGTGCACTGCACGTGTCCGTGGTCCGCTGTGACGGAGGCGTCGACGTCCTCGATCGCGAGATGGTAGACGGCTGCGGAGCCGCCGACGTGGGTGTGCGCAACGATCCCGAGGTCGCCGAGCGTGGACAGGGCTCGGTAGACGGTGGCGCGATGCAGTCCGGGGGCCGACTCGGCCGCGCGGGTGGCGATGTCGTCGGCGTTGAGGTGCTCGTCGGGTCGCGCGGAGTCCAGCACGTCGAGCACCGCGCGGCGTGGCTGCGTCACCCTGGCGCCCTGGACGCGGAGCTGGTCGATGGCCGAGGCCGCTCTCCGGCCCACGCCCTGGGTCTGCGCCCTGCTCATCGCCCCATTGTGCCCCGGCGGTCACTCCTCGCGGGGATCCGGCATGACCTCCGCTGATGGGGGTACGAGAACCCGTGAGCCAACGGAACGACAGAGGGGTGTGCCATGCCGAAGACGACCAAGAGCGGAAAGCCGATCCAGGACGAGCTGCCGAGCACGTTGCAGAAGTCTGACGACAAGGCACAGCGCACGTTTGCCAAGACCCATGACGCAGCGCAGGAGCAGTACGGCGACGACGAACGTGCCCATCGGGCGGCGTATGCCTCGCTCAAGCACTCGTACGAGAAGATCGGCGACCACTGGGAGGAGAAGGACGAGAAGGGGCCTTCTGACGCGCAGGCCGAGGGTGGGGTGGACACCAACCGTCCAACGGCGGGAGGGGTGGACGCGAACGCCACGAAGAAGCATCTCTACGAAGTCGCCCAGCGGCTCGAGGTGGACGGGCGTTCGTCGATGAGCAAGGACGAGCTCGTCGCGGCGATCCAGAAAGCCAACGACGCGGCCACGCGCAAGAACCGCTAGCGGGCTGACGGCGGCCGGTGCCGGGTTAGGGTCACCGAGTGCCTCGATATCTGCGCGCCGCCTTGTTCGCCGCACCCGGTGTGGCTCTCGCCGTGGTGGGCCTCACGCATCCCGTGGGACTGACCTATGAGAGCTCTGGTCGTTGGACGATCCTGCACGTCGTCGGGCTCTTCGTCTTCCCTCTGGTCGCGGTCGCGTTGATCGCTCTCTCGTGGCCGCGCAAGGACCCGCTGGCGTGGGCGATCGGGCTGGCGACGTACGTCTATGCCACCGCTTATAGCGCGCTCGACGTGATCGCCGGGATCACCGCCGGCTACGTCACCTACGAGGCGGGGCCGGACGTCGGCCGACCCGTGGAGGTCTACTACATCTTCGACATCGGCAACCAGCTCGGGGAGGTGGGCGCGTGGGGGTTCCTCGTGGCCTGTGTGCTGGTCGGGGTGGACCAGGTACGTCGTCACGGGCTGCCGGCCGCGGTGCCGTCGCTCGTGCTCGTGGCCGCAGGGATCTCGTTCTTGACCAGCCACATCTACCCGTGGCGCGGCGTGCTGACCGTCCTGGCGATCGGCGTGGCCACCGGCTGGCTGGCGTTGCTGCGCCCGACACCGGACCGAGCTCATGACCGCGCTACGGCAGGATCTGAGCTGGGCAGCTCCCGATAGCACGTCGCCCGTCGTCAGAACAGCCGAGCGGTCGGGTCGTCCATGCCGCGCAGGGCGTCGTAGTCCACGACGGCACAGGTAATGCCGCGGTCGGAGGCGAGCACGCGCGCCTGTGGCTTGATCTCCTGGGCGGCGAAGATGCCGCGGACCGGCCGTAGCTTCGGGTCCCGGTTGAGCAGCTCGAGATAGCGGGTGAGCTGCTCCACCCCGTCGATCTCGCCGCGTCGCTTGACCTCGACTGCGACGGAGGCACCGGCCGTGTCGCGACACATGAGGTCGACCGGTCCGATCGCGGTGGGGTACTCCCGTCGTACTAGCCGCAGCCCTTCACCGAGAGTCGCGGGGTGTTCGGCGAGCAGCTCCTGGAGGTGCTTCTCGACACCGTCCTTCTGGAGCCCGGGATCCACGCCGAGGTCGTGGGTGACGTCGCTGAACACGTCGGAGAGCAGGATGCGCAAGGTGTCGTCCTCCTTGCCGGTCACGGTCCACTCGAGCACACCGTCGTCGTTGGTCGACTCGAGGACCTTGCAGGGAGGTGACATCCAGTTCAGCGGCTTGTAGGAGCCGCCGTCGGAGTGGATCAGGACGGAGCCGTCGTTCTTGACCAGGATCAGCCGGGTGGCCATCGGCAGGTGCGCGGTCAGCCGGCCGGCGTAGTCGACCTGGCACTTCGCGATGACGAGACGCACAAAGGTCGAGGTTACCCGCGCTCAGTCCAGCAGCTGCGCGGGACGGAAGACAGGCCCACTCAGGTGGTGAACTACCTCACGGCGCACCAGTCGGGTGGCGTGACACCATGGCGCCCATGACGAGCAGCGCACGAGAGTTCGGCACCATCGGCGTGATCGGACTCGGCACCATGGGGGCCGGGATCGCGGAGGTCTTCGCCCGCAACGGCTACTCGGTCGTCGGTGTCGAGGTGACCGACGAGGCTTCCGCGCGAGGGCGAGCGCATCTCCAGCACTCGACGGACCGGGCAGTGAAACGCGGCAAGCTCGACGAGGTCGCACAGCAGGAGCTGCTCGGCAAGATCACCTTCACCACGAACCTGTCCGACGTCAAGGACGCCGATCTGGTCGTCGAGGCGGTCGTCGAGCAGCTCGAGCTCAAGCAGGAGCTGTTCCGCCAGCTCGACGTGACCGTGCGTCCCGAGACGATCCTGGCCACCAACACCTCCTCGTTGTCGGTGACCGAGATCTCCACCGCCACCACGCAGCCGGGCAGGGTGGTCGGGCTGCATTTCTTCAACCCGGCGCCGGTGCAGAAGTTCGTCGAGATCGTGCAGACGGTGGTCACCGAGCCCGACGTACTCGACGACATCGCCAACCTCGCCCGCTCCCTGGACAAGACCCCGGTCGTCTGCGGGGACCGAGCCGGCTTCATCGCGAACTCGCTGTTGTTCGGCTACCTCAACCACGCGGCGTCGATGTTCGAGGGCAGGTACGCCACCCGGGAGGACATCGATGCTGCCATGCGCTTCGGCTGCGGCTACCCGATGGGTCCGCTCGCGCTGCTCGACCTGATCGGCCTGGACACTGCCTACGAGATCCTCGAGACGATGTACCGGCAGGGACGAGACCGGCTTCATGCACCGTCTCCGATCCTCAAGCAGATGGTGACCGCGGGCATGCTCGGGCGCAAGACCGGTCGGGGGCTCTATACCTATGAGGCGGCCGACAGCCCGGTGGTCGTCGACGACGCACTCACTCCCTCCGCGGACGACAAGCCGCAGCTCCGGCGAGACATCGCCACGGTCGGTGTCGTCGGCACCGGCACGATGGCCACCGGCATCGCCCAGGTCTTTACGCAGGCGGGGTACGACGTCGTGTACGTCGGTCGCAGTCAGGGCAAGGTCGACGGGGTCCGGAGCACTATCGAGCGATCCCTCGACAAGGCGATTCAGCGCGGGAAGCTGGAGGATTCGGTCCGCGACGAGGTGCTCGCCCGGCTGACCGGCAGCACCACGCTCGACGATCTCGGTCAGGTCGACATCGTGGTCGAGGCGATTGCTGAGGACCTGAAGATCAAGACCGTGCTCTTCGAGAACCTCGACGAGATCTGCAAGCCGGGCGCGATCCTCGCGACGACGACCTCGTCGTTGCCGGTGATCGCCCTGGCGAAGGCGACTTCACGCCCCGAGGACGTCGTGGGCATGCACTTCTTCAACCCGGCTCCTGTGATGAAGCTCGTGGAGGTGGTCAGCACGGTGAGCACCGCGGACGAGGTGGGAGAGACCGCGAGGGCGCTGTGCGACTCGGTCGGGAAGGTGCCGGTCTCGTGCGCAGATCGGGCCGGCTTCGTCGTCAACGCCCTGCTCTTCCCCTACCTGAACGACGCGGTGAAGATGCTGCAGGCCCACTACGCCACGGCGGACGACATCGACGCCGCGATGAAGTACGGCTGTGCACTTCCGATGGGCCCGTTCGAGCTCCTCGACGTGGTCGGGAACGACGTGTCGCTGGCGATCCAGCGCGAGCTCTACCTGGAGTTCCGCGAGCCTGGCTTTGCCCCGGCGCCTTTGCTCGAGCACCTGGTCACCGCGGGGTACCTCGGCCGCAAGACCAAGCGTGGCTTCCGCGACTACAGCACCCGCTGAGACAGCCAGTGTCGACCCCGGCCCTCGGGTGGTCGAGCTTGTCGAGACCACTTCTCGCTCAGGCGGGTGTGCGGTATCTGGGGATGCGACGGGTGTACCAGCCGGCGTGCACGGCTCGGTAGCGGACCTCGCCGGTGGCGAGGTAGGTCACGGTGTAGTCGGGGTCGTGGGCGCGGTGGTGGTGCCAGCCGCACAGCGGGACCG
>Ga0136617_10002145_pt1 | contig 17645 bp, 17 predicted proteins | sample AntDrymUQ3222106_2_FD_129672 | JGI IMG/M metagenome (GOLD analysis project Ga0136617, IMG submission 129672) | Polar desert sand microbial communities from Dry Valleys, Antarctica - metaG UQ322 (21.06) | ecosystem: Environmental > Terrestrial > Soil > Desert | place: Antarctica: Dry Valley... | reverse complement strand
GGCGACACCTTCCGGCTGTGGGACGCATCGTCGCGACGGATAGCGGCAGCACTCGATGCTGGCGCGGCGGGCATCGTCGCGACACCCTTGTGCGCCTTCGACCGCGACCTGCCCGTCAAGGAACTTGCGCTGATTCAGGGCCTCATCGATCCCATCCAAGCTGTGCTGGAAGCATTCCCAGACCGCGCCGCACGTCCAGCCGAGCTGATGACGCGGGCCAGCGCCGCGCTCGGGATGCTCGACCCGCCTGCCGTCAACCCGAACGAAACAGGTCGAACCACCCGGAATTGACCGATTAGTGTTCGTTCCTGTGAGCCTGATGCTGCTGGATTCGGCCAGCCTCTACTTTCGAACCTTCTACGGCGTACCCGACACGGTGGTTGCCCCGGACGGGACGCCGGTGAACGCCGCACGGGGCTTCTTCGACGCGATCGCGACCCTGGTCCGTACCCGCCGCCCGACCGAGCTCGTCGCCTGCTGGGACGACGACTGGCGGCCGGCCTTTCGGGTCGAGGCCATTCCGTCGTACAAGACCCATCGCGTCGTGGAAGACGAGCCCGAACTCGGGGACACCCCCGATGGACTCGGGCACCAGGTCCCGATCATCGCTGACGTGCTAGCAGCCGCCGGCATCTGCCGCCTTGGCTCCCCTGGCTTCGAGGCAGACGACGTGATCGGAACGCTGGCCACTCAAGCCATCGGTGAGGTCGAAGTCGTCACTGGCGACCGGGATCTGTTCCAACTCGTTCGCGACGACCAACCCGTCCGGGTCCTCTACACCGCCAGAGGCCTGGGCAACCTCGAGCAGGTCGACGAGGCCTGGATCACTGCGAAGTACGGTATTCCCGGCCGGGCCTACGCTGACTACGCGGTCCTGCGTGGCGATCCCAGCGACGGTTTACCCGGCGTCAAGGGGATCGGCGACAAGACGGCAGCGGCGCTGATCCTCGGCTACGGGTCGGTGGACGGCATTCTCGAGGCCGCCAGGGGGCGGGCCACCCCCTCCGGCGCGCTGTCCGCAGGCGTCCTGCGCAGGCTAGCCGCCGCAGCGGACTACCTGGCCGTCGCTCCGCGGGTGGTTCTGGTGCGCCGGGATTGCCCGTTGCCGCATATCACGACGAACCTCCCGGCAGCACCGGCCCAACCCGAACGACTCGCCGAACTCGCCACACGTTGGGGACTGCAGTCAGCGGTCAACCGGCTGCGCCAGGCCCTGGCCTGGCCTTGACTGCTGACCCATCCGAGCGCCGTAGCGCGATCGCGTTTCCTGCCTGATCCGTTCACCCCGTCCGCTCGGCGGGTGGCCGGCACCGCCAGGCTGTTACTGCCCCTCCTGCCAGGTGTAGTTGCCTTTCTCATCGGTGATCTCGATGACCAGCGTGACGTCCTCGGAATCCTCCGTGGTGCCGGTGCACTCGTAGGTTCGGCTGACCTCGACCTCCATGTCGCCTGGACAGGTCAGCTCGATGCCGACGCCCTCCTGATCCTGGAACTGAGCTGCGACATCCTGTTGGACGGCGGCCGGGTCGAGCACTGTCTTGGCGAGAAAAACCGTGGGCAGCAGGATGGCCAAGGCAAGCAGGAGCACTCCGGCGACGGCGAAAGTGACGATCAAGCCGGTGTTGCGCTTCTTCGCCGGCGCGGCCGGATAGCCGGCGCCATAACCCTGACCGGGGCCGGGCAGGCCCGGATAGCCGCGCTGTTGCGGCGCCGCATAGGGGGTTTGGGCGCCGTAGGACTGTTGGCCTGAGGCAGGGTAACCCGGAGCTGCCTGCGGGGTGCCGTAGGCAGCCTGACCTCCATACGGCGGCGGCTGCTGTCCGCCGTAGCCACTGTAGCCCGGGCCGGGTCCCGGCCCGAAACCTGAGGCCGAGGACTGGCCGGAACCGTATTGCTGGGTTGGGTACTCGCCGCCCCCGTACGTGCTGGCCGGCGGGCCTTGCCCAGCGGCGCCGCCAGTGGCGAACTGTTGAGTGGGCGCGGCCGTGCCGGAGTAGCCAGACCCTGCAGCACCAACCGCTCCAGGCGTGGCCGGTGCGTCCCAGCCCGACGAGCTCTGCTGGTCGGCCGCCGGCTGCTGGCCCCAGCCCGAGGCGGACTGCTGAGCCGACGTCGGTGACGCGGGGGTGGACGGCTGACCCCAGCCTGATCCGGACTGGGGCGCCGGCGGCGGCGGCGCGGGGGTGGACGGCTGACCCCAGCCTGATCCGGACTGGGGCGCCGACGGCGGCGGTGTGGTCGGACCGGATTGCTGACCCCAGCTCGAGGTCGTCGGCTCGCTCGTCGACGGGGCGGATGGAGTCGACGAGGGGGTCTGCTGACCCCAACCCGAGGAGGACTGACCCTCGGTGGACTGGGCGGGTTGTCCCCAGCCGGATTCGGCCCGACTTTGACTGGCCGGAGCGGACTGTTCGGACTGCTCGAGCCGCTCGGAGGGCTCCGAGGGCTCGGACTGCTCCGAGGGCTCGGACTGCTCCGAGGACTGTGCATCCGGAGGAGGCGGCGGCTGTCCCCAACCCGATTGCTGACCGTCGGTGAGCGGCTGCCCGGACTCGGAGAGTTCGTTCGGCTGCCCGCCACCGCTCTGAGGTGGGTTGGTCATCGGTGCTCCTCTGATCGGATCGATACCGCTACGTCGGGCTCACACATTGTGTACTACGGAGGGATCTCCTGCTTCCACAACACCGCGGCGCAGGGCGGTGATCGCGCGGGCGGCCACGTCGGCCACCCGACGACCGGAGGTAGCGGATTTCCGATCGGCCGACAGATCGTCCACGCGGGCCAGTTGACCGAGCAGGTCGATGAGCTGACGTGCCCACCGGACGAAGTCGCCTCCGGTCAGCTCGATGCCCTCGTCCCGCGCTGAGCGCAGCACCCGGTCCAGGGACTCGCCTCGTGCCCAAGCCAGCGCCGGTCCGGCAAAGCCCGGATCCAGCTCACGAGTCAGGGCCAGCCCGTACTCCGCCTCCAGGCCACGCAGCCGGACGGTGACCTCCTGAAGGTCGCCCAGTCGGTCACCCACGAGAGGCGAGGGCGCGGACCAGGCGGGCACCGCGTCCCGCCGCGCTTCATAGACCAGTGCCGACACGCAAGCTGCGAGTTCGGCCGGACCCAGGCCGTCGAAAATGCCTCCCCGGAGGCACTCGGCGGTGGCCAGATCCGTCTCGCTCCAGATCCGGGTGAGCCCCCGGCCAGCTTCCGACAGCGCATCCGGTGGAGGCCGGCCGGTGAGATAGCCCAGGTGTTCCAGGAGCCCGCAGATCCGGTCGAATGATCGGGCGATCGAGCCGGTGCGCTCCTCGATCCGGGCCTTCAGGGTGCCGGTCTCGCGTCCGAGTTGACTCCAGCGTCGAGCCCAGCGAGCGTGCTCTTCGCGGTCAGGACAGGAATGACAGGGATGAGCTCGTAGCTCGGCCCGGAGCCGGGCGATCTCGGCATCCTCGACCGCTGCCGGCCGACGGCGGGGGTTGATCTGACGAGCACCCAGGCCTGACTTGGTGCGTGCGGTCCGCAGGCTGGACGCGAGATCGCGGCGGGCAACGGGGCTCCGATGATTGAAGTTCTTCGGCACCTTGATCCGGGCCAGCGGTTGCGCAGGCACCGGAAAGTCTGCCCCGCTCAACCGTCCGGCCCACCGCTGCTCGGTCAGGACGAGAGGGCGTGGGTCGGCCAACGGCGAGATACCCGGGTCCAGCACGACGGCCAGACCCTGCCGGCGCCCGTGCGGTACCCGGATGACATCTCCGACCCGCAACTCCTCCAAGGCCCGGACGGCATCGCCGCGCCGTTGCTGTGCACCGGCTCGGGACAGCCCGGCTTCGCGCTGGCCCAACTGCGTTCGCAGCGCGTCGTAGGAGGCGAAGTCCCCTCGGTCGCAGGCCATTTCGGCGGCGAATTCGGCAATCGTCTTCTCGTTGCGGGTTACTCGCCGATGCAGGCCGACGGCGTCGCGGTCGGCCTGGAACTGGGCGAAGGAGGAGCCCAACAGGTCCCGGGCGGCGGCCCGGCCCAGTTGGGAGACCAGATTGGCGGCCATGTTGTAGGACGGCGCGAACGACGAGCGCAGAGGGTAGGTACGGGTCGAGGCGAGACCACCGACGGCAGCCGGGTCGACCTCGGGTGACCACAACACCACTGCGTGTCCGTCGATGTCGATCCCGCGTCGGCCGGCCCGCCCGGTCAGCTGGGTGTACTCCCCCGCGGTCAACGGGGCATGCAGGTCACCGTTCCACTTGGTCAGCCGCTCCAGCACCACTGACCTCGCCGGCATGTTGATCCCCAGCGCCAGGGTCTCGGTGGCGAAGGCTGCCTTGAACAGGCCTCGGACGAACAACTCCTCCACCGTCTCCTTGAAGACGGGAATGAGACCGGCGTGGTGAGCCGCGATTCCGGCCCGAAGTGCTTCGATCCAGTCCCAGTAGCCGAGGATGGCTAGGTCTGCCTCCGGCAGCCCCGCACAGTGCTCGTCGACGATTGCGGTGATCTGGTCGCGTTCCTCCTCGGTCGTCAGCCGCAGTCCGCTGCGCAGCACCTGGATCACCGCGGCGTCGCAGCCGGCCCGACTGAAGACGAACGTGATGGCCGGCAGCAGACCATCGCGGTCGAGCCGAGCCAGCACGTCGGCGCGATGCGGCGGCCGCCACGGCTGGCGTCGCTCGTAGCCTCCTCCGCTGCGGCTGCGGTCCCGGCCCGGGCCCCGCCCCCGGGTTTCGGCCGACCAGAGCCGGGACTGGGCGTTGCGGACCGCTTGCTCGAGTTGGGGGTTCGTGGAAGGGCTCGCCTTGCCGTCCGAGCGCCGGTCGGTGGCGAACAGATCGAACAGCCGGGTGCCGACCATCATGTGCTGCCATAGCGGGACCGGCCGGTGGTCACTGACCACGACGGCGGTGTTCCCGCGTACGGCTACCAGCCAGGCACCGAACTCCTCGGCGTTGCTCACCGTAGCCGAGAGGGAGACCAGAGCCACTGACTCCGGCAGGTGGATGATCACCTCCTCCCACACGGCCCCGCGGAAGCGATCGGCCAAGTAGTGCACCTCGTCCATCACCACGAAACCCAGCCCGAGCAGCGCCCCGGAACCGGTGTAGAGCATGTTGCGCAGGACTTCGGTGGTCATGACCACGATCGGCGCGGCGCCGTTCTCGGTGCGGTCCCCGGTCAGGAGCCCGACCTTGTCCCGGCCGTACCGGCGGATCAGATCGCTGTACTTCTGGTTCGACAACGCCTTGATTGGGGTGGTGTAGAAGGACTTCCGCCCGGCTCCGAGGGCCAGGTGTACCGCGAACTCGCCCACCACGGTCTTGCCCGCTCCGGTCGGGGCGGCGATCAGGGCGCCGTGTCCGTCCTCGAGGGCTTGGCAGCCCTTGATCTGGAACGGGTCGAGCTCGAAGCCGATGTCGGCGGCGAAATCGGTCAGCTGCGGGTAGGCCGCCCGTTGTCGCGCCCGGGTGTGGTTGTCCGCATGCGTCGCCACACCCGCAAGGCTATGACGCCCGCTTCGAGCGGTGCCGCCATCACTGCCGGATCATCGGGACACCGATGCTGCACGGAGGTCAAGGCCGCAACCGTGAGGATGAGAAGGCTCAGCGGTCGGGCTTGCCGCGAGGGCGGGGTTTGGCGCGTACGTGGATCCGCTCGCCCTGGCGGCCGACCAGGCTGAGGATCTCGACTGAGCCCTCACCGGTGCTGCCGAACCAGTGCGGGAGCCGAGTGTCGAACTCTGCGGCCTCGCCCGGGCCTAGGACCAGGTCGTGCTCGGCCAGGATCAGACGCAGGCGTCCGGACAGGATGTAGAGCCACTCGTAGCCCTCGTGAGTGCACGTCTCCGGGTTGCTCCGGGTGGCTATCCCCCACGAGACTGGAATTCAGCGCCCGAAGACCGGCACATTCCGGGCATCGGCTGTTTGGACAAGTCGATCATCGAAGGACGCGATGGTCGCGGCGGCGTCTTCAGCCGCAAGCAACACACAACAGTCGGGCATCTTCAGCCCGGTACCGGCACGCAACCGCGCCAGGCGAACAGCGGTGTCGGGAGGAAACGGCAACTCGTCCACTTCGAGATCACGCAGAGCCCCCTGGGTCGGCTCCAGGCGACCGGCGCGAGCGGGAACGACCAACACCTCAGCCAGCGTCAGCGGGTTGACCCCGAGGTCGTCGTCGACCGCTTCGGCCAACAAACTCTCTGCGGCCATGTGATGGCTGTCGTCACCGTCCAGGTACGCAATGAGGACGCTGGCATCGAGAACAATCACGCCGGCCATTCCTCGCGAAGCTTGTGCAGGTAGTCCGGCCCATAGGTGCCCGTGAGGATCCCACTGTGCTGCCGGACAGCTGCCAACCTTCGCCGGCGCCGCTCCTCATGCGCTCGCTGGGCAGCGTGGTCGCCTTCGAGTGCCAAGCGCACGAGCAGCTGCGGCCGGCTCAACTCCGGCCACCGTCGGGCGGCTGCATCCAGGGCGACGGCCAGGTCGTCGGTTTCGGTCACGAAGTGACGAGGACGGGTAGTCGGCACGGGGGGAGTGTAGCACGCATCTCCTGGTGCTACACCGACGGTGCGACGCCGTCTCCCTTCGCTGGCGCCTGCTCTGATCCGGGACGAGCGACTACATCAACCGAGCAGTGGCCCTGAAAGCAGAACCGGGAACGGGCATGGGGTAAAGCGTTGTAGCACCTTCCGCTGGCTCACCATTCCCGGTTCTGCCGTTCATAGATCGCCGCTACAGCAGAGCAGCGGCGTGTTCAGCCAGCACCGCTGATTCACCGGGGAACGCCACGCCAGGGCACACCGCGCACAGCCCGTGATCATTGGCCTGGTCATTGAGGACCGCTGTGGCGGCTGGACTAGGCGCTTTGTCTCAGCGGCGAGGCCGTCCACCCGGGTACAGGCCGGTGCTGGTGGCGACGAACATCCGGCCTTCTCCTGGCTTGGCAGTGCTTGAACCTCGCCGACGTTCAGCGTCAGCCGTTGCTTCGGCGTGCGGGTCATGGAGCAGGCGGCGGCGCTGAGCCACCAGCAGCAGGCGCCTGCGTTCCCGGGTCGAGAGGACTTGTCGGGAGGAAGCCGAGTGGTCGAGGCTCATCGGTGTGTCGCTCCACGGGTAGGCGAAACGTCGCCCACCGTGGTCGCCCGAAGGTGCCACGTGCGCCCCGAGCCCTACGGTCCTGGCCAGGTTTGCAGGACTCGAAGTGCGCCCGGCTGGCAGATCGCGGTCACGGGGAGGGCCGAGATCGGCTCACCGTCGGCGTAGGCGGTGACGGCCGGAGATGCGTTGCTGTGTAGGGAGACCGACCTCGCGCGGTAGGTGGTCACCGACGGGTGAGCGAGATGCTCACCGCGGCGCAGGGTCGGCGTGACGCGGGTCAGGTGCCACCGGCTGATCCGCCCGACCACGGTGACGTCGAGCAAACCGTCCTGCGGGTCGGCCCGAGGGCAGATCGGGATGCCACCGCCGTAGGTCGACGTGTTCCCGACGGCTACCAGAGTTGCCTCCAACGCAACCGTCCGGCCGTCTAGCTCAAGGGTCATCGGGACGGCCCGCAGGCGCGCCATCTCGGCGAGCAGCGCCAGGTCGTATCGACGCCGGCCGCGCGGCCAGGGCATCCGGTTGGCCCGGTCGTTGACGGCCGAGTCGAAACCTGCGCAGAGCACGCTGGCCCACCACTGCCGGCCGCAGCGGGCCAGGTCGACAGTGCGGTGCTTTGTGCTCTCAAGTGCATCGGCGATGGCGGTCGCCGCACGCTGTACGTCGCCGGGTAATCCCAGGGCCGCAGCGAAGTCGTTCCCGGTTCCGGCCGGAATGATGCCAAGGGCAGTGTTGGTTCCGGCGATCTCCTGGATTGCGAGATGGCAGATCCCGTCACCGCCGACCACGACGACGCCGGGATCGGCCCTTCGCACCGCCTCGGCCGCGATGCCGCGCATGGCCGCCGCCGATCCGAGCGCCGGCACGATGACCGGGATGCCGCGGACGCGCAGCATCCCGGCTACCAGCTCGGCCGTGCGCATCGCCCTGCCATGACCAGCCTGCGGGTTCACCAACAGGGTGAGATTGTCGCTGGCTGCCATCAGCTAACGAGTCGGTCCAGCACCGGAACCCGGTTCTCTGTCAAGCGGTTCCGGCAAGACCACGGGATCGTCGATGGACGACTGCGGCTCGAGCGAGGGCTGTTCGTCAAGGCTTGAGGGCGAGGCATCCAGGGGCGAGGCCTCGTCGTCGTCGACGTCGTGGAAGCCGGCGATGGCATCGCGCCTGGCCCGTCGCTTGTCCAGGACGCGGGCCACCTGGATTGCGCCTTCGAAGAGCAGGATCATCGGGCCGGCCATGGCCAGCATGGTGAACGGGTCCTGAGTGGGGGTGATGAACGCGGCAAAAACCAGGGTCAGGAAGAACGCCCAACGCCGACTCCTGGCCATCAGATGGTAGGAGAGCACGCCGACAAAGTTGAGCATCAGGGCAATCAGCGGCACCTGGAAGGAAATTCCGAACGCGGTCAGCAGCAGCACGACGAAGCCCACGTACTCCGGCGCGGTGAGCAGCGGGGTCACGCCCTCCCCGGCGATCCCGAGGAGCAGCTTCAGGCCATTGCGCAGCGTGAGATAGGCCAGGACCGTCCCGCCGGCGAACAATAAGCTGGAAAGGCCCACGAAGATGACCGTGTAGCGCTTCTCGTTGCGCCGCAGGCCCGGCGTGACGAAGGCCCAAAGCTGGTAGAGCCAGAACGGCGATGACAGGATGATTCCGCCGATGAAAGAGACCTTCAGGCGAAGCAGGAAGCCACCCAGGACGTCGGTGACGATCAGCGTGCAGTCCTCACCCTCCACGCTGAAGCGGAGGTCGCTGGGCAAGTCGCAGTAAGGCGCCTTGATGAAGTCGAGAAGCCCGTTGTTGTACCAGATGAAGGTCGCTACGCCGCCGAGAAAGATGAACAGGAAGGCTTTGATCAGCCGATTGCGCAGCTCCTTCAGATGCGAGACCAGACTCATCGTCGCGTCGACGTTGTCGCGCTGACGCCAGCGCCGGAAACGGCTGCGAAAGCGTTTGGCCGGGCCGGTCACCGGTTCAGGGCTCCCTGCTCGACGAGATGATCAGCGGATGAGAGGCCGGGCCGGTCGAGTGCCGATCGGCCGAACCCGGCGGCGGTACGGATCGGGTCAGCGCGGCCCGTCGTACTCCGGGTACGGCTTGTGCGGGGGCGGGTCGGCCGTCACGGGAGGCGGCACGGCTGCTGGGTTCGCAGCCGGCATGACCGGCGGCGTCGGCAGTTGACCGCGAACCGTTTCGGCTTCGGCCTTGGTACGCACGTCGTCGTCCTTCATGCCCTTCATCTCACCCTTGAAGATGCGCATGGAACGGCCGAGGGAGCGGGATGCGTCCGGGAGCTTCTTGTATCCGAACAACAGCAGGATGGCGAGAACGATCAACCCGATCTCGAGGGGTCCGAGTCCCATGGTTTCTCCTCTTCGCAGTGGTGAGCCGAGTCTACGCGTGCCGTTCGTGACCCCGTGTCGCATCGGCTGCATCTCGCTCGGCATCCTGCATTCGCAACGACTGGGCTCGCCGGATGCCGACGGTCAGTTCCTCGAGCTCGGGCCGCACCGCGGTCTGCGCGTCGGCAACGGCCTGCCGCAGCCGTTTCAGGTGGCCGAACAGACCGTAACCGAGCACCGCGAGCAGCAACAGCGCCGCGAGCCCGACGGCGAGCCAGACGATCAGCATCACGGGATCAACCTAAGGCATGTCGCAGTCAACCCGTGGGCCTTCGTAGGCCGCTAGTGCCCGTCCGGCGTCCGCGGCGATCTCGGCTGCCAGCCCAGGTGGGTCCAGGACCTGCGCCGCGCCACCCAGCCCGGCCACCAGCCGGCGTACCCAGGTCGTCTCCGTGGAGCGCAACGTGACCAACAGGCTGTCGCCGTCCTCGACCACGCTCTGGCAGGGGTAATAGTCGGCCACCCAACGCGCCCACGGCAGCAATCGGAGCCGGACCTCGATGTCGTCGGGCGAGGGAAGGAACAGTCCCCCGGAGATGTCCCTGGGCATGACGTCCGGAGGAGGCCGGGACGGCTCATGGAGTTTGGCGAGCTCCTCGATCCGATCCAGGCGAAACATCCGTACGCCCTCGGCCCGGCGGCACCAGGCCTCGAGATACCAGTGCCCGTCGACCAGCAGCAGGCGGATCGGATCCACGGTCCGCTGGGTGCGCGCGTCACGGCCGGCCGAGTAGTAGGTCAAGTGGACCGCCTGGCCGGCCTTCAGGGCACGACGCAGGTCGGCCAGTCGCGCGTCCTGCCCGTCGACGGACACGGTTACGGCCGCGGCCGCCTCGGCCTGGGCCCCGGCCGCCTCCTCGATCTTGGCCAGGGCGCGGCTGACTGCCTCCTGCTCGATCAGGCCCGGAGTAGCCGCGAGGGTCCGCAGCGCCACGATCAGGGCAACCGCCTCGTGGGTGGTCAGCCGCAATGGCCGGCTCATCCCGGCGTCGAAGGTCACCGCGACGTGGTCGTCGTCGAAGGACAGGTCGATCAGGTCCCCTGGACCATGACCCGGCAGTCCGCACATCCAGAGCAGGTTGAGATCCTCCCTCAACTCCTCCGACGAGACCCCGAAATCCCTCGCGGCAGAGGACAACTTGATGTCCGGGTGAGCCTGGAGGTACGGGATCAGTGCCAGCAGGCGGGGCACCCGGTCTGCGCTTGCGGTCACCGTTTTCCAGCCTCGCTCGTTGCGCGCCGCGATGCGTCTGCCCTCTCGGCAGCCTCGTTCACCGCGGGTGCGTCGCTCATCGTGGCCAGCCGGCGCAACCGCCTGATGACTGCCTCGCGCAGCACTGCCGGCTCTTCGACGAAGGCTTCGGCGCCGAAACTGGTGACCCGGTCGGCCAGCGCCTGCAGGTCGGAGAGCGGGATCTCGATCAGGTCGGGATCATCGGCCGACGCCTTCCCTGCCCGGCGCAATCCCTCGGCCGCGCCTGGCCGAACCCGGATCCGCGCGGTCACCTCACTGGCCGGGGCGACCGATGCCACCATGGCCACGAGGTCTACGGCCTCGGGGCGCTCGAAGGCCCCGGCCGGACCGACCGCCTTGGGGCGGCCGGCGAAGCGGCCGAGCCGGAAGGCCCGGGGTGCCTCACGCTCGAGGTCGTAGCCCGCGACGTACCAACGCCCGCGTCTGGCCACGACCCCCCACGGATGGATCCGACGCTGGGCCGGCCCCGTGCCATCCGGTCGTTGGTAGTCGAAGCGCAGCTCTCGGCGTTCTGCGGCCGCGGCAAAGCAGGCACCGAAGCCCCGTTCGCCGGAGTCGAGGCGAGGCTCCAGGGGCACCGCGGCATGCTCGTCGAGGCTCACCCCGGCAGCGCGCAGCTTGTGCAGGGCGCCCTCAGCGGCACCCGCGAGAGCAGCCGAATGCCACAGTCGCGCCGCCAGACCCACGGCGGCCGCTTCGTCGGCCGCCAAGGAGATCGCGGGCAGTTCGTAGGCGTCGCGGGCGATCCGGTACCCGTCCTCGTCGTCGAAGGCCGACGTACGACCGGTCTCCAGGGGCACACCGATCTCCCGCAACTCGGCCTTGTCCCGCTCGAACATCCGCTTGAAGGCCTCCTTGGCCCGGTCGGTGCCGTCGTCGGCCTCGTACCCGGGTACTGCCCGCCGGATCTGCTCGGCCGTGAGGTAGTGACGGGTAGCCAGCAGACAGATCACGAGATTCACCAGGCGCTCTGCACGACGGGTCGGCACCCTGTAACGCTAACCGAGTTCCGATTCTCAGATAGCGTGCCGCGCATGATCCGGTGGCGCGTCGGTGAGGTGGTCTCGACCGGCCGGGAGTGGAGTGGCGCTCTCGAGCTGGAGACGGCGGTGGAGGGCGCGATTCTGCCGGCCTTGGCCTACCCCGTCCTGGTCGGGCGGCCCGAGCTGGGTGACACCGTGATCCTTAACACCAGCGCGCTGAGCCTCGATCTCGGGACCGGTGGTTACGCCCTCGTGGTTGCCGTCCCGTCCCGGCTACCGGGCGATTCGGCCGGTCCAGGGCACCTGGTCAAGGGTCGCTACCTGCCGACCCAGGCCACAGTGCTGGGCGTCGACGAGCAGGACTCCCCGCACCACCAGACGCTGCGCGACGCCGAGTCCCTGGACGGGATGCCGGTCGTGATCGCCGACCTGCACTCGGCCGTGCCCGCGGTCCTGGCCGGAATCCGGCTCGACTATCCGCGGGCAAAGGTCGCCTATCTGATGACCGACGGCGGGGCATTGGTCGCCTGGTTCTCCCGCACCGTCTCCGAACTGGCCGACGACCTGGTCGGCACGGTGACCGTCGGGCAGGCCCTGGGCGGCGACCTGGAGGCGGTCACCGTCCATACCGGGCTGCTGGCCGCCAGGCATGTGCTCGGTGCTGACATCGCGATCGTGGCCCAGGGTCCGGGCAATCTCGGCACGGGGACGACATGGGGGTTCTCCGGCGTGGTCGCCGGTGACGCCGTCAATGCCGTCGCCGTGCTGGAGGGACTGCCGGTGGGTGCGTTGCGGATCAGCGACGCAGATCCACGGTCCCGACATCGCGGGGTCTCCCACCACTCATTGACCACCTTCGGCCGAGTCGCTCTGGCCGGCCTGGACCTGGCCGTACCCGAGGGCCTGCCGCGAGAACTTCGTGTCCGCGTCGAGGACGACCTGGCCGCGCAGCCGGACCGTAACCGAATCGTCTACGTCTCCGACCGAGGTCTGCTGGATGCGCTGGCAGCCAGCCCGGTGACGTTGTCCACGATGGGCCGCGGTCTGGACGAGGACCCCTGGTATTTCCTGGCCGGCGCCGCCGCCGGCCGGCATGCCGCTTCGCTCATCCCAGGCGGTCCGTGAGCACCACGTGGCAGATCCGGCAGTCATCCGCTGTCAGCACAACGCAGCACGTACGGCCGCGAGACCCGGGCCGCTCCGGGCATGGGTGCACCAACTCGAGATGCCGTACGACTGGCCTCGGCGGAGGAGCTCCTCCGCCCCAGCCGCCGGTGTCGGCGCGAACAACGCGAAGGGCGAGCGCAACCAGAGGTCGGTGTCAAGGGGGCCCCGTCCGGCGGCCTCGACCTCGGCGGCCAGCTCGGCGACCGCGTGCTCAGGGTCGCGATCGACGACCACCCGCTGCAAGAGGGCGTCCAGGACCGGCATCCGGTCGCCGGCAATCGCACGCACCAACGTCATCCGCTCGGCGGTCTGCTCGGGGCTGGCAAGGGTGAAAGTCCCTGGTGGTTGCCCGTGGACCTGCAGTACTCCGGCGAGCCCGACGATGTCGGCCAACCGCGCCGCGACCCCGAGACCCTTGGGCCCCATCGCCGCGACCTGCACCGGCACGGGGTCTTGCACCGGACGCGGTGCGAATCCTGGATCCACCAGCCGGCGGCGCAGCTCCCCGATACACCGCTCCACCTCCGCCCACCGTCGGCCGAACGGAAGGAACGGCAGCCCGAGGTCCTCGTGTTCGGAGCGCATGTGGCCGGCTCCGATGCCCAGGTCCACCCGTCCGCCGCTCAGCGCGTCCAGGGTGGCCACCTCACGGGCCAGCAGACCGGGCTGCCAGAACCCCACGTCGAGCACGTACGTGCGCAGCCGTACCCGCTGCGTGACCGCAGCGGCCGCGGCGAGCACGGTGAACGGGGCCGGCGCCCCGAAGTGATCTGCCACCGTGACTACGTCGAAGCCGGCAGCCTCCGCCCGGCGTGCGGCCGTACCGACATCGAGCCGCTCGTCACCGCTCAGCAGGTTGACTCCGAAGATCATCTCGGCTACCACCTACCTACCGTGGCCGAGCAAGGGCGAGCCTCACACTCGTGTTCACCCTCGGCGTAGGGCGCCGAGTCGGTCTGCTTCACATACTTGCGATGAGCTTGTCCACCCGATCGTCGACCGCCTTGAACGGGTCCTTGCACAGCACTGTGCGCTGGGCCTGGTCGTTGAGCTTGAGATGCACCCAGTCGACGGTGAAGTCACGCCGCTTTTCCTGCGCCCGGCGGATGAATTCGCCCCGTAACCGGGCGCGGGTGGTCTGCGGCGGGACGCTCTTGGCTGTGAAAACCTCGAGATCGGTCGAGACCCGGCTGACCGCTCCGCGCTTGTCCAGCAGGTAGTACAGGCCGCGGTCACGGTTGATGTCGTGATAGGCCAGGTCCAGCTGGGCAATCCGTGGGCTGGACAACGGGAGATCGTTCTTCGCGCGGTAACGCTCGACCAGTTGGAACTTGGTCGCCCAGTCGATCTCTCTATCGATCAGCGAGAGATCCTGCGAGTCAATGGCTTTGAGCGTTCTCCCCCAGAGCTCGAGCATGTCGATCAGGTCTCCCCCGAATCCCTCCTTGTCGACGAAGTCAGCACAGCGAGCGTGATACTCGCTCTGGATCTCCAGCCCCGACAGCTCGCGGCCGTTGGCCAGGCGGACCCGACGGCGACCGGTCATGTCGTGGCTGATCTCGCGGATCGCCCGGATCGGGTTCTCCAGCGTCATGTCCCGCAACACCACTCCGGCCTCGACCATCCGGAGCACCAGGTCGGTGATCGTGACCTTGAGCAGCGTGGTCGTCTCGTTCATGTTGGAGTCGCCCACGATGACGTGCAGCCGCCGATACTTCTCGGCGTCGGCGTGCGGCTCGTCCCGGGTGTTGATGATCGGCCGGGACCGGGTAGTAGCCGAGGACACACCCTCCCAGATGTGCTCGGCACGCTGGCTGACGCAGTAGACCGCGCCGCGCGGGGTCTGCTGGATCTTGCCGGCGCCGCAGACCAGCTGGCGGCTGACCAGGAACGGGATGAGCACATCGGCCAGCCGGCTGAACTCCCCGTGGCGGCTGACGAGGTAGTTCTCGTGGCAGCCATAGGAGTTACCCGCGGAGTCGGTGTTGTTCTTGAACAGGTAGATGTCCCCAGTGACGCCCTCCTCACGCAGGCGGGCCTCAGCATCGACGAGCAACCCCTCGAGGATCCGCTCGCCCGCGCGGTCGTGGATGACCAGTTCGCGCAGGTTGTCGCATTCCGGGGTTGCGTACTCCGGGTGTGAGCCGACGTCGAGGTAGAGGCGCGCACCATTGCGGAGGAACACGTTCGAGGACCGGCCCCAGGACACGACCCGGCGGAACAGATAGCGGGCGACCTCGTCCGGCGAAAGCCGACGTTGCCCCCGGAAGGTGCAGGTCACGCCGTACTCGGTCTCGATTCCGAAGATCCGCCGGTCCATGTCGTCAGCCTAGGCGCGTGCCGGCGTCATGCCGGGGATCCGTCTGGATCCTTGCCGGCCTCGGAGGGTGTGGCCGGCTTGGTCGGGCGCTTGGCCTTGTGGTCCGGGCCGGCTTTCGAGGCATCGTCGCCGTCGGCATCGGTGGCGCTGGAGGACGCGTCGGGTTCCGGAGATGCGTCGGGTTCCGGAGATGCGACGGGTTCCGGAGATGCGACGGGTTCCGGAGATGCGACGGGTTCCGGAGATGCGTAGTGCGCGCCGAGCAGATCACGCAACGCGGCACCGCTGATCCGACGGAAGGTACGTTTGGGGCGATTGCGGTCCAGGACCGCGACCTCCAGTTTCTGCGGCGGCAGCGGGTCTGGCGCGGCTGCACCCTTCGCGGGACCGCCGTTCGTGGCCGCAGCCCCGCTGGCCAGGGCCGAGGCAGCCAGCACCAGTGCTTCGTCAAGCGGCAGCATGGGCTGGAATCCGGAACGCATCGCCGCGCTGACCGCCTCCGCCTGCCCTCCCATGACCACGAAGTCCGGCTCGTCGAAGACCGACCCGTCGAAGGTCAACCGGTACAGCTCGTCGCGCCGCGGCTGCTCGCCGAGTTCGGCGACACACACCTCGACCTCGTAGGGCTTCATCTGCTCGGTGAAGATCGCGCCGAGCGTCTGGGCGTAGGCGTTGGCCAGGACCCGGCCGGTGACATCCCGCCGGTTGTAGGAGTACCCGCGTACGTCGGCCAGGCGGACCCCGGCTTGGCGCAGCGTCTCGAATTCGCTGTAGCGCCCGACCGCGGCGAACCCGATCCGGTCGTAGATCTCGCCGATCTTGTGCAGGGTCGTGCTCGGGTTCTCGGCGATGAACAGGACGCCGTCGGCGTAGGTCAGTACCGCGACGCTTCGCCCCCTGGAGATGCCCTTGCGCGCGTACTCCGACCGGTCGCGCATGACCTGCTCGGCCGATGCGTAATAGGGCATCTGAGTCACGAGCCGGTGCCCCCCGTGAGGATCGCAGCGAGCGCCAGCGAGTTTCGCCGAGAGGGCGGGAGCATCGACCGAGCGCCAGCGAGGGAGGAGCGGACCGCACGGTGCGCGAAGCGCACGATGGCGGGTGGGAGACCGGAGCGGGGGGTGCCGGCGGGGCACTGAGTCATAGCGCTTGCTCCTGTCGCTGCGAGATGACCTGGGACGCGACGGTGGTCACTTCCTCGTCGTCCAGTCGCCGCGTGCCGTCGCCGGTGACCACGAAGACCGACGGCATCAGCCCACGCACCATGTCCGGACCTCCGGTAGCCGAGTCCTCGTCGGCAGCGTCGTAGAGCGCTTCGACGACGGCACCGACCACGTCGTCCTGGCCCATTCGCTGGTTCCAGACCTTCTTGAGGCTGCCCTTGGCAAACAACGATCCGGAGCCCACGGCGTGGTAACCGCGCTCCTCGTACAGTCCGCCGGTGACGTCATAGCCGAAGATCCGGCCAGGAAGGGATGCGGAGGGGGTCTCGACGGCATCCTCGTCGGTGATTGGGTCATGGTCTGGTCGTACGTCCACACCGGCGAACAGCGGTACGACCGCAAGCCCCTGCATCGCCGCACCGAGGTTGCCGCGGATCATGGCAGCCAGCCGATTTGCCTTGCCGTCCAAGGACAGCGTCGTTCCCTCGATCTTCTCGTAGTGCTCCAACTCGACCTGGAACAACCGGACCAGTTCGCCGGCGATCCCCGCCGTGCCGGCGATTCCGACGACGGAGTACTCGTCGGCGGCGAAGACCTTGTCGATGTCGCGCGAGGCGATCAGGTTGCCCATCGTGGCGCGCCGGTCGCCGCCCATGACAACGCCACCGGGAAAGCTCGCCGCCACAACCGTGGTCGCATGCGGAGCCAGTCCGGCGCCCGAGCCGGCTGGCAATCCTTTCGCGGGGAGCAAGTGGGCAGCCTCCTGTCCGAGAAAGTCCACGAACGACGACCCGGCCGCACTCAGGTACCCCGGCGGCAGTCCTGAGGAACCCGCGCCTCGTTCGGCCACGAACCCGCCCTTCGCCCAGCTTGGAAGATGCCTCGCCGTCCGGCGCGTTCAGGGCGCCCGGACCTCTGGGTGAAACCCTACCCGCGGGCTGGTGTGGCCTCGGTACGGGCGACCCAGGCGATCAGGCGCTGACGGTGTGCCGCCACGGTTCGACCTCGATGGAGCGGCCGTGGTGCGGAAACAGCTCGATCACTCCCGGCCACCGGTACTGTGACGGTGGCGAGGTGGCCTGGGAGGGTGCGTTCGCCGCGTAGTTGTGAGCGTTCAGGTAATCAACCGCCGCCTCGAGGACGTCGATCCGATCGTTGAACTGGCCGAGCCCGCCGTTGCAGTTGAAGCACAACAGACCTCGGACCTTGCCCGTAGCGTGATCATGATCCACCTGCGCCGCCGGCGCCATGCGACAGAGCGCGCACAGGC
>Ga0136617_10002144_pt1 | contig 17649 bp, 19 predicted proteins | sample AntDrymUQ3222106_2_FD_129672 | JGI IMG/M metagenome (GOLD analysis project Ga0136617, IMG submission 129672) | Polar desert sand microbial communities from Dry Valleys, Antarctica - metaG UQ322 (21.06) | ecosystem: Environmental > Terrestrial > Soil > Desert | place: Antarctica: Dry Valley... | reverse complement strand
GGAGATAGAACCGCCTGACGTCCGCAAACTCAATGTGCCGCGCGACGAGAAACTTCCACGTCGTGACATATCCAGCGACGGGAGCTCTGGCGTTGTCCGCATCGAAATACGGTGTCGACCTCGTACCGATCCGGGTTGCGTGCGGAAACTGAGCTACGGTGCGAAGAACCTCCTCGTTGCGCTCGATATACGGCTCCCGACTTACCCCTCCGCATGATGCTAGAGCGGTGATCGCCAAGGCGATCGCCACTAACTTCAACATCATCAGCCGGGCAGTTTATCGACGAACCTAGGCCTGCGCGGGCGCGGCGCTGAGCACCTCCTCGAGGAAAGCGACCGCTCGCGGATACGCGTCCAGCCGATTCGCGAGCTTCGCCAGGCCGTGGCCCTCGTCCTCGTAGACGAGCAACTCGCACCGGATCCCGCGCTCCCCGAGTGCCGCCGAGATCTGCCGCGCCTCGCCGACGGGCACGCGCGGGTCGTTCGCGCCGTGGATGATGAAGAGCGGCGCTGCGATCCGGTCGACGTGGGTCAGCGGCGAGACCTCGGCGAGGAACTCGCGGTCGTGCTCGAGCGAGCCGTACTCCCGCTCGCGGAACGCGCGTCGCCACGCAGCCGTGTTCTCCAGGAAGCTGACGAGGCTCGAGATCCCGACGACGTCCACCCCAGCGGCCCAGCGCTCGGGGTGGAAGGCGAGACCGGCAAGCACCATGTAGCCGCCGTAGGAGCCGCCGTAGAGGACGACCCGCGCCGGGTCGCAGCCGTTCGCGCCGAGCCACTCGTGAAGGCTGACGAGGTCTCGCACCGAGTCGAGCCGCAGATGACGGTCGTCGAGGTGCTCGTAGCGCTTCCCGTAGCCGGTCGAGCCGCGGACGTTCGGCATCGCGACCGCGAACCCGTGCTCGACCAGGTACTGCGCGAGACCCGCGAAGATCGGCCGGCGCTGAGCCTCGGGGCCGCCGTGGATGTCGACCACCACCGGCGCGGGCGCATCCCCACTCGGGCGGTGGAGGAGGACGGGAACCGACTCGCCGTCGAAGGACGCGAACCGGTGCAGCTCCGGCTCGACGAGCGTCCCGGGCTCGACCTCGAACGGACTCTCGGTCAGCCGCGTCAGCCTGCGCTCGCCAAGGTCGTAGAGCCAGACGTCGCCCGGCACCACCGGTGAGGTGTAGCCCAGCACGAGGCGACTGCCGTCGAGCGAGAAGTACGTCGCAGTCACGACGCCCCTTCCGGGCAGCGGCACCTCGTCCGTGACCGCGAGAGTGCGAGGGTTCCGCAGCTCGAGCCGGCTGTAGCCGTCCTCGTTCGCGTGCACGAGCAGGTGCGTTCCGGTCGGATCGACCGTCGGCTCGAGATCCCACTCCCCTTCGAGCACGTACCGCCAGCGGCGGGTCGCGAGCTCGTAGCACGCGACGCCGACCGTGTCCCTGCCCTCGCTCGTCCCGTACAGGAAGGCGTCCTCGCCCGGGAGCCAGGCCGGCGGGCCGAGGAACGCCTCGTCCTCGTGCGGCGAGGCGACGAAGAACTCGTCGCGCTCGAGATCGACGAGGAGGAGATCGTTGTCGCCGCTTCGCTCGGTCAGCCGCACCGCGGCGAGCCAGCGTCCATCCGGCGAGAACCCGACGGCATCGCACCAGCCGCCGGGCGCCAGGACGCAGCGCTCCTCCCCGCTCTCCAGGTTCCTCACCCAGACGTCGAAGTCGGTGTCGTTGCGACGGTTGCAGGCGTAGGCGAGGAGACGCCCGTCGCGGCTCACGCCGCCCGGGCGGTGGATGAACTCGGGGTCGTGGACGAGCGGCTCCGCCGCGAACGGCCGCTCCGGATCGAGCAGCGAGAGCTGGACGCGCTCGTTCCCGCCCTCGTCCATGGCGAGCAGGATGCGGTTGCCGGTCGGCAGGTACTCACCCGTCACCGGCTCGGCGAAGGCGGTGAGGGCGCCGAGCTCACCCCCTCCGCGAGACACCGTGTAGAGCTGCATCGTCCCCGGAAGGTTCGAGGAGACGAGCACGGTCTCGCCGTCGGGGGAGAAGCCGAGCGGCAGCGCGGCGCGCGCCTCGAGATAGGCCCTCAGGTCAGCAGCCATTCGCCTCCGCGCAGGAGCGGAACCGTCCGACCCGCCGGCTCGATGCCGTCGACCTCGACTTCCGGCCCGCCGATCATGAAGTCGGTGTGGACGGCCGACTCGTTGACCCCGAGCTCCCGACGGGCCTCCGGCGACAGGTCGTCTCCGCCCTCGACCGCCTCGAGGTAGGCACTTCCCCAGGCGATGTGGCTCGTCGCGTTCTCGTCGAAGAGACCGTTGTAGAAGAGCGTCCCCATCCGGCCCACGCGCGAGCCGGCGTCGACGAGCGCGACCTCGCCGAGCATGCACGCGCCCTCGTCGGTCGCGAGCTCGGCGCGCATGGTCTCCTCGCCGGCCGTTGCCCGCACCTCGACCGCGCGTCCGCCCTCGAAGCGCAGCTCGAGACCCTCCACGGTCGAGCCCTGCACGGGCAGCTCGAACGGATGGGTCGCCCGCACGACTCCCTCCGTCCTGCGGCGATCGGGGGTGGTGAAGACCTCCTCCGTCGGCAGGTTGGTGCAGTGCGTCTGACCCCACGCGGTCTCCGAGTCGCCTCCCTTCCAGAGCGAGGAGGGCAAGAGGCCGACGGTGAGATCCGTTCCGGGGCCGCGGAAGTGAAGCGCGTCGAACCGGCGCTCCGTCAGCGCCGCGGCGCGTTCGCGGAGACGGCCGAGGTGCTCCTTCCACGCGGCCCCGGGGTCGGGCTCGTTGAGGCGGACCGCGTCGGCGACGAGCCCCCAGAGGCGCTCGAGATCGGGCTCCCCGAAGGCCTTGCGCGCCCAGCCCTCGGTCGGACAGGCGACCACCGTCCAGGCAACCCTGCGCTCGTTCACGATCCGGGAGCTGAGCTCGTTCGCCGCGACGGGGCGGGCGAGACCCACCCGCCGCCCGTCGAGGTCCGAGAGCAGGTCGGGCTCGGGGTCGCCGATCACGCTCACGTGCGCCGACTGCTGCCGCGCCTCGTTCTCGAGCGCGGCGAGCAGCCAGGGAGGGCTCCACGAGAGCGCCTCCTCGGGTGCCGCTGCGATCTTCGCCCGCAGCACGTGGCGGTCGGAGTAGAAGCAGTCGACGTGCCGGGCGCCCGCCGCGTACGCCTCGCCCGCGATGGCGCGGACGAGCGGAGCATGCTCGACGAGCGCGTTGACGCTCAGATCCTGGCCGGGTGCGAGGTTCGTCCCTACGCGGATGATCAGCTTCGCGTACGCCTGGAGGCGCGCCGCGTCCGTCATGTCGGGAGGACCGCGACCGCCTCGACCTCGACCCTGGCGCCGGGGATCGCGAGACGGCTGACCTCGACGAGCGTGCTCGCGGGTCGCGTCTCGCCGAAGAATCGCTGCCGAACCGGGTTGATCAGCGGCCGGTCGTCGACGTCGGTGAGGAAGAGTGTGACCTTGACGACGTCCGCGGGCCCCGCCCCGGCTGCGGCGAGCACGTCGCGAATGCGCTCGAAGACCGACTCGGCCTGGGCGACGACATCGTCGCCGCCGACGAGCTCGCCCTCCTCGTCCACGGCGATCACACCCGAGACGAAGAGGAGGTCACCCGCCCGGACGGCATCCGTGTAGTGGCTGATGGGCACGGACTGCCCCTCGACGCGAAACTCCTGCCGCAGCCCCACGGTGCAACCCTACTTCTCCGGCGGGACGGCGATCGCCTCCGACCCGTGGGCCTCCTCGAGCGCGAGCCCCGCGGCGAGCACTGTCGCATCGTCGCGGCCGACGAGCTGGAGGTCGCCGAGCGCGAGACCCGCCCAGCCGAGGACGTTGAAAGGGCGCGCCCAGAGGGAGAGGGGGAGCCGGTACTCGAGCTCGTCCACGTCGACGGGAGGAACCGGGATCCCGAGCGTCGGGCAGAGGAAGAGGTCGACGGCCGGCTCGGTCGCGGTGTCCCGGCGCCAGCGTGCGACGGCGCGCCGGGCCAGTTCGGCGGCGGCGGGGTCGGCTCTCTGGGCGAGCTCGAGCTTTCCCCGGACGTTGTCGCCGTAGTCGTGGCGCCGAGCCGGGAAGGTGGCGCGGTGCGAGGCCGCTGCCTCGGTGAGGAAAAGCGGCCAGGTATCGACCTCGGGGGCAGGGATGCGCGCCTCGACGACCCTGGCTCCAAGGGCCTCGACTCGGCAGACCGCAATTGTGAAGGGGTCAGACCCCTTCACACTTCGTCCCCGGGCGTGGGGGTCTGACCCCTTCACAATTGGCGACACGGGCTCGACCGGCGGCGGCTCGAGGAGGAGCCCGAGCGTCAGCCCCTCGAGCCGCGGCTTCGGGACGGGTGCCCCGCTGAGGACGGAGAACGCGAGCGCCACGTCGGCGACCGTTCGCGCCATCGGGCCGGCGGTGTCGAAGCTCGGGCAGAGCGGGTAGCAGCCCTCCATCGGTACCGCACCCCAGGTCGGCTTGAAGCCGACGGTGCCGCAACACGCCGATGGGAGGCGCACCGAGCACCCCGTGTCGGTGCCGAGCCCGAGCGCGCACAGTCCCGCAGCGAGGGCGGCCGCGTTCCCGCCGCTCGAGCCGCCGGTCGTGCGCCCCGGGAAGCGTGGGTTCTGCACCGTCCCGTAGTGCGGATTCTGGCTCGTTACGCCCCACGCGAACTCGTGCAGGTTGGCCTTGCCGACGACGATCGCGCCCGCTTCCTCGAGGCGTCGCACCGCCGTGGCCGTCCTCGTCGGGACGTGGTCGGCGTAGATCGTCGAGCCGTACGTGGTGCGAACGCCGGCGGTGTCGAAGAGATCCTTGACGAGCAGCGGGACCCCGGCGAGAGGGCCCGAGGGCCGCGTGCGTGCGCGAGCCAGTGCCTGCTCGGGGCAGAGGCTGATGACCGCGTTCAGCTCGGCTCGCTCCTCGAGGGCGCGCAGGCTCTCCTCGACCGCGGCGGCAGGATCGAGCTCACCCGCCCCGACGGCCGCGGCGATCTCGGCGGCCGTCATCGACCGCGCCGGGCGAAGTAGCCCCGGCCGGTCATCCGGAGCACGACCTCGCCTCCGTCGTCGCGCAGCTCGCCGCGGAAGTGGATCGTGCCGCGGTCGGGACGGTGCTTCGAGGGAGACGTGTCGAGAACGGTCAGGGAGGCCGAGAGGGTGTCGCCCGGCCGCACCGGCTTCAGCCACCGCAGCTCGTCGAGCCCGGGCGAGCCCATGCTCGCAGCCCGTCCCAGGAGGGCGTCCACGTAGAGCCGCATCCAGATCGCACTCGTGTGCCACCCGCTCGCGATGAGGCCACCGAACGCTGAGTCTTCGGCTGCCGCCTCGTCGACATGGAACGGCTGGGGGTCGTACTGGTGCGCGAAGGCGACGATCTCCTCGGCGGTGAAGGTGTGTGTTCCGAGCTCGAACGTCTCCCCCGCCTCGAAATCCTCGAAGTGCAGGGTGTTCACCCCCGCGCCGCCGCTCGGATCTGGGACAGCGTCGCCCGCGGCGTGATCGCCTCCGGGTCGACCCGCAGCTCGAGCAGCGCCGGGCGGCCTGCGCCGACAGCACGCTCCCAGGCGGCCTCGAAGTCCTCCGTGCGTTCGACGACCTCCCCGTGGGCGCCGAAGGCCTCGGCGAGCGCGGCGAAGTCGGGATTCGCGAGATCGGTGCCGATCACGCGGCCGGGATACTGCCGTTCCTGATGCATCCGGATCGTCCCGTACATGCCGTTGTTCACCACGAGCACGACGATCGCGACCCCGTACTGCACCGCCGTCGCCAGCTCCCCCGCGCTCATGAGGAAGTCGCCGTCCCCCGCCAGGCAGACGGCCGGCCGGCCGGGATGGACGAGCTTCGCCGCGACGGCCGCCGGCACGCCGTAGCCCATGGCGCCGCTTTGCGGCGCAAGCTGCGTCCCGTAACGGGTGAACCCGTAGAAGCGGTGCCACCAGATGGCGAAGTTGCCGGCGCCGGAGGTCAGGATCGCCTCCGGGGGAAGCCGGCGGCGCAGGAAGCTCACGACCTCGCCGAGGTCAAGCCTCCCCGGTCCCGGCGAGGGCTCGAGCGTCGCCTCGTACTCGGCCCGCGCAGCCCTTGTCCAGTCGCGCCAGCGAGGAGCGAGAGGGGTCTGACCCCGCAAAGATTCTGTGAAGTGCTGGAGACCTGAACTGATTCCGAGCTCCGGCTGGTAGACGCGGCCGAGCTCCTCCGGGTCCGGGTGGACGTGGACGAGGCGCTGCCTCGGGCGGGGGACGGCAAGGAGCGTGTAGCCGCCCGTCGTCGCCTCGCTCAGCCTCCCCCCGATCGCGAGCACGAGGTCGGCGTCGCGCACCCGCACCGCGAGCTTCGGGTCGACGCCGATGCCGACGTGGCCGACGTAGCTCGGCGAGCGGTTGTCGACGTAGTCCTGGCAGCGCCACGAGGCCGTGACCGGGAGCTCGCTCGCCTCGGCGAAGGCGAGGACGTCCATGCCCGCCCGCGCGCTCCAGCCGCCCTCGCCAACGAGGAGGAGCGGCCGCTCGCTCTCCCCCAGCAGCTCGCCGAGGCGCTCGAGCTCGGCGGTGCCGGGATGGCCGGCGACGGGTGCGTAGCGGGCGGCATCCTCCGCCTCGGCCGTGTCGGTGAGCATGTCCTCCGGCAGCCCGAGCACGACCGGGCCCGGACGGCCGGAGGTGGCGACGGCGAAGGCGCGGGCGACGAGCTCGGGAATCCGCTCGGCGTCGTCGATCTGCGCCGTCCATTTCGAGAGCCCGCGGAACACCTCGCGCAGGTCGAGCTCCTGGAACGCCTCCCGCTCGAGCATCGACCGCCCGACCTGGCCGACGAGAAGGAGGAGCGGCGTCGAGCCCTGAACGGCGGTGTGCAGCCCCACGCTCGCGTGCGTCGCCCCCGGCCCCCGCGTGGCCAGGCAGATACCCGGCCGCCCGGTCAGCTTCCCGTACGCCTCGGCCATGTTCGCCGCACCCGCCTCGTGGCGGCAGACGATGAGGCGGATCGGGCTGTCGTAGAGCGCGTCGAGCACGGCGAGGTAGCTCTCGCCGGGGACGCAGAAGGCGATGTCGACGCCGTGGACGTGCAGCTGGTCGACGAGTAGCCGCCCGCCGGTGCGGCTCACGCGCGCGCCCTCGCGTCGACCCGGTCGATCCAGGCGCGCAGGCGCGGGTAGCCGTCGCCGAGCCCCTGCCAGTCCCGCAGGATCTCGTGGAAGCGCTCGTCGTCGCCCTCGTCCCATCTCGTCGCGTACTTCAGGAACGGGAAGGCGGCGATGTCGGCCGCGGAGAAGTCGTCTCCCCACAGGTGGCTGCGCCCGTCGAGCAGATCCTCGAAGAGGTCGAGCGCCGCTTCGATCTTGGCCCCGAGCGTCTCGATCAGAGCCCGGTTCGGGCGGCGCTTCCGCAGCTCGCCCTCGATCCCGTTGGGCGCTCGCTTCCAGACACGGTTGAACCAGTCGATGAAGATCCCGAGCTCCGCGCGCGCGGCCGGGTCGCCGGGGTAGAGCGGGCGCGCGGGATGCCGCTCCTCCAGGTCGCGCACGATCTCCATCGAGTCGACGACGACGCGGTCGCCGTCGACGAGCACCGGCACGAGCTCCTGCCCGCTGACCCGCACCACCTCGCTTCGGTCGCGCGGATCGACCTCGACCCACTCAACCTCGATCCCCTTGTGCCCGAGAGCGAGGGCCACACGCTCGACGTTCGTCGAGAACGGGATGCGGTAGACCTTCACCACAGCTCGATCGGCTCGTCGAGGAAGACTGTCGCGCGCTGCATCTTCGGCTTTGCCTCGTCCTCCGGATCGACGTAGCGGATCGTCCTGCGCCCGGCCCACTCGCGCGGCAGCAACAGCACGCGGACGAACGCCGTCTCCTCCTCGCCGGAGGCGGCGGCGAACACGGGCTCCGGCCCACTCTCGAACCAGGGCTCCATGGGGCCGTACGAGGTCGATCGCCCCTCGCTCTCGATGCGGATCGTCCCGGTCAGAAGACAGCGGATGCCGGGGCCTGGATGGGTGTGGAGGTGGGCGACGCCTCCGAGCGGGAAGTCGACGCGGTCGCAGCGGAGCAGCCAGGGCCGGGCGGGGTCCGGCGTGACCTCAGCGCACAGCCTGGCGCCGGCGTCCTCCTTCTCGCCGAGCTCCCAGCGCAGGGCGTGCCCGTCGACCGACGCGGCGCCGAGGAACGCCTCGTTGCGCTCGACGCTGTAGACGACCCGGCGGCCCGCGGGCACCTCCACCCCGTCGGGGTGCTCGTAGAGCGCGAGTCTCAATGGAAGGTCTGGCCGCCGTCGATCACGATCGTCTGCCCGGTGACGAAGGCCGCTCCCGGGCCGGCGAGAAAGACCACCGCGCCGACGACGTCCTCGGGCTCCTGGTCTCGCTGCAGCGTCCGCGCCGCGATCGAGACGTCCCGCAGCTTCTCGACCACCTCGGGGTGCTGCAGCACCCCCTCGCTCAGCGTGAATCCCGGTGCGACGCAGTTGACGAGCACGTCGTCCTCGCCGAGCTCCTTCGCGAGCGCGCGGGTGAACGCGACGATCGCGCCCTTGCTCGTCACGTAGTGAAGCAGGAACGGGACGCCGCGAAAGGGCGTACCCGACGAGATGTTGACGATGCGCCCGCCGCCCCTCGCTCGCATCGCGGGGACGACCGCCCGGCAGGTGAGGAACATGCTCGCCACGTTCACGTCCATCACCCGGCGCCACTCCTCGAGCGGGATCTGGTCGAACGGGCGCATGGCGAGCGACGCGTAGAGGCCGGCGTTGTTGACGAGGATGTCGACGGCGCCGCAGCGCGCGAGCGTCTCCTCGGCCATCCGGGCCGTGTCCTCCTCGGACGCCACGTCGACCGTGAGGCCCACGCCGTCGGGAAAGGAGCGCGCGGCCTCGTCGGCACCCTTCAGGTCGGCGATCACGATTCGGGCGCCAGCGGCGGCAAGGCCCTCCGCGATCGCGCGGCCGATCCCCTGCGCGCCGCCCGTGACGATCGCGACCTTGCCCTCGAGCGTCACCGAAGCGGCGAGAAGGGCGTCGGAACGAGGATGCGGTTGCGCTGGGTGTGGATGAGCGGTTGGATCTTCGTGAGAAATCCCTTCCACCCGTCGTCGGCCCCTAGCTCGGCCCGCCGCCGTTCGCGTTCCCCCAGGCTCTCGTACCCCCAGAGCTGGACGAGGGAGCTCAGGTCGCCGATGTCGACCGTGAAGGCGCCGATCAGGTTCCCGAGGATCCGCTGCTGGAGCTCGGTTCCCTCGGTCTCGTAGAGCCGTACGAGCTCGGGCAGCTTGCCGGTGAAGACGTGGTAGGTGCGCTCCTCGACGATCACCCGGTGAACACCGCACTCTCGGGGTTGGCGACGGCCTCCGCGCGGGAGAGCGGCTCGAGGAGCAGTTGCGCCAGCTCCTCCTCGACCGACTCGCCCGATCGCCGCATCCGCTCGACGACGGCGTGCACGTCGTACCCGGTGCGGCGGAACTCGACCTCCGGTTCCCGCAGCCGGGTCCCGGGCGTCGCCTCGGTCACGGGCTCGTCGACCGAGCGCAGGGAGCCGTGGCAGAAGCCCGTCGGACCGAGCCCGTCGAGCTCCAGCGTCTCGGCGGGAAACGAGCCCCAGGTGAGATCGCCCAGGGGGACGAAGCGGTCCGGTTGCGCGCGCTCCGCCTCGGTCAGGACGGCCGCGAGCGCCGGCGCGTTTCCGTGCACGTCCGCCAGCACGGCGACCTTCACGGGTTCAGGCGATCCCGCCCAGGCACAGGTACTTGAGCTCGACCCACTCGTCGATCCCGTACTTCGAGCCCTCGCGGCCGATGCCCGACTCCTTCATCCCGCCGAAGGGCGCCACCTCCGATGAGATGACGCCCGTGTTGATGCCGAGGATCCCGTACTCGAGCGCCTCCGAGACACGCCAGACCCGGCCGATGTCGCGGCTGTAGAAGTAGCCCGCGAGGCCGTAAGGCGTCTCGTTCGCCTTCCGGATCGCCTCCTCCTCGGTCGCGAAGCGCGTGATCCCGGCGACCGGGCCGAACGTCTCCTCGTTGCTCATCGCCATCACGTCGGTGATCCCCGTGAGCACCGACGGCTGGAAGAACTGCCCGCCGAGGTCGTGCCGTCCGCCGCCGAGCACGAGCTCAGCGCCGCGCTCTTGCGCGTCCGCGACGTGGCGCTCGACCTTCGCCAGCGCCGGCTCGTCGATCAGCGGTCCCACCTTCGCCCTCGGGTCGAAGCCGTTGGCGACGTGCAGCTTGGTGATCTCGGCGGTGAAGCGCCCGAGGAAGTCGTCGTAGACACCCTCCTGCACGAGGATCCGGTTGGCCGAGATGCAGGTCTGGCCGGAGTTGCGGAACTTGCACAGCATCGCGCCCGCCACGGCCTCGTCGAGGTCGGCGTCGTCGAAGACGATGAAGGGCGCGTTGCCCCCGAGCTCGAGCGAGACCTTCTTCACCTGCCCGGCGCACTGCGCCATCAGCAGCTTTCCGACCTCGGTCGAGCCCGTGAAGCCGAGCTTGCGCACGAGTTGGTTCGACGTCATCTCGCCGCCGATCGCCGGCGCGTCCTCGGCGTCGCCGGTGACGATCGAGAAGACGCCCGGCGGCATCCCGGCCTCCTCGGCCAGCTTCGCGATCGCGAGTGCAGAGAGCGGCGTCTGCTCGGCCGGCTTCAGCACCATCGTGCACCCGGCGGCGAGCGCGGGCGCCGACTTGCGCGTCACCATCGCCGCCGGGAAGTTCCACGGCGTGATCCCGACCGTCACCCCGACGGGCTCCTTCGTGACGACGATCCGGCGGTCGGGGAGGTACGTCGGGATCGTGTCGCCGTAGACGCGCTTGCCCTCCTCGCCGAACCATTCGTAGAACGACGCGGCGTAGGCGATCTCGACCCTGGCCTCCGCGAGCGGCTTGCCCTGCTCGCGCGTGAGCAGCGCGGCGAGCTCGTCGACGCGCTCGAGCATGAGATCGGACAGCCGGCGCAGGACGCCGCCGCGGTCCTTCGCGGTCCTCGCACGCCACGCGGGCAGCGCGCGCCGGGCCGCCTCGATCGCGCGCCGGGTCTCGGCCGCCCCGAGCCGCGGAACCTCCGCCAGCGTCTCGCCGGTCGCAGGATCGAAGACGGGGAAGGTCTCGCCCTCGTCGCCCTCGACCCACGCCCCGTCGACGTATGCCCGGCGTTGGAGCAGCTCGCTCTCGACGCTCGTCACGCCGAAGAGGATAATCGCCGGATGGAGCCGCTGTTCACGCACTTCGACTCGATCCGCGAGTTCGAGCTCGCAGCCGGGGTCACGGGCCGTCCGCTCTTCGGCGAGGGAGCGATGGTCAACCTGATCGAGTTCGAGCCGGGCGCCGTCGTCCCGCTCCACTCGCACCCGCACGAGCAGCTCGGCTTCGTCCTGCGCGGCACGCAGGTGCTGGTCGTCGAGGGTGAAGAGCATCCGATGGGGCCGATGAGCTGCTACGTGCTGCCCGGCGGCGTCGAGCACGCCGCCCACTGCGGCCCGGAGGGCGCCACGGTCGTCGATGTCTTCCGCCCCGTGCGCGAGGACTACCGCGAGCGCTGGACGGCTCTCTCAGAACCCTGATCGTCGACGCTCACAACGACCTGCTGCTCGAGCTCGCCTTCCGGGCGCGGCGCGGCGAGCGGAACAACCTCTTCGCCCGGCACTGGCTCCCCCACCTGGAGCAGGGCGGCGTCGGCCTGCAGGTCTGCCCCGTCTCGGCGCCGCTCGAGCGCTTCTCCGAATCCGCGCTGAGGGAGGTGCTCGACCAGGTCGGAGCCTTCCACCGGACGCTCCGCGAGAACGGAGAGCGGGTGCGACCGGTGTTGACGCGAGCCGACGTCGACGACGACGGGCGCATCGGGCTCATGCTCGCGCTCGAGGGTGTCGAGGCGCTCGGCCACGATCCGGGCGGTATGGAGGCGCTCTGGGAGCTCGGCGTACGGATGGTCTCGCTGACCTGGAATCGCCGCAACGCCTTCGCCGACGGCGCCGGCGAGCCGGCCGGCGGCGGCCTCAGCCGGCTCGGTGAGGAGCTCATCGACCGCCTCGGCGAGCTCGGTGCGATCGTCGACCTCGTGCATGCCTCGGAGCGGACGTTCTGGGACGTGCTCGAGCGGGCGGACGGTGCCGCGCTCCTCGTCAGCCACGCCGCCTGCCGGGCGGTGCTCGACCATCCCCGGAATCTGCGCGACGAGCAGTTGCGCGCGCTCGCCGAGCGTGGGGGCGTGCTCGGGCTGATGCAGCTTCCGATCGTGATCGACCACGAGCGGCTGACGATCGAGCGGGTCGTCGATCACCTCGACCACGCCGTCGCAGTCATGGGCGCAGATCACGTCGGGCTGGGCGGCGACTTCATCAGTCAGGTCGACAGCGTCGTCGGTGTCGAGCTGCCGCCGGGAGCCGCCCTCCTGCCGGCCGGGATGGCGCTCGACGCGGCGATCGAGGGGCTGACCGGCCCCGAGGACTACCCGAATCTGGTTGGCGCCCTGGAGGCTCGAGGGTACGGCGGGGAGCGCCTCGAGGGGATCCTGAGCGGCAATCTGCTGCGGCTGTTCCGAGGGGCGCTGCCACAATGACGCCGTGAGCACCGCCGCGCCGGCCGTCGCGCCCACCGAGCTCGACCTCCCGGACGACGAGGACGTCGTCGACCCCGATCGACCGTGGGTCGTGGTCGTCTGGAACGATCCGATCAACCTGATGTCGTACGTCGCCTACGTCTTCCAGAGCCTCTTCGGCTACAGCGTCGCAAAGGCGACGAAGCTCATGCTGCAGGTGCACCAGGAGGGCAAGGCCGCCGTGTCGACCGGGACGCGCGAGAAGGCTGAGTTCGACGTCTCACGGCTGCATGCCCACGGGCTGTGGGCGACGATGCAGCAGGATTGAACGGTGTGGCTGCGACCCCGCATCGAGGCGACGAGGCGCGGTGACTTCCGCCTCCGGCTGACGCGCGGCGAGCGCGACGCGCTGCGCTCACTGCCCGGGCAGCTGCGGGAGCTCCTCGCAACGGACGACCCGAGCCTCGTCCGGCTCTTCCCGCCGGCGTACCCCGACGACCAGGAATGGAACGACGAGTTCGAGCGGCTCACGCGCGGGGAGCTGCGCGGCACGAAGGCCGACGCGTTGCGGGTGATGGAGGAGACGGTCGACGCCGAGCGCCTGACCGAGGAGCAGCTGCGCGCCTGGCTCGGCGCGCTCAACGACCTGCGGCTCGTGCTCGGCACGCGGCTCGAGGTGACGGAGGAGACCTACGCCGATGACGTTCTCCCAGGCGACCCGCGGGCGCCCGAGTTCGCGCTCTTCGCCTACCTCAGCTGGCTGCAGGAGCAGGTGGTGGCCGCACTTGCGACCAGGCCCCGTGGCTGAGAACACGGCGGGGATTCTTCAGCCCAGGAACTCGACCTCCGCACCGCAGCGTTCGTACGTCGCCAGGGCTCGACGGTCGCACGTAGCCAACACAGACCCGGCGGAGGAGGCCACGGCCGCGATCAGCGCATCGTATGTCGCTCCACCGCTGATCCCACGCGCCCCGAGTCCGTCGAGAAAGGTGCGATAGCGCTTCGGCGACAACGAGAGCAGAGGCTGTGGAAACCTGTCGGCCAGAAACTCGAGCACGAGCGGAGGGGGCACACGCTGCGGAGGCGGCAGCCTCGTCAGCACGGCGTACGACTCGAGCGCAGAATGCGCTGGCAGCCTGGCGTTCCGCTCGAGGATGCCGCGCGCTCGCTCGTGGAGCTCATGCCAGGAGGCGAATCCGGCGATGACGACACTCGAGTCAACGGCGATCAACGTCGAACGCGCTCGAGCGTCGCTCGTACGTCGTCGGCCGTCAATGGCGGAAGCGGCGCCTCGGGCACGGCGACGAGACCCTCGCCGCGCCGCTCGAGCCGCATCGGCGTCGCGGGCACCTCGATCTCGAGCCGGCCGTCGCGCACGGCTATCTCCAGCGCTTGACCCTCGCGGAGACCGAGTTCCTCGCGCAGTGGCTTCGGAACGACAATCCTTCCGGCTCTATCGATGGAAACTTTCATGCCATCAATCTACCATCGGCATTGCCAGAAGCAGGAGCCTTATCCGAGCTCCCCGACGACGAGCGTGACGGTCGAGCCGGGCCGCACCCGCCGCCCGGCGGCCGGGCGCTGGTCGATCACGATCCCGACCTGGAACTGATCGGTGGTCGGCTGGGTCTCGACCGCCACCTGGAGTCCCTCGCGCGCGAGATCCGAGGCCGCCACCTCACCACTGAACCCGACCACGGTGGGCACGGTCACGGTGCCCCCGCCGGCCGCCCCCGTCGTTCCCGCCTCGGTCTCGGTGGGGGCAGTCGTGGTGCCCTGATCGGCGCCGGTGGTGGCCGTCGTAGTCCCGGTGGTGGTGGTGCCGGGGGCCGCGCCGGCCGAGACGTTGATTCGGACCGTCGTCCCCCTCCTTGCCTCCGACCCGGCGGACGGGTTCTGGGAGAGCACCGTTCCCTCGGACTCGTCGGAGGGCGTCTCCACGGCGCGCGCCTCGAGGCCCGCCTTGCGGATGTTGGCACCCGCGTCGTCCGAGGTCTGGCCGACCACGTCCGGTACGTCGACGGTTCCGGTGCCCCGCGAGACGTTGATGCGAACGGCGGATCCGCGCGCGACCCGCTCTCCGCCTGCAGGCGCCTGAGCGACGACGACGTCGGGCGGCTCCTCCGAGAAGATGCGGCGTTGCCTCGCGCCGAGACCGGCGCCGTCGAGCTGTTCGAGCGCCCGGGCGAGCGGAAGCCCGACCACACTCGGGACGGCTGTCCGCGCCGGGCCGCTCGAGACGACGAGCGTCACGGTGGAGCCCTCGTCCGCCTCGCTTCCGGCCGGGGGGCGCTGCCGGAAGACGGTTTCACGCGGGGCCTGGTTCGCGGCCCGCCTGAGGTCGCTCTCGAAGCCCTCGTCCGTCACGCGCTCGACCGCGTCCTCGAGCGGGAGTCCGACCACGGACGGCACCTCCCGCTCGTCCTCGCGCGTGAAGTACACGAGCGCGCCGAGCCCACCGAGCACAAGCAACAGCAGGAGCAGGAGTGCAGGCCAGAGGAGCGGGGGCCTCGGCCGCCGAGCCGCCACCTCGTCGACCCGTCGCTCGCGAACGGCGGCGGGAGGGGGCAACGACTCGGTCTCGTCGAGCTCGGGGCGCTCCTCCCGGTCGGGATCCGGCGGAGGCTGTCGCGGAGGGGCCATGACGATAGTGAAGCTGCTCGGACGGACGAGAAGAGATCAGGTCGGCCGAAGATCCTCCGTGTCCCACGTCGGGTCGGCGAGCAGGATCTCCGGATCGCCGGTCGCGAGCGTTGCGCCATGAGCCCGCGACGTGGCTACGGCGAACGCGTCCGCAGAGCTCAGCCGGTGGCGCGCCTTGCTTGCAGCTGCTTCGAGGACTCGCTGTGGCGTGGCAAGGTCGAGCGTCAGGCCGCTTCGAAGCTCTCCACCGACAACGCCGGCGCGCCGCCAGCCAGATCGTCGCCGAAGGGTGGAGTCCACTTCGCCGACATCGATCCAGCTCATGATGGCGCGCTCACTCTCGAGGATCCCCGTCACTCGTGTTCGGGCCGGCTCGTAACCGTACAACCATCCAGCACCGCCCGCGCGTCCGAGCAGTGTGTCGGGAGCCCAGCTCGCGCTCGCGTCGCGATTCCCTGTCGAGCTCGGCGCGGCCGGTCTCTACGGGGTCACCAGCACCCGCCCGGCCGCCCCGGCGAGGCTCGCCTCCATGGCCTCGTTGATCTCATCGAGCCCGTAGCTCGGCCCGACGAGCAACCCGAGCTCGAGGCGGCCGGCCCGGACGTGCTCGACGAGCAGCGGAAGCGCCACGGCCGGATCCTCGGAGCCGTACATGCTCCCCGTCAAGAACTTCTCGCGCCGGTTGAACTCGGCCGGATCGAGCTCGAGCTTCGCCCCGGCGGCCGGGAGGCCGACGATTACGGCCGTGCCACCGTTCCGCGTCCAGCGCAGGGCGAGCTTCGTCGTCTCGGGTGCGCCGACGGCGTCGAGGGCGATGTCCACGCCGTCCGGCGTGAGCGAGCGCAGCGCCTCGCCGAGCTCGTCGGGCGCGACCGCCTGCGTGGCGCCGAGCGTGAGGGCCTGCTCGCGGCGGGCCTCGAGCGGGTCGACGGCGACGATCGTCTTTGCGCCGGCGATCCGCGCCCCCTGGACGACGAACTGCCCCACCCCGCCCGCGCCGACGACCAGCACGCTCGCCCCCGGCCGCGGACGAGCGGCATGCAGCACCGCGCCCACACCCGTGAGGGCGGCGCAGCCGAGCAGCGCCGCCTGCTCGAGCGGGATGTCGGAATCCAGCGGCAGGGCCTGCTCGGCGAGCAGGACGACGCGCTCGCTCAGCGCTCCCGTCGCCGTTCCCCGGTACACGATCTCGCCGTCGAGCGACATGCCCGTCCGTCCGCCGAGGAGCGTCCCTGCACCGATCGCGCGCTGCAGCGTCAGGCAGGCCGCCGGGCGACCGCGGCGACAGTCCGAGCACGCGTGGCAGGAGGGCGCCCAGGAGAGGACGACTCGATCTCCCGTCGCGAGCCCTTCGACCCCATCTCCCACCGTCTCGACGATTCCCGCGCCTTCGTGGCCCAGCACCATCGGGGTCGGCCGCTGCCACTCGCCCTTGACCATGTGGAGGTCGGTGCCGCAGATGCCGACCGCCGCCATCCGGACGAGCACTTCCCCGGCGCCGGGCTCCTCGAGCTCGATCTCGCGCACCTCGAGCGGCTCGCCGGGCGCACGGAAGAGGGCCGCCCGCGTCCTCACGGCGCCGTCACCTGCGCGACGACCCCGAGGGCCTCCGCGACCGCCTGCCCGAGCTGGAGCCCGCGCCCATCCTCCTGCATCCTCGCAAACGGCTCCTCACCGAGGCGGAGCTTCAGCTGCGCGACCGCGCGCTCGTACCCGCCCCTTTCCTCGGGCCCGATCGGGATGCCCAGCCGCTGCAACATCGCGATCCCCGCCCCCAACAGGCGCGCTGCACTCCGCTCGTCTCCTACGGCGGCGGCGAGCTCGCCGACTCCTTCCAGGCAGTAGCCGATCACCTCTTTGTAGCCGAGCCTGACTCCCAGCTCGAGGCTCTCCCCGAGGCGCCGGCCGGCTTCGTCGCGGAGTCCCTCGTTCAGCGCGGCTCGCCCGAGGTTGTGGAGCGAGATCGACGTCTGATCCTGGTCACCCTCACTCCGCGCCACCGCCAACGCCTCCTCGCCGAGCGTTCGCGCCCGGCCGTGGTCGCCGCCGAGGTTCGCGATCGCGGCGAGGTTGGCGAGAGTGACCATCAGCGCACGGCCATCCTCCATCCTCCGGAAGCTGGGCAGCGTCTGCTCGAAGAGCGCCTCGGCACGCTCGAGGTCACCCTCGGCGACGGCGACGCCGCCGAGGTTGGAGAGCATCCGGGCAACCGACCGCTCGTCTCCCAGGTCGCGATGGATGACGAGCGCCTCCTCGAGGAAGCGCCTCGCGAGCTCCGGGTCTCCCTGCCGATCGACGAAGATCGACGCAGCGTTGAGTGCCTTCGCCCGTACCGCGGGCGGTGCCTCGCCGCCCCTGGAGAGCGCGCCCTCGAGCCATCTGCGTCCCTCGCTCAGATGGCCGCGCAAACGCAGGAAGTACTCGAGCGCGCTCGCGAGCCGCAACTCGAGCTCGGCCGCTCCCGCCGATCCGGCCCAGCTGAGCGCCGCCCGCAGGTTGTC
>Ga0136617_10002143_pt1 | contig 17651 bp, 19 predicted proteins | sample AntDrymUQ3222106_2_FD_129672 | JGI IMG/M metagenome (GOLD analysis project Ga0136617, IMG submission 129672) | Polar desert sand microbial communities from Dry Valleys, Antarctica - metaG UQ322 (21.06) | ecosystem: Environmental > Terrestrial > Soil > Desert | place: Antarctica: Dry Valley... | reverse complement strand
GTCTCGGGTCACCGGCGCCCAGGCGGGTGCGGTGCTGTCCTTCGTCGCCTCCCGCGTTCTGGGTCAGTACGAGATCTTCGGCAGCGGCGGCGAACTGCTTCTGGTCGCCCCCAACATCGTCGAAGTCGAACGCAAGCTCGGAGTCGATCCCCGCGACTTCCGCCTCTGGGTCTGCCTGCACGAAGCGACCCACCGGCTCCAGTTCACCGCCGTACCGTGGCTGGAGGGCTATCTACGGGACCAAATCGGTGCCTTCGTCGACGCCACCGACACCTCGGCCGAGGCGATGCGGGAGCAACTCGGGGAGGTCGTGCGAAGCATCGCCTACGCGGTGAAGCCCGGCTCTTCCGAGGATGACGAAGGGTCCGCGGAAGGGCTGCTCGCATTGATCAAGAGCCCCGAGCAGCGCGCGATCCTGGACAAGATGACTGCATTGATGAGCCTCGTCGAGGGACACGCGGAGTACGTCATGGACGAGGTCGGCCCCGATGTCGTGCCGTCGGTGGCCTCGATCCGAAAGCGGTTCAACCAGCGCCGCAAGGGTCGCGGCCCGCTGGACCGCATCCTGCGCCGGCTGCTCGGCCTCGAGGCGAAGATGCAGCAGTACGCCCAGGGTCGGCACTTCGTCAGCGGTGTCGTCGACGAGGTCGGCATCGATGGCTTCAACGCCGTGTGGGCGGGTCCGCACGCTCTGCCAACTATCGAGGAACTCCTCGATCCGGCCGCGTGGGTCGTTCGCGTACACGGCTCGCGACCGGCGCTCACGTCCTGACCCTGTTGCCCGTCTACCCACCCATCACCGCGACCCGCCGCCCCCGCCAATGGCCGGACCACCCGCAGCCGTAGCAGCGATCCGCCGTGCTGTGCGCGCAAGCATCTCCGACGTTCACTTTCCGGTGCGCGTTGCCGCCAGTGGTGGTGCGGACTCTCTCGCCCTGGCCGCAGCGGTCTCGTTCGTGGCCCGCAGAGACGGGTACGGACCGATCTGCGGGCTCACCATTGATCATGGGCTGCAACCGGATTCAGCGGAGCGTGCGCAGATGACTGCGGCAATCCTGACCGATCTGGGCCTCGAGCCCGTACACATCTTGCCGGTCGAGGTCGGCACCGAGGGTGGCCCAGAGGCTGCCGCTCGGACCGCGCGGTACGAAGCGCTGCAGGAACGCGTGATGTTCGCAGGAGGTTGCGTGGCCCTTGGCCATACCCGCGACGACCAAGCCGAAACCGTGCTGATGGGACTGGGCCGGGGCTCAGGTCCGCGATCGATCGCCGGCATGCAGACCTACCGTGGCTCTTGGTGGCGACCGTTCCTCGACATCCCCAGATCGACGACCGTAAAGGCCTGCGAGGCACTGGGACTGCCGGTCTGGGATGACCCGCACAACCATGACCCGGCTTATCGCCGGGTGCGGCTGCGGCACGAGGTGATGCCGCTGCTCGACGAGGTACTCGGCGGCGGCTCGTCGGCGGCGCTGGCGCGCACGGCGGCGCTGCTACGCGAGGACCTCGACGCTCTCGATGCTCTAGCGCAGCAGTGGCGGACCGAGCATCACGCGACCGGGGAGATCCTCCCCGCGGCAGGCCTGGCCGAACTGCCCGCGGCGCTGCGCCAGCGGGTGCTCCGCCTGTGGCTGATCGGCCGGTCGGTCCCGGAACTCGGGTCGGTCCACCTGGCCGAGGTCGGGCGGATGATCACCGACTGGCACGGTCAGGGCCCGGTCGATCTTCCGGGGGGATTCAGCCTGACCCGGACATCTGGCACGCTCACACTGAAAAGCGGGACCCTGCACGCTCGTGCGAGTCCCTAGTTCTCGGTCCTAGTCCTCAGGCCCTAGTCCGATCCGTACCCCACCACACCAACCACGGGAGCCCTGAGTGGCCACAGTCGTCATCAGCGGGCAGACGACCGACGAGATCAGCCCTCGAGCCACCGGCGTGTACGGCGACGACATCGAGACAGTGCTCGTCAGCGAACAGCAGATCGCGGCGCGAGTAGCCGAACTGGCCGAGGAAGTAGCTGCGGACTACGCCGACCGCAGCGTGTTGCTGGTCGGCGTCCTCAAGGGCGCGGTGCTGTTCATGTCCGATTTCGCCAGGGCGCTGTCGCGGCCCTCTCAGATGGAATTCATGGCGGTGTCCTCCTACGGGTCGGCCACCAGCTCCTCGGGGGTCGTTCGGATCCTGAAGGATCTGGACCGCGACATCTCCGGTCATGATGTCCTGATCATCGAAGACATCGTCGACTCCGGCCTGACGCTGTCCTGGCTGATGAAGAATCTCGAATCCCGCCGGCCGGCCTCACTCGAGGTATGCACGCTGCTGCGCAAACCCGAGGCGGTCAAGGTCGACGTACGGGTCCGCTATGTCGGCTTCGACATTCCGAATGAATTCGTCGTCGGGTACGGCCTCGACTACGCCGAGCGCTACCGGGAGCTCTCCTTCATCGGCACCCTGCGTCCCAAGGTCTACACCGCCAGCTGAGCCACCCATCCAGGTCGGGTCAGGAACGCCGGACGCTGCTGGGGCGTTGGTCAGAGGACGAGCAAACAGGGTCTCTCAGCGCTGCGGGGTACAGTTCCTTCCGCGGTAGGAGACGGGATTTCACTGTGCTCCACAGCGTCGGGTCGCGGCGCGAGCCAGAGCCTTCGGGCCCACAAGAGCAGGAGGGACGCCGACCCCGATCCACCCTCGGGTTCGGCATCGCGATGGAACGTAAGAAGCTGATCAGGTCCCCGTGGTTATGGGTGGGGCTTGCCGTCCTGCTGTTCTTCGTCATCCAACCGCTGTTCAGCGGTGGGGGCGACTACACCGAGGTCAAGACGTCGGTGGCGCTGGAGCAGCTCGCATCAGGCAACGTCTCCGAGGCGATCATCAATGACAAGGAACAGACCCTCGAACTGACCTTGGACAACGCCGTCGACGGCGCGACCAAGATCACCGCCTCATATCCTCTGGAGGCCTCAGACGAGATATTCGCTCTTGTCCAGGACGCCGAGGGCTCGGGTTCGGCATTCGACACCTCGGTCAGCTCGGACAACATCTTCGTTTCGATCCTGCTGAGTCTGCTGCCCTTCGTACTGCTCATCTTCCTGCTGTTCTGGTTCATGAACTCCCAGAGCGGCGGTGGGCGCGGGGTCATGAGCTTCGGCAAGTCCAAGGCCAAGCTGGTCAGCAAGGAGACGCCGAAGACAACCTTCGCCGATGTGGCCGGCGCTGACGAGGCCATCGAGGAACTCGAGGAGATCAAGGACTTCCTCGAGGCCCCCGCGAAGTTCCAGGCAGTCGGCGCCAAGATCCCCAAGGGTGTCCTATTATTCGGCCCGCCCGGGACCGGCAAGACCCTGCTCGCCCGCGCCGTGGCCGGTGAGGCCGGCGTCCCGTTCTACTCGATCTCCGGCTCGGACTTCGTGGAGATGTTCGTCGGTGTCGGCGCCTCGCGCGTACGGGATCTGTTCGAGCAGGCCAAGGCAAACGCCCCTGCGATCATCTTCATCGACGAGATCGATGCGGTCGGGCGGCACCGTGGCGCCGGCATGGGTGGCGGACACGACGAGCGCGAGCAGACCCTCAACCAGATGCTGGTCGAGATGGACGGATTCGACGTCCGCGGCGGGGTCATCATGATCGCGGCCACAAACCGTCCCGACATCCTCGACCCCGCGCTGCTGCGCCCCGGACGTTTCGACCGCCAGATCGCCGTTGATCGGCCCGACCTCGAGGGCCGCAAGGCGATCCTCAAGGTGCACGCGAAGGGCAAGCCGTTCGCACCAGGCGTCGACCTGGACACCGTTGCCCGCCGTACGCCCGGCTTCACCGGCGCGGACCTGGCCAACGTGATCAATGAGGCCGCGCTGCTGACCGCCCGGCACAACCAGACGACGATCAGCGACTACTTCCTCGAAGAGTCGATCGACCGCGTCATTGCCGGACCGGAGCGCAAGACGCGCGCGATGAGTGAGAAAGAGAAGAAGGTCACCGCCTACCACGAGGCCGGGCATGCCCTCGTGGCGCACGCGCTGCCCAATCTCGCCCCTGTGCACAAGCTGACCATCCTCCCGCGCGGGCGCTCACTAGGGCACACCCTCGTGCTCCCGACCGAGGACAAGTACACCCAGACCCGTTCGGAGATGATCGACACCCTGGCCTTCGCGCTCGGTGGCCGGGCTGCCGAGGAACTCGTCTTCCACGAGCCCACCACCGGCGCCGGCGACGACATCGACAAGGCCACGAAGATGGCCCGAGCGATGGTCGTGGAGTACGGCATGAGCGCGAAACTCGGTGCTGTGAAGTACGGCTCCGGCGACGCCGAGCCGTTCATGGGCCGCGACATGGGGCACGCGCGCGAGTACTCCGACGTGGTCGCCGCCGAGATCGACAGCGAGATCCGTTCGCTGATCGAGATCGCCCACGACGAGGCCTGGGACATCCTGGTCGAGTACCGCACCGTCCTGGACAACATGGTGCTCGAGCTCATGGAAAAGGAGACGCTGACCCGCGAGGACCTGGCGCGGATCGCCGAAGGCGTGTCCAAGCGGCCGTCGATGGCGCCGTACGAGGGTTTCGGCAAGCGGGCCCCCTCCGACCTGCCTCCGGTTCTGACTCCCAATGAGCGGGCAAGTGTCAACGGCTCGGCGCACGCTCCGGACGGCTCCCTCACGAACGGCAAGGTCGGCTCCGATCAGCACGACGAGGCGACGTCGGCGGCCGGATCACGGGAGTGAGGCCCCGCCCTGAGGGCGGTCCCTTCGATCAGGCTCGGGCCGAGGCGGCCATTGCCGAACTCCTGATCGCCGTCGGCGAGGACCCCACCCGGCCCGGTTTGATCGACACACCGGCTCGGGTGGCCCGGGCCTACCGGGAGATGTTCGCCGGCCTGCACCAGGATCTCGAGGACATCGTCACGACGACCTTCGACGAGAACCACGACGAGATGGTCATCGTCAAGAACATCGAGCTCTACAGCGTCTGCGAGCACCACCTGGCGCCTTTCCACGGCGTCGCCCATGTCGGCTACGTACCGAACACCGCCGGTGAGATCACCGGCCTGTCCAAGCTGGCCCGACTGGTTGATCTCTACGCCCGCCGTCCCCAGATCCAGGAGCGGCTGACCTCGCAGGTCGCCGATGCCCTGGTGGAGCGGCTCAAGCCACGAGGCGCGATCGTGGTCATGGAGTGCGAACACCTCTGTATGTCCATGCGCGGAGTCCGCAAGCCGGGTTCGCGGACGGTTACCTCGGCCGTCCGGGGCATCCTGAAGACGAATCAGCCGACGCGGGCCGAGGCCATGAGCCTCATCCTCGGGCGCTAGGTCTCCGAGGGCTAGTGTCCTGCGCCGTGAGCGCCCCCACGTACGGGCCGTACGGCTCCTCGCTGTCAGCGGTGCACCGTCCGGTCGGATTGCCCGCCCTGGACCGTTGCCTCGTGATGGGCATCCTCAACGTCACACCTGACTCGTTCTCCGACGGCGGCCGCTTCGCGAGCATCTCCGACGCGGTTGCGCACGGAATGGCCATGTCGCAAGCCGGGGCAGATGTCGTGGATGTCGGCGGTGAGTCCACGCGGCCGGGCGCGGGTCGCGTTCCGGCCGAGGAGGAGATCCGCCGCATCCTGCCGGTGATCACCGAGCTAGCCGCAGCCGGCCTGCCCACGACCATCGACACGACCCGGGCTGCCGTTGCTCGTGTCGCCCTGGGGGCCGGAGCCGTCGGTGTCAACGACGTCAGCGGTGGCCTGGCCGACCCGGAGATGGCCGCAGTTGTGGCCGACACCGGCTGCCCGTGGGTGCTGATGCACTGGCGCGGGCACAGCAGGGACATGGCGGCACTGGCAACCTATGCGGATGTCGTTCTCGACGTACGCGACGAACTCCGATGTCGCGTCGACGCAGCCCTGGCCGCAGGTGTTCGGGCCGACCAGCTGATCCTCGATCCGGGGCTTGGTTTCGCCAAGACCGCCGAACACAACTGGGCCCTGCTCGACCGGCTCGACGTCCTGCTCGAGCTGTCCTTGCCGGTGCTGATCGGCGCGTCTCGTAAGGCCTTCCTCGGAACTCTGCTGGCCGACGAGTCCGGTTCGCCTCGACCGCCCGATCAGCGCGACGACGCGACAGCTGCCATCACTGCCGTGGTCGCCGAGCTAGGCGTGTGGGGTGTGCGGGTCCACGAGCCGGCAGCGAATGTCGATGCTGTGCGGGTGATCGCGGCCTCGGCGCGTACGCGTGCACAGCGATCGGCACCTGATGACTGACCGGATCACCCTGCGTGGCTTGCGAGTTCGCGGCCACCACGGGGTTTTCGAACACGAGCGTCGGGACGGTCAGGACTTCGTCATCGATGTGGTGCTCTCGGTCGACACCAGCGAAGCCGGCCGTTCCGATGACCTCAATGACACGATCCACTACGGCGTGCTTGCCGAGGAACTCGCCGCCGACATCGCCCGGGACCCGGTCGACCTGATCGAGGCACTGGCCCAGCGCCTGGCCGACCGGTGCCTGCGCTACCCGCGGGTCGAGGAAGTCGAAGTGACCGTGCACAAGCCTCAGGCTCCGGTCACCGTCGCAGTGACCGACGTCGCCGTGACGATCACCCGGCGCCGACCATGAGAACTCTCGCGGTTATGCGCATAACCGTGGTTGAGCGGTCGAGAAATCCGCGGTTATGCGCATAACCGCGGATTCTGGATCCGCCGGTGCGCCGTCGACCGCGGTGCTCTCGATCGGGTCGAACCTGGGCGATCGCCTCGGCCATCTGCAGTCGGCGGTGGACGGGCTTGGGGACTACCTGGCCGGACCCGGTGCGGTCTCCGCGATCTACGAGACCGCGCCCTGGGGTGGTGTCGAACAACCGGCGTATCTGAATGCGGTCGTCATCGTGACCGGCCAACGTTCACCGGCGCAGTGGCTCGAGCTCGCCCACATCCTCGAGCAGGCGGCCGGTCGTACCCGTGACGTGCGCTGGGGATCAAGAACACTCGACATCGACATCGTCGTTGTTGACGACATCCGTTCCGCCGACCCGACGCTCACACTCCCGCACCCACACGCTCACGAGCGGGCCTTCGTGCTCGTTCCATGGTTGGACGTGGATCCACAGGCTGTGCTGCCTTGCCACGGTCGAGTTGCGGACCTTGTGTCCACAATGGACGATTCGGATGTCCTACGCTGGGGAAGTCTGGAGTTGCCGCAGTGACGGCAACCAGGGCGCGGGACCTCGCGGGAATCGGGATCGTCATCGCGATGCTGGCCTGGCTGCTGGTCCGCCAGTATTACGGCGCGCTCCCACCGTTGCGTTGGTTCATCCCGCTGTCGCTAGGAGTTCTGGGCATCGCCGAGCTGATGGGTGCCAGGACGTTGCGGTCGCGGATCGGCGGAGCTGCCGGACTGCCGCCGGTGAACGCGCTCATGGCCGCCCGCGCTCTCGTCCTGGCGAAAGCCAGCGCGGTGGCAGGAGCGGGATTCGCCGGGTTGTGGCTCGGGTTGCTCGCCTACACCCTGCCGAATCTCGGCTTCCTCGCTGCCGCGGGGGACGACACCGTGACTGGCATCATCGGGGTGCTGTCATCCGCGTTACTGGTCGCCGGCGCGCTGGTCCTGGAGAACGCCTGCCGTACGCCGCCGCCCCCCAAGGACCGCAACGACCGCAACGCCCGCTCTTGATCGCAGGACACTTTGTTCGTGATCTTGACGTTGTTGTCGGTTCAGCCGGCAAAGGGGCTCTCTGAACCGACAATTTCGTCAAGATCACCGAGTTCAGCTGGGCTCGGAAAACCGGTGGCGCGTGGTCCGTAGCGTGCTGTCAATGGGCCCGCGTACGGCGGTAACTGCCGTCTTCTTCCTCAACGGGGCGTCGTTCAGCTCCTGGTACTCGCGCCTGCCGGCGATCCAGGAACGCCTCGACCTCGGTCCCGGCGCGGTTGGCCTTGCCCTTTTGGGCGCACCACTGGGACTGCTGATCGCGCAGCCGGCGGTCGGGGCGATCATCGCCCGGCGCGGTTCACGTCTGCTGGTAGCCGCGGCACCGCTGTATCTGGCCGCCGTGGTCCTGCCGGCATTGTCGGTGAACCTGCTGACCCTGTTCGCGGCTGTCACGATCGTCGGAGCGGCCAATGGCGCGATGGACATCGCCATGAACGCGCAGGGACTGGCCGTCGAACGAGCAGCCGGGCGGCGACTGTTCAGTTCCCTGCACGCCGCCTTCTCCTTCGGCGCCCTGACTGGCGCAGCCCTCGCCGGACTGATCGCCGGTCTCGGGGTCGAGCCGCTGGCCCACCTCGCCGGTGTTGCCGTGCTCAGCACCCTCGCATCGTTGGCGATCATTCCCGGACTGCTGCACGACAGTCCCGACGGTGACCGACCGGTGCCGCGGTTCGCTCGGCCGAGTCGCCGCCTGGCGCTATACGCGGCCATCGCCTTCTCCGTTCTGCTGGCCGAAGGGGCGGTCTTCGACTGGAGCGGCATCTACCTGGCCACCGAACAGCGGGCCGGGGCTGGTCTGGCACCCCTGGGCCTGGCTGCCTTCTCTCTCACGATGGGTCTGGGACGACTGCTCGCCGACCCCGCGGCGAACCGGTACGGCGAGGTGCTGGTTGCCAGGGCGGGAGGGCTGATCGCTGCCGCCGGGCTGGGGCTGGCCCTGGTGACGACCTCTGTGGCTCCAGCACTTGCCGGGTTCGGGGTGATGGGTCTGGGTCTGGCTGCGTTGTTCCCGCTCACGCTGCGCGCCGCCGCACGCAACGCCGACACCGCAGCTCCGGACCTCGCTGCGGTTTCCAGCATCGGCTATCTCGGGTTCCTGCTCGGCCCGCCGACGATCGGCCTGCTGGCCGAGCAGACCAGCCTGCGTCTCGCGCTGCTCCTGGTCTGCGCTGCCTGCCTCGTGGCAGCGGCGCTGGCGACGCGGATCGGCGCCGACGCCACGTCGGGCAGCTAGCGCGAGCCGAACCGTCCAGCGAATCACGCGGCCTGCAGTCCACCCGTTCTGTACGGATCACACCTGAAGCGAGAGGTCTCCTGCACCTGAATCGGGTGCAGCGCGGGTCGGACGGTCCCGGCGGTCTCCGGGCGTAGTGGACCGTTACTGGCCGGTCGGCCAGAGCACTGCCTGGGCGACGATGACCTTCCCTCCGTGGACCGCGATGGCCGGTCCGCCGTACAGGCTGTAACCGAGTTCGAGCGCGTCGCTCACCCGCCTGCAGAACGTGTCGTCGTCGGGCCCAGTGAGTACCCGGTAGACGGGCAGGCCCTCGGGTGGTGTCGTCGCCATGGCTGACAGTCTCCCAGGAGGTAACGGGGCAGCTGTCAGGTTTCGCCGCGCCGAGCAAGGAGCTCGAGCAGCGCCGGTAGGTGTGCGACGGGGTCGGTGTCGAGGTCAAAGGCCACCGAAACTTGCCCTTGCGCCAGTGGGACCACCAGCTGGTGGAAGTTGCCGTAGCCGACCACGATGTACCTCAGCCCACCGCAGTCGATCTCACCGCGTTGCTTGGCCAGAGTGAGCAGGGTCGGGTTCACCAGAAGCTCCTCGTATCGATCGCTGTCCGAGGCCGAGGCAGCTTCCAGGTTCGGCCGGGATCGCATCTCGACATGCTGGCCAGCGGCCAGGGCGACGTAGCGGACACCGGGCGATAGAGCGAAGAGCTCGTCGTGCAGGTCAGCCACGCGGATTGCTCCCGTCAATCTGCAGTCTCGTCGGCGGCCCAGCCATCAGCTGGGTACTGCTCGCCCACTGGTACTTCGGCGGCGAGCCGGTTGCCCTCCTGGGCGAGCGGGCAGACCCAGCGCGGGCTGTAGGCACACGACGGGTGATAGGCGAAGTTGAGATCGACGACGATGGTGTCGCTGCCAACGGCGCCTTTGCCGGATCCCGAGTGTGCGGCATTGCCGCTGCCGAGATCGGCCCCCTTTGCCGTGTCGAGCAGGTACCGTCCGGCGCCGTACGTTCCACGCCCCGCCGTCGAATCACGCATCGGCAGGAAGAGCCCCCCGCCGTACTGCACGAGCCACCACACGTCCAGGCCGCCGAGGTCGCCCAGCTGGATCCGCCCGATGCGGTCCAGAGTGACGAGCTCGTCACCCTGCGTAGGGATGACCAGCCGCGCCGGTTCGACGTCGGAGTCGATCCGCGCCTCCATGCGGTACGCCGGGTCGTACGGCGCGTACGGAAGTCCGGGAAAGCCGTCGCGGGCTGAGGCTTGCAGCGGGGAGTCGGGATGCTGGGCGAACAATTCATCGCGGCCCTGCCGCCACAGATCGAAACCCTGTTCGGGCTGCGCGCAGGCGCGTACCCGTCCGTACAGGTCGGCCACCGCGCGCCGCCACCCCAACAGAGTCACGCTCATGTATTCAGCGCCTCGCTCGCTCCGCTCACCGGTCGGCTCGCTCCCTCACTTCGACTCGTGCGCTCCGCGCACCGGTCGGTCCGCTCCCTCACTTCGACTCGTTCGCTCCGCGCACCGGTCGGTCCGCTCCTCCCTCGCTGGCGCTCGGTCGATGCTCCCTCCCTCTCGCCGCCCTCGCTGGCGCTCGGTCGATGCTCCCTGCCTCTCGGCTCACCGCGATCCGCCTCTCCGCATCGACAGGGGGTCGATTGCTCCGGCCCGCTCGACTCGCCCTCAGCCTGCCACGCTGGCGGAGCGGCGAGCTCGCCGTACCCTGATGCCCATGGCGGTGCGCGCGGAAAGGGGACCTGCCGCCCTCTCGCCCCTGCGCACGGTGGCCCTGGCCATCGGATTCTTGTGTGCCGTCGTTGCCAGCGTCACAATCTTCGTGACCGAGGACGCCGAGGTTCTGCGGATCGGGATCTTGGTCGCGCTCTGGGGCTTCGTGTTCGCAGCACTTGCCGCCGGGCGCCGGCAGACCGAGCAGGTCGCTGCGGCCAGCGCCGAGGTCGAGTTGCGCAAGAGTTACGAGGTCGAACTGGAGAGGGAGGTCGCCGCGCGTCGGGAGTACGAGCTGCGACTCGAAGCTCAGCTCCGCCGTGAGGTGCAGGAGGACTTCACCTCCCAGGTGGGGGCCCTGCACGAGGAGATGGTCCGGCTGCGTAGTGAGCTTTCCGAGCAGTGGGACAGCGAACTGCGCGTGGAACGGATGGTCATGCGTACGCAGTCGGTCCGGATGGGTGGCGACCGGCGCGAGGCCCTGGACCAAGCTCCATCCGGACGAGCCAGCATCGATGCAGTCCCGCTGGTCGAGGCAGCCTGGGAGCCCGTGGCCCATATCGACGAGGAGCCCCCCGTCCACGACGAGGTCCCTGCCGTCGTCGCGAGCACTGCCCGACCGACCGACGACGATCCGGGCACGATGGAGTTTCCGGTCGTGCGGGGTCTCGCCTCGCCGGTACATACCGCCCCGGTACCGACGATGGCGCGGCCCGATTCAGCTGCGCCGCCCCGATCGGATCCGCCCCCGTACACACCGCCCGTCGAGCCAGATCCCGACGACGTGCTGGCCAGAGTCCTGGCCGAGTCGGGCGCACCCGGCAGAAGCCGGCGCCGCAAGCACCGCTACGCCGACGAGGACGCGTAGGGAGCTCAACCTGCGCCCTGCTATTTGTCGATGTCGCCCACGACGAAGAACATCGAACCGAGGATGGCGACCAGATCGGGTAACAACGTGCCTGGAAGCAACTCGGTGAGCACCTGGATGTTGTTGAACGAGGCCGAGCGGAGCTTGCACCGCCAGGGCGTCTTCTCTCCGCGGCTGACGATGAAATAACCGTTGAGCCCCAACGGGTTCTCGGTCCAGGCGTACGTGTGACCCTCGGGGGCCTTGAGCGTTTTGGGCAGCCGTACGTTCACCGGACCGGTCACCGTCGCCAGCCGGTCCAGGCAGGCATCGGCCAGGTCGAGGGAGGCATATACCTGATCGAGCAAGCACTCGAACCGGGCATGGCAGTCCCCGCTGATCCGGGTGATCACCCGCAGCGAGTCCTGCAGTTCCGGGTAGGCGAGGTAGGGCTCATCCCGGCGCAGGTCGAAGTCCACTCCGCTGGCCCGGGCGACCGGTCCGCTGACGCCGTAGGAATCGACCTGCTCGGGCGAGAGCACCCCGACGCCGCGGGTACGGGCCAGGAAGATCTCGTTGTTCCGGATCAGGCCGTCGAGGTCGGGCATCCGGCGCCGTACGTCGGCAACTGCCTGTCGGACCCGGCCGGTCCACCCGGCCGGCACCTCTTCCTTGATCCCCCCGACCCGGTTGAACATGAAGTGCATCCGCCCCCCGGCGGCCTCCTCCATCACCGCTTGGATGGTCTCCCGCTCCCGGAAGGCGTAGAAGACCGGCGTTATCGCACCGATCTCCAAGGGGTAGGAACCGAGAAACATGAGGTGATTGAGGACCCGGTTCAGCTCGGCGAGCAGGGTGCGCAGCCAGATTGCTCGCTCAGGGACCTCCATTCCGAGCATCCGCTCGACGGCCAGGACCACGCCGAGCTCGTTGGAGAAGGCCGAGAGCCAGTCGTGGCGATTGGCCAGCACGATGATCTGGCGGTAGTCACGGACCTCGAAGAGCTTCTCCGCACCACGGTGCATGTAGCCGACGATCGGTTCGGCGCTGACCACCCGCTCCCCGTCCAGGACCAGGCGCAGTCGCAGGACGCCGTGGGTGGAGGGGTGTTGCGGCCCGATGTTGAGCGTCATGTCCGTGGTGGGGAATTCGTGCAGTCCGGAGGCGGCATCACCCACTCCGACGGTGACCTCCTCGCCGACCATGCGCCCATCCTGCCGGGTTCGGCACCGGCTGCAGTGCCCAACCCATCGCGTGGTTCAGCGGCGCCCGACAGTCTGCTCGGCTCAGCCTGTGGTGTGAAAGGTCCGCCGGTAGGCATTCGGCGAAACACCGGCTACGGCCAGTAGGCGCTGACGCAGGGACGCAGCGGTGCCAAAGCCGGCCTGCTCGCAACTCGGTCGATCGGCAGGTCGGTGCTCTCCAGCAGATGTCTCGCCCGCTCGACCCGCCCTCCGGTGTGCAGTACATGGGAGGACCCACGGCGGTCCTGGAGATCGCGGGCGTACGACTGCTCACCGATCCGACGTTTGATCCTCGGCGAGGTCACCGGCTTCCTGCTCAGCGGCGAGATCTCATAGCTCCGCTCGCACCGTCTGGCGCTCCCGCCAGGCTCGCGATTTGGCTCGGTTGCCGCAGCCTGCCATCTCGCACCACCGGCGGGATCGATTCCGGGAGGCATCCAGATACCCCCACCGACACTCTGGAGATGCGCACGCCTTCACTCGGGGCCAGTCGCCACCGAGGCGGGCAACGAGATAGGACCAGGACACCGTGGCGATGGCTTGTTCCGAGGGTGGCGCGCCGCCGGCAGTGATCAGGCTCGGCCCGCGTTGAACGTCGCCGAGTTCGACGAGCATTGGCAGCGAGCCCAACGCCCCCGCGCCACGGGCGAGGATGTCGACGTCGGGCTGCAGGTCGTTGTTCGCGGCTGCGAGTTGGCGTAGGGCCTCCCGCAGATCCCTCAGCCGCTGCAGGCCCTCCCTCGTGCCTCGATCGCTGGGCGCGGTCTTCACGGGGACTCCTGGAGCGAGCCACTCCTGTAGCCACTTGGAGGACCGCTCGCCCACGAGCGCGTCGTCTCCGTCGGGCACGTAGCGGGTGTTTATGAAGGCCACGATGCGGAGCGCCTCGGTGGCAACATTGGCATCCCTCATGGTAACCACCATAACCATTTGACAGGTTAGTGAACAGTCGGAAGTCTGTCCGTAAAGGAGCAGGTACCCCGACCCGCTCCGATCCCCGACGTCGATCAGTAGTCAGGAGAACGCTGTGAGCAGCCCGCCGCCAACGTTGTCAGGTCCACGCCTCGTGCTCCGCCCCGGCGTACCGGCCGATGCCGCATCCCTGCATCGGATACGAAACGAGGCCTCGGTCGCTCAGTGGTGGGGGAGGGCTGATCCAGAGGACGAGATCGCCGCCGAGCTCCGTGGCGAGAGCGAGGAGGTGTTGTTCGTGATCGACGTGGATGGCGATGTCGCGGGCAGCATTCAGTACGTGGAGGAGAACGAGCCCGACTACAGGCACGCGGGCATCGACATCTATCTGTCCGAGCGCTTCCAGGGCCGCGGACTCGGCACCGAGGCGATCACCGTGCTGGCTACCTATCTGATCGGCGAACGCGGCCACCACCGGCTGACGATCGACCCGGCAGTTGCCAACGTCGGCGCCATCCGCTCCTACGAGCGGGTGGGTTTCCGTCCGGTAGGTGTCATGCGTCAGTACGAGCGGGCTCCGGACGGCACCTGGCACGACGGCCTGTTATTGGACCTGCTCGCCTCCGAACTAGCCCGGGCCGGCTGAGATCCCGAGCGGATCGATGCCGTCAACGCCGCACCAGGCATGATCGGAGGATGCGGGCGACCGGGAAGACGCTGGTCTTCGATGCCGACGACACGCTGTGGGAGAACAACGTCCTCTTCGAGCGGGTCATCGACGATTTCATGGACTGGCTGGCTCACCCCAGCCTGGACCGCCCCGCGATTCGATCGGTGTTCAATGACATCGAGGCGGCCAACACGGTCGCCCACGGGTACGGAAGCCGGGTCTTCCTACGCAGCCTCGGTGAGTGCTTCGCCCGCCTGCAGGCGCGCCCGGCCAGCGACGCCGAGCGCCGTGAGATCGAGGCATTGGCAGTGGCGCTGGTCGAACATCGGGTGGAGTTGGTACCCGGCGTGGCAACGACTCTGGCCGACCTCGGCACCCGCCACGACTTGCTCCTGCTGACCAAGGGCGTCGCGGAGGAACAGCAGAGAAAGGTGGACGCCTCCGGCCTGTCGCACCATTTCCGCAGCATCAATATCGTGGCTGAAAAGAACGTCGCGACGTACCAGAGGCTCGTACGGGACGAGGCGCTGACGCCGGCCGAGACCTGGATGATAGGCAATTCGCCGAGGTCCGACATCAATCCAGCGCGCATGGCTGGGCTGAATGCGGTGTTCCTGCCCAACGACAACACCTGGATCCTCGAGCACGACGATATCGACGCCGACGACGCCGGCGTGCTTCGACTCGAGCGGTTCGCCGAGCTACTCGAACACTTCTGAGCCGGGTGCTCAGCTGCGTTGGTCGGGTTGCGGGTCATCCCTCGACGTGTCGAAGCCGGCCCGGTCCACCCGGCGGTGGAAACGCATCCCTGCCAGACCGCCCAGAATCGCCGCAACCAGCGTGACGACCAGAACGATCGCGAGGCCGATTAGACCGCCTGCGGTCACTTCGTCCGTGCTGACCGGGATGGAGGGAAGGTTCACCTGGCTGGTGATGTCGGACTGCGAATTGGCGATCACCCCGACGATGGTCAGAATGACGGCGACGACGACCGCCCAGATCCAGACGGCCAAGCCCTGGCGAGCGCCATTGAATCGGGCCATTCGGCCTGCGACGTATCCGCCGACGAAGTACGCGATGAACAGAATCACCAGCAACGCGATGGCCACGCTGATACCTACGCCACGCAGGTCCTGGCCAGACACGGACGTGTCGATACCGATGCCTGCCGCGATCGCCGAGACAATCGCGATGAGCAGGATCGTCGCGCCGATCGTGGTCAGCCATCCGAAAAAGGCTGATCCGAACTTGATGCCGCCGAATGCCTCCTTTTCGCGCGTCCGTACGCTGTCGTGGTCGGTCGCGGTTCCCCGGTAGTCGGTGGCGCCGCCGGGCTCGTCGCCGTTCTGCTCTCCGCTGTCGATTCGCCGGGTGGGCGGAGGCGGCTGACCGGATGTGTCTCGAGCTGAGTCCGGAACGTGGTCATAGGCGGCCGTGGATTGCCCGGGGTCAGAGCGCGTGTTGGCGTGCTGGGTTGGCCGGCCAGCGTTGAACGCGGGTGGATCCGACGCTGGCAGACCCTCGCGGTTGTTGTCCCTTTGCCCTGGATCCACAGGGCTGTATCTCTCCTGAGCCGGCCGATCCGGGTCGGCTGCCTTGGAACGCTCAGAGTCATGGGGCTGTGACGTCATGAATTGTGTCCTCACTCTGGACGAGACGGAGGATCAGCATACGGCTTACGTCGTATGTCTGCTCCCGTCTGGCGCGATATGCCGCGCTGCTGAGAGCCGGGCCCAAGACGGCGCGCCGGCTCCCAGCATGAGTCTAGTGTCGGTTGGACTCGGTGTTGATCTGCCCGGCGCTCTCTTTCGCGAACTGCTTCGGGTCCTCCTTGGCCCGCTGGGCGCCGCTGGAGGCCCGTGCCTTGAGGCCAGGTGCTTCTTCCTCGACCTTGGCCAGCGCGTTCTCCCAGCGTGTGCGCATCGGTCCGATGCCGCCGCCACCGATCGCGATGATGGCGATTCCGACGATCGCGGCCAGGCTGGCATAGAGCACCGCGTTGACCACGTTCTCGGCGATCTGCAGCTGATTGAGGGCCGCAATGATCCCCAACGCCAGGATCAGGATCGAGGCCGCGTTCGCCAGTACGTTTCCGTACGACAGGCCGCCCATGGTGTTCTGGATGAGCCCCTTCACACCGGCCGCAACGGCCGCGGCGATCACGATGATCAGGATCGCCACGAACACCTTGGGCAGATATCCCACGACGGCGGCCAAGTAGGTGCTGATCGGGTTGTCCCCGAACACTCCGAAGGCAGTGGACAGCACGAACAGCATCACTGTGTAGAACACGAGCCGGGCCAGGATGCCGGCAGCGTCGTACTCCGACTTGGCCAGCGCCTTCTTGACCCCGCCACGTTCCACGAGGCGATCGAAGCCGACCTTCTGCAGCACCTTGGCCAGGATCTTCTCCAACGCCTTGGCGATCAAGTAGCCGATGATGAGGATCAGCAGGAAGCCGACCAGCTTGGGCAGGAACTGGACGACGGTGTCCAGCAGATTGGTAAAGGACTGTTTGAGGTCCACGAAAAACTCTCTCTCCTTCTTGTATGACGAGACGGCAGGGCTAGCGGGTGCTGTTGTCGCCGCGGACGTTCTGCTCGGCGTCGACGTCGATCTGCTCGGCTCGTACCTCTTCGGAGACCTGTGCCGTGTCGGTGACGGTGTCCTTGTCCAAGCGGACTCGCTCCACCGGCACCGTTTCCTTGGCCACCACCGGGCGCTCCTCCATCAAGGTGACTTCATGCTCTTCTTCAGACAGCTCCGCACCACTCATCGCCTCGTCGCGGTTCGCGTCAGTGATCGGCTCGCGCTCGACCCGGATCTCCTCCCGAGACACGGGCACCTCGACCGACTCCGTATGGGTGGTGACGTATTTCCGTAGCCGGGCGCGTCCGGTCTGCACCTGCTCGGTGCCGACATCGAGGCGTTCCTCTGAACGCGTCATCGCCTCGTCTGTTGTTGGGCCGGACACGTCTTGGCCCACCGTGTTGCTGGCAGCGGGGGTGTCATTGCCGTTGCCGTAATCGTTGCCGTAATACCGATAGAGCTCAGCCTCATCCTGCGGCTCCAGGTGACCTTCGCCATCGACCTGGGGAGCGCCCTTCACCTGATCCTTGGTGATCGGGACAGTGACCGAGCCGTCGGAGTAGTTGGCCTGATCAAGGGGCAGGAAGCTCTCCTTCGTACCGAACAGTCCGGTCCTGACTGTGGCCCAGGACGGCCGACCGCTGTCGTCATCGAGGTAGATCTGTTCGACGGTGCCGATCTTGTCGCCAGAGCTGTCCTGGACGGTGGCACCCACCAGTTGTTCCACGTTCTGCTGATC
>Ga0136617_10002142_pt1 | contig 17660 bp, 21 predicted proteins | sample AntDrymUQ3222106_2_FD_129672 | JGI IMG/M metagenome (GOLD analysis project Ga0136617, IMG submission 129672) | Polar desert sand microbial communities from Dry Valleys, Antarctica - metaG UQ322 (21.06) | ecosystem: Environmental > Terrestrial > Soil > Desert | place: Antarctica: Dry Valley... | reverse complement strand
GCCCGCGGGGGTGCCGCCATGGATCCCGTCGACCGCGTGCCGGTCGGCGCCCGCCTCGAGCAGGTGCAGGACGGCGTCGCGGCGGCCGTTCTGGGCGGCCAGGTGCAGCGGCGTCGCCTCGCTCCCGTGGTCGGGGCCGCCGAAGGTGGTGCGGCCGCTGGGGTCGGCACCGAGCGCGAGCAGGACGCGCAGGCTCGCCAGGCAACCGTTGACCGCCGCCCAGGCCAGCGCGGTGCCGCGGTAGACGTCGGCCTCCAGCCGCGCACCGCGGCCGACCAGGGGCTCGAGCACCTCGGCGCGGTCGCTGCGGGCCGCCCAGCAGAACGCCTCGTCGAGCACCTCCTGGGTGTCGTCCGACGGCGTCCACTCCGGGAAGCCCGAGTGGGGACGGTAGAAGCCGCGGTGCGCGCCGGCCGCAGGCGTGCCGGCGAGCTCGTGCACGAGCGCGAGGTCGCCCGCTCCGGCGGCCGCCCTCAGGTTGCGCGGCAGCACGCCGGCCCGCTCGACGAGCAGATCGGCGACGCCGCGGTTGCCCCAGAACAGCGCGGCGACGAGCGGCGTGCCGCCGTCGCCGCGTGCGAACGCTCCCGGGTCGGCGCCGTGCTCCAGCAGCAGCCGGGCCAGCCGCGGCTGATCGGAGTAGGCGGTCTGGTGCAGCGGCGTCCAGCCGTGGACGTTCGGGTGCGAGGGGTCGGCGCCGCGCTCGAGCAGCAGCGTGGTCGTGGCCGTGCTGCCGGTCGCGGTCGCCATCCCCAGCAGGTCGTTGCCGTTGGTCCCCTGGTGGTGGACGACGTCGGGCCAGCGGTCGAGCACTGCTCCCAGCCGCCCGGCGTCGCGCGCCTCGACGGCGCGGTAGGCGACCGCGAAGGGCTCCCCGCTCGCGGCCAGCCCGGCCACGTGCCGGCGCAGCGCGGCCCAGCTGGCGAAGCCGTGGGCGCGGGCGACGACCAGCCGGGCGCCGCCGTGGGTCAGCGGCGCGCCGTTGCGGTCGAAGGGCTCCCGCGCACCGGGCGTGGCGTCCCGGCCGGAGGCGAGCAGCCCGTACGCCCGGCCGTCGTAGTAGTCGAGCTCCGCGTGATAGGCGAATTGCAGGTCGTCGCCGTGCGCGGCGAGCCGGTCCAGGTAGCCCTTCAGTCGCGGCCAGCTGGGGAAGCCCTGCTCCCGGGCGACGACGAGCTGGGCGTCGGCCAGCTTGCGCGGCCCGGTCGCGTGCGGGTGGTGGGCGGCGAAGCGCGCGAGCGCGTCGGAGTCACCAGCCCGCTCGTCCCGCACGAGATCCTTGGCGCGCTTGCGCAGCTGCTCGAGGTTCATCCGCAGTCTCCTTCCGAGGCGTGCCGGGCGGTCCGCGAGCACCGGCGGAGGGAGTCTGGGACGTCTGGTCTGCGGTCTTCCCGGGTGGGCTCGGCCCTGCGCGCGGACGGCACGCGGCCCGGCCGCGCAGCTCGAATCTAGCGCCCCTGTGCGCGAGCGTCCACTACCCTCAGAGCATGCCTCGTCACGAACCCGCACGCCGCGCGGTCCCCGCGGGCCCGCCCGCCAAGGTCCGCATGCGGCTGCGCCCGGACGGCAGCTTCGAGCCGATCGTCCCGGACGAGGAGAAGGTGGCCACGACCGAGGCCGCGGAGCGCCCGCCGACCCCGGACGATCCGCGCACGGCCAACCAGCGCGCGATCCCGCCCTACGGCGCCGGCATCTAGCACCGAGCCGCGGCGCTTCGGGCGCCGAGTAGCCTCATCGCAGTGCACTACAAGCGCGTGATCCCCTGCATGGACGTGGACGCCGGCCGCGTCGTGAAGGGCACGCGGTTCCTCGACATCCGCGACGCCGGCGATCCCGTCGAGCTGGCCGCCTTCTACGACCGCGAGGGGGCCGACGAGCTCGTCTTCCTCGACATCACGGCGACGTCGGACAAGCGCGCGACGGTGGTCGAGCTGGCCCGGCGGGCGGCCGACGAGGTGTTCGTGCCCTTCACGATCGGCGGCGGCGTGCGCGAGGTGGCCGACGCGCAGGGGGTGCTCGACGCCGGCGCCGACAAGGTGTCGGTCAACTCGGCGGCGGTGGCGCGGCCGGAGCTGGTGGGGGAGCTCGCCGCGGTGTTCGGCGCGCAGTGCGTGGTGCTGGCCATCGACGCCAAGGCGCGGCCGGGCGGCGGGTGGGACACATGGGTGGCCGGCGGGCGGACCAATACGGGTCGCGACGCGGTCGCTTGGGCCCGCGAGGGCGTCGAGCGCGGCGCGGGGGAGATCCTGCTCACCTCGATGGACCGCGACGGCACCCAGGACGGCTACGACCTCACCCTCACCCGGGCGATCGCCGACGCGGTCGACGTGCCGGTGATCGCGTCCGGCGGCGTCGGAGCGCCCGAGGACATGGTGGCCGGCTTCGGCGCGGGCGCCGACGCGGTCCTGGCCGCGTCGATCTTCCACTACGCCCGGTGCTCGGTGGGCGAGGTCAAGGCGCACCTGGCCGCGGCCGGCGTGCCCGTGCGCCGCTGAGCCACGAGCGGCGCGCTGATCGTCGACCAGTCGGACAACGGCGGATTCGGTGCGCGCCAAGCCTGGCTGTACGTGACCATCCTCACCGTCGGCTACATGGTCAGCCGTGGCCTCGCCAAGTCGGGGAGCCGCGAGCCCTACACCGACGACAGCCGCGCGTAGCAGCACTCGATGGGTTCGCTCGAAAGGTTCGCGCGGGAGTACCTCGCGCACCGTCTCACCCGCGGCGCCCACTCGAGGCGCCGCGGGTGGGGAACCCGCTCCCGGCACCGCTCCCCATGGCAGCGGTACCCCCGCGCCCGACATGGCGGGAGCGGGTGCGGGTCGGCGGTTGCTGCCTGCCCATCCCGCTCGGCCTCCTGGCGGTCGCGGCCGCCGCCGGTCTGCGGATCACCAGGAGGGGCGCCGGCTGATGTTCTTCTTCTCCAGCGGCCTCGGGTGCCTCGGCTCGATCGTGGTCTCGGTGATCGGGACCGTGATCCTGCTGCTCGTCTTCGGCGTCCTCGAGCTGTAGGTCAGTCGCCGCGCTCAGCGCCTGGCCGCGTCGCGTCGGTCGACGCAGCGCGCATAGGAGCGGGCCACGCGGGCGCGGCCGTCGTGCAACCGCCGCGCGCGGCGCAGGCAGGCGCGGCGGGCCACCTTGCGGCGGGCGCTGCGGCGCTTGGCCGCGCGCTCGGCCTTCTCTGCCCGTTCGGCTCTGGCCCTCTGCGACAGCGGGCGCAGCGCGTAGAGCGCGTGGTAGCCGGTCAGGAAGAGCATGCGCCCGTCGGAGACGACCGGGTTGTAGGAGCCGCGCTCGAACTCGAACACCTTGCGGCCGGTGCGCGCACCCAGCCCGATCGTCTTCTTCCGGCCCAGGTCGGCGTAGTAGACGATGTCGCCCACCACCGTGGCGCCACCCGAGATGCGTCCGTTCCCGCCCTGGCTCCAGCGCACGGCGCCGCTGCGTGCGTCCAGCGCGTAGAACGTGCCGCTGTAGGAGCCCACGTAGACCGTCGGCTTGCCGCCCGGCACCTGGGCGACGGCGGGCGAGGCGTAGACGTAGCCGCCGGTGCCCCTCGACCAGGCGAGCTCGCCGTTGCGCGAGGCGAACGAGTAGACCTTGCCGTCGGTGTTGCCGAGGTAGACGCGCCCGTAGGCGACGGCCGGGGTGGAGTAGAAGTTGCCCGAGCCCAGGCCCAGGCGCGTCCCGCTCGTGCCCGAGCGCCAGGCCTGCCGGCCCGAGCCGGCCCAGAGCGCGTAGGCACTTCCCCCGTAGGCGCCGAAGTAGAGCTTGCCGTCGGCCAGCGCGAGCCCGCCCTTGACCGCCCCGCCCGCCCTGTAAGTCCAGCGCACCGCACCGTCGGAGGCGCGCAGAGCGTAGACGGTGCCGTTCTCGGTGCCGAAGTAGAGGCGCCCGTTCGCGACGAGCGGCGAGGACTCGCTGCGGCTGGGCAGGACGCGCGACCACTTGATCCTCCCGCTCTCTGCGTCTAGCGCCACGACGCGGCCTTCGCGCGTGGCTCGGCCCGAGCGCCCGCGCTCGAGGATCACCACGTAGACGACGCCGTCGGCGTAGGCAGGGGAGGCGGCGGCGAGGTAGCCGAGCTTGCGCCGCCAGCGCACGCGCCCGCGCTCCTTGCCGATCGCCCGCAGCACGCCGTCGTCGTCGAGCAGGAACAGGCGCGGGCCGCCCAGCACCGGGGAGAACTCCAGCAGCACGGTCCCCTGGTACTGCCAGGTCTTGTAAAACGGCGGCCGCAGGGACTTGGAGGCGGGCAGGTAGCGGCGCCGGTCGCGCGAGTAGCCGTAGTGGGCCCACACGAAGCGGTCGGCCGGATCGGCGCGCTCGGGCGCGCCGGGCTCGGCGGGCGCCACCTCGGGCGCGGTGGTCTCGGTCGGCTCGGCGCGGAACTCGACGTCCGGGTTGGACACGTCGCCCTGGCGCGTGACCGCGAACACCGCCACGGCACCCGCCAGAAGCAACAACGCCACACCGGCGCCGAGCAGGATCCGCCGCCGGCGCCGCCTGGGCTGCTGCGCGGACATGCGCAATCTAGGGTACCGGCGTGCCCGGACCCGCCCTCGAGCGCCTGCGCCGCTCGCCCGTCGCGGCCGCGCTGGCGGGCGAGCCCGCCGCCTGGATCGTCGGCGGCGCGGTGCGCGACGCGCTGCTGGGGCGCCCGCCCGCGGAGGTCGACGTGGTGGTGGAGGGCGATGCCGTCGCCGTGGCGCGGCGCGCGGCGGAGAGGCTGGGCGGGCACGTCGTCGCGCACGACCGCTTCGGGACGGCGACCGTGCGGGCCGGCGCGCTGGTCTTCGACGTGGCCGCGACGCGGGCGGAGACCTACGCGCGGCCGGGGGCGCTGCCCGACGTGACGCTCGGCGCGCCGCTGGCGGCCGACCTGGCCCGGCGGGACTTCACGGTCAACGCGATGGCCGTGCGGATCGCCGACGGCGAGCTCACGGCCTGGCCGGGAGCTGAGGACGACCTCGGCGCGGGCGTGCTGCGGGTGCTGCACGACGCCGCGTTCATCGACGACCCGACGCGGCTGCTGCGCCTCGCCCGCTACACCGCGCGGCTGGGCTTCACGCCCGAGCCGAGCACCGCGGAGCTGGCGGCCGCCGCGGTCGCGGACGGGGCGCTGGAGACCGTCTCGGGCGCGCGGCTCGGAGCGGAGCTGCGGCGGCTGCTGCGCGAGCCTCAGCCCGCGGCGATGGTGGCGGTGAGCGGGTTCGGGCTCGGCGCCACCCTGCTGCCGGGCTTCGCGCCCGATCCCGAGTTCGTCGCGCGCGCGCTGGCGGCCTGCCCGGACGACGGGCGCGGCGACCTGGTCGCCCTCGCCGCCTGCCTGCGCCTACCGCCCGGACCGGTCCGCCGGCTGGCCGACCGGCTCGCGTTCCCGGCCGGCGACCGGGCCGTGCTCGCCGCATCCACTGCCCGCGACGGGATCGCGGCGGCGCTCGCGCCCGAGGCGCTGGCGCCGTCGGGCGTCAGGGAGGTGCTCCGGCGGCGGTCGGTCGAGCTGGCCGCGCTCGTAGCGGCGGGCGGCGGCCGCGCGGGAGAGCGGGCGGCGCGCTGGATCGCGGAGTGGCGCCATGTGGAGCCGGCCATCACCGGACATGACCTGCTCGCCGCGGGCCTGGAAGGCCCGGCGGTCGGCGCCGGCCTGGAGGCGGCGATCGCCGCACGGCTGGACGGCCGCGCCCCCGATCGCGCGGCGCAGCTGGCGGTGGCGCTGGCCGCGGCGCGGCCCGGGGGCGCGCCGTAGCGCCGACTCGGCCCGGGGACGCGCCTCAGTGCCGGCGAACGGCGGCTGGTGAGGAGAGCGAGGCTGCCGGCCACGCCGGTCTGTCGCCCGTACCGCGTCGCGCGCTGACATAAGCGTGCATTTCACGCTTATGTCAGCGCGCGGCGTCCCGGTGGACGGCGACGCCGCCGACCACGAGGGCGACGCCGAACGCTTCGGCCACCGCGGGGACCTGGCCGAGCACGACGATCCCGATCACCGTGGCGGTCGCGGGGAGGAGGGCGACCAGCAGCGCGTAGGTCGCCCGCGGCAGCCGCGCCATCGCGAACTGGTCGCACACGTAGGGGATCACGGAGGAGCAGATCCCCACGCCGGCGCCTGCCGCCAGCGCGACGGGATCGTCGAGCGCCGGCAGCGCGTCCCAGCCGGCCAGCGGCGTGACCACCACGAGGGCGATGAGCATCGCCGCGGCGAGCCCGTCGAGGCCGGCGTCCTGCGCCACCCGGTGGCCGATGACGATGTAGAGCGCGAACAGCCCCGCGTTGGCGAACGCCAGCGCGAAGCCCAGCGGCTCGCCCGCCAGCCGGACGTCGGTGAGCAGGTAGACACCCCCGACCGCGAGGACCAGGGCCACGCCGTTGCGACGCGTGCGGGCGCCGAGTGCGGCCAGCGCGATGATCGGGAGGAACTCGATCGCCGCCACGGTGCCGAGCGGCAGCCGCTCGATGGCCAGGTAGAAGCAGCAGTTCATCACCGCCAGCACCGTGCCCCAGGCCAGGAGCGCCCGGTCGCGCAGCCGGCGCCAGGGCCGCCGCCACGCGGCCAGCACCGCGGCCGCCGCCGCGATCCGCAGCCAGCCGACGCCCAGCGCGCCCACCCGCGCGAACAGCAGCACGGCGAAGGCCGGGCCCAGGTAATGGAACACGGCGCTGACGAGGAACCACGCGTGCGGCGGGACGCGATCGGCGGCCGCGCCGCCCGCCCTGGACTCGGCGGCGGCATCCACCGCAGGTCCGGTCGCGTCGCCCGCCGCAGGTCCGGTCGCGGCGCCGCGACCGGGCGGGTCCCCACCCGCGGCGCCGACCGCGACCGGGGGCGGAACGGGGCTGGCGGCGGGGTCGGTCATCGTCCGTAGGCTTTCGCGACGCGGCCTCCGGGTACAGGGTGAATCGAAGGCCACATGGCGCTCACGACTTCGGAATCGCGACTCGACAGCGTCAATCGGCGTCTGATCGCCGCGCTCCAGGAGGACGGCCGCCTGTCCCTGGCGGAGCTGGGGCGGCGGGTCGGGCTGACCGCGCCGGCGGTCGGGGAGCGGCTCGGGCGGATGGAGGCGGCCGGCGTGATCCGCGGCTACCGCGCCGACGTCGACCCGGCGGCGCTGGGCTACTCGATGAGCGTCATCCTGCGCATCCGGCCCGCGCCGCGGATGATCCACAAGGTCGCCGAGCTCGCCGTCGCCACGGCCGAGGTGACCGAGTGCCATCGCGTCACCGGCGACGACTGCTTCGTCATGCGCGCCCATGTACGCGACGTGGGCCACCTGGAGACGCTGATCGACGCCTTCGCGCTCTACGGCCAGACCACCACGTCGCTCGTCCAGTCCTCTCCGGTGACCGGCCGAGGCGTCGCGGTGACCGAGCCGGCGGCAGAACTGGCCTCCCGGCGGGCTGGCTAGCCTTCGCGGCCGTGACCGACCCGCCCCTGCCCGCGCCCTTCCGCTGGGAGGCCGACCACGTCGCCGGCGCGCTGCCCGGCGCGCGCGTGCTGTTCTCCACGCGCCGCGGCGGCGTGTCGGGCGGGGCGTTCGCCTCGCTCAACCTCGGCCGGCTGACCGACGACGATGGCGCCCACGTGGACGCCAACCGTGAGCGGCTCGCCGGCGCGGTCGGCTTGCCGCGCGAGCGCTTCCTCTACGGGCGCCAGATCCACGGCGCGCGGGTGCGGCGGGCCACCGAGCCGCCCGGCCCGGCGCGCGTGGTCGCCGAGGAGGACGGCCAGGCCACCGCGCTCACCGACGCCGCCGCCCTGGTCTTCGTGGCCGACTGCCTGCCGGTGGCGCTGGCGGCGCCCGGCGCGGTGGCCGCGGTGCACTGCGGCTGGCGCGGGCTGGCGGCCGGCATCCTCGCCGAGGGGATGGCGGCCCTGGACGACCTGGACGCGGGCGAGCCGGTCACCGCCGCGCTGGGGCCCAGCGCGCGCGCCTGCTGCTACGAGGTGGGCGAGGAGGTGCACGCGCACTTCACCGACGTCGAGGGCGCCCGGCACGGCGAGCGCAACCTCGACCTCGCCGCGATCGCCCGCCACGCGCTCGCCGCGGCCGGCGTGGACGAGGTCCACGACACCGGCCTGTGCACCATGTGCTCGCCCGGGCTGTTCTTCTCGCACCGCCGCGACGGCGGCGTCACCGGCCGGCAGGCGGGCGTCGTATGGCGGGCCTAGACCAGGGCACCGTCGCCGAGAACGCCCGCCGGGTGCGCGCAGAGCTCGGCGAGGCCGCGCGACGGTCCGGCCGCGAGCCCGGCGACGTGCGCCTGCTCACGGCGGTCAAGTACGTCGAGCTCGAGGACCTGCCCGTCCTGGCGCAGGCGGGCCTCACGCTGGTCGGCGAGAACCGTGCCCAGCAGCTCGAGGCCAAGGCCGCCGCGCACCCCGAGCTCACCTGGCACTTCATCGGCGCGCTGCAGAGCCGCAAGGTCAAGCAGATCCTCCCGCTGGTCGAGCTCATCCACTCGGTGGCCTCGGACTCCGCCCTCCGCCAGCTCGAGCGCCACGCCGCGTCCGGCACCGAGATCCTGCTCGAGGTCAACGTGGCCGAGGAGGAGGGCAAGGCCGGGATCGCGCCCGCCGACCTGCCCGGCTACCTGGACCGCAGCCCGGTGCCGGTGGCCGGCCTGATGACCATGCCGCCGTTCGCGGAGGACCCCGAGGCCAGCCGGCCGCTTTTCGCCGCCCTGCGCGCGCTGACCGAGCGCCACGGCCTGCGCGAGCTCTCGATGGGCACCTCGCAGGACTACGTGGTCGCCGTGGAGGAGGGCGCCACGATCGTCCGGCTGGGCTCGGTATTCTTCAGGTAGCCCGGCCGTGGCAGGGAAACCCCTGCTGGCCGCGAAGATCGCACTCCGATGGGCTTCTCGGACTCCTGGCATCGCACCCTCGTGTACTTCGGCCTCGCCGTCGACAGCGACGAGTACGACGACGAGCCCGAGGAGCAGCCCGCGGCCATCCGCCAGCCCGAGGCCGAGCTGGAGGACCGCTACCGCGAGCGCCCGAACGTGCGCCGCCTGAGCACCCGCCGGCGCCGCGACGACATCGACGACATCTTCGCGGACGAGGGCTCCGAGCGGCGGACCCGCGTCTTGCGGCCCGTCGGCCGCGTCGAGAACGGCCGAGGCGGGGAGGTCCGCGTGCACCTGGTGATCCCGAAGTCCTTCAACGACGCACAGGACGTGGCGGACAAGTTCAAGGACTCGATCCCCGTCATCATCAACCTCCAGGGCTCGGAGACCGACCTCTCCAAGCGCCTGATCGACTTCGCGTCGGGCCTGACGTACGCACTGGACGGCGGCATGCAGCGCATCGCCGACAAGGTCTTCCTCTTGACGCCGCGCAACGTGGAGCTCTCCTCCGAGGAGCGCGCGCGGTTGATCGAGAAGGGCTTCTTCAACCAGTCCTAGACTCACCTCTATGCGGGTGGGGCTCATCGGATCCGGGAACATGGCGCGGGCGCTCGCGCTCGGATGGGGTGAACCCGTGCTGTGCACGGACGGCGGCTCCGGCCGCGCGCAGGCGCTCGCCGAAGCCACGGGCGGCGAGGCCGTGGCCTCCAACCGCGAGCTGGCAGAGCGCGCCGACGTGGTCGTGCTCGCCCACAAGCGCGCGCAGCTCCAAGCCGTGGCGGAGGAGATCGCCGGCGCCGCCAAGGTCGTCGTCTCGCTGCTCGCCCGCACGCCGCTGGACGACGTCCAGGCGCTCTACCCGGGCACGCCCGTGTTCAGGGTGGAGCCCAACACCCCGGTGGAGGTCCGCCGCGGGGTGCTCGCCTTCGCGACGCCGGACACGCCGGCCGACGGCGACACCGAGGCGCAGGTCCGCAGCCTGTTCGCGCGCGTCGGCACGGTGGTCGACGTGCCCGAGGCGCTGATGCCGGTCGCCGGCGCCACCGGCGGCGTGGGCCCCGCCTACTGGGCGCTCTTCACGGAGGGCTGGGTGGACGCCGCGGTGCGTCGCGGCCTGACCCCCGCCGTGGCCTCCACGCTGGTGGTGGAGACCATGGCCGGCTCGGCCGAGCTGCTGCGCGCGCGCGGGCACGACACGCTCGCGGTGCGCCGGGCGGTCGCCTCGCCGGGCGGCACCACCGCCCGCGGGCTGGCGGCGCTGGAGCGCGGCGGCGTCCGCGCGACCCTCGCCGCGGCGCTCGACGACGTGGTGGACGCATGATCGTCCTGGGCGCCGTGCGCGACGAGGTGGCGGACTTCCTGGGCGCGCTGCTGACCGTCTACGTGCTGATCATCATCGGCTGGGTGATCGTCTCCTTCGTGTTCTCGATGGGCCTGCGCGTGCCCTACTCACGCTGGTCGAACGCGGTGCTGGACTTCCTGCGCGACACGGCTGAGCCGTGGCTGCGGATCTTCCGCAGGCTGCCGCTCCGGATCGGCCCGCTGGACCTCAGCCCGATCGTGGCGATCCTCGTGCTGCAGATCGTGGGCGGGATCCTCATCGGGGCCATCCGCCCGGCGTGAGGCGCTGGTCGCCGGCGCTGGCCGTCGGGCTCGGCGTGCTGGTCCTCGACCAGCTCGTCAAGGCCGTGGTGCGATCGCGGATCGTGCTCGGCGAGCGCATCGAGGTGCTGCCGTTCCTGGACCTCGTGCACGTGCGCAACTCGGGCGTGGCCTTCGGCTTCCTGGCCGGCGGCGGCGCGCTGCTGGTGGCGGGCATGGCCGCCGCCCTGCTCGCGCTGCTGATCTTCTTCGTCACCCACGCCGGGCGCCCGCTCGTGTGGCTCCCGACCGGCCTGCTGCTGGGCGGCGCGGCCGGCAACCTGCTCGACCGCGCGCGCGACGGCGCGGTGACCGACTTCCTCAAGGTGCCGCGCTGGCCCGCGTTCAACGTGGCCGACATCGCCATCACGGTCGGCGTCGTGCTGCTGATCTACGTGCTGGAGGGGCCGCCGCGCCGGCGCGAGGCCGAGCGCCGCGCCGCCGCCGCAGCGCCCGCCCCCGATGCCTGAGCGCATCGTGCCGCCCGAGGCGGCCGGCGAGCGGCTCGACGTGTTCCTGGGCGCGCACGCCGGCTCGCGCGCCGCGGCCCAGAAGCTGATCGACGCCGGCCGGGTGACCGTCGACGGCGCCCCGCGCGCCAAGCGCCGCGCGCTGGCCGCGGGGGAGCGGGTGGCGTGGGAGGCGCTTGCGCCCGCAGCCGCCGCCGTCCCGGCCGACGCCCCGTTCGCCGTGGCGTGGGAGGACGAGCACGTGCTGGTGGTCGACAAGCCGCCGGGAGTCGTCGTGCACCCGGCCCGCGGGCACGCGGGCGGCACGCTGGTGCAGGCCCTGGCCGGGCGGGTGGCGGGCGGCGAGGATCCCGAGCGGCCGGGCGTGGTGCACCGGCTGGACCGCGACACCTCCGGCCTGCTGGTCCTGGCGCGCTCCGAGCCCGCGCACGCGGCGCTCAAGGCGCAGCTGGCCGCGCGCGAGCTGCAGCGCGAGTACCTCGCCCTGGTCCAGGGCCGGCCGCCGGCGCGCCAGGGCCGGATCGACGCCCCGCTGGGGCGCGACCGGCGCGTGCGCACGCGCGTCTCCACCGACACCGACGAGCCGCGCGACGCCGTCACGCACTTCGCGCTGTTCGAGGCGCTGCCGGCCGACACCCTGTTGCAGGTGCGGCTCGAGACCGGCCGCACGCACCAGATCCGCGCCCACCTGCTGGCCATCGGGCACCCGGTGGCCGGCGATCCGGAGTACGGCGGCCGCGGCCGCCACGGCCTGGCGCGGCAGTTCCTGCACGCGTCGCGCCTGGCCTTCGCGCACCCCGTGACCGGGGCGCCGGTGGAGGTGACCTCGCCGCTGCCCGCCGAGCTGGCGGCGGCGCTCGAGCGGGCGCGCGGCGAGATCTCCTGAACTGCGGGCCGGCCCGCCGGCTGTAGGGGAGGCAGGCCGACCCGCTCGATCCGGGAACGCTCTCTGAGCGGGGAACTTGCGGTTCGCACGCTGACCTCCCGCGCCGGGCGACTAGAATGTGGCGCTGCCGCTCCGTCCCGGGACGGCATGCACCTGTCACACGACCCCGGGCGACCCCACACCCTCGAACCGAGGCCGCGGTCCCTGCCCGGCGCACGCGCGCCGGGTTCCGCATCGCCTCGCCCGCCCGGGCATCCGCATCACCAATCGAAAGGGAGCATCACCCGTGGCTGAGCAAGTCGGGCTCAAGGAGCTGCTGGAGGCCGGTGTGCACTTCGGCCACCAGACCCGTCGCTGGAACCCGAAGATGCGCCGCTTCATCCACGGCGAGCGCGGCGGCATCTACCTGATCGACCTGCTGCGCACCGAGCAGCTGCTCGACAACGCCCAGCGCTTCGCCGGCGGCGTGGCGCGGCGCGGCGGCTCCGTGCTCTTCGTGGGCACCAAGAAACAGGCCCGCGACGGCATCAAGGCGGTCGCCGAGGCGGCCGGCCAGCCCTACGTGAACCACCGCTGGCTGGGCGGCCTGCTGACCAACTTCCAGACCATCTCGATGCGCATCAAGCGCCTGCACGACCTCGAACGCTACGAGACCGAGGGGCAGCTCGGGCTGCTCCCCACCCGCGAGCGCCTCGCCGCGCAGGCCGACCTCGAGAAGCTGCGCGCCAACCTCGGCGGCGTCAAGAACATGCAGCGCGTCCCCGACGCCCTGTTCGTGATCGACCTCAAGACCGAGGCGATCGCGGTGCGCGAGGCCCAGCGCCTGCGGATCCCGATCATCGGCCTGGTCGACACGAACTGCGACCCGGACGGGATCGACTACGTCATCCCCGGCAACGACGACGCGATCAAGGCCTGCAACGTCATCTCCCAGGCCATCGGCGACGTGATCCAGAGCGGCTCGCGCAGCTTCCGCGAGGAGGAGGAGCGCGCCCGCCTCGAGGCCGAGGCACAGGCCCGCCGCGAGGCGGAGGAGAAGGCCCGCAAGGAGGCCGAGGAGCTCGCGCGCAAGGAAGCCGAAGCCGCGGCCGCCGAGGCGGCCAAGACCCAGGCAGGGGAGGGTGAGCCGCGCGACGTGGCCGAGGCCGAGGTGGCCCAGGCCGTCGCCGACCTCGGGCAGCCGCGGGCCGAGGGGACGACGTCGGCCGAGGCGGGCGCCGCCGCGCAGGCCGCCGACGAGCCGGCGATGCCGGCCGGCGGCTCGGGCGTCGGCCCGGGCACGCGGGAGGCCCACCAGGACCCCAACGTGGGCGACCGGGTCCCGCAGGGGGCCGCCGGCGCGGCCGGGGCCGGCGCGCCGGCCTCGGAGTCGGCGGCGGGCGAGACGCTGGCGCAGCCCGCGGACGCCGAGGCCGCCGAGCCGCCCGCCAAGAAGGCCCGCAGCCGCGCGAGAAAGGCAAAGGAGCCGGCGCCGACCCCGGCACCCGAACCGGGCCCCAGCGAGGTGGCGGCCGAGGCCGAGGCCGAGGCCCCGCCGGAGGCGGAAGCCCCGCCGGAGGCCGAGGCCCCGCCCGCGGACACCACCCCCACCGAGACGACGGAGGAAGCGAAGCAGTGAGCGGCATCTCTGCCAAGCAGGTCAAGGAACTGCGCGACCGCACCGGCGCGGGCATGATGGACTGCAAGAACGCCCTGACCGAGACCGGCGGCGACATCGAGAAGGCGGTCGAGCTGCTGCGCGTCCGGCTCGGCGACAAGGCCACGAAGGTCGGAGGCCGCGAGGCCACCGAGGGCACCGTGCAGTCCTACATCCACGGCAACGGCAGGGTCGGGGTCCTGCTCGAGGTCGACTGCAACACCGACTTCGTGGCGCGCAACGACGACTTCCAGGCCTTCGCCCGCGACGTCGCCATGCACATCGCCGCCTCGCCGGACGTGCGCTACGTCTCCGAGGAGGACATCCCCGCGGAGGTTCGCGACGGCGAGCTGCGCGTGTTCGCCCAGCAGGCGGCCGACAAGCCCGAGACCGTGCGCGAGAAGATCGCGTCGGGCAAGTTGCGCAAGTGGACGGAAGAGGTCGTCCTGCTCAAGCAGGCGCACGTCAACACCGACAAGTACGACGGCAAGACCATCGAGGAGCTGCGCACCGAGCTCTCGGGCACCACCGGCGAGAACGTGGTCATCCGCCGCTTCGCGCGCTTCGCGGTGGGGGCCTAGCCACGGTGGCGCGCCCCGCCTTCGAGCGCATCCTCCTCAAGCTCTCGGGCGAGGCGCTCATGGGGGAGCTGCCCTACGGCACCGATCCCGAGCGGGTGGAGGCGATCGCGCGCCAGGTCAAGGGCGTGCACGACCGCGGCGTGGAGGTCGCGGTCGTGGTGGGCGCGGGCAACATCTTCCGCGGCATGAAGGCGGCCACGGCGGGCATGGATCGAGCCACCGGCGACTACATGGGCATGCTGGCCACGGTGCTCAACGCGCTGACGCTGCAGGATGCGCTGGAGCGCCTCGGGGTGCACACGCGGGTGCAGAGCGCTTTGACCATCTCCGAGGTGGCCGAGCCCTACATCCGCCGGCGGGCGATGCGCCACCTCGAGAAGGCGCGCGTGGTCATCTTCGCCGCTGGCACCGGCAACCCGTTCTTCACCACCGACACCGCCGCCGCGCTGCGCGCGCTGGAGATCCACGCGGAAGCCATCCTGATGGCCAAGAACGGGGTGGAGGGCGTCTACACCGCGGATCCGCTCAAGGACCCGAGCGCCACCTTCATCCCCCAGCTCACCCACCGCGAGGCGCTGGAGCGCGGCCTGAAGGTCATGGACTCGACGGCCCTGTCGCTCTGCATGGACAACGAGCTGCCCATCTACGTGTTCAACATGAACGACGAGGCCAACATCGATCGGATAGTTTCCGGCGAGCGGGTCGGCACCCTAGTGACCTAGATGAGCATGATCGACGACTTCCTCGCGGACGCCCGCGAGCACATGGGAAAGTCCGTGGACGCCACACGGACCAAGTTCGGCTCCGTGCGCACGGGACGGGCCAGCCCGACGCTGCTGGACCGCATAGTGGTCGACTACTACGGGGCGCAGACACCGCTCAAGCAGCTCGCCACCATCCACGCCGCCGAGGCCCGGCTGCTCACCGTCCAGCCCTACGACAAGGGCTCGATTCGCGGCATCGAGCGGGCGATCATGGAGTCCGACCTGGGGCTGACGCCGTCCAACGACGGCCAGCTGATCCGCCTCAGCGTGCCCGAGCTGACCGAGGAGCGCCGGCGACAGCTCGTCAAGGTGGCCCACGGGCTCGCCGAGGAGGGCAAGGTGGCGCTGCGCTCGATCCGCCGCGACACGATGCGCGACCTGCGCGAGCTGCGCGACGCCGGCGAGGCCGGCGCCGACGACGAGCACCGCGCGGAGGAGGCGCTCCAGAAGCTCACCGACGAGAAGGTCGCCGAGCTCGACGCGCTGCTCAAGGCCAAGGAAGAAGAGATCCTCCAGGTGTGAGCGCCCCTGGCGCCACCCACGTCGCCATCATCACCGACGGCAACGGGCGCTGGGCCGCCCAGCGCGGGCTCGCGGTCGAGGAGGGCCACCGGGCGGGCGCCGACGCGGTCAAGGCGCGCCTGCGCGACGCCGCCGAGATCGGCATCCGCGAGCTGACGGTCTACTCGTTCTCCACCGAGAACTGGGCGCGCCCGCCGGAGGAGGTCGCGGCGCTGATGGGGATGTTCTCCGAGCGCATCCTCGCCGAGACGCCCGAGCTGCACGCCGAGGGCGTGCGCATGCGCTTCGTCGGCCGCCGCGCCGGCGTCGAGCCGGAGCTGCTCGAGCAGATGGCGTGGGCGGAGCAGACCACGAGCAAGAACGAGCGGATCACCCTCTTCGTGGCCTTCAACTACGGCGGGCGGGCCGAGATCGTCGACGCCGCGCGCGCGTTCACGGGCACCAGCGAGGAGGAGTTCCGCGCCCACCTCTATGCGCCCGAGATGCACGACCCCGACCTGATAATCCGCACGTCGGGCGAGCAGCGGCTCTCCAACTACCTGCTCTGGCAGTCGGCGTACTCCGAGCTGCACTTCACCGACGTGCTGTGGCCGGACTTCTCGCGCGCCGACCTGGAGTACGCGCTGGCCGAGTTCGACGCCCGCCGGCGGCGCTTCGGCGGCCGCTGATGGCGGCGCGCAGCCCGGCGCGGCGACGGGCCCGGCGCACCGGCCTGCGCCACGGGCTCTCAGACCTCGGCGCCCGCGTGTGGGTGGCGGTGCCGGCCGCCGCCTACGCGATCGCCATCATCGCGGCCGGCGACTGGATCTTCGCCGTGGGTGTCCTGGTGCTCTGCCTGGTCTGCATGCACGAGCTGTTCCGCATGTACGCGGCGCTGCACCCGGTGCGCCTGGCCGGCTTCCTCTGCCTGCTCGGGCTGACCGCGGCGGCGTACTTCGGCGGCGAGCACCACGTGCTGCTGACAACGGTGGCCTGCTTCCCCGTGGTGTTCGGGCTCGGCCTGCTGCTGCCCGAGCGGCGCGACGTGACGCTCACCGACGGGATGGCCGTCACCCTGCTGGGCACGTTCTGGATCGGGCTGGCGCTCGCGCACGCCGTGCTCCTGCGCGAGCTGCCGCACGGCGGGGCGATCGTGCTCGCCGTGCTGGTGGGGACGTTCGTCGGCGACACCGCCGCCTACCTGGGCGGGCGCTTCTTCGGCACACGCCCGCTGGCGCCGCGCATCTCCCCGTCCAAGACGGTGGAGGGGCTGGTCTTCGGCTTCTTCGGCGCCACGTTCGGAGTCTGGGCCGCCGGGACCTACAGCGACTGGTTCGGCGGCTGGGAGGCGCTGGCCCTCGGGGCGATCGTCGGGGTGGCGGCGCCGCTGGGCGACCTGTTCGAGTCCAAGGTCAAGCGCGACGCCGGCTTCAAGGACGCGGGCCGGATGTTCGGGGCCCACGGAGGGGCCCTGGATCGGCTGGACGCGGCGTTCTTCTCGCTCGTAGCCGGGTATTACGCCTGGCTCTGGCTGATGTGAGCGTGCTATTCCCCGGCGGCGCCGATCCAGCCGGCGAACGCGCGCACGCGTCCATCCCCAACGATGGCTCGCAGCACGCCGTACTCACTGCCATCACCGAACGGGCTCGTCGCGGTGCGCAGCCACCAGGAGCCCTGGCGGAACTCGGCGGCGGGGTGCAGCTCGGGGATGCGGTCCGAGGCCATTCCGACGCGCAGGCCCTTCCAGGTGCGGAACCGCCGTCCGCGGATGGTGAGCGACTGAGCGCGACCGACCCCCGAAGCGCACGTCGTCTGCCCAACCGGTGCCCCTCCGAAGTTGTAGAACAGCACGCGTAGTCGCAGGGCGCGCCACTGCACGCGGCAACCGTTGGATCGTGTCAGGTCTCGAGTCGACGGCGTTCCGAAGACGCGGATCGCCGCACCCACCGTGGGGTCACGCCGTGGCCGGAAGGCGCCGATGCGGGACACGCCGAGCCCGGCGACGCGCATCGTGTGGGGCGCGGCCGCAAGCGTCGCCGACTCGCGTGCGCCGGCGCTGCCCGCGGGGACTGCGCACAGCGCGAGGAGGCCGGCCGCAAGCGTCGCGGACCGCCGGCGCGGAAGGGCGAGCCTCGGCACGGCTCGACACGATACGCGCCTTGATCCGGAGCAGAGGAACCCGCTGCCATCATGGATCGCAGATGAAGCGGCTCCTGATCCTCGGCGCCACAGGGTCGATCGGCACCCAGGCGCTCGATGTCGTCGCGCGCTCGCAGGGCGCGTTCGAGCTGGTCGGGCTCTCGGCCGAGCGCTCGCACGAGGCGCTGATCGCCCAGG
>Ga0136617_10002141_pt1 | contig 17662 bp, 19 predicted proteins | sample AntDrymUQ3222106_2_FD_129672 | JGI IMG/M metagenome (GOLD analysis project Ga0136617, IMG submission 129672) | Polar desert sand microbial communities from Dry Valleys, Antarctica - metaG UQ322 (21.06) | ecosystem: Environmental > Terrestrial > Soil > Desert | place: Antarctica: Dry Valley... | reverse complement strand
GCTATCCGGCGGTGTCCGGCTCGCCCTCCGGGAGGCCCGGCAGTTGCTCGCCGCCGCCGTCGTCGTCGTCATCGGCGGGAACGCCGAGCGGCGTGACCTCGTCCTCGCCGTCGGGCAACCCGCTCGGCGTTTCGAGGACGGTCGGCATGCTCTGACGCGATCCCCGGCGCACCTCCTCCGGATACCCACTCGAGGCGCCCTACACTCGACCGGCGCATGGCGGTCGTGACGTTCCTCAGCGACTACGGGCTCGGCGACGACTTCGTCGGTGTCTGCCACGGCGTCATCGCCCGGATCGCGCCGCAGGTGCGCGTCATCGACGTGACCCACGGGATCGCCCGCCACGATGTCCGCTCGGGCGCGATCGTGCTGCGCCGCGCGCTGCCGTTCATGCCCGCGGGCGTGCATCTGGCCGTCGTCGACCCGGAGGTCGGTGCGCAGCGGCGCGCGGTGGCGCTGCGCTGCGCCGAGGACGAGCGGCTGCTCGTCGGTCCGGACAACGGCCTGCTCACGGCGGCGGCCGAGCGCTTCGGCGGTGTCGTGGAGGCCGTCGACGTCGGCCGCTCGCCGCTGCGCCTGGAGCCGGTGTCGGCGTCGTTTCACGGTCGCGACGTCTTCGCGCCGGTCGCCGCGCAGCTCGCCGCCGGCACGTCGCTCGCGCAGGCCGGCGAGCCGCTGGACCCGGCCGAGCTCATGGCGCTCGACCTCCATCGCGCGCGGCTCACCGCCGACGGCCTGCTCGCGCATGTCCTGCAGGCAGACGGCTACGGCAACATCGTCCTCGACGTCGAGCACGCGCAGGTCGCCGGCAGCGGCCTGCGGCTCGGACGAGCCGTCACGGTCAACGGCGAGCGCGGGCTCTACGCGACGACCTTCGCCGACGTGCCGGCGGGTGGGCTGCTGCTCTACGAGGACGGCTACCGGACGCTCGCGCTCGCTGTCAACCGCGGCTCGGCGCTCGCCGCGCTCGGGCTCGACATCGACGACGAGGTCCTGATCGCACCCGACGCACAGTCGTGACCGCACGGCTGGGCACGCCGCGGCTGCACCTGCGCGCCACCGACTCCACGAACGAGCGCGCGCGGGCGCTGGCGGCCGGCGGCGCGCCACACGGCACGCTCGTCACCGCCGGCGAGCAGCGCGCCGGCCGCGGACGCCAGGGCCGCACGTGGACCGCGCCGGCGGGCCGCGCGCTGCTCATGTCGCTCGTGCTGCGCGAGTGGCCGGTCCTCCTGCCGCTCGCGACGGCCGTCGCCGCCGCCGACGTCGCCGGCGCGGACGCCGCGATCAAGTGGCCCAACGACGTGCTGCTGCGCGGCGGCAAGGTCGCCGGGATCCTCGTGGAGGCGCGCCCGCAGGAGGGCTGGGCGGTGCTGGGGATCGGCGTGAACGTCGCCGTCCGCGCGGCGGACCTGCCCGGCGAGTTGCGCGACCGGGCGGCGACGCTCGGGCTTGAGCCCGCCGCGATCGAACCGACGCTCGCGGCGTTGCTCGTCGCGCTCGGCGCGCGGCTCGGGGAGGAGCCGGCGGTGCTGCTGCGCGCGTTCCGCGAGCGCGACGCCCTGCTCGGGCGCGCGGTGCGCTGGCAGCGTGGGGAGGGGATCGCGGCCGGGGTCGACGATGCCGGCAGGCTGCTCGTGGACCGGCCCGACGGGACGCGCGCCGCGCTGGACGCCGGCGAGGTGCATCTCGGCGCCCCGTCTTAAGCTGAGCCAGGCTCCGCAGACGACGCTGGGCGCTCACTACCCTCAGTGGCGTGTCCCGTCGGCCACATTTCCTGCTGGCGCTCGCCGCACTCGGCGCGCTCTCGGCCGCGGCCGTGTGGCTGGCGGCGTTCGTCCTGCCGGGCGGGCGCGAGCTCGACGCCGCGGCGCTGCAAGCCTTCAGCGGCGTCGCGCGCGCCCCGCTGACGCCCTCGATCCACGGCATCGCCGTGCTCGCGAACCCACTGCCGTTCGCGATCGCGGGCGCGCTGCTCGTCGGGCTCGCGCTGCTGCGCCGGCGGGTGATCATGGCGGCGCTCGTGCCGGTGATCCTCGTCGTCGCCAACGGCTGCACACAGGTGCTCAAGCCGGTGCTCGCCGACCTGCGGATCATCGACGTCGCGGGCGTCGACCGGGTCTATCCGGGCTCCTGGCCGAGCGGGCATGCGACGGCGTCGATGTCGCTCGCGCTGTGCCTCGTGCTCGTCGTCGGGCCGCGCCTGCGTCCGCTCGCGGCGCTGCTGGGCGCGGGCTACGCGATCGGCGTCGGCTACGCGCTCGTGGCGCTCGGCTGGCACCTGCCCAGCGACGTCCTCGGCGGCTACCTCGTCGCCGCGAGCTTCACGCTGCTCGGCGCCGCGGCGCTCGCGGCGCTCGAAACGCGTCGGCCGGTCCCCGCCGCGCGCCGGACCGGCCCGCCGGCGGTGGTCTTGTGGCCCGTGCTGGCGGCGTCAGTCGCCGCGCTGGTGCCGCTCGTCGCGCTCGCGCTGCTCGTCCGCAATCCGGAGCTGGCGATCGGCACGCTGCGACACGCGGAGTTGCTGCTGGCGGCATGCGGGATCGGTGTCCTCGGGCTGGCGCTGACGGCGGGGTTCGCGCTCGTGCTGCGCCGCTGAGCGTCAGGTGGGACGGCAGTCAGCGACGGTCTACGACGAGCGGCGGAGCTTGCGCCCAGGTGCCGCGGGATATCAGAGCGCGGCGAGCGCCTCGCGGAAGTCTGCGACCGCCGGCAAGTCGTAGGCGCCGAGCTGATGATCGAGGCACGAGAGCTCCCGCAGCGTCAGGTCAGACCTCGTGGTCTGCGCGATGTCCAGCGCCTTGAGGCCTTCGACGGCGGCGCGGTCGGGCTCGTTGGCGGCTGCGCAGGCCAGCGCGAGACGTGCCTGCCGCGTGCCACGGTCGCGCGTGTGATCCCGCGGCCAGAGATGAAGGGCGTCTTCGAACATGGTGATGGCCTTGTGCGGTCGCAGCCGCAGCCAGCACCGCGCCTCGTCGGCCAGGACGTACGGACGGCTTAGGACATCACGCGCCAGGTCCTGTCGCGCGGGGTCATCGGCACCGGCCGTATCCGCATCAAGGAGGGCGTAGGCGCTGGCGAGGCTGTGTTCGCAGGAGGCTGCGTCGTTGGAGAGCGCGTGCGCCTGGGCCTCGCTGAGCGCGCAGATCGCGCGGATCTGGTCGCTCGTTCCGTGGGCGCGACAAGCGGCGTCCGCAAACGCGATCGCTCGCGGCGGATCGGGCTGCATGGTGGCCCATTGGCTCTTGCTCATGAGCATCCAAGCCACCATGTCGTGATACCCGGCCTCTTGCGCGAGCCGCAGAGCGCGATCGGCCCAAGAGTCGCGACGGCTCACGTCGCCCGTGTCGTGGCTGAGCCAGCTTGCGAACCCCGACCAGCGCGACTCCACCCGAAGCAGATCGATGCGCAGTTGGCTCCGCGCGATCTGCCGGCGCTCCGCGATGAGGCTGAGCTCGTGTCGAACCGCGCCAAGCACGGCGTGCGGCCCGCACATGGTGTCGTGCCGGTCGAGCACGATCAGGAGCTTCATCCAGTGCGACACGAGGTCGATCTCGCGAGCTGCTGCGGGTGCGGTCGTGGCGCTGAAACCCACTGCGGCCCCGACGCCCGCGCCGAAAAGGCTCCGACGGCTGATGGGATCCACGTCTTTCCTCGCTTGACTGGACTGCTCGTGCACCCAGCGTAGCGCCCACGGCATGCCCAGACTCCGGGCGAACCCGTTGACGTCGTCGATCGTAAGCCGGCGCCGCCCCTGTTCGATCCGGCTCAGCGTCGTCTGACTTACGTGCAGCCACCCGGCAACAACCATCTGCGGCAGCGGCTGCCCATGAAACGGATGGGAGCGGTACGCGCGGATCAGCTCGCCGAGATCCCCACTGGCCAGCGCCTCGCCCATGACTTCGGCCTGCCAGAACTCGGACGGCACCTCGGGCGCCCTAGCACGCAGGCGCCTGGTCTGGCAGACGGCACAGAGCGTGCCGGCGTTGTCGCGGGCCAGCGGGTTCCCGCAACGGCAGTAACGGTTGGCAGGGGCCATGGCGCCCGATCCTATGACCGGATCGGTGCGCCTGTGAATGCGCTATGCGGTACTTGACTTGCGCTCCATCGCTTGCGCTGGCCCGCCACCTGCGTTGAGGTCGGAGCGGATTGGACGAAGACTCCGCCGCGTGGTCTTCGAGCAGCGCTACAGCTGGGGCCGTGCGTACCGCGATGGACAGCTCGTGTGCGCCCGCGTGCATCTCACCATCGGCCGTGACGGTCGGCTCGGCCTCGCACGACACGAGCGCCGCTACCTCGCCGCACGATTCGTGGAGCGCCTGCATCCCACGCTGCGCGCCGAGCTGACCGAGCTTGCCCGCCGCCGCGGCGCCGCCGCCCGACGAGCCGCCGAGCGCATGGACCCCATCGAGGTCATCTTCGACGACGGGCGCCTGGGCAGCCAGCGGATCATCGGCTGGGTCCAGCCACCGCAACTGCGCTACGGCGAGCTGCGCGAGATCGAGTTCGGCCTGCGCGAGCCCACCGCATGAGCGACGAGCATCGCCGCCTCACCGCAGACGAGATCCAGGCGCTGAAGTTCGCCGCCCACCGCCAGCTCGCCCGCTGGGCCAACAAGCCCGAGTTGCAACCACGCCAGCTCGCCCGGCGAGCCGCGCTCATACGCGCCGTACGCATCCTCGAAGACAAAGCCTTCACCGACGGCTGCGACCTGGATGTCCCCGACGAGGAGCAATAGCCAGGTGCCGACGCTCACATACTCCCTCGGTCTTCGGCCGTGACCGCTCGCTTCAGCCACTACGCCGACCTGTCGAAGCCATGCAGGCTCCTGCCACCCATTCGAACACGAGGATCGCGGAGATTACGCAGGCCACTAGCCGAGGCCAGCGATGTGCAGTTCATGCTGTTTGAGACCCTCGGCCGAGAGGCGTTCATGGCGGCCAGCGAAGTGCCCTGACCCGCAGCGACCGGCTGCTCGCCGTATGGGACGGCAAGCCGTCCGGGGGCCTGGCGGAACTGCGGACGTCGTCGCCCACGCACGCCACGTCGGCGTCCCGGTCGATGTCATCTGGCCGGCCGGCGCCCGACGACGCTAATTACCCCCGCCTCACGGTGGTCCGCGACGCAGGTCGAGCAGCGCTTCGCGAGCGACCCTGAGGGAGGCTTCGACCCCGGCCGCCAGGAGCACGTCACCCGCGCAACGGGCTGGGCCGGCCGGGCAAGTTGGTTGGTGGTGCCCGCCGTTGGAGTCGGCGTGGCGATGGTCACGGCCGGGATCGAAGCGTACGGATCACCTGCAGGCCTGCAACGTCCTGCGAAGAGCGACGGGCAGGATCTGCAACGGCCCGCGCAGCGTCGCCCCGCTCGCGGCCAGACAAGCCTGGCGTTCGCGCTGATCGTCGTGGTCCTCGTGTTCGGATTGGGCGGACTCGCCGTCAGCGCGGGAACGCGGTACGTCGTCACGCGCTCCGCGCCTGTCCCCGACGTGACCGGTCTTACCGGTATCGGCGCCACATATGTGCTCGACGATCACGGTTTTCGATGGCGAAGCGACTCCGAGCCCAGCAGCACAGTGCCGTGGGGTAAGGTGACGCGAACCGACCCACCGGCCGGGACGAACCTGCGTCTCGGCCAGCCGGTCACCTTCTACACTTCAACCGGACCTGAGGACCAGCAACCCTGAGTGAGACGCTGATCAGCGGTGGCCAGGGTCGTGCCGCTGGTATCGGGAGGGCTAGACTAGCCCGGACCGGGGACGCGGGCGCTCAGCGCGTCTCAGGCGGCCGATTCCACGCCGTCGTCGAGCGAGTCGGGCTCGGCTGCTGGGGCGTCCTCGCCGTCGGTGGGCTTCGGCTTCGCGCGGCGCGACGGGGTGCGACGGCGCTTGGGTGGGGCGGGATCCTCGGCGCCGGCGGGCTTCGTCGCGCCGCGCGCCGCCGCCAGCGCCGCAGCGGCGCCGGCGATCGCCTCGACGGCTTCGGCGTCGTCGACGGGCGCTTGCGCAGGGCCGTCGGGTGCCGGTGCCTTGCGCGCCCGCGAACGCCGCGCCGGCTTCGGCGGGGCCTGCGCCTCAACGTCATCGGCCGGCGCCTCGGACACCGGGGCCTTACGCACCCGCGAACGGCGCGCCGGCTTCGGCGGGGCCTGCGCCTCAACGTCATCGGCCGGCGCCTCGGACACCGGGGCCTTGCGGGCTCGCGAGCGGCGCGCCGGCTTCGGCGGGGCGTCGGGCTCGGGTTCGGGCTCGCTCGCGGCCTGGACCTCGACCGTGGCCTCGGCCTTCTCGGCAACCTTGGCGGTCGTATCCGCCACGCGCCCGTTGCGTGAGCGCGAGCGCGAGCGGCGTCGGGACGGCTTCGGCGCGGCCTGCCCGCCGGCGTCGCCGGGCTCTCCGGCAGCCGTCGTCAGGGCGGCGACCTCCTGGCCCGGCGTCACCACGGCGTCCGCGCCGTCGCCGGCACCCTTCTTGCGCCGCCGGCGGCTGCCGCGCCGGCCGCGGCTCTTGGGGAAGTTGCGCAGCAGCTCGCGCGACAGGGCGCTCGGCTTGCGCGCGAGGCGCGTGCGGGCGCCACGGAGGATCTCCTCGCCCTCGGGGGTGTGCGCGATCGCGGCCGCCAGCAGCGCGGCCGACAGCCGGCGGTCCTGCTTGCGAGCCGCGTGCACGAGCCGGCGCGCGTTGCGGGCGTGGGCGGCGCCGCTGGAGTTCACGAGCAGGCCGAGCAGGCGCTTGGTCTCCGGCCAGCGCTGCACCGCGTACTCCTCGTGGACCTCGCGGGTGTAGGAGGCCAGCCGCCAGATCCAGGCGTTGGCCTGGTCGCGGCGACCGATGCGCTTCTCCGCGAGCGCCAGGAGCATGACCTTCGTGCCCTCGCGCCGCTCGTCGCGCGTCCACGTGCCGATGACGTCGATCGCCGTGTCGAAGGCCTCGCCGTCACGCGAGGTGGCGATCTCCTGCAGCGCGCGGATGCGCAGCTGCGGGTTCTTGTTGCGCTGCACCGCGGTCAGGAGGAACGCGCGCTTGAACTCGCCGGTGCGGTCGAAGTGCAGCATCGCCCGCGCGCGGCGCCAGCCGCTCGGTGCGACGCGCGCCCCGGCGAGCGCGGCCCACTGGATCTGCTCGCCGTAGGGCAGGTGCTCGACGGCGATGCGCCACAGCTCGCGCTCGAAGACCTCGATCCGCCGGTCCTCGTCGCTCGTCACCGGCAGCACGCGGCGCTCGACGCGCACGCGCCTGCCGCGGCCGCGGCGCACGGGCCCGACGACGATCGCGCCGCCGCGGTAGACGTCGCGGTCCAGCAGCGAGTGCAGCGTCACGACGGGGTCGTCGTTCTTCGTGTCCGGCGCGACGAAGTCCACGACGATGCCGGCCTCCTTGCCGGGGTGGCGGCGCGTCACGCGGCCGACGCGCTGCTGGTAGATGCGCTTGGAGGCCGTCGGCGCGAGGTGCATGCAGACCGTCGCACGGGGCGAGTTCCAGCCCTCGGCGAGCAGCTGCGCGTTGATGAGGACGTCGATGTCGCCGCGCTCGTAGGCGGCGAGGATCTCCGCGAGATCGCGCTTGCGCGTCTCTCCGGAGACCGCCTGCGCCTTCACGCCCTGGTCGCGGAAGGCTTCGGCGAGGTTGTACGCGTGGCGCACGCCGGCCGCGTAGACGACGCCCGGCACGCCGTTGAAGCGCGTCTTGTAGAGGTCGGCCACCGCGACGTTGAACGGCGCCTGGTCGAGCAGCTCGGCGAGCATCTCCTGGTCGAACTCGGTGTCGACCTCGCCGCGGCGCAGCGGCACCTTGGCGATCGTGCGAACGCCGGGGCCCGGCGGGATGCGCAGGCCGCGCAGCGGCGCGATGACGCCGCGGCGGGCGGCCTGGGCGAGGTCGAAGCGCGACGTCTGGGTCGGGAAGAGGTCGGTGACGTGGCGGGCGATGAGCGCGCCTGTCGCCGTCATGCCGATGAAGATCGGACCGGTCCACTCGCGGATCGCGGCGCTCGTCTTCTCGCCGAGCGCGGTATGCGCCTCGTCGCAGATGACGATCGAGTACGCCTCGGAGATGTTGCCGGCGTTGCGGACGAACCACTGGTAGGTCTCGACCGTGACCGGGCCGTTGGGCGCGTCCTGGCCGCGCAGCAGCGCGGGCGTGACGCGCTTGGCGTAGCCGCGGTCCTTCAGCTCGCCGTGGAACTGGTCGACGAGGTTGCGACGGTGGGTGAGGATGAGGATCCCGCCGGTGCGCGAGGCGTCGACGAAGCCCATCGCGGCAACGGTCTTGCCGGCGCCGGTCGCGTGCTCGAACCAGAAGCGCTTGTGGGCGTTGGGGTCGTCGGGCGCCTCGTCGAGCTGGTCCTCGTCGAGCGGGAACTCGGATGCGTTCTCCGCGTCGTCGTCGTCGGACTCGGGCTCGTCCTCGGACTCCTCGTCGTCGTCGCCGATGTCGATGTCGATGTCGAGCGGCTCGAGGTCCTCGGGATCGTCGCTTTCGTCCTCCTCGTCGTCGTCGTCATCCTCGGCGACCCCGACCGGCTCGGGCTCCTCGTACTCCTCCTCGTCGTCGTCGAGGGCGAGCACCGGCGCGGCCGACTCGACGGGCGGCGCGCCGCCGTTGCGCTGTGCCTCGGCCAGCAGCGCCGTGAGCGTGCCCGACAGCGCGTCGACCTGGTGCGGGTTCAGCGACGTGCCGTCGGCGAGCTTGGGCTCGTCGTCGGAGAGCACGCGCTCGAGGCCGAGCATGAGCGAGTAGCGCCGGCGCCACTCCGGCGAGGGGACCTTCGCCCCCGCGTCGATCTCCTGCAGCGCAGCTTCGAGCGCACGGCGGCGGGCCGTGCCGTTGCCGAGCGCGTCCTGCACCGTCTCACCGGCGTGCACGAACGCCTCGCGGGTGAACTTCTCAGCGCGTGCGATGTCCTCGGGTGGGGGAACGGACGTGGCCACGACGGCCACTGGCATGGGATCAGCCAAGATCGGCTTCCTGATCGAACGTGAGGTGGATCGCGCGCATCCATCGCGATCCAGACGCCGGGCGATGCCCGGTGGGCGGGGTGAGGCGTTCCGTCGGAGACCGGCCCTTGCCCGCGTGCCATGGAGGATAGCGAACGTCACAGATCCGGCATATAGCGATTGCCTTCTGCAACGCTGTCGCCGTGCGAAAGGCCCTGCTGACAATCGCCGCACTGGCCCTCGTGGCCGCGATCGTCGTGGGGGTCCGGCAGGCCCGCGACAGCGAGCAGGCGCCGCGGGCGCTGTCGCTCGCGGAGGTCTCCACGCCGATCGCCGGAGCGCCGCCCGAGCTCGCGGCGCTGCGCATGCGCGTAAACGACCTCGAGCCCGGCGGGGCCAAGGCCTTCGACGTCCAGCTGCAGGCGCTGCGCGGGTATCCGGTCGTCGTGAACATGTGGGCCTCGTGGTGTGATCCCTGTCGCTTCGAGCTCCCGTTCCTCCAGCGCCAGGCGGTGCGCCGCGGCGCACAGGTCGCCTTCCTGGGCATCAATGTCGGCGACGAGCGCAGCGCAGCCCGGGAGATGGCCGCGCGGTACCCGATGCCCTACCCGTCTTTCGAGGATCCGCGCGACAAGCTGCTCGGGCGCTACGGCGCCCGCGGCCTGCCCGCGACCGCGTTCTACGACGCGCGCGGCAAGCTCGCGATCCTCCACCAGGGCGTCTTCTCGAGCGAGGCCAAGCTGGCGGCGGCGATCGACCGCTACGCCCTGCGGCGATAGCGGCGCCCTGCGCGGGGTATGCGCAGCGCCGCCGATGCCCGTCATGATGCAGCGCGCCGTGTCCGAGATCCGCATCGACCCCCTGAGCGGGCTGCGCGCGATCGTCGCCGGCGATCGCGCTGCTCGGCCGGGCGGCGGCCTCACCGTCACCCCGCCCGCCCCGATCGATCCCGAGCAGGACCCGTTCGCCGAGGGCCACGAGGATCGCACGCCGCCCGAGCTCTACGCCGTGCGGCCTGGCGGGGGTGCGCCTGACACCCCGGGCTGGATCGTGCGCGTCGTGCCCAACGCCTTCCCCGCGCTGAACGACGACAGCCCCGTTCCCGAGCGCGACGCCGTCCCGGAGCTCTTCAGCGCGCTGCCGGCTCGCGGCAGCAACGAGGTCATCGTCAACGGCCCGCAGCCGGTCACGTCGCTTGCCGAGCTGCCCGTCGAACAGGTGCAGGCCGCGGTCGAGGTCTGGCGCGAGCGCATGCGCGCCCACGGCGCCGCGTATCCGCACCTCATGGTCAACGAGCGCCTCGAGGCCGGTGCCTCGCTGCCGCACACCCACGCCCAGCTCTGCGCGCTGCACTTCGTGCCGGCGGTCGTCGCGCGCGAGCGCGAGCGCTTCGGCGCCTACGCGGTGCGGACGATGGGCGGCAACCTCCTCGAGGACCTCGTCCAGGAGGAGGTGCGCCGCCGCGAACGGGTCGTCGCGATCAACGAGGAGGCAGTGCTCATGTGCCCGTACGCCTCGCGGATGCCGTTCGCCCTCATGCTCGCTCCGCGCCGGCGCCGCGAGCGCTTCGAGGACGACGGGCCGACCGGTGCGGCGCTCCTGCACGACGGGCTGTCCCGGCTGCGCCGGCGCTTCGGGGCCAGCCCGCCGCTGAACATCTGGGTGCGTACCGCGCCGCGCGATGCCGAGCGCTTCTGCTGGCGCATCGACATCATGCCGCGGCTGACGCCGCTCGCCGGCCTCGAGCTCGGGACCGGCGTCCACCTCAACGTCGTCGCGCCCGAACAGGCGGCGGCCGAGCTGCGCGACGCCTGACGCGGCAGTGCGCGCGCCCGGGACCGCAGGACGGGTCGCACGCAGCTGTGCATACGATGGGCCCATGGCACGCATCGGACTTCTCACAGGCGGCGGCGACTGCCCGGGACTCAACCCGGTCATCCGCGCGGTCGTCCGCAAGGGCATCGACACCTACGGCCACGAGATCTTCGGCTTCCGCAAGGGGTGGAAGGGGGTGCTCGAGAACGACGCGACCGAGCTGACGCGCGAGAACACGAGCGGCATCCTGCACAAGGGCGGCACGATCCTCGGTACCTCGCGGACGAACGTCTACAAGATCGAGGACGGCGAGGCGAGGGTGCTGGCCTCCCTGAAGGAGCGCGGCATCGACGTGCTCATCCCGATCGGCGGGGACGACACGCTCGGGGTGGCGCGCAAGCTCTTCGCCGCGGGCTTTCCCACCGTCGGCGTGCCGAAGACGATCGACAACGACCTCAACGCCACGGACTTCACGTTCGGCTTCCAGACCGCCGTGCAGATCGCGACGGAAGCGGTCGACCGCCTGCACTCGACCGCCGAGTCGCACGACCGCGTCATCGTCTGCGAGGTCATGGGCCGCGACGCCGGCTGGATCGCGACGTGGGCCGGGCTCGCCGGCGGCGCCGACGTGATCCTCGTGCCCGAGCGGCCGTTCGACGTCGAGGAGGTCTGCGAGCACATCCGCCACCGCGTGGCGACGACCGGCAGGACGTTTGCGATCGTCGTGGTCGCAGAGGGCGCGACGCGGGCCGACGGCGGCGGCGCGACGACCGCCGACGAGGCGACCGACTCCTTCGGCCACGCCCGCCTCGGCGGAATCGCGTTCGAGCTCGAGAAGGAGATCGAGGCGCGCACGGGCCTGGAGAGCCGTGCGACGGTGCTGGGCCACATCCAGCGCGGCGGCTCGCCCGTGGCCTACGACCGCGTGCTCGGCACGCGCTTCGGCGTCGCGGCGATCGACGCTGCGTCCAGCGGCCAGTACGGCGTCATGACCGCGCTGCGCGGGACGAAGATCGAGCTCGTGCCGCTCGACGAGGCGCTGAAGGAACCCAAGCTGCTCGACCCGGAGCTCTACGAGACGGCACAGGTGTTCTTCGGGTAGCGAGTCGGACGCCTGACCGATGAGAGCGCTCGTCCAGCGCGTGGCACGCGCGGCCGTGTGCGTGGACGGTGAGGTCGTCTCCGAGATCGGTTCCGGGCTGCTCGTGCTGCTCGGGGTCACGCACGACGACGACGCGGCGACGGCCGACCGGCTCGCCGACAAGGTCCGCGCGCTGCGCGTGTTCCCCGACGCCGGCGGGCGGATGAACGAGCCGCTGGGAGACCGCGACGCGCTCGTCGTCAGCCAGTTCACCCTCTACGGCGACACCCGCCGGGGCAACCGCCCGTCGTACGTCGCCGCCGCGCCGGCCGAGCTCGCCGAGCCGCTCTACGAGCGCTTTCGCGCGCGCCTGGGCGCCGCCGGCGGGATCTTCGGCGCCGACATGGCCGTCGAGCTCGTCAACGACGGGCCGGTGACGCTGCTGCTCGAGGGGTAGGCGCCGACGCGCGCGTGACGGGCCGTAGACTGCCGCGCGATGCCCGTCGAGCCCCGCTTCGTCCCGCGCTTCGTCGCCGAGCCCCCGCAGGAGCCGCTGCCCTACGGGCGCTGGGCCGACACGCTGCGGCGCCACTTCCTCGGCGCGTGCGACGCGATCGATCCGGGCGACGACGAGCTCGGCGAGCCCGGGGACGTCGAGTTCTATCCCGACCGCACGTGGCACGGGCGCACGTTCGTTCCGGCGACGGCGACGACGTCGACCGGCCTCGAGCTCTTCGGCTACGTCTCCTTCCGCCCCGGCGGCGAGGATCGCGAGCCGACCGAGTTCGACGCCGCCGCCGACTTCACCGAGGACACCGCGCAGGCCAACCCTGACTGGAAGCTCGACCTCTGCGACGAGGTCATCGGACGCTGGCGCGGCGAGGCCGGCAACAGCGCCGACATGACGCTCGTCTGGGGTCGCCCGCTCGTGCCCGGCGGCGCGATCGTCACGGCCGAGCTCGCCGACCTCGCCGTCGACCAGTGCGTGCTCGTCGAGGACCGCTTCACGCTGCTGGCGGCCGACGGCTACCGCGGCGACACGCTGGACTGCAAGCTCTTCGACAAGCGCGGCTCGGAGATCGCGAAGGAGTCGCTCTACGGCGAGGACGACGAGGAGGACTAGCGGCGTGGAGCTCGAGGAGGCCATCCGCACGCGGCGCACGCACAAGGCCTACGCTCCCGACCCGATCGACCGCGAGACGCTCGAGGAGCTCTTCGAGCTCGCACGCTGGGCACCGAACCACCACCTCACCAACCCGTGGCGCTTCCGCGTGCTCGGACCGCAGGCGGTGCAGCGGCTGAAGGCCACGCTGGAGGACCCCGTCGCCGCGGCAAAGCTCGATCGCACGCCGACGCTCGTCGTCGTCTCCGCGACGCAGAGCGGCGACCCGGTCGCCGACGAGGAGGACATCCTGGCGGCAGGCAGCGCGGCCTACGTCGTCCTGCTGGCCGCGCATGGCCGGGGCCTGGGGGGCTACTGGCGCACGCCCCCGATCCTGCGCACGCCGACCGGGCGCGCCGCGGTGCAGGTGCCCGAGGACGAGCGCGTGCTCGGGCTGCTGCACCTCGGCCGCCCACGCCAGGAGCCGCGCGTGCCCGAGCGCGCGCCGGTGCAGGACGTCGCCACGTACCTCGACTGAGCTCAGGGCCCGTCCATAGGGGTGGAGACCTCGACGAACGGGTCCTGCGTCGCGAGCGGCGGCGATGTGCGTGGGGTGCTGCTCAGCCCCCGTTGTGTTCGCGGGCGATGTACTCCTCGAGCAGCATGGGGATCTCGCGGGTGCGTTCGGCGACGTCGAGCAGGTCCTGCATGGTCGCTTCCTCCTCGACCTGTTCCTCGAGGAACCATTCGATGAACTGCTCGCTCTGGTAGTCCTTGGTCTCGCGCGCGATCCCGAAGAGCTCGCTGATGTGCACGGTGACCTTGCTCTCCTGTTCGACCGCCAGCTTGATCGGATCGATCGGGCTTTCGAAGTGGTTGGCCGGCGCGTCGATCGTTCCCAGCTCGACCTTGCAGTTGGTGTCCAGCAGGTACTTGACCATCTTCATGGCGTGGCCGCGCTCCTCCTCGGCCTGCTCGTAGAAGAACTGCGCCAGGCGCGGGAACGTCTGGTCCTCGTAGTGCGTGCCGATCGAGACGTACTGATGGGCAGCGGCGAACTCCCTCCCCACCTGCTCGTCGCTCGTTGAGAGCAGCGGCAAATCGCTCTGATGGCATGGCAACCTCCATTTCTCAGTCGTGGACGTCGTGCGATAGGACTCTGCGAGTTCTTCGCTACCCACGCACACCGCGTTGGCCAACCCTAATCAGGCAGCCCTAATGTGGCGTGTTAGGCTCCTCCGCCACATCGTGGCCAAGACGCCGAAGAAGACCTGCTGCAGGTCCGCACCCCGGTGCGCGAGCTGCCCCGTGCTCGCCGCCCGCGCACGCGCGCGATCGGCCCACAGCGCATCCCTGTTTGACGAGATCTACCGCGCGAGGACCGCTGCGCTGCCCGACTCGGTGACCGACGCGCTCATCTCCCTCGCGCTCGCACGCCGCCCGCGACACCCCGCGGCGCCCACCGCCTGAACGTCATTCTCGCCGTCAGACGGCGTCGGCCGTCGTGCGCTCAGCGCTCTGCGGGCACGGCGGGGGGCGATCGGCATCCGAGACGCGCAGCGGACAGGTCAGGCAGGTGGTCGCGGCGGCCGTGCGCCACCACAGGCAGCATCCGTGCCGGAGGTGGACGGGCCGGTCGCCGATCTCGGTGTAGCGCGGGGGATGCTGGAGGGGCGCGCAGGCAAGGGTTCGTGCCGCGGCGACGTGCGCCGCGGCGATCCGGTCCGAGGCAAGGCCGGCGTACAGCAGCGCGGACGCGGTGCGATCGGCGACGGTGCGCCACAGGGCTCGTCCGGAACGGCCGGAGGCAGCGTTGAGGGTCTGAACGAAGGGTTCGAAGTGCGCGACCAGCGCGCTGCGCAGGCACAGGTCGAGCAGGCTCCGATCGGCGACGACGTCTGCGTCGGGATGCGCGGTGGCGGAGTCTTCGGGGAGAGCGACGAAACGGCCGTGCAGCAGTCGGATCGCACAGGGAAGCCCGTCGTCGGTGAAGCGCAGCGCGGTGCCGTCCGGTCCGGGCGTCGGGACCCGCGATTCGGCGACGAGCGCTCCGGCGAGCGGGAGGGCGAACTGCCAAGCGTAGGATTCGAGCAGCAGCGAAGCCTGGACGTCGCGTCGAGGAGTGCCGACCTCCCGGCCGACCGCGGCCAGCGTGTCGTCGAGCATGCTGGCGTCGTCGAGCATGCGGGCGACCGGCATCCAGCCGGGCTCGTTCGTCGCGCCCAGCGCGGCGCCGAGATGCCAGCCGCGATAGGTTCGCGTGCGACCGCGCCGCAGCGTGGCCGCCAGCGGATGGCTGCTGGCGGTGGCCACGGTCATCGCGGCTCGATCACCCACTTAGCCTGGCCTTAAGCAAAGTAAGGGCACCCTAACACGCTCGGGAAGCCGATGGTGCGCCGCCCGCGCATGCAGCACGATCGCGCCCGCCGGCTGAGCGCGCGGCCCAGCCACGAACTGGCTAGGGTTCCCCGACCGTAGGGCATCAGGGTGCCCTAACAGTCGTGAGTGGTCGGGTTTGCCCGCATGCTCGCGTCCTCCCTCCCAAGCGGAAGGCCAGACGTCCATGCCACCCGTTGAGTCCATCGTCGAGCCCGTGCGCGAGTCCGTCTCGGAATGCGTCGGGAACACGCCCGTCGTGGCCCTGCGCCGCCTCTTCCCGGACCCGGACGCTGAGGTGATCGCGAAGCTGGAGCTGCTGAACCCGGGGGGCAGCATGAAGGATCGCTCCGCTCGTCACATTGTCGAGACCGGGTTGCGTGAGGGATCGATATCGCCGGGTGGCCGGTTGATCGAGAGCAGCTCGGGCAACTTCGGTATTGCGCTGGCGATCGCCGCGCGCGTCTATGACCTGTGCTTTACGTGCGTGGTGGATCCCAAGACGACGCGGGCGAACGTCGCGATCTTGCGGGGGCTGGGCGCGGATGTCGAGATCGTCTGCGAGCGCGATCACTTCGGTGGGTATCTGCACAGTCGTATTCGCCGCGTCGAGGAGTTGCTGGCGAGCACGCCTGGTGCGATCTGGGTCAACCAGTACGCCAACGATCGCAACTGGGAGGCCTACTACCACGGCACGGGCGCGGAGCTCAGCGAGCAGCTCGTCCATCCGCCCGGCTACCTGTTTGCGGCGGTGAGCACCACGGGCAGCATCCTGGGCTGCTCGCGCCGGTTGCGCGAGCGCTTTCCCGGCCTGCGCGTGATCGCGGTCGACGCCGTCGGCTCGGTGATCTTCGGCGCGCCGGCCGGTCCCAGAGAGCTGCCCGGCATCGGCTCCAGCCGTGAGCCGGAGCTGTGCCGGCCCGAGGAGATCGATCAGGTCGTCCACGTCGACGACGTCGACGCGGCGCTTGGCTGCCGCGCGCTGCTCACCGCCGAGGGAATCTTCGCCGGGGGATCGACCGGCGCGGTAGTCTCGGCCATCGTTCGCACCCTGCCCGACCTCCCGCGGCCGTGTCGCATCGTGGCGATCTTTGCGGACCGCGGTGACCGCTACCTCGACCTCGTCTACGACGACGACTGGCTGGCCGCCGCCCGCGCCCGCCGCGCCACGGCCTGCCGCTGAACGGAGAGCCTGTGTCCATCACCACCGAGCGCAACGCGGACGGCAGCCCGCGGGTGCTGTACCTCAGCCGCCGTGACGTCGGGGCCGTGGGCGGCGCGCAGTCCGACCTCTACGTACGAGCCCTGCGCACAGCACTCACGGCGCATGCCGAGGGCAAGACGGTGCAGCCGCTCAAGCCCTATCTGCGGGCCAACGCCGCGACCGGCCACATCGCCGATCGGATCATTGCCATGCCGGCCCACATCGACGAGCCCGGCGTCTCCGGCCTGAAGTGGATCGGCAGCAAGCACGACAACCCGGATGTCGTCGGCCTCGAGCGTGCCAGCGCCGTGATCGTGCTCAACGACCCGCGCACGAACTATCCGATCGGCATCCTCGAAGGAAGCCTCATCAGCGCCTGGCGCACCGCGGCTGTCAGCTGCCTCGCCGCAGAGCACCTGGCGCGCGAGGGCTTCATGGACGTCGCCCTCGTGGGCTGCGGCGTGGTCGGGCGCACCCACATCACCGCGCTGCTCGAGCAGTTCGAGCAGATCGCCACGATTCACCTCTTCGATGCCCGACCCGACGCTGCGCGTCACCTCGCCGAGCTGCTCGGCGAGCAGCGTGGCGACGTCGCCGTGCGGATCGCCGCCAGCGCGGAGGAGGCCGTCCGCGCGGGCGAGGTCGTCGTGGCATGCACCCTGACCGACCGGCCCTACATCCCGTTCGCGTGGCTGCGGCCCGGCGCGTTCGTGTGCAACGTGTCGATCATGGACGTGCATAAGGACGTCTTCCTCGGCGCCGACAAGGTCGTCGTCGACGACTGGGACCAGAGCAACCGCGAGAAGAAGCTCATCAACCAGATGGTGCTGGACGGCTCGTTCTCGCGGGAGCAGCTGCACGCCGAGCTGGGCCAGGTCGTCAGTGGACGCCGGCCCGGCCGGGAGCACGACGACGAGATCATCCTGCTCAATCCGATGGGTATCGCGGTGGAGGACATCGCGTGTGCCGCGGAGGTGTACCTGCGCGCCAAGCGCCAGGGCGTGGGTACGTGGCTGGATCTGTATTGAGGGGGGTGCGGCTCTTCTGGAGGGACTTCAGAATGCCCGGATTTGCTGACGATTCGAGGCACCGGGGTTCTGTTTGCCAGCGAAAGCGCCGCTGTGGAGGCCGGGGAGAAACCCAACTGCGCGCT
>Ga0136617_10002140_pt1 | contig 17664 bp, 10 predicted proteins | sample AntDrymUQ3222106_2_FD_129672 | JGI IMG/M metagenome (GOLD analysis project Ga0136617, IMG submission 129672) | Polar desert sand microbial communities from Dry Valleys, Antarctica - metaG UQ322 (21.06) | ecosystem: Environmental > Terrestrial > Soil > Desert | place: Antarctica: Dry Valley... | reverse complement strand
TGGACGAGTCGACGCTCCCGCCTCCAGCACCTGCCCCGGCGCCCGTGCTCACGGCCGACCGACCCGGCGGCTCGGCCGACGCACGGGTCGAGGCGCGCTGGCCGGCGCGCCCGGCCGCGAACGTCGCAGCGCCCAGCGGTCAGCCGCCGCAGCCGCGGCGCAAGCGCGGTGTGCCGACGTCGCCGGAATCCATCCGGGGATGAGCAGCGCACACCTGTCCGGCACCACCCTGGTGGCGCCGGCCCTGGACCATCTTCCGGACCGGTCCGACCAGGTCCGCGCGCGATCCGTCGAGCTCGGGCGGCGGCAGGCTCCGCCCTTGCTGCGTCCAGGCTGGTGCCTCGTCGCCATGCTCGGGCTGTTCCCGCTGTGGTGGGCGCTCGGCCTTGCCGGCTTCATCTACCCGATCATGGCCGTCCCGATGGCGATCGATCTGGTGCGCCGACGGTCGATCATCGTCCCGCCCGGGTTCGGCTGGTGGTTGCTGTTCCTGGTCTGGTCGCTGGCCGGCCTGCTGGTGCTGGGTGTCAACCCGAGCGGCACCGTGGTCGAGGGCGGCGGCGACCGAATCATCGGATACGCCACCCGGCAGGTGCAATACGTCTCCGCGACCGTGATCTTGCTCTACGTCGGCAACCTCCGCGAGTCCGAGCTGCCCAAGCGCACGATCGTGGCACTGCTCGGATGGATGTTCGCGATCACCACGGCTGGTGGGCTGCTCGGCACGGTGCTCCCGAGGTTCGAGTTCACCTCGCCGTTCGAGCTGATCTTGCCGGCTGGGATCGCGCAGAACGCGTACGTCCAGAACCTCGTCCACCCTGCCGCGGCGCAGATCCAGGACTTCCTCGGCTACGACTATCCGAGACCGAAGGCGCCGTGGGACTACACGAACACGTGGGGCTTCATGATCGTCGCGCTCGCGGTGTTCTTCGTGGTCGCCATGACGTCGGACGCGAAACGGCGCCGTCCGGTCATCGCCGCAGGTGTGCTCGCGATCGCTGGGATCGCGGGGGTCGCCTCACTCAACCGCGGCACCTGGCTGCTCGCGGCCGTCGCCGTCCTGGTCGTTTCGCTGCGCCTCGCCGTGCGCGGCCGGACCACTGCGCTGATCGGTGTTCTCGGCGCGCTGCTGGTCTCCGCACTGGTCATCGTCGCGAGTCCGCTCAGCAGCGTGATCAGCGAACGCCTGGACAACGGCCACAGCAACGCGATCCGTGAGCAGACCAGCAGCCAGACGCTCGACATCGTCCTGCAGGCACCGATCACGGGGTACGGGTCGACGCGGTCGGCGGAGGGCAGCACGCAGACGATCACCGCCGGTCGGAGCGCGACCTGTCCTGCCTGCGGGAACGCCGTGCTCGGTAGCAACGGCTTCGTGTTCCTGCTGCTGGTGTCGACCGGTCTGGTCGGAGCTGTGTTCTACTTCATGTTCTTCGTTGGCGCCCTCGTGCGTTGGCGCCGCGACCACACACCCGTGGGATCGGCGGCGTTCCTGGCGATCTTGCTGACCCTTGTCGCCAGTCTCTTCTACGACGTCGGGCCGAACGTGCTTGCATTTCCGATGATCGCGGTCGCGCTGCTCTGGCGGAACCAGCGGGACGCAGATGATGATCTTGCACCCGAGCAGCCGCCGCTCGAAACCGTCGCAGGTGTCCGATGACGGGCGCGATCGTCGACCCCGGCCCGGCCTCCAGCCGCGCGCTCAACGACCTTGCCGAGGTGGTCAGCGCGATCTGGCCTCCGCCGGTCTCGTGGACGCTCGGCGCCCTGCGACCGAACGGTCAGCGGCTGGTCGCCGACCTCGTGGTCATGCCCGGCTCCGAGGACCCACGGGTCCTCGTGCCGCGCCGCCGGGCGCTCGCGGCCGCCGCAACCCGGGCGGCCACCCCGGTTCACACGACGCGACTTCGTGCCCGGGGCCTCGTTCGGACCTCGGCGCTGCGGCTTGGTGCTGCGCCGTTCCTCGGCCCGCGACTTCGGCTCTGGATGCCATCCCCAAGTGACGCGCGCACGATCGAGGACGTGCTCGGGGAGACCCTCGGCGTTCCGGTCACGGTCAGCGTGCGGCTGGGCCCGGCACGCGCCAACCGCAAGCCGGTGCTGCACGCGCTGACCGCGGGTGGCGCCGTCGCCGGCGTCGCCAAGCTCGGCCTGACGAATCTGACCCGGGCTCTTGTCCGGACCGAGGGCGATGCGCTCGATCGCCTCGGCCGGTCGTCGCTGCGCACGATCTCGACGCCTCGCCTGCTGCACGCCGGTCAGTGGGGGGCTTCTGAGCTCGTCGTCCAGACGCCGCTGGTCGCAGCCCGTCGCGAGCGCGTCCCGGCGAAGGCGCGCATCGAGGCGATGCGCGAGGTGGCGGCCGTCGCCGGCACGCACGCGCGGAGGCTCGAGGCGAGCCCGTTCGTCAGCGGCCTCCGCACCCGCATCGACGCCGTGGCGCGAGTCGATCATCGTGAGCGACTCCAGGCTGGACTGGCTCGTGTGGTCGGCGACCACGAGCCCCTGGACCTGGTCCCGATGGGTTCATGGCATGGCGACTGGACCGACTGGAACGTGGTTCACGGGGACGGTGTGGTCATGGCGTGGGACTGGGAGCGGTTCGCAACCGAGGTCCCGCTCGGGTTCGACGCCCTCCACTACGCCGCTCAGCCGCTGCTGGCCGCAGCCGGCGTGCCGACCGCCGCGAACGCGATGGCGCTGCTGTCCGAGGCGCCGCGACTGCTCGCGCCGTTCAGCGTGGACGGGTCGGTGGCCGCGGCCACCGCCCGCCTGTACCTGCTGGAGATCGGGACCCGCTACGCCGCGGACAGCCAGCTCGAGGCATCGGTGGCCGCAGGCGCGATCGACCGCTGGTTGCTGCCGGTGATCGAGTCCCCGGGGTCGCTCGACCTGGCCCGACGCTCGTTGGGCGGGCGTCCATGAGCCGTCGCACCGTGATCGAGACCGCGGTCCGGCAGGGCGGGCACCGGGTGGCTCGCCGGACCCTGGCCGCGGCTGGGCGGATCACGGCCTCCCTTCGGATGACGCCATGCTTCCTCGTCGTCGGCGCACAACGCTGCGGGACCACCTCGCTGTTCAAGACGCTCTCGCTCCATCCGGCGGTCGTGCCGCCGGCGATGCACAAGGGCGTCCACTACTTCGACACCGCGTACGAGCGTGGACCCGAGTGGTATCGCGGCCACTTCCCCACTCGGGCGACGGCCAGACGGGTGCAGCAGCGCCTCGGGACCACGCCGATGACCGGGGAGTCCAGCCCGTACTACCTCTTCCACCCGACAGCGGCTGACCGGATCGCTCGCGACCTGCCTGGCGTCCGGCTGATCGCGCTGCTGCGTGATCCCGTCGAGCGGGCCTACTCCGCCTACACCCACGAGCGCGCCCGCGGCTTCGAACGGGAGACGTTCCGGCGAGCGCTGGACCTCGAGCCCGTTCGCCTGGCCGGCGAGGAGGAGCGGCTGCGCGCAGACCCGACCTACGTGAGCCATCACCACCAGCACAACGCCTATCTCGCTCGCGGCCGATACGCGCAGCAGCTGGAGCGCTTGGCCGGACTCGTGGGTCGTGACCGGATCCATGTGATCGACAGCGGCGACTTCTTCACCGACCCGGAGGAGTCGTTCGACGCGGTGATCGACTTCCTGGAGCTGCCGCCGTGGCGACCGACCACGTTCGAGCAGCGCAACGCCCGGCCGCGGTCAGACCTCGAACCGGCCCTGCGCGCCAGGCTGGACGAGCAGTTCGCCCCGTACGACGAAGCGCTCACGGCCTGGCTGGGTCGCGCGCCGAGCTGGCGCAGATGAACGGCGCGGCGGCCACCGCGCCCGCTGGCATCGTGGCCGGGTCTGCCGACCACGCCGGCGGCATGTCCGGGCTCGCCCGTCGGGGCCTGGGCAGCCTGCTCGGCGCCGGGGTCGGCGCGGTCGCGACGTTCGTCCTCACCGTGGTCGTCACGCGCGGAGCCGAGCCGTCCGAGGCAGGCGTGTTCTTCGTCGCCACCTCGCTCTTCCTCGTGCTGGCGAATCTTTGCGCGCTGGGCACGCAGACCGGGCTCGTGTACTTCGTCGCTCGGTCGGGGGCGATCGACGGCTATGCCCAGGTTCGCGGCTGGCTCCGGGTCGCCCTCGTCCCGGTCGTCGTCCTGTCGGTGGTCGCCGGCGCAGTGCTCGTCGGCTCGGCCGACTGGGTCGGTCGGCTCGTCGAGACGGGAGCGACCGTCGAGGAGTCCCGGTCGCTGGCGGGATTCCTGCGGCTGCTCGCCGTCGCGCTCCCACTCGTGGCGATGTACGAGGCGCTGCTGGCAGCCACCCAGGGCTTTCACACGGTCCGACCCACGACGCTGGTCGAGCGCATCGGCCGGCCGGGTCTCCAGCTCGTACTCGTCGCCGGGGCGCTCGCGGCCGGCGGCGGTCTGCTCCTGCCACTGGCGTGGGTCGTCCCGTACGCCGCGCTGCTCGTCGTGGTCGCGTTGTGGCTGCGCACCCTCGTGCGGGCCAGCGCCACGCTCGGGCCGGCGGTCCGGGTGGACGGCGCCGGTCGAGCGTTCTGGATGTACACGGGTCCGCGCGGACTCGCCGGCCTCGGACAGATCGCGCTCCAACGACTCGACATCGTCCTGGTCGCGGTGCTGCTCGACGCGGTGAGCGCGGCGGTCTACACCGCGGCCACCCGGTTCGTCGCGCTCAGCCAGCTCGGCAACAACGCCGTGGCGCAGGCGGTCCAGCCCAAGCTCGCCGCCCTCCTCGCGGTCGGCGACCGCGCTGCCGCGAGGACGGTGTACCAGACGGCGACCGCCTGGGTGGTGCTCGCCACCTGGCCCATTCACCTGGCCGTGATCGCGGTCGCGCCGTACGTCGTGATGATTTTCGGACCCGGGTACGGCGGGGCCGAGCCGGTCGTGATGCTCCTGGCCGGTGCGATGCTTGTCGCCTCGGGCTGCGGCATGGTCACGGTGGTGCTCGTGATGGCGGGCAAGACCTGGTGGAACCTCGCCAACATCGGGGTCGCGCTCGGTGTCACGATCGCGCTCGACCTCGTGCTCGTGCCGCGGATCGGGATCATCGGTGCCGGGATCGGATGGGCGGCGGCACTGGTGATCGGCAACCTGCTGCCCCTCTGCCAGATCTGGCGAACCATGGGTCTGCACCCGTTCGGGCGGGCCTCGGGGCTCGCGTACGGACTGGCCGCGACCTGTTTCGGGATCGTGCCGCTCCTCGGCCGCGTCGTGGCGGGACATCCGGGCGCGCTGGTCGGTCTCGGTGTCGGCTTCGTCGGCTACGTCGCCTGCGTGTGGCGCGAGCGTGAAGCGCTGGGACTGCCTGGGCTGGTTCGACGATGATCATTCCACCGCTCGAACCCGAGCACGCGCCGACCAGGGTGCTTTACGTCGCCGGCATGGGGCGCAGCGGCTCGACCTTGGTCGAGCGGGCGATCGCCCAGCTCCCGGGTGCGACCGGTGTGGGTGAGGTCGTGTTCCTCTGGGACCGGGGGCTTCGACGCGACGAGCGCTGCGGCTGTGGTGAGCGGTTCTCGGCCTGCTCGTTCTGGCAGCGGGTCGGCAAGGCAGGCTTCGGCGGCTGGGACCAGGTCGACCCGGACGAGATGACGGCGCTGGCCGAGGAGGTCGACGACCTGCGTGACATCGGCCAGCTGGCCGGTCCGATCGTCACCCGTCGCTTCCGCGCGCGTCAGCGCCGCTACCTCGAGCACTACGAGCGTCTGTACGACGCCATCCGCGAGGTCGCCGGGTGCGACGTCGTCGTGGACACCAGCAAGCTGACATCGCTCGCGTACAGCCTTCGCCGGGCCGAGCACATCGACCTCCGGGTGCTCCAGCTCGTTCGTGATCCGCGCGCGGTCGCCTACTCGTGGACCAAGACGATCCGGCGGCCGGAGGTGCTCGACCGGGAGGCGTACATGCCGACGTATCGACCGTCGTACATGGCGGCGCTCTGGAGCGGCCACAACGCACTGCTCGAGCTGCTGCCGAGGCTGGGCACGCCGACGGAGCGCCTGCGCTACGAGGACTTCGTGGACGACCCGCTGGCATCGCTGCGCCGGGTCGCCGAGCTGGCCGGTCTGGACGTGTCCGGTGACGCGCTCGACTTCGTCAGCGACAGTGGTCTCGACCTGGGCGTCGTCCACACCGTGAGCGGCAATCCATCGCGCTTCACGACGGGCCGGGTCAGCCTGAGACGCGATGACGCCTGGCGGGCTGAGCTGCCGGCCAGCGCGCGCCGGGTGGTGACAGCGCTCACGTGGCCGGGTCGCCGCGCGTACGGGTACGACGCCACCGCGGAGCACAGGGCCGAGGCGTCCGGTCATCAAGACCCGGTGCCTTCACAAAGACCGCAGGCTCTGCCCGAACCGACCGTGTGGCCATCGGTCGGGGTGGTCCTGGTGACCCACGACCGGCCGGCGCTCATGCGCCGCGCCCTCGCGTCGATCCGCAGCCAGGACTACCCGGGGCGGCTCGAGGTGCGGGTCGTGTTCGACCGGGCCGAGCCCGACCAGACGCTCCACACCGACGCCGACGACCGTCCGGTCCGGGTGGGCGTGAACACCCGGACGCCAGGGCTCTGCGGCGCTCGCAACACCGGCGTCCTCGACCTCGATGCTGATCTCATCGCGTTCTGCGACGACGACGACACCTGGGAGCCGGGCAAGCTGCGCCGGCAGGTGGCAGCGCTGGAGGCCGAGCCGGACGCGGTGCTCGCGACCACAGCGATGGTGGTCGACGTCGACGGTCGAAGCGTCGCGCGGACCTGTGGCACCGACCGGGTACGGCTCGAGCAGCTCCTGCGGTCCCGCCTGGCGATGCTCCACTCGTCGTCGTTCCTGGCCCGTCGGAACCTGGTCACGGCGACCGGGCTCGTCGACGAGTCGTTGCCGCGCAGCATGGCCGAGGACTGGGAGCTGCTGCTGCGGGCGGCGACCCGCGCGCCGATCGTCCACGTCGACGAGCCGCTCGTCCGCGTGCAATGGGGCGTCTCCTCCCACTTCGTCCACCGGTGGGTGGACAAGAACGAGGCTCACCGCACGCTGCTCGCGCGTTACCCCGCGATGACCCGGGACCGGGTGGCCGCCGGTCTCATGGCCGGCAAGCTCGCCTTTGGGCACGCAGCACTGGGTGAGCGGCGCGCGGCCTGGCGCTACATCGCGAGGTCGGCACGAGCGAACTGGCGGGAGCCCCGGTGGGTCCTTGCCAGCGCAGTGGCGCTGCGCCTGGTCTCCGCAGACCGGGTGATGACCGAGCTGACCCGCCGCGGTCACGGCATCTGAGGATGGCTGGCGGCTCCGGCAGTGCCGCGACGCTCCTGGTGGCGACGACCGGCGGCCACCTCGAGGAGCTCCGTCGGCTGGTCCCGATGCTCGGCCTCCGGCGAGTCGAGTGGATCACCCACGACACCGACCAGGCCCGCTCCGACCTCGCTGGCGAGCGCGTGCATCTCGTGCCGTATGTCGGTCCGCGGGACGTCCGCGGCACCCTGAGCGTGATCCCGTACGTCATCCGCGTGCTCGCCCGCGGGCGGTTCGACGCCGTCGTGACGACTGGAGCAGCAGTCGCCGTCCCGCTCGTGCTGGCAGCCCGGGTCCGCGGCATCCCGTGCCACTACGTCGAGAGTGCTACCCGCACAGCGGGTCCCAGCCTGACCGGTTCCATGTTGAGCCGCGTCCCCGGCGTCCGCCTCTACACCCAGCACGACGCGTGGTCAGGACGGCGATGGCGCTTCCGCGGGTCGATCTTCGACGGGTTCGCGGTCGAGCCGACCGTGTCCGGACCGGTTCACCAGGTGGTCGTCACGCTCGGCACGATGCGGGCCTACTCCTTCGCGAGAGCCGTGGAGCGCCTGCTGGAGGTCCTGCCAGACGTCGTCGAACCGGGCGCGCGAGTCCTGTGGCAGACCGGCTCGACCCCCGTCGACCGCCTCGGCATCGACGGGCGACCCGCCGTCTCGCCGGGCGAGCTGCGCGACGCGATCGCGACGGCCGACCTGGTGATCGCGCACGCGGGCATCGGGTCGGCGCTGGCGGCGCACGACGCGGGGTTGTGCCCGGTGCTGCTGCCCCGCCGCAGCGCGTTCGGCGAACATGTGGACGATCATCAGGTCGACATCGCCGCGCATCTGTTCGGTCGAGGGCTCGCTGTGACTGCCGAGGCTGATCGTGTGACTGCGCGTGATCTTCGGCAAGCGTGCAGTCGTCGCATCGCCACTCGTACCGGACAGAGATCGTTTCTGCTCGCGAACTGAGGTATTCGGTGTTGATCACCCCGCCGCGTCGACGATTCCTCGACACTTCGAGCAAAGATCAACTAGACGCGGTGCGCGACAGCCGCCAGTATCTGACCCCATGTTCCCTCAGCGGCAAGTTCTGGGAACGGGGGACCACCATCAAGGCGGCGGCAAGCCGGCGTCTGTGCGTGCAACCCGGTGGATCGGCACCGGTGGACGTAGATCACGGACGGCGACACGCGTCGCGGTCTTCGGGGCGAGCGCAGCCCTCATCGCGAGTCTGGTCGCACCGGCCGCGGCCGGTGCGCCGGTCGAGCCTGACCTCGGCGCGTCGTCCAAACCGTACGACCAGCCCCCGCCTGCAGACGCCGGTGCGGACCGATCGTGCAGGGTGTCCAAGATCCTGGTGCCGCGCTGCGGCCCGTGGTGGGGCGCCTTCTCGCTCAACGAGGGCGCCGAGACCCCGGCGGACGCCGTCCGGTCCCTCGAGGGCACGGTCAACGACCAGGTCGACATCGTGCACTACTACTTCCGCGACACCCAGATCTGGCCGCCGACCTGGCTGATCGACCTCGCTCGCGAGCCCGGAAAGGAACGGCTGCTCGCGATCAACTGGAAACCAGAGGCGTACAAGACCTGGGCGCAGGTCGCCGCGGGCGAGTCAGACTGGTACATCGACCAGGAGGCGGCGTACCTGCGGGCGAACTTCCGCGACCCGTTCTTCCTGACGATCCACCACGAGCCCGAGGACGAGGTCAACGCCACGCCGGGCTCCGGGTACACGGCCATGGACTACAGCAACATGTACCGCCACGTGGTCGACCGGCTCCGCGCCCAGGGCGTGGACAACGCCGTCTTCGTCATGAACTACATGGGCTTCCAGGGGTGGGGTCTCCAGCCGTGGTTCCCCGACCTCTATCCCGGCGCTTCCTACGTGGACTGGATCGCGTTCGACCCGTATGCGTCGTCGAGTCTCGGTGATCAGGACCGTGGCTTCCGCTTCCTGCTCAACAGCCACTGGGGTGAGACCAGCTGGCTCGGCGCGTATCGGTACTTCACCGACATGTACCCCGGCAAGCCGCTCATGCTCGGCGAGTGGGGCGTCGGCGAGAAACCCGGATCCGCGGACTGGAAGGCTCGCTTCTTCCATCGCGTGGGCGAGCGGCTCTCGGAAGGAAAGTTCCCGCATCTCAAGGCGCTGATCTACTTCGACAGCAGGTACGGAGCCGCGTCCGGGGACACCCGGGTCGACACGTCGGTGCAGGCGGTCCGTTCCATGCAGCGGGTGCTCAACCGCGACGACGTCTGGGCCCCTCCGCCGTAGAGCCCGCCGCCGTCGAGCCCGACGCGAAAGCACCGACCATCGTCCGTACGACGAGCGACGGCACCGGTCTCGGACCGGCGCCGTCGCTTACGTTGGGTGAGTGGACGTCACCGGAGGTCGAACTTTGGCGTCAAATCGCCGGAACAGGTGGACAACGGCGCGTCGATCGGGTTCGCTGGGGAGGACCATTCGGGGGAGTGGTCACGGCACCCGGCCGCCACCCGGGCACTCGGGGGTTCGTCGACGTGCAATCGCCATCCGCTCTGCCAACCGGTGTGGTGCGTCCCGCAAGATCGCCGAGCCGCCATCTCGATCGGCCGGATCGACGGGTCCGGCCCTGGGCCGGAGCCTTCCTCAGCGTCGCGCTGATGTCCGGTCTCGTGGCCGGCATCGCCGGGCCGGCCGAGGCTGCAGTTCCTCGCGCGGCACCTCTGTCCGACGCGCCGTCCGGTCCCGACGTGCCTTCGGCGTTGCCGGCCGGTGTGACCCCGGACGTGAACGACGGTGCCGTCCTCGCGATCGCGCAGGTCGGCAACCAGATCGTGCTCGGCGGCTCGTTCACCTCGGTCACCCCCCGGGGCGGGTCCCCGGTCGCCCGCCAGTACCTCGTGGCGTTCGACGCGACCACCGGCGTGCTCAGCTCCACGTTCGCACCGGAGCCGTCGGCACAGGTCCGCACGCTGGTCGCCGGCCCGGACGGCACGGTGTTCGTCGGTGGTGACTTCGGGCAGGTCGACGGAACGCCGGCCGCGCACATCGCACGGCTGCGCGTCGCCGACGGTCAGCCGTTCCCCGGGTTCACCGCGACCAACAACAACGGCCGGGTCAACGACCTCGAGCTGTTCGGCAGCCGGCTCCTTGCTGGTGGCGCGTTCAGCTCGGCCGGCGGAGCTCCCCACGCGGGGTTTGCGGCGTTCGACCTGACGACGGGGCAGCTTGAGCCGTGGTTCGATCTCCAGATCGCCGAGCACCACAACCAGGCTGCGGGTGGGGCGGTCGGTCCGGTCCGGGTGGACGACCTCTCGATCACGCCGGACGGCACCCGCATGGTGGCGATCGGCAACTTCAAGAAGGTGGACGGTCTGGTGCGTGACCAGATCGTCATGGTCGACCTCGCCTATCCGAACGCCACGGTCGCGCCGAACTGGTCCACGAACGCATACGCGCCGTTGTGCAACTACAAGCGGCACGACAGCTACGTCCGCAAGGTCGACATCGCGCCCGACGGCAGCTACTTCGTCGTCACCTCGACCGGTGGCTACAGCTTCGAGTCCCTCTGCGACGCCGTGGCGCGGTTCGAGATCGACGCCACGGGGCTCGACATCGTGGAGACCTGGGAGCTCGAGTCGGGCTCGGACACGATGTGGGGACTCGAGGTCACCTCGGACGTGATCTTCGTCGGCGGGCACCAGCGCTGGCTGAACAACTCCGGCCGCAACGTGGCCGGGCCGGGCGCGGTGCCCAGGCCGGGACTCGCTGCGCTCGACCCGACGACCGGGCTGCCGCTCGCGTGGAACCCGGGACGCAACCCGCGCGGTGTCGCGCTCTACGCCATGCTCGCGACACCGGACGGGCTGTGGATCGGCAGCGACACCGAGTGGATCGGCGACTTCGAGTACCAGCGTGAGCGGGTGGCGTTCTTCCCGTACGCCGGCGGGACCGACGTGGCGAGCACCTCGATCGCGAACCTCCCGGCCGACATCTACGCCGTTCGCGCCGACGGCTCGCTGTGGCGGACGAGGTTTGACGGCACAGCGGCCACGCCGTTCGTCCAGGTCGAGGCATCTGGCTGGAAGAGAACGCGCGGCGGCGTCGTCGTCGGTGGATCGCTCTACACCGGTCGGACGAACGAGATGCTCTACGCCCGGCCGACCCTGCCCGGCGGGTTCGGGTCCACCGCCGCGGTGAACCCGTACGACGATCCCCGCTGGGCCGGCGTCCCGACCGGCTCCGGGCAGACCTACCTCGGCTTCCCTCCGGATCTCTACGACCAGCTCGACAGGGTGACGTCGCTCGCGTACGACGACGGCCGGCTCTACTACACGCTGCGTGGCAAGTCGTCGCTGTACTGGCGATCGTTCGTGCCGGACAGCGGCGTGATCGGGTTCAGCGCGACCGCCCTGACCGGTGGACGCGACTGGTCGGCGACGTCGGGGATGTTCGTCGCCGGCGGGTACCTGTACGCCGTCGACCCGACCCAGCAGTCGTTGATCCGCCTGACGATGGGTTCGAATGGTCCGACCGGAGCACCGGTCGTGGTCAACGGCCCGGCGACCGGCGGGATCACCTGGGACACGCAGACGATCTTCGCCAGAGCGACCTGATGACACAGCGTGTTGGGTTATCACGGGACCAGTTCGTGAAACCGGCTGACAACAGAGGTCATGGTCGGTTATCTTGCGTGGTCGGCTTCAACGCCGACGCGGCGTCTCGGCGCCGCACCAGGGGATGTGGGGGCAGACCCGATCACGGTCATGTCCGGCGCGGCTCGTCGCGGTGATTCACCGCCGATCGCCGGACGGCCAGTCAGCGGTTCCCGACGTACCCCGGTGGATGCCGTGACACCAGATCAACAGCCCAGGCGCCGTGGACAACGCACGATCATTTTCAGGGGGAAGATCCATGTTGGTTCGACGGGCCGCCATCGCGGCAGCCGGAGCACTCGTGCTCGCAACGCTCACGACGCCAGCGATGGCGGGACCGAGCAGTCCGGGGGCGCAACCGCCGGCGGAGGATCGCGCTCAGGCGTCCGCTGACGCGTTCACCGGTGTGCCGACCGAGGTGCCGGCGGCCTTCTCGCCGGACGTCGAGAACGGGCAGGTCAACGCGATCGCGCAGGTCGGGAACCAGATCGTGCTCGGTGGGACGTTCACCAGCGTGACGCCCAAGCCCGGCGCGACGGTCACCCGCTCCTACCTTGTGGCGTTCAACAAGGACACCGGCGTGATCAACGCCGCGTTCAACCCGACGTTGAACAACACGGTCGAGGCCCTGGAGCCGGCCGCGGACGGGACCTCGGTCTACGTCGGCGGCACGTTCACCACCGTGAACGGCCAGACGCAGCGCCGGGTGACTCGGCTGCAGCTGTCCAACGGGGCAGTGGTCCCGGGGTTCAGTGCACCGTCGTCTGACGGCAAGGCCGAGACGATCCGGCTCAAGAACGGCCGACTCTTCGTCGGCGGTGCGTTCCGCGTGGTCAACGGCGTCCCGCACGCCGGGTTCATCACGCTGAACCCCAACACCGGTGCGCTCGACCCGTACATGAACCTTCAGATCTCCGGGCACCACAACGACACCGGCAGCGGCGCGCAGGGCGCGATCCGCGTCGACGAGCTCGTGATCACCCCGGACGGCACGTCGTTGTTCGCGATCGGCAACTTCAAGCGGGTCGACGGCCTGCTCCGCGACCAGGCGGTCCGGGTCTCGCTGACCGGCGCGACTGCGGTGGTCGACCCGAACTGGTCGACCAACGGCTTCTCCCCCTATTGCGCCTCCTGGGCCTTCGACTCCTGGGTCCGGGGCATCTCGATGTCCCCGGACGGCAGGTACTTCGTGGTGGCGACGACCGGTGCCCCGTTCCCCGGCACCTTGTGCGACACCGCCTCGCGCTGGGAGGTCTCCTCCTCCGGCCTCGACGTGAAGCCCACCTGGGTGAACTACACCGGTGGGGACACCCTCTTCGCCGTGGAGGTCGCGCCGGACGTCGTGTTCGTCGGCGGCCACCAGCGCTGGACCAACAACCCGACCGGTACGGACTCGGCCCAACCGGGTGCCATCCCGGCGCCCGGGCTCATGGCGCTCGACCCGGCCAGCGGCACCCCGCTCTCGTGGAACGCCGGCCGCAACCCGCGCGGCGTGGCCGTCTTCGACATGCTGGCGACCGCGGACGGGCTCTGGCTCGGCAGCGACACCGAGTGGATCGGGAACTACCAGTACCGCCGCGAGCGCGTCGCCTTCTTCCCGCGGAACGGCGGCTACCCGGCGCTGTCGCGCTCGACGGGATCCCTCCCGGGTGAGGTGTACATCGGCGGAGCGGTAGGAGACTCGTTGGACCGGACCACCTTTAACGGCACCACGACCACGCCGTTGCAGGCCACCGGCATCACCGGCCCGGCCTGGGGCAGCACCCGCGGTGCGGTCCAGGTCGGCGACCGCGTGTTCTACGGGTTCACCGACGCGAAGCTCTACTACCGCACGTTCAACGGCTCGTCGTTCGGACCTCAGGTCTTCGTCGATCCCTACCACGACCCGACCTGGGTGGGGGTGGGCACCGGCTCGGGCTCGACCACCTACACCGGCGTGTTCCCGGACTTCTACGACCCGGGCCACCTGTCGAGCGTGACCGGCATGATCTACGCCGACGGCAAGCTGTTCTACACCCGGTTCGGGCAGAGCAGCCTGTTCTGGCGCTGGTTCAACCCCGACAGCGGAGCGGTCCACCCGCAGGCGAACACGTCCTCCGGTGGCATCGACTGGACGCTCACCAACGGCATGTTCCTCAACGGGACGGACCTGTACGTCGTGAACTCGCTCGGGCAGCTGCTGCGCTACACGTTCGCCGACGGCGTCCCGTCCGGCGCGGGCGTGATCGCGAACGCTCAGATCGACTGGCGCGGCCGAGCCGTGTTCCTCTACGCCGGGGCGCCGAACGTCGCACCGGTCGCCTCGTTCACGACGTCGTGCGAGAACTTCACCTGCTCGTTCGACGGCTCGGCCTCCTCGGACTCCGACGGCACGGTCATGTCGTACGCGTGGAACTTCGGCGACAGTGGGACGGCCACCGGTGTGACCACCTCGCACACCTACGCCAACGGGGGCAACTACACCGTCACGCTCACCGTGACCGACAACCGATCGGGGACCGGGTCCACGACCCGGCAGGTGACCGTGCCGACCGGCGAGCTCGCGGACATCACGTTCCGCGCAGCGTCGTCCGCGGTGGCGAACGGCTCGCAGATCAGCGTGACCGTGCCGGCGGCGACGCAGCCGGACGACGCGCTGCTGCTCTTCGTCTCGTCGGGCAGTGCCGGCACACCGACCACCCCGGCCGGCTGGACCGCGGTCAACGCGAACAATGCCGATCCGTTGCGGACCACGGTGCTCAGGCGTACGGCGGTCGGCGGTGACGCCGGGAAGACCGTGACCGTCGCACTCGGGACGTTCGGCAAGGCGAGCGCGATCATCGCGGCGTACGCCGGCGTGGACCCGGCTGCGCCGGTGAGCCAGGCTGTCGCGGCCTCGGACGCCAACCAGACCACCCACACCACCCCGGGCGTCACCGTGAACGATCACGAGTCCGTGATCTCGTACTGGGTCGACCGCAGCTCGGCCGCCTCCGGCTGGACGGTGGCCGCTCCGGCCACCGAGCGGATCGAGGCGCTCGGCTCGGGCGGCGGACGGCACACCGCCGTCCTGGGCGACGACGGCCAGGTCCGGGGACCGGGTGCACTCGGCAACCGGTCGGCCACCGCGGTGGCATCGAGCAGTCGGGCCGTCACCTGGTCCGTCGTTCTGAAGCCGGTCGCGCTCTGACCGCCGAGCCGATGGTCGCGGGCGCTCGCCGCCGCGGACGTGCGCCCTGGGTCGCGGCGGCGAGCTTGCTCGTGCTGGTCGGCCTGAGCGCGTGCGGTGGCGATGACGACGCCGCGGCCGGCCCGGGTGCCCTGGCGCCGACGAGCACCCCGTCCTCGGACGTCGGTGCATCCGACGGCCCGAGCACGGGAGGCTCGACGCCGTCGGAGTCCGCGGGTGGGACAGCCGTGTCGCCGACCCCGACGGCCCCGACCACCCCGAACGACGACGCGGTCGAACCCGGTCCGGGACCGTCGTCGCAGGAGATTGTTCTCGGGTCGTTGCCCGGCGACACCTCGGGAGCCTGCGTCGACGCTGACGAGCAGCGCGACGTACGGTCCGGTGGCATCGCCGCCGGAGCGTTCAACGAAGCCGCCGAATCCTACGTCGCACCAGGCGGCGACGACATCGTCTCGCTGTACTGGATCCCGGAACACGCGGACGACCTGTCCGGCCTCACGGTGCGTGGCACGCAGGTCAGTGGCGGCGACGCGTCGTTCGTCCACGACGAGTCCACGGTGAGCGAGCTCATCGGCGACACGGGCGAGTGGCGCTACTACCTCACCGACATCACCATCCCAGCGCCTGGCACCTGGCGGCTCGAGGCCACCTCCGGCGAGGACACCGGCTGCTTCACGATCACCTTCGGCGGCTGAGCGCGTCGGCGGTGACCCGTAGGCTGATCGGCGTTGCGTGACGGGTCTCGACCAGGCCGACTGCCTGGGCACCGCCGCGCTCCGTCGACCGTGCCGGAGCATCTGCCCTGACCATCGCCCTCCTGCTCGAGCACCTTGCCCGCGATCGGGCCCTGAGCGCTGCGCGCACTGAGCTTCTCGCCGGGCGGGCCACGACGCTCGACCTCACCGCGCCGGCGGGGCTGCGCCCGTTCGTGGCGGCGCTCCTGGCCGCCGGCGTCGCGTCCGGGGGAGCCGGCCGACCCGTGCTCCTCGTCACCGCCGCCGACCATGAGGCGAGCAGGCTCGAGACCGTGCTGGCCGAGCTGCTCCCGCCGGGCGCGGTGGCCGCGTTCCCGCCGTGGGAGACGCTCCCGCACGAGCGGCTCTCGCCCAGGTCGGACACCGTCGGACGGCGCCTCTCGGTGCTGCGCCGGCTCGCCCATCCAGACCCTCGGACGCCGGCGCACGGTCCGCTCCAGGTCGTCGTCGCTCCGGTCCGCGCGCTGCTCCAGCCGCTCGTGGTCGGCCTCGGCGATCTCGAACCGGTTGCCCTGCGCGTTGGCGACGAGATCGAGCTCGACGACCTGGTCGAGCGACTGGTGGCAGCCGCCTACGTCCGGGTCGACATGGTCGAGCGGCGTGGCGAGCTCGCCGTTCGCGGCGGCATCGTCGACGTGTTCCCGCCGACCGAGGACCATCCGCTCCGCGTCGAGCTCTGGGGCGACCTGGTCGAGGAGATCCGGTCGTTCGCCGTCGCCGACCAGCGCAGCCTCGGCCCGGCGACGGACGGGCTCTGGGCGCCGCCGTGCCGCGAGCTCATCCTGACCGACGAGGTCAGGGGCCGCGCCCGCGCACTCGCCATCGAGCACCCTGAGCTCGCCGACATGCTCGACCAGCTCGCCGAGGGCATCGCGGTCGAGGGCATGGAGGCACTCGCACCGATCCTGGTCGACGGCATGGAGCTGCTCGTCGACGTGCTCTCGCCCGACACGGTCGTCCTGGTCAGCGACCCCGAACGGGTCCGGACCCGGGCTGCGGACCTCTTCGCCACCAGCCACGAGTTCCTCGGTGCGTCCTGGGCCGCCGCCGCCGGAGGCGGCGTGGCACCGGTCGATCTCGGAGCCGCGGCCTACCGCACCCTGGGCGAGGTCCGCGGCACCGCCCTGGACGCCGGCCTGGCCTGGTGGGGGATCAGCCCGTTCGCCGTCGACCCCGAGCTCACCGAGCTGGCTGGTACCGACGACTCGGCCGCACCGGACGGCCTGGCGCCCGCAGCGGCGGTCACCGAGCCGCCCGCGTACCGCGGTGACACCGAGCGGGTCATCACCGACATCGCCGGATGGGTCCGGTCCGGTTGGCGCGTCGTCCTCGTCACGGAGGGACACGGACCGGCCCAGCGCCTGGTCGAGGTGCTCCGCGACGCGGACGTGCCGGCCACGTTCGTCGAGGACCTTCATAGCCAGCCGTCAGCTGGCACGGTGGAGGTGAGTACGTCGTGCCTGTCCACCGGGTTCGTCGCACCGGCGCTCGAGCTCGTCGTCCTGGCCGAGGCAGACCTGCTCGGCCGGGCCGGCGCCGGCACCCGCGACGAGCGCAAGATGCCGAGCCGGCGGCGCAACGTGGTCGACCCGCTCCAGCTCCGGCTCGGCGACTACGTCGTGCACGAGCAGCACGGCGTCGGCTCGTACGTCGAGATGGTGCAGCGCACCGTCCAGGGCGCCACGCGCGAGTACCTCGTGATCGAGTACGCCTCGAGCAAGCGGGGCCAGCCGCGCGACCGGCTCTACGTGCCGACGGACTCACTCGACCAGGTGACCCGCTACGTCGGGGGCGAGCAACCGACGCTGCACAAGCTCGG
>Ga0136617_10002139_pt1 | contig 17669 bp, 18 predicted proteins | sample AntDrymUQ3222106_2_FD_129672 | JGI IMG/M metagenome (GOLD analysis project Ga0136617, IMG submission 129672) | Polar desert sand microbial communities from Dry Valleys, Antarctica - metaG UQ322 (21.06) | ecosystem: Environmental > Terrestrial > Soil > Desert | place: Antarctica: Dry Valley... | reverse complement strand
CGCCGTTCGCGGCCTCGCGTACACCGCCGCAGCCGCCGTCACCGTCGGTCTCGCCGCTCCATTCGTGATCCCGCTCGTGTTCGGGGCGGCGTTCGCAGGGGCGGCGACGCCGCTCGCTGTGCTCTTGCCCGGCGTCGTCGCGTACGGGCCGGTGACCGTGCTCGTCGTCTATCTCTCGGTTCGGCGGCGTCGGCCGCGCCTGTCACTCGCGGTCTCGGTGCTCGCCATGTTGGTGACGACGGTGGCGGCGGTCTTCCTGATCCCTCGCTTCGGCGGAACGGGCGCCGCGCTCGCGAGCACGATCGGCTACCTCGCCGGTGCCGGCCTCGCCTGGGGGTTGTTCCTCCGCCTCAGGCGGGTTTACGGACCGTCCGTCGTCTCGCAGGTTACGAACGTGTCGACGCCGGCGCCGCCGTAACAGACATCAGTCCCGGCACCGCCGGTGAGTGTGTCGTTGCCGTCGCCGCCGATCAGGACGTCGTTACCGCCGCTCCCGCGCACGCTGTCGATCCCTGCACCGCCGAGCATGCAGTCGTCGCCGCCGTTGCCCGTCATCGTATTCGCCGCGGTCGTTCCGACGATCAGCTCGGCTGCCGCGCCCCCGGTCCACGGGCTCGCCGTGATCTTCGCCGTCAGCGTGATGCCGCTGCACTGGGAGGGCTTGAGGTTGTTCGCGCTGATCGCGCTCGTGGTGTCGCTCGCGTACGTGCGCGGAACCGGATTGTTGGCGGTGAACGCCGGTAGGGCGCCTGCGAACGCGAAGGCGGCGGCGCCGATGGCGCCGATACGGACTGCGGTTCGAAACTTCATCGGCGTGCCTCCCGGATGTCGGCTACTTGTCCGAGCCACGAGCGTCCCTCCATTTCGCCCATCTGATAGCGGTAGGCGACGCCGTCCTCTTCCACAACGTAGTAGTGCAGGCCGTCGCGCTGCTCGTGCAGGATCATGCGGTCGTAGCGCTCGGCGAGCCGTGCCAGGCCCTCCATCGTCGTCACGTCCCGGACGACTTCGCGAGGCCGGTGCCGGGGCGCAACGTCGACGAGCCATTCGCTGTAGGTCGCTTCAATCTCGCCTGCCTCGTCGCCGCGCTGGCGCCGAAGCAACGGCAGACCGACGGCGAGAGCGCCCAGAAGGGCGAGGAGCCCGCCCACGATCGAGAGCCGGCGTGCGTTCTCGACCGAGAGCCCGAGCCCGAGCAGCGCTACCCTGTTCGGCTCGGCGCGGGTGCCCGAACCCGCCTCCTTGCGGATCAGGGAGGTTGCGTTCTGGTCGCCGGGCAGATTCGTCTCGAGCCGGAGCACGATCGGATCGATTCGGAGCGCGAGCGCCGGAGCGAAGCGTTCCTCGAGCTTCTTGCCGTCGACTTCTCCCGCCACCTCGATCTGGGGATCGAGCGTGAGGCCGAAGCTGTCGCTTCGCGCCCCCGTGAACGACTCGAACTGCTTTCCGACCCGGAGCAGCTCACGCAGATCCAGGCTCCCGGCCAGCGTCAGCCGATCACCACGAAACTCCTTCCCCTGCAGGACGAACCTGCGCTCCCAGCCGTGTTCGCCGCGGAGCGTGGCCACAAGCCTGCCCCTGCCACCGACATCGTGCGAAACCTTCGATGAGAACCGATAGGCGAAGCGGAAGGCGACGTCCGGCACGAGCCGCACGAAGGCCGGCTGGCCCGTCTTGACCGAGCCGGTCGGGTACACGGGCCCGCGCGGAGCGTCGGCCGAGTAGGCGAAACTCCCCACGTGCTCGAACAGTCCGGCGACCGGGACGACGCGGGTGGCCGGACGGGAGAAGGCGAGATAGCCGAGCACGGCGCAGGCCGCGACGGCGCCGCCAAGTACGGTCAGGAGGGTGCGCATCCGCTCGTCACCGAGGGCGAGCGCCGGCGCGCGTGGCAGGATGGCCTGGCCCCTGCGTCGGCGGCGCCGCACAGTCGCCGTACTCGCGCCGCCCCCCAGGACGAAGAAGGCGGCGGCGGGGGCAAGAATCGCAGCGTTGAGCGGCGTGCGGAGCCAACCCAAGAGGTTCCCGACCGCGGGCAGGTGAACCCACTGCGTGCCGATCACGTCTTCCGCAGTGGGCCGGCTTGAATCGAGAAAGTCGTTGTTGTCGCCTTTAAAGACGAATCGGTCGCCGCGCTGCTCGACGATCCGGTGGAGCACTGTCCGGCCGAGCTCGCTGCTTCGGTAGCTGGCGACGTCGCCGACGCCGTAAGCCGACGCGCTTCGAAGTAGGACGAGGTCGCCGCGGTGAAGGCTCGGCTCCATGCTCGACCCGTAGACGATCGCGTAGGACGTCGAGCCGCCGAGCTGCGGCGGAGCGAGGAAAAGCCAGGCGCCGGCCAGAAAGCCGAGGCAGAGAGCCCCGGCCGCAATGCCTTTGATTGTGAGTGTTCGTCTCATCGCGAGGAGAAGCAGTCGGGCGGCACTGCTTCAACGCAGTGCCGCCCGACTGGAGGGAACCGTCGTTACTGGACCGCCACAACAGTCAGGTCGGCCGCCGCGGCGACCGTGGCCTGGGTGCCGGAAGTCGTGTTGCACGCGACCGCCCCGGCCGTGTTCGTGCAGGCGTACCAGACGCCGCCGCCGGCGAGCCGGATCTTGACCGTGCTCGTCGTCGTCGGGTTGATCGTGAACTGCAAGGAATCGAGGTTCTGCGGGTTCGTTGCGTTGATCGTGTACTGCACGTTCGTCGCGGCGTAACCGCTGATCGCGCTCGATCCGTCGCCGGCCGTGGAGCCCGGGACCGTGTTCGAGGCAGTGAACGCGTACGTGCCAAACGCAAGGATCCCGGCGAGAACCGTCGTTGCCAGGAACCGCCCGCTTCGTTTTCGTCTAGTCCTCATTGTCGTTGCCGCATCCTTTCGTGGGAAGTTGTCCTCATCATCTGCAGCTTCGGGTAGAAGACGGATACCCATTTGGGATGAACGCGGTATGACCGGCGCGCCGAAAAAGCCGAGCTCTATGCGGCTATCGGCTCCTCGCGCCCGATCCAGTAGCACTCGGCCCGTCGCTCGATCACGGAGGCCTCGTGGCCTTCCTATGGGGGTCGCACACTAGACTCAACGCGTGGCGCTGCTCACCTCCCGCATTGAGCGGGACCCGGATGTGTTCGAGCGCCGGCGCGACCTGATGGCCGGGCTCGTGGCCGAGCTGCGCGAGCGCACTGCCTCGGTGGCTCGGGGCGGCGGCGAACAGGCGACCCAGCGCCACCGCTCGCGCGGCAAGCTGACCGCACGCGAGCGCATCGACCGGCTCGTCGACCCGGGCAGCTCGTTCCTCGAGCTGAACGCGCTCGCCGCGTGGGACGTCTACGCCGGCCAGGCGCCGTCCGCCGGAATCGTGACCGGAATCGGCATCGTCGAGGGGCAGGAGTGCGTGCTCGTCGCGAACGACGCGACCGTCAAGGGCGGCTCCTATTTCCCGCTCACGGTGAAGAAGCACCTGCGGGCGCAGGAAGTCGCCCACCAGAACCGGCTGCCGTGCGTGTACCTCGTCGACTCAGGAGGGGCGTTTCTGCCGCTGCAGGACGAGGTGTTCCCCGACCGCGACCATTTCGGCCGCATCTTCTTCAACCAGGCGCGGATGTCTGCGGCGGGGATCGCCCAGATCGCGGTCGTGATGGGATCGTGCACCGCCGGCGGCGCGTATGTGCCGGCGATGAGCGACGAGACGATCATCGTCAAGGGCACCGGAACGATCTTCATCGGCGGCCCGCCGCTCGTGAAAGCGGCGACGGGCCAGGAAGTGACCGCAGAAGAGCTCGGCGGCGCAGACGTACACGCGCGCCGCTCGGGCGTCGCGGACTACTACGCGACGAGCGACGAGCACGCGCTGGCGCTCGCGCGCTCGATCGTCCGACACCTCAACCGGCGCAGAGACCTGCCGTGGGAGCTCACCGATCCCGAACCGCCCACCAGCGATCCTTCAGACGTCTACGGCTTGATCCCGGAGGACTTCCGACACCAGGTCGATTCCCGCGAGTTGATCGCCCGGATCGTCGACGGCAGCCGCTTTCACGAGTTCAAGGCGCTCTACGGCGAGACGCTCGTCTGCGGCTTCGCTCGGATCGAGGGCTATCCGGTCGGCATCCTGGCCAACAACGGCGTGCTGTTCGCCGAGTCCGCTCAGAAAGGCGCGCACTTCATCGAGCTGGCCTGCCGGCGCCGAATTCCCCTTGTCTTCCTTCAGAACATCACCGGCTTCATGGTCGGCAAGGAGTACGAGGAGGGCGGCATCGCGAGGGACGGAGCCAAGCTGGTGATGGCCGTCGCCTGCGCGGAGGTGCCGAAGTTCACAGTCGTGACGGGCGGATCGTTCGGCGCGGGCAACTACGCGATGTGCGGGCGGGCGTACGGGCCCAGGCAGCTCTGGATGTGGCCGAACGCGAGGATCTCGGTGATGGGCGGCGAGCAGGCGGCGACCGTCCTGAGCATGGTCGGCGACGCCGATCCCGACGAGATTCGCGCGAAGTACGAGCGCGAGGGAAGCCCGTACTACTCGACGGCTCGGCTCTGGGACGACGGCATCATCGATCCGCTCGACACGCGCCGCGTGCTCGCGCTCGGGATCTCGGCTAGCCTCAATGCTCCTATTCCCGAGACGACCTTCGGCATCTTCCGAATGTGACAGGAGCGATGAGGGGAGTAGCAAGGATGCGGTTCTGGCGTCGACGTGACGAGTCCCGGCTGCGCGCGCTCAGCGAGGCTGAGGCCTATCACCATTCCTACGGCGACCGGGGTTCGGACGTGAAGACGGTCAAGCTCGAGCCGCGGCGGCCGCGGTACACGCTGCCCGTCTCGGGCGAGGACCTGCGACAGCGCTTCCAGGAGCGCCTGGACGCCCGCGAGCCCCCCGAGCAGTAGCGGTCGTCCGGCGGGTCAGGCCGTGGGAGCCTCGCCGACGCGAGTGTCTCCGGCGGCCGCCCTCAGAGGACGACAGTCTCCGGAAGGTTTGCGCCTGCGGCGAAGCGCTCGAGGCGGTAGGGCGCGAGGTCGATCTCCGGCTCCTCCCCGAACAGCTCAGCCGCCACGGCGGCGCCGGCTGCAGGAGCCTGCATGAAGCCATGTCCCGAGAAGCCGCAAGCGACGTAGACGCCGTCTGCGACAGAGCCGATGATCGGATGCGCGTCGGGCGTCATGTCATACAGGCCGGCCCAGGCCCGCTGAACCGCGGCGCCGGCCGCAGGCGGATACCGATGCGCGAGCCGATCGAGCCAGTCCGCCACGAGTCCCTGATCCACCTCCTCGCGCTCCCCCCAGCGCGGAGCGGGCTCGACCATCGCCAGTCGGAGGCAGGCACCGGCGCGGCGGAAGTGGAAGCCGGTCTCGCTCTCGATCGTCATCGGAAGCTCGGCGGGAAGCCCTCTGACCGGGCCGGCATCGACGAGCTGACGGACGAGCGGGCGGATCGGCAACTCGACCCCCCGGGCCCCGGCCGCCTCGGGCGAGCCTGCTCCGCAGGCGATCACGAGCGTCCCCGCCTCGAGTGAAAGCGCATCTGTCTGCTCGCGCACCTCCACCCCACGCTCGGCCGCTCGGCGGACGAGCTCGCGGGTGACGCCGGCCGGATCGGCGACGCCGTCCTCGCGGCAGATCACCGCGCCGACGACATCGTCGGAGCGCAGGCCACCGACAGCGCTCGGATCGGTCTGCTCGACCGGGACGCCGAGTTCACGCTGTAGCTGCGCGCGCTCCTGGAGCTCGGCGAGCCCGCGGTCTGTTGTCGCGAGGAAGAGGTAGCCGACCTGCTCGAAGAGCGGCGGCCCGAGTTGCTTGAACAGGCGGACGCTCGCCTGTGCCAGGCGGACTTCGGCTTCGGTCGAGAACTGCTGGCGCACGCCGCCCATCGCCTTGCCGGTCGCGCCGCCGGCGACCATTCCGCGGTCGGTCAGGACGACGTCACGTGCCCCGCGCTCGGCCAGGTGGTAGGCGATGCTGGCACCAACCGCACCGGCGCCCGCAATCACGACGCGGGCCCTACCGATGCGTCCTGCCTTCGCGCAGCATCGCAACCGCCTTCTCGATCCGGCGACTGCGCGTCTCGGCTCGCTTCGCCTCTCCGATCCAGTCGGCGTACTCCTTGCGGTGGCTGAACGAGAGTCGCTCGAATGTCGCTTGCGCCGCTGAATCGCCCTCCAGCGCCGCTGCCAGATCATGCGGCACGGTCACTTCACGCGGCTCGTCGTCGAGCGCGAGCGTGACGTCGACGACGTCCCCCAGGTCGACTCCCGTCGCTGCCTTCGCCGCGCGGTTGACGACGAGGTAGTAGCGGCCGTCGTAGACGGCGACCGTGCTGCGCCAGGTATGCCCGCGAATCGTCACCTTCACCGGCGGCCGCGCGCGCCCGAAGACGGCGCGGACGTCGAGCGGGATCTCGAGGCTCGTTCCGGTCGCGCCAACACGCTGAAGCTCAACCTGGAAGCGCTTCGTGATCACTGCGGAAACCGTACTCTGCGCGCGGATGAACGGCCTCCGGATCGAGCGAGACGACGACCTCTTGCGGGTGACGCTGTCGCGCCCAGAGCGTCGCAACGCCTTCGACGCTGCCCTGATCGCCGAGTTGACCGAGGCCTTCACCGACGTCGGCGACGTTCGGGTCGTGCTGCTGTCCGGCGACGGGCCGAGCTTCTGCGCCGGCGCCGACGTCGACTGGCAGCGCGCGTCGATCGACCTTTCCTACGACGAGAACGTCGAGGATGCCCTGCGCCTCTACCGGATGCTCGAGGCGATCGACCGCTGTCCGCCACTCGTCGTCGCCCGCGTTCAGGGGCATGCACTCGGCGGCGGCAGCGGACTCCTCGCCTGCGTGGACGTGGCGATTGCTGCCGAGGAGGCGGTGTTCGGATTCTCCGAGGTGAAGCTCGGAATCATTCCGGCGGTGATTTCCCCCTTCGTGATCGCGAAGATCGGCACCGCCGCCGCGCGACGGTACTTCCTCACCGGAGAGCGGTTCGCGGCCCGCGAGGCCCACCGGATCGGGCTTGTCCAGGAGGTCGTAACCGACGTCGACGCGGCTGTGGAGCGTGTCATTCGAGAGACGCTTGCAGCCGGGCCCGAGGCCGTGCGCGCCGCCAAGCGGCTCGTCCGCGAGCGGCCCGAGGGCGCAGAGACTGCACGCATCGCCGCGCGGCGGCGGACAAGCGACGAGGGACAGGAGGGCCTGCGCGCATTCCTCGAGAAGCGCGCGCCCGCGTGGAGATCCGGAAGCTCCTCGTAGCGAACCGCGGCGAGATCGCGCTCCGCGTCTTCCGCGCGTGCCGCGAGCTCGGGATCGCGACGGTCGCCGTCGTGGCGCCCGACGACGTCGGCTCGCTGCACGCCCGCTCGGCGGACGAAACAGTCGAGATCTCCAGCTACCTCGAGCCGAGCGAGCACATCCGAGCGGCACGCGAGACGGAGGCGACGGCGATCCACCCCGGATACGGCTTTCTGGCCGAAAACGCCGATTTCGCCGAGGCCGTCGGCGCCGCAGCGCTCGTGTGGATCGGGCCGCCGGCCGAGGCGCTTCGCGCCGGAGGCGACAAGCTCGCCGCGAAGCGGATCGCCCACGAAGCCGGCATCGCGGTCGTGCCACAGGGCGAGCCCGACGAGCTCGGCTACCCGCTGCTCGTGAAGGCCGCGGCCGGGGGCGGCGGGCGCGGCATGCGCGTCGTCCAGACGTCAGACGAGCTCGACGGGGCGATCGCGGCGGCCGCACGCGAAGCCGAGACGGCGTTCGGCGACGGAACCGTCTTCTGCGAGCGGTACGTCGAGCGCCCGCGTCATGTCGAGATTCAGCTTCTCGCCGACGGGCATGGCAACGTTCACGCGCTCGGCGAGCGCGAGTGCTCCGTTCAGCGCCGCCATCAGAAGGTGCTCGAGGAGGCTCCGTCACCGGCCCTCGATCCGGCCCTACGCGACGCGATCAGCGAGGCAGCGGTCCGGTTCGCACGCGCGATCGGATACCGCAGCGCCGGCACGGCCGAGTTCATGCTCGACGGCCGCGACTTCTTCTTCCTCGAGCTGAACGGACGCATCCAGGTCGAGCACCCGGTGACAGAGCTGGTCACCGGCGTCGACCTCGTCGTGGCGCAGCTACGGATCGCGATGGGCGAGCGGCTCGACAGAATCCGCTCGGACTTCGACGGGCACGCCGTCGAGGTACGCCTTTACGCCGAGGATCCCACGTCGTTCCTGCCGCAGGCAGGAAGAATCGAGCGGCTGCGCCTCCCGGCCGGCATCCGAGTCGACACCGGCGTCGAGGAGGGCGACGAGATCGGCCTCGCGTACGACCCGATGATCGCGAAGCTGATCGCACATGGACGGTCACGCACCGAAGCCCTAGAGCGACTGCGAGACGCGCTCGGCCAGACCGAGGTGATCGGTGTCGTGACGAACCTCGAGTTCCTGCGCTGGCTGGTCACGCACCCCGCACTTGTCGCCGGTGAGACGACGACGGCGTTCCTCGTCGAGAATCCGCCGCTCTCGACCCGCCCGCTCCGCCTGCCCGACCCGGCCTGGCGGACCCCGTTCCGCCTCAACCTCCCCGCCCCGCCTCCTCACTCCCCGCCCGACGTCGACGCCGCCGCGCACGCCCACACCGCTGCCGGCGGGCCGAGCGCGGTGACCGCGCCGATGCCCGGCACCGTCATCCGGGTGCTCGTCCGCGAGGGAGAAGAGGTGAAGGCGCGCCAGACACTGTGCGTCCTCGAGGCGATGAAGATGGAGACGCCGCTCGCGTCGCCCTCCGACGCCGTTGTCCGGGCTGTCCACGTCTCAGAAGGCGATCAGGTGGTCGGCGGCGCCGTCCTGATCGAGCTCGAGGAATAGCGGACCGGTCGACAGCGGAAGGCAATGCTTCCGCTGTCCAGGTAGGAACGGAAGAGAATGCCGGCGAAGCCGAGCTTCGCTCGGCGGGAGCGCAAGCGACTGACGGATCACGCGAATTGGAAAGGAAGAGGCGCGTGGGGGAACCCTGGTTCCCCTGCGACTAAAAGAGCTTCTGGAGCTTCATCGCGGCGCCCATGTCGCCCTTGACCTTGAGCTTGCCCGTCATGTAGGCGGTCGTCGGGTTGAGCTCGCCGCGCACGATCTGCATGAAGTCGTCCTCGGAAATCGTGAGCGTCGTGTCAGCGCTCTCGCCGCCTTCCGTCACCTTCACCTTGCCGTCGTCGACGTCCACCAGCCACTGACCGGCGCCGTCGATGTCGAAGAAGTAGGAGTTGGTCATCCCGGCCGTCCGGGACGGATCGACACGGCTCTCGAGGCCGTCGAAGAACTCTTTCACGCTCTCAGCCACGCTGTCTCCTCGCTCGCTGTCTGGACGCGCGAGCCTACCGCACGGCTCGAAGGCAAGAACAGACACAGGACAACTCCTGCCAGGGGAGCCGCGGCGCAGACGTAGAGCGCCGTCCGGAGGTCGATCGAGTCGGCCAGCACCCCGAGGCCGACCGCCGCCAGCCCGCCCAAACCGATTGAGAGACCGATCCCGAGACCGGACGCCATGCCAATGTGGCGCGGCAGGTACTCCTGGCTCATCACCATCGTCACGCCGAACGTGCCGATCACGCAGACGCCGACGAGCGCGAGTGCAACCGCACCGGCCAGTCCGCCGACGGCGACGTACACCAGGATCAGCGGGGCGATTGCGACGACGCTCGCGAACAGAATCGGGCGGCGACCCAATCGGTCGGCAGCCGCACCCGCGGCGAGCGTGCCGATCCCGCCCGCGAACAGCATTACGGCAAGAAGCCGGTTCCCATACGCCTCCGAGCGGCCTTGCGCCACTTCCCAGAGCGGGACGAATGCGATCAGCCCGAACCAGGCGACGCTCCGGAACGCGATCACGCCGAGCAGGAGACCCATGGCCAGAGGTCGGTCATCGCCGGCGGCGGAGAGTTCGTCACGACGCACGGGAAGGAAGCGGTTCAAGTACGGACGCGTCGCGAAGAGGAGCGCGGCGACCGCGAGACACGGGAGCGCGAGAAAGAGCCCGCCGACGAGGCCGAACTCCAGCACGAGCGCGGTCGCGACCACCGGCCCGAGCGCGTAGCCAAGGTTCCCCCCGATCGAGAACAGCGACATCCCGCTCGCACGCCGCCGGCCGCTTACGTACGCGGCAAACTTCGAGCCTTCGGGGTGGTACGCGGCAGTCCCGAGCCCGGAGACGGTGACGAGCACGAGGACGAGCCAGTAGCTCGGCGCGGCCGCGGCCAGGGCGATCCCGATACCGCCGACGGCGAGCCCAGCCGGGAGGAGCCAACTCGCGCCGCGCCGGTCCGACCAGAGCCCGAAGAGCGGTTGCACCACCGACGACGAGAACGCCCACGCGAGAATCACGAGGCCGGCCAGCGTGTAGGAAAGCTCGAACTTCTTGACGAGGAACGGCAGCAGCGCCGGGAGCGCGCCGTTCGCGAAATCCGTGGCCATGTGGCCGCCCGAGAGCGCGGCCATCGCCCGCTTGTCGACGCCCTCGGCCATCGAGGCCTCAGGCTACCGGCGAGACTAGGCTGCGGCGGCGGGCCGGTACCGCTCGATCAGCGCGCGCGAGAGCTGCTGCTGGAGCTGAGCGATCGCTAGCCGGTTGGGCTCGAGTGCGGCGAGATTGGCCGACCCGGCGCGAAGCGTCTGTCGCTCGCCCACAAGCCGCTCGATGCGCTCGATCAGCGCCTCGACGGCGAGGGAGTTGTCTGCAAGAGCGGCCATGACGATGTCACTATCGGCAAGAGCCGCCGTTGTTCAAGACCTTTTTACAGTTTCCTTTCTCCTTGCCGCGAAATCGGGTCGGATACCATCGTCCGGCGCCGTGGATCTCGACCTGTCACCAGATCACGAGCTCGTCCGCACGACGGTGCGCGAGTTCGCCGTCGACCGCCTCGCGCCCGTCGCGGAGGAGCTCGATCGAGAGAGCCGGTTCCCCTACGACCTGATCTCCGAGCTCGCCGCGCTCGGCCTGATGGGGATGCCGTTTCCCGAGGACTACGGCGGCTCCGGGGCAGACACGCTCGCTTATGCAATCGCGGTGGAGGAGCTGACCCGGGTCGACTCATCGCTCGCGATCACGGTCGCGGCGCACACATCCCTGGGAACGATGCCGATCTACCTGTTCGGGAACGAGGCGCAAAAGCGGGAATGGCTCCCCCAGCTCGCGTCCGGCCAGAAGCTCGCCGCGTTCGGACTCACCGAGGCGGATGCTGGCTCGGATGCGGGTGCGACGCGCACGCGCGCCGAGCTCCGAGACGGCTCCTGGATCGTCAACGGCTCGAAGATCTTCATCACGAACGCCGGTACGGACATCACCGCGTGCGTGACGATCACGGCCGTGACAGGCGACGGCGAGATCTCGAACATCGTCGTCCCGAACGGGACGCCCGGCTACCAGATCTCGAAGCCGATGCACAAGCTCGGCTGGCGCGCCTCGGACACGCGCGAGCTCTCGTTCAAGGACTGCACCGTGCCCGCCGCCAACCTGCTCGGGCCGCGCGGGCGCGGCTTCCATCAATTCCTCGAGATTCTCGACGGCGGCCGCATCTCCATCGCGGCGATGGGTGTCGGTCTCGCGCAGGGTGCCTACGATCTCGCCTACGGGTACGCCAAGGAGCGGAAGCAGTTCGGTAAGCCGATCTCGTCGTTCCAGGCAGTGCAGTTCAAGCTCGCCGACATGGCGACTGAGATCGAGGCCGGACGCGCGCTCGTGTACAAGGCCGCATGGCTGAAGGATCAAGGCCGTCCGTTCGCACGAGAGGCCGCGATGGCGAAGCTCTACACGGGCGAGCTGTCGAACCGGGCCGTCAACTCGGCGCTCCAGATCCACGGCGGCTACGGGTACATGGACGAGTACGCGATCTCTCGGCTCTACCGCGATCAGAAGATCCTCGAGATCGGGGAAGGCACGAACGAGATCCAGCGGATGGTGATCGCGAAGCACCTCGGCCTTTGACCTGTCCGCACGGGACACGACCGGGGTCAAGACCCCTGCCATGTCTCCCGCGGTCAGCGGCGGAGGCGCCGCCGCTCGACGACCGGGCTGTCGCGAAGCGCGGTCGTGCACCCGCCGAGCGTGTACAGCACGCCGTTGACGGAGAACGTCTGGAGCGCATGGCGCGTGACAAGCGGGCGCGGGCCGCGACTCCATTTGCCCGTGTCCGCATGGTAGATCTGGTACGTCGACTCCCAGACGGCATGGATCTCGTCGCCGACGGTGGCGGCCCCGAGGAGCTCCATCGGCTCTGGCATTGCCGGACCGGCTCGCCACGCTCCTGTCTTCGGATCGAGGATCCAGACCTCGCGCTGGATCTTCTCGCCGCGGCGACCGCCGAGCACCCAGATCTCACCGCGGAATGCGACCGCGTCGAACGCGTGATTCGGGCGCGGCAGCGGCGTCGACCGCGACCAGCGATCGGCAGCCGGGTCGTAGACGAACACATCGTCGCGCTCCTCGCCCTGGAGGAAACCCCCGAGGACGTAGACCTTGCCGGCGAGCGCCACTGCCGAATGATTGAAGCGTGGTTCCGGAAGCGGCGTCCGCCGGCGCCAGTCGCCGTCGTACGCGTAGACAGCGGCCGTGTTCCCAGCGGGGGTCGTCCCGCCGATTACGTAGACCGTGTCGCCGATCGCGGCAGCGGCCGCCGCCCGCGTCGCCACGGGTAACGGCTCGAGCGTCGTCCACTCGTTCGCGCGCGCGTCGAAGCGCGTAAACGTCGCGAGCGGGCGACCGGTCTCGCCGACCATGCCCCCCGCCGTGAAGATTCTCTCTCCGACCTGGGCTGCCGCGATGTAGCTGCGTCGTTGCGACATCGACGGCGCGCGTGTCCACGGGGCCGCATCCGCCTCGTCCACCTCGCCGCTCCAGCCGATCGCCGCGCCGAGAACTCCGGCGGCCGCGAGCGCGAGCCACGCCGCTACCGCCCGGCCGGGCACCCGGTCAGAAGCTTTCGGCGAGCGCGTGCTTCAGCTTGCGGCGCGCGACCTTACGTTCCTTCATCGCGCGTGGATCGGGGATCGGCACCGCGGCCAGGAGGGCCTTGGTGTACTCCTCGTTGGGCTTCGTGTAGACCTGTTCCGCCGGACCGATCTCGACGAGCTTGCCCTGGTTCATGACTGCGATCCGGTCGCTCATCGCCCGCACGACGGCGAGATCGTGTGCGATGAAGAGGTACGTCAGCGCGAAGTCGCGCTGAAGATCCTTGAGCAGGTTGAGGATCTGCGCCTGGATCGAGACGTCGAGCGCCGAGACCGGCTCGTCGCAGACGATCAACTTGGGATTGAGCGCAAGAGCTCGCGCGATCCCGATCCGCTGGCGCTGGCCGCCCGAGAACTCGTGCGGATAGCGGTTGGTGAAGTTCGGATTGAAGCCGACGACGTCGAGGAGGTTCCTGACCGTGGCGCGCCGGCGCCTTCGATCGCCGATTCCGTGCACGACGAGCGGCTCCGAGACGATGTCGCCGACGGTCATGCGAGGGTCGAGCGAAGCGTACGGATCCTGGAAGACGATCTGCATCTCGCGGCGTGCGCGGCGAATGTCCTCGCGCCCGAGCTCGGTCAGCTCCTGGTCGAGGAACCGCACCGACCCGCTCGTCGGTTTGAGCAGCTGCAGGATGCAGTACCCGGTCGTCGACTTCCCCGACCCCGACTCGCCGACGAGGCCGAGCGTCTCGCCTTCTTTGATCTCGAAGCTGACGCCGTCGACAGCCTTCACCTGGCCGACCGTGCGCTCGACGAGAATTCCTTCCTTGACGGGAAAGTGCTTGTGGAGATCAGTGACCGTTAGCAGGGCTCCGTCGGTCATAGGCGCACGTTGCCCATATCAGCGCGTCGACCGGTGCTACAGACGGACGTACGGGCAAAGCCCGCACGTCCTCTAGCCGGCTCCGCAGGCGGCGCCTCAGCCGACGGCCGAACGGGCGAAGCCCGCCCGGCCTGAGGGAGCCGCCGCAAGCGGCGTCTCATACCGTCACCTCCTCGCGAGCACCGGCGCGCTCGCGGGCGGGATGCTGTGAGCGTACGAGATGGTCGGGCCGAATCTCGCGGAGCTCGGGCTGATGCGTCGAGCAACCGTCCTCGAGATTCGCGTACGGGCAGCGGGGGGCGAAGCGGCACGCGTCGGGCGGGTTGATCAGGTCGGGCGGCCGGCCCGGGATCGCGGTGAGCCGACCCTCGCGGATGCCCTCGCCCTCGATCTGGGGCAACGCGCCGAGCAGGGCCTCGGTGTACGGGTGCTCCGGGTGGTCGAAGAGATCCAGCGTCGATGCCTGCTCGACGACCTGACCGGCGTACATGACGACGATCTCGTCGGCCGCCTCGGCGACGACGCCCATGTCGTGCGTGATGATGATCATCGCCATCTGGTACTCGTTCCGCAGGTCCTCGAGCAGGTCGAGGACACCCGCCTGAACCGTGACGTCGAGCGCAGTCGTCGGCTCGTCGGCGATCAGGAGCTTCGGGTTGCACGCGAGCGCGATCGCGATCATCACGCGCTGGCGCATCCCTCCCGAATAGCGGTGCGGGTAGTCGTCGAGCCGCTCGGCCGCCTTCGGAATCTGCACCTCGTCGAGCAGCTCGACGGCGCGCTTGCGGGCATCCTTCCTGGACAGATCGAGATGGCGGCGGATCGACTCGGTGATCTGCACCCCGATCTTCAGGGTCGGGTTCAGAGACGTCATCGGGTCCTGGAAGATCATCGCGATGTCGTTGCCGCGGAGATCCTCGAGGTCCCTTTCGGGCAGCGTCGTCAGCTCGCGGCCCTCGAAGACGGCCGAGCCGCCGACGATCTTCGCGGGCGGCTTCGGGATCAGGCCCATGATCGACAGCGCCGTCACCGACTTGCCACAGCCCGACTCGCCGACGATCCCGAGCGTCTTCCCCCGCTCGAGTGAGAAGCTCACGCCGTCGACCGCGCGCACCTCCCCTTCGCGCGTGAAAAAGGATGTGCGCAGGTCGGTGACTTCCAGGAGGGCCACTAGGTCTCGCGCGTCCTCGGGTCGAGCGCGTCCCGGAGCCCGTCGGCGACGAAGTTGGCGCAGAGAACGAGCGTCGCGATCGCCACGCTCGGCACGATGATCTGGATCGGGTACACGCGGTAGACGGCCCGGCCGTCCTGCGCCATCGCGCCCCAGGACGCGTCGGGCGGGCTGATGCCGAGCCCGATGAAGGACAGGAACGCCTCACCGAGGATCACGCCCGGAAGCTCCAGGAAGATGGCGATGATGAGCACGCCGAGCGTGTTCGGCAAGAGATGCCGCACGAGGATGCGGTACCAGCGCGCGCCGACAGCCTTTGCCGCGCGGACGTAGTCGTTCTCCTTCAGCGTGATGATCTGGCCGCGGACGATCCGGGCGGTCGTGAACCAGCTCGCGATCGAGAGCGCCACCACCATCGTCCAGAAGTTGACGTCGCCGAGGATCGCGAGCGTGATGATCGCGAACGGCAGGTACGGGAGGCCGTAGAGCGCGTCGAGAAAGCGCATCATTCCGTTGTCGAGCTTCCCGCCGACGAAACCCGAGATGGCGCCGTAGGCGATCCCGAGCAGGAGGATGACGATCGTGGCGGCGAAGCCGATCCCAATCGAGACTCGCCCGCCGAGCGCTGTGCGCGTGAGCAGGTCGCGCCCGAAGCGGTCGGTCCCAAACGGATGATCGAGGGTCGGCGACTGGTTCGCGACCGTGAAGTCGACCTTGAACGGGTCGTAGGGCGAGACGAGCGGCCAGACGAGGCAGTAGACCAGGACGACGAGGAAGACGGCGCCGGCGGCGACAGCGCCCTTGTTCCGCAGGTAGCGATTCCAGGCGTCCTTCCAGAGGTTCGTCTGCCTGATCGGCGCGCCGGCAGCCGTTCCAGTGTCGTAGGCGCGCTCCTCTGCGACGACCTCCGGGAGCGCCACTACGTCCTCACGTCCCGGGTCCTCGGGTCGAGGATCCCGTAGAGGATGTCGACGACCAGGTTCGCGAAGATCACGATCACCGACAGCAGCACGGTCAGGCCCATCACGACCGAGTAGTCGCGTGAAGTCACGGCGGTGACGTAGTAGCGGCCGATTCCTGGAATCGCGAAGATCTGCTCGATCACGAACGAGCCGGTGATCAGAAAGCCGAGAATCGGCCCGGCAGCCGTGACGACGGGAATGAGCGAGTTGCGCAGGACGTGCACGCCGACGACGCGCCGCCAGCGGAGCCCCTTCGCCTTCGCGGTCCGGATGTAGTCCTGCTGGAGGGTCTCGAGCATGGTCCCGCGCACGAGGCGCGCGAAGTAGGCCATCGGCCCTAGCCCGAGCGCGACAGACGGCAGCACCTTGCTCTCCCAGGTCGTCCAGCCGCTCGTCGGGAACCCGAGGTTCCACTCGAGCGCGAGAAAGTAGATCATGAGCGTCGCCACCAGGAAGCTGGGGACGGCGAAGCCGACGTTGGAGAAGAACATCGCGGAGTAGTCGAAGAACGAGTTCGCGCGCAGGGCTGAGAGCATTCCGAGCGGGATACCGAAGACGAGCGCGAACAGGAACGCGAAGCCGCCCAGCTCGAGCGACTTCGGGAAATGGGTCGCGACGATGTCGTTCACGTCGCGGCTGCGCAGGACGAGTGACGGCCCGAGGTCAAACGTGACCACGCCCTTCACGTAGGTCGCGTACTGGACGTACCAGGGCTCGTTGAGGCCGAACTTCTCCTCGAGGTTCCGCTGGATCTCAACCGGCACCGCGCGCTCGCTCGTTCGGAACGGGTTGCCCTCGATCTGCCGCATCATCACGAAGGTCATGAAGATGACGAGCAGGATCACGGGAATCGTCCAGAAGAGGCGGCGGGCGACGAACTTCGTCACGTGCGGCTCCTTACCCGGAGAAACGGTTTGAAGACGGCGGACGAGGCGCAGTGCCTCGTCCGCCGTCCGGGCTAGCGGATGTTAGCCCTCGACGACCTTCACCTGAGTCAGGTCGACCTGGTCGAGGAGGTTGCGCTCATAGGACTCCTTCACCGACTCGCGCACAAGGTCGACGTAGGTGTACCAGTAGATCGGGAGGACGGGCACGTCGCCGCCCTCGCCGAAGAGGACCTCTTCCGCCTGGGCGTAGATCTCGTAGCGCTCGGCGTCGTCCGCAGTGGCTCGACCCTTCTCGATCAGGGCGTCGTACTCCTTGTTGCAGTAGTTCGTGCTGTTGTTTCCCGACTCGCACGTCCACAGCTCGAGGAAGTTGATCGCGTCGACGTAATCCCCGATCCAACCGAGCCGGAAGGCATCGACCGACTTGTCCGGCGGCGGGCCGATGAACTCGAGGAACTGAGCCCATTCCTGCTGCTTGATCGTGACGTTGAGCCCGAGCTCCTTCCAGGCAGCCTGAATCGCAACCGCGATCTCGCGGTGCCCCGGTGCGTCGTTTAGAAGCAGCGTGATGTCTTTCTTCGGGCTGGCAACCTCCGACATCAACTGCTTGGCCTGCTCGACGTCGCCCTCCGGTGACAGGTACGGAGATTCGGGGTTGATCGTGTCGAAGCCCGGCATACCCTTCGGCGTGAAGCCGGTCGCCGGGAGCTGGTCCGCCTGGGCGACGTTGTCGATGATCGTCTGGCGGGGAATCGCCAGCGCCATCGCCTGACGCTGCTTCTTGTCGGTGACGTTCTTGACGTTGATGCCGTAGTAGTACGTCCCAAGCCCTGCCGTCTGCTCGTACTCGGGCGTTTCCTTGAGGCGCGGGATCTCCTCGGGGGGG
>Ga0136617_10002138_pt1 | contig 17673 bp, 17 predicted proteins | sample AntDrymUQ3222106_2_FD_129672 | JGI IMG/M metagenome (GOLD analysis project Ga0136617, IMG submission 129672) | Polar desert sand microbial communities from Dry Valleys, Antarctica - metaG UQ322 (21.06) | ecosystem: Environmental > Terrestrial > Soil > Desert | place: Antarctica: Dry Valley... | reverse complement strand
GCAGGGGCGCGGCCGAGGACGAGGGCGGCGACGAACTTACTCTGGACGACATCGCGGGTGGTGTCGTCTCTGATGACGGCGTCAACGGCGAGAGCCCGAACGGCGAGGTGATGAGTGGATAACGAGCAGATGTGCGAAGGTGTGGTCGAGTGTACGGCCTTGGTGTTGGCGGAGGGCTGCAGCGAGTTGGATGGACGGCTCACCCTCTTCGGGATACTCGACGAGCTCAGGAAGCCCGGTGGGTCCGGCAGAGGATTCTCATTCGTGGTCTACGCGAAGTTCGAGGGGTGCGAGCACGCGGCCAGCGGAGAGCGGCGAGTGCGTATCCTGATCACCGACGAAGAAGGCAAGGTCCTCGAGGAGTCGCCCGAGTACTCCGTCTGGCTCGACGGTGAGGACGGCCCGGCTACCATCGTGGCACCTTTTGACCTTTCAGAGAACCTGGAACTAGAAGATACGCTACTCTGGGTGGAGGCCGAGCTTGACGATGAGACACTCGCCCAGACAGCGATACCACTCCGCGAGAGATACAACGTGTAAACGATACGAAGAGGCCCGGAACCCCGAGCCTCTCTCGCTACCTAAGGAAAAACAACTTTATGCCAGAAGACTTAGCGATTTTCATCGACTGGGAGAACATCTATATCTCCACAGTCACGGAATACGGCACGAAGCCGAACGTCTCGGCGATCCTGGAGAAGTCTCGTGAGTATGGGCGCATAGTAACTGCGAACGCTTACGCGGACTGGACGGACGGAGACTTCCGAGACGCGCCGCCTACCCTGTACTCGAACGGTATCTCGCCGCGCTACATCTCCGCGCGGTACTTTCCCGGTGGTCGCTCCCACAAGCGCCGGACGAACTCGATAGACGTGATGTTGGCGGTGGAGTGCTCAGACTATCTGCACTATCATCCGCAGGTCGATACCTACGTGCTCGTAACCGGTGATGGGGACTTCATCCCGCTCGTGAGCCTTTTGCGGAGCCGGGGGAAGAACGTCGTGGTTATCGGGGTCTCCGAGGCGACCTCATATCACCTTATAGAATCCGCTGACCACTTCATCTCTTATGCGTCGTTGCTCGAGGAGGAGCGAGCCGCCCGCGTCCGCGACAAGGCGCCGAAGAAGAAGACCACCGATCCTTACAAGGAGCTTGTGCGAGCTGTGGAGGCTCTTAGCAAGGGTGGCAAGACGAGAGTTCTGGGGCAGGTCAAGCAGCAGATGATCGTGCAGATCGGCTCTTTCGACGAGCGCAACGAGGGCTTCAAGAAGTTCAAGGACTTCGTCGTGGAGGCCGAACGCCGGGGTCTGGTGAACACGGTGGACCAGGACCTGGAGCTTCAGGTCTACCTGCCGGACGAGAAGGTCCCCGAAGGTCCGGACTCAGACCTGGCCAACGAGGAGCCGAAGGAAGTGGTATCCGTCGATGGCCAGGTGAACGGACGGAGTGATGGACTACCGCGGCGGGAAGAGAAGACCGGGGAGCCGGGGGAGGCCGTGCAAGTCGAGGCTGAGCGGTCCGAGTCATCAGCGAAGTCTAGCTTTGATCTCCTGGAGGACCTGACGCCTTATGAGTTGCGGACGATCTGCAAGAGCGTCGCGGGTCTTCGGGAGCCGGCGTCTTTCGTAGAGATCTTCGGGAGCATCCGCGACCTGGACGAGCGGGGAGAACTCGAGTTGTCGCGGGATGAGATCCGGGAGGTCATGGAAGCTATGCTGGAGAGTGAGCTCCTCGCGCCCACCCGCACCAAGCCCTACGAACAAGCCAAAGCCAACATTACCTTCTACGCCCTGAACCGCGACCGTGAAGAGGTAAAGACCGCCTTGGCGACTTCTTAGAACCAAGCCCCGCCAGCGAACCGGCTGCTTCTCCGCCATCCAGTATGCAGCTTGGATTTCCGCGGAGCCGAGAGCGAGAGAGGCCGCTATTACTGTAATCGTCTGGGGCATCGTGGTCACCGCGCTCTGCGTGCTGGCCGCGCTTGCGGGGTTGATCCTCGTGCAGCGCCTGATCCCTCTAGCGGCGCGCGAGCCGAGCACCGCCGGCACCGAAATCATCTATCAGGCTCTGTACGTCATGTACGGCGTGGCGCTCGGTTTCTCGCTTTTTCTCACGTCGCAGCAATTTAGTGAAGCCGAAGGGACTGTGTTGAGGGAGGCCAGCAGGGTGGAGCAGATCTACCGGCTCGTCGAGCCTTTCCCAGAGCAGGAGCGGGAGCGGGTCCAAGCCCTCGCCAAGTCCTACGCCCAGGTCGTTGTGGAGGAGGAATGGTCTCTTTTGGGGCGTGGATCGGAGAGCCAGGCGAGCCCGCGGGCCGAGATGATCGCCGACGAGTTGCGGAGGAGCATCGCGAGCCTGGAGCCCGAGACGAGCCGGGAGGAGGCGCTCGTCACCCAGGCGGTGGTGCTGGTCGCCGATTTGGAGGAGATTCGCCTTACGCGCGTGCTCGAGAGACGCCGGGGAATGCCCTCCATCCTGTGGTCCGTCCTGGTAATAGGGGGTGTGATCACGGTGGTCTGCACCTTCTTTTTCGGGATAAAGAATCCCTGGCTGCATGGAGGCTCCGTGGCGGCGCTGACAGTGGTGGTTGTCGTGGTCCTGTACGCGATCTACCGGATAGAGTACCCGTACACCGGGGACATTCGAGTGAGACCGGAGGCCTTCGAACTGATGCTTCAGAGGATCGAAAGCAACAACGGTGGGTAGATCAAAACCTCGTAGCAGTGCTCACGAGTCTTGAGCTACCAAACAAGTGTCGCGGGAATCGTAGTCAGTCAGCCAACCTGTAGACAGTCAGGGCGGCCAGGACGATGGCGAACGCTATCTGGACGAGTGAGAGCCCTATGGTCTGGGCTACCTGGAGCGCTGAGACGCTGCGCAGAAGGAGCTGAAAGGCGACGATTCCGCCGAAGCCCACGAGGAAGACCAGGGCGGCTTTGACCTTGTAGCTCTCGCCGTGCTCCTTCAAGATGGCTACTCCCAGGAGGGCCGGAATGTAGAAGGCGAGGACCAAGGGCACAAGGCGAAGGGTCTCCACTCCAAAACCGATGAAGTTATTCATGACTTTAGTTTATTACAGTTTCGCTAAAAACTCCGGGCTAAGCTGGAAATCTCCTCGCCGAATATGTACTCTAATGTACTAATGAAATAACGAGATCGGTGGTGATGGGTATGGGCATAAATCAGAGGGTATCGCTAAGGAAATTCGTAGAAGACGTGAGGCGGTGGGTGGACGAGGGTCGGAGCGATGAGTGGATAGCGAGCGCCCTTGGGACTAGCTCTTCGTCGGTGCAGTCCTTCCGGTCGCGCAACGGCATCTACCGAAAGAACCTGGAGTCCACGCTCGGTGAGCCTGATGACTACGAGGCTTATGAAGGAGTAATCGAGTCGAACGGGGGACCCGACATGAGCCCGGGAGCGTGGTTTGATCCGGCGGTTGCCGAGGGTCCACGTTGGCGGAACCGCTGGGGCCAGGTCGGCAAGGTCGAAGTTCACCTGAGCGCGACTAAGATCGTGCTCGTTAACCGCGGCCGGCGTAATCAGGTGGGATCTAGCAACGGAGGACCTGAGGTATAATGCAAGTTAGGGTTGGGGCCGTCCGACCCGTCGCTGCGTTGCTTTCTTAGCGGCGTAGAGCAAAGTCCGGACTCGCGAGGACCGGGGTCCGCCCCGGTTCGCAAAGGCCGCTCGGGCTAATAACCCGAGGGACGGGAAAGCCCGGGGAAGCCCGGGTGGCGCAAGCCCCCGTCACGTCAAGTGCAGCAGAGAGCAGACCAGCCGATGGCCGGAAGGAAACGTCCCATTGGGGCGTGACTTCAGGCACAGGTGATGGGTGAAAGGGTGGGGTAAGAGCCCACCGGCGGTACCCCGTGAGGGGCCGGCCAGGTAAACCACCGGTGCGAGCAAGCCAAATTGTCCCGGATGCCGCGAGGCGACCGGGCTGGTAGGTGCGGCTCCTCTCAAAGGAGCCCGGGAGCTTTTAGTTCCCGGAGATGGATGACGGGATAGAGCAGGATCCGGCTTACGGGACGGCCCAGCCCCTTTACTGTTCGTCTCGAGAACCGTAGAAAAGATTCACAAAAGTTCAACGTGCAATACTCTATACTTCTCCAACGCTGAGGGTTCATCTTCACGGATGTGAGAAAAGGAGAGTAGGCATTGGCCAGTCTAACCGCCGCTATCAAGAAGCCTATCCAACGATTGCCCTGGTGGGTCGGTCCGATCACCGTTACCGCAGTTCTTACAGGGTTTGGGCTCTACACTATGGTCACTATCCTCTTCTTTGATAGAGGTGAGTACGCTAACTATCTGTCGCCATTCTACTCCCCGCCAGTGAACAGTCCTCTCCCCGCCTGGCTCTCGCCGGCGATCTTCGTGCTGTGGCTACCGCTCGGGTTTCGGGCCACCTGCTACTATTACCGCAAGGCCTATTACCGGGCATTCTTCTGGGACCCACCAGCGTGTTCGAGCAAAGCTCAACAGCGCGAGCCGCGTAGTACCGAGAACTACCGGGGCGAGAGGAACCTCTTCGTGTGGAACAATATCCACAGGTACTTCATGTATGGTTCTTTCGTCCTACTCATATTTCTTACGATAGATACGGTGCGGGCGTTCTTGCCCGAGGGTTCGTTCGGGATCACGTTGGGATCTTTGGTATTTCTGGTCAACGTGACGCTGCTCTGGAGCTACAGTCTCTCTTGCCACTCTTTGCGGCACATAGTGGGCGGTAGGGTGGACTGCTACTCGTGCGTGAAGGGCGGAAATGCCCGGCGCAAGGCGTATAGCTGGCTAAGTGTACTCAATGTAAACCACGCTACCTTTGCCTGGTTGAGTTTGTTCTCGCTTTTGATCACGGACATCTACATAAGGCTCCTGCTCGCGGGAGTAGTAACGGACTTGAGGATCCTGTAGAGCAGGTAAAGAAGATAGGCAGGTAAGAAGTTGGAGAGAAACGGAAACACCAATGGCGCCCGCCACGGGCACGAAGTACAAGAGCACGACGTCCTGATCATCGGCGCCGGCGGCGCGGGTCTTCGAGCGGCGATAGCCGCCACGGAGCGCGGCCTCTTGGTCGGCGTAGTCACTAAGTCACTACTCGGCAAGGCTCACACAGTCATGGCCGAGGGCGGGGTTGCGGCAGCCTTAGGTAACGTGGACTCTGAGGATGGCTGGCAGACGCACTTTATGGACACCATGAAGGCTGGCAAGTACCTCAACAACTGGCAGATGGCGGAGATCTTCGCCAAGGAGGCCCCGGACCGGGTCTACGAACTGGAGCAGTGGGGCGCCCTATTTAACAGGACGCCTGAAGGTAAGATCTCCCAAAGGCCCTTTGGAGCGCATACTTACAAGCGCCTCTGTCACGTCGGCGACAGGACGGGATTGGAGATGATCCGGACTCTCCAGGAGAAGACCCTCGCCACCGAAGCGAAGGTCTACATGGAGACCTCCGTTACCAATTTGTTCAAGAACGATGAGGGCCGAGTCGTTGGGGCGCTCGCTTATACTCGTGAGTCTGGAAAGTTTATCCACTTCAAGGCCAAGGCGGTCATAATGGCGACCGGTGGCTGGGGCCGCATCTACAAGGTCACCTCGAACTCCTGGGAGGGTACCGGGGACGGCGTGGTACTCGCGTACAACGCGGGTGCGGAGCTGGTGGACATGGAGATGGTGCAGTTCCACCCGACGGGGATGGTCTGGCCTCCGGGCGTGCGCGGCCTGCTAGTGACCGAGGGTGTGCGTGGCGAGGGCGGCTTGCTACGCAACTCCGACGGCGAGAGGTTTATGGAGAACTACGACTCGGAGCGGATGGAGCTATCATCGCGTGACGTGGTCGCCCGGGCCAACTACACCGAGGTTACGGAGGGGCGCGGGAGCGAGCACGGTGGGGTGTATCTGGACATCACGCATCTCGGCTATAACGGCATCATAAAGAAGCTCCCGACGATGCACGAGCAGTTCCTCAAGCTCGCGGACATAGACATCTCCAAGGAGCCGATGGAGGTCTTCCCGACCATCCACTATACGATGGGTGGGATCAAGGTGGACCCCGAGACTTGTGCTACGAACGTGCCGGGGCTGTACGCTGCCGGCGAGGTCGGCGGCGGCCTGCACGGGGCCAACCGCCTCGGCGGCAACTCGCTCTCCGACCTGCTGGTCTTTGGCAGGAGGGCCGGCGAGGGGGCGGCGGAGTACGTGAAGGGCAACGGGTACTCCACCGAGATCGAGGGCTCTCTTGTCGAGGACGAGAAGAAGCGCGTGGTGCATCCGCTGGAGAGGCAGGACGGTGACGAGAACCCTTACCACCTCCAGCAGGAGCTCCAGGAGGCGATGATGGAGCACGCGAACCTGATGCGCAACGAGGACTCCCTGAAGGAGGGGCTCGGCAAGATACTTGCAATCAAGGACCGGCTGCCGAACGTAAAGGTTTATGGTTCGACGCTCTTCAACCCGGGCTGGCACGCGGCGCAGGATATCCACCACCTCGTTCAGGTCTCCGAGATCATCGTGAGGGCGGCGCTGGAGCGGACGGAGCGGCGCGGGGCGCAGTGGCGCCTCGACTACGATGGTCCGGACGACGAGTTGGGTAAGATCAACTTCATCGTAAAGAGGGACCAGCAGGGCGAGGTTGGCATCGAGAAGCGAGGGATACCGCCGATGCCGGATCGCCTGTTAAGGTTGTTCGATAGCGGGGACGATAAGCACGGCGGAGAGCAGGGCGGTAAAGAGAGCCAGTTCTAGGGCGACGCGCCGATGTGCGGGCCGAATCTTTGAAGAGGAGTAGAGATGGACGAGCAGGAAGCCCAACAGAAGGATATGGCCTCCAAGGCGCACGCCGTTGTGCATGCCGACGAGGAGGAGGCGGCCCGCGAAGGCGAGAGCTACAAGCTCAAGATCTTCCGGGGCGACGCGGAGGGCGGCAGGGAGGTCGAGTACGAGATACCGGCCGTCGAGGGGATGGTGGTCCTCGACGCTATCCTGTATATCCAGGCTCACCAGGCGGGGGACCTCGCGGTGCGCTGGAACTGCAAGGCTGCCCACTGCGGATCGTGCAGCGCGGAGATCAACGGCAAGCCTAAGCTCCTATGCAAAGCGCGGGTCGAGGAGTACGGCGGGCAGGACATACGAGTCCACCCCATGAGAGCGTTCCCGGTAATCAAGGACCTCGTCTCGGACGTCTCGTGGAACTACGAGGTGGCCCGCTCGACGATACCGTTCACCACCGACGAGCAGGCGCCGTTCGTGATGTACGAGGAGGACGTCGAGAGGCTCTACGAGCCGAAGAAGTGCATCGAGTGCTTTATGTGCCAGGACGTCTGTCACGTATTGCGCACGCACCAAAAGCATGAGGAGTTTGCCGGTCCGCGGTACTTCGTGCGGAACCAGTGGCTCGAGATGCACCCGAAGGACACCGAGCGGCGGGTGGAGTACCTAAAGGAGGGCCGGGGCGGCATAGGGTACTGCAACATAACCAAGTGCTGCACCGAAGTCTGCCCGGCAGGCATACATATCACCGACAACTCCATCATTCCCTTGAAGGAGCGCGTCGCGGATGAGTACTACGACCCGGCCAAGTGGTTGATGCGAAAGATCCGGGGCCGCAGGAGCCCGAAGACCGGCCAGATCATCGGAAGAAACGGCGGGAACGGAGGGTAAGGAGAGAGCGGACGACGGGCTTCGAACCCGCGACCTCCAGCTTGGGAAGCTGGCGCTCTACCAACTGAGCTACGTCCGCGTGGGAGAAATCTTACCACGCCGGGCGTAGCTCTTCTCCTTGTTCGGACGTACTACTATTAGCGAGATGGACGCGGGAAGAGGCGGCGGGTGGGATTGGTTTATGTAGCGTTTGCAAGAAGAGGATCAGTCCGGGGGGGCGAGGCAGGATTACCGGCGCTGAGGGCACCTGATCGGTCCCGCCACTGGCTGGCTTACTATCTTCTACTTCCTTTTCCTTTCCTCGCCGCGGCGCGAGGACGGGAGGCCGATCGGTCTGGTACTTGCTTGTCTGGGCCCAGTGGTCGCGCTGAGGAACGTCGCGGGACTCCTGCCCAATCACTGGGCTACTGGTATGCTGCGGTCGGATTGGCGAGTAACCGTGCTGACTGCCTTAACCCTCATCGCGTTCGACCTTGCCGGCGTATTCGACTGAGAGGCCTTCAAAGCTCTTGATGCGGGCCGACTATAGTTTCTGTCCCCGCTGCGGTGGCCAGCTCGTACTTCGCATGGTCAAAGACGGTGAGCCGAAGCGTCTAGTGTGCGAGACTTGCAGCTTCGTCTTTTACCAAGGACCGAAGCTGGTCGCGGGGGCGCTCTTCGAGTTGGACGGGGGCATAGTCCTGGTTCAGCGTGATATAGAACCTGGCTATGGCAAGTGGACCTTTCCAGGCGGTTTCGTGGAGCGGGGCGAGAGGACCGAGTCCGCCGCCGAACGCGAGGTTTTGGAGGAGACGGGGCTGGAGGTCAAAGCCGGCGAGATCGTCGGGCTGTACTCCTACGAGGACCAGGTACCGGTAATAGCGGTCTTCTCGGGGCGGGTTACGGGTGGAGAGCCGCGGCCTCTGGACGAGACGATGGCCGTGGAGGTATTTCCCCGCGACGGGCTACCGTGGAGCGAGATGGCCTTCCCGAGTACGGAGCACGCGCTAGAGGACTACTTGCGCAAGTTCTAGCGTTCGTTCTCCGAGAGGGCATTCTCCACCGCCGCCGCGATCTCCGCTTCCTCGGCGAGTCGCCCAACGCCTGGTTGCTCCTCTGCAGACGCCATGAGACCTGCCGCCGGACCAACGAAGGAGTGGCTCCAGCGCTTCAACGTCCCAACGTTGCGCTTCGTGACCGGGTTTCTCCACATCTCGGGATTCATGGCGGGTGCCCACAGGACTTTCTTCGCACCGGCGAGAATGGTGGCGGAGAGGAGGTCGCCGCCGAGGCCTACGGCGGTGCGGGCTATGGCGTCGGCGGTCGCGGGGGCGACGAGAACGAGGTCGGCCCAGCGGGCGAGAGAGACGTGCTCGACTCTACCTGACTCTTCCCACCAGGTCTTGTCGGTGTGGATGTGACGGCCGGTCGCAATGGATAGGGTCTCTTCGGGGATGAAGTGGAAGGCGGCTCCGGTGGCTATCGTTTCGACCTCGTGGCCGGCTTCTCTCAGGCGGCGGATCACGCCGGGCACCTTATAAGCCGCGATGCCACCGGTCACCCCTACAAGTATGTTAGCCATGCGGAGCAGTATACCCGGAGTGGGCATTGCAGATCACAGACCCGCCGGGAAGCCTATAGCTACCCGTCGGGGGTAAGGAGGCCCAGTTCGGCAATGCGGCAGGTAGCTTGGGTACGGTTCTCGACACAGAGTTTCTCGACGATGTTCTGAACGTGGCCCGGTAAAGGCCGCATTGCCGAACTGGCGTACGGAGCGTCGGTCGAGGCATTGGCCGAGCAGGTGGTGAGAGAGTTCGGCTTCTTCCCCGAACGTACCATCGAACGGCAGCTATCCACCGTGTATAGCGCTAAGATAAGAGTTTGTGAAACGGAGTCTGAAAGGCAAGGTAGCTATAGTGACCGGCGCCTCCAGCGGTATCGGAGAGGCGACGGCGCGGACCCTAGCCCGGCGGGGTGCCGTAGTCTTGCTGGCAGCCCGTGCAGAGGACAAGATCCGGCTCCTCGCGCGCGAGATCTTCGCTGCCGGGGGTCAGGCGCTGGCCGTCAAGACGGATGTCACAAGCGAAGCTTCGGTCAGGGCGATGGTAGAGCGAGCGGTCGGGCAGTTCGGGTCTGTAGACATTCTGGTCAACAACGCGGGGCTCGGGCTTTCGGGGCGCGTCGAGGAGTTGCGGGCAGACGACCTACGCTACATTTTCGAGGTAAACCTCCTCGGCCCGTTCCATTGTGTTCAAGCGGCCCTGCCACATATGAGGAGGGGTGGACGCATCATCAACGTCTCCTCCGTGGTGGGGAAGCGGGCGATACCGAAGGTCGGCGGGTACTGCGCTACTAAGTCCGCTTTAGATGCGCTCTCCGATGCCTTGCGGGTCGAGGTTGCGGAGCGGGGCATTACGGTCACGAGCATATATCCTGGGACTACCCGCACTGCGTTTCGACATAATTCCCGGCGGACGAAGGACGAAGAGCGTGGCTGGCGGCCACGAGGCGTAACGCCCGAGCGCGTGGCGGGGAAGATCTCGTACGCAGCCGGGAAAGGGGGACGGGACGTGTACGTTACTATCCCGGATCGTATCTTCGTGAGCGCCACTACGCTGGCTCCAGGCCTCTTAGACCGCCTGCTCCGGTCATGGGCGAAAGGCTAAGGGCTCTTCTTCTTGGGATTCGAAGAGGCCGCGCTCGTCAGGCTGCGGCGCTACCGTGAGGAGGCCGACCGCTCGTTGGAGATACAAAGCGGCGTGGAGGACACGGCCCGCCGCTTCTCCGAGCGACTCTTCGAGGGCCTTGAGCATGTGGCGGCGCTGGGTCGGCGCACGGGCTTCGGTATGGAGGTCGAGCGCGCGCGGGACGTGCTTGTTATGCGGGTAGAAGCCTCACCTGGCGAGGAGGCGCGTTTGACGCTCGGGTTCGTCGGAGGTGTGGCGGCGGAGACGGACGAAGACCTGATGCACGAGGACTTGAGCCGCTACAGCCTCGACCCATCGGGCTACTCCGGGCGTATCCTCGGCTGGTGTGAGGAGGGGGGGGAGGATGCCTGCCAGATCTTCGCTGTCTACGGTGATGGTGTTTGGAAGACCAGGGGGCTCTTCGTCTTGAAGGCCCGGGGGCGTGTGGACGACGCGGACGAGATCCTCAGAGGCTTTTGTCTGCGGATAGCCGGGCGGCTCGTGGACCTCGCGGCGCTCACCGGAGGCGCGGGGAGGCGGTGGTCGACGGAGCCTTACACGCTCCCAAAGCTTCTGTCGAGCGAGGAGCATCCGACGACGATGCGCTGGCCCGGTTGACCTCTACCCTCCGAACTCCTTCACGGACTGGACGTTGTAGCCTGGCGGAACGCCACTGCCGGTAGCTCTGTCGGCGGCTACGAGAAGGCCGTGACGGGCCAGGTCTTCCAGAGCCTCCGCTATCTCCTCGTCGGGGCGACCCTTGAGGGTGGTACGGAGGTCTTTGCGGTTGATCTGGCGGTGCCCGAGATAGGAGCAGAGGCTGGCGTAGAGGACCTTTGGGGCGGGGGAGAGGGGGAGCGACCAGACCTCCGGCTCGTACCAGAACTCCCCGATACCGATGGCGTTCTCCGGGCGAGCGCCACGGGCATCGTGGAGGAGAGTGACTTCCGGGAGCGTGGTCTGCTGCTCAGCCTTCATCCGGGCCTCAATTGAGGACGGTGCGAACCGTTTCGCCGACGGTGGGGGTGTGGATCTTGTAGCTGGGCGCCAGGCGGTAGGCGAGGTCGCTTATACGCCGCCGGGAACCGTGGATGAGGATGATCTGGCGGGGTCGGAGTTTCTCGGCTATCCCCAGCAACTCTTCCTGGGTACAGTGTGCGGCGAACTGTACCTTCTCTACCCGCCAGCCCTCCTCCTCGCCCGGTGCGCGGGAGGCGCCGTAAGAAGCCGAGGCGTTGGACGGCAGGATCACGGCGTTCGTCGAGTCGTTCTGCAAGCGCCTGCGGTAGAACGCGCTAGCGCCGCCCTGCATCGTAACCGGCGAGGCAATGATGGCGCACGGGTTCGCGAGTATGCGCTCGCGTGCCCCGTCGTCGTTGGCGACCGCCCGGATATTCTCCCCGAAGAACAGCTCCTTCGGGTCCGTATGCTGGAGGTACGGCTTCATGTAGCCGAGCTGCTCGGCGTAGAGCCGCTCGGAGGTCGTAACCACTGAGCCGTCGACGTAGATAAAGACGCTCTTGTCGAGGCCGTACTCCTTCGAGTAATGCTTGAGCCCCAGGATGATCTCCTGTGCCTGGCCCAGGGCATACGTCGGGATAAGCACAATGCCCTCGCGCTTTACGGTAGTATCGTTGATAACCTGGATCATGGTCCGCACGGACTCGCTGAAGGGCTGGGGCCTTTGATCCGCTAGCGTAGCTTCCATGATCAGCAGGTCTATGCCCTTGACATCGGGGAGGCGCGCCGAGGGTATGGAGAAGTGGTCCTCGAGTGAGATATCTCCGGTATGGAACACGGTCGCAGAATCCGTCTCGAAGAGGACGCTCGCGGCGCCCAGGATGTGCCCGCTCTCGGTCAGCGTGATCCTGGCATCCCCAACTTTTACGGGCTTGCCGAAGGGGATTGGGCAGAGGCGCTTCTTTACCTCGTGTAGGGTCGCGCTACCCGGAAGCCCTCCGCCCATTGCGGCGTGGTCGTTTAGCGCCGCCGCGATAAGCTTCGCCGAGGGCGGCGTGCAGTAGATCGGGATGCTGGGTTGATCCCGAACCAGGAGCGGCAATGCCCCGCAATGATCCAGGTGCGCGTGTGTGATAACCGCCGCATCCAACCCCTTCACCGCCCGGAAGTTCGGCGCGAGACTCCCCCTACCGTCGGGCCTTATACCGGCGTCCACGAGTACCCGCGCACGCCCAAAGTCTAGGAGATGACTGCTTCCACCGACCTCTCCCGCCCCGCCTAGAGCCTCGAACGAGAGCGTCGGCCGGGGCTTCGCGTGTGCGCTCGCGAGCGCGCTCCGCCCGGACGCGCCCGCGACTTTTCCCTCTGTGGACTCCTCCGGCTCCCCGTTCAAAGCCGGGGGCGCTTGTGTGCCTACTACCTCGGGCTCCGCGTGCGCGTGTACGCCTTCATTGACACCGCCAGACGGTGAAGGGTCCGGGTCTTCGGTGGCCTCTTCGTGGACCTTGCGAGCGCCCGGGGTATGTCCGGGGGAGCGAGGCTCGCGGGCGCTCGCAAGGTCCACGTGGGCGCGTAGCACACTGCCCATGAACTCCATGAGTTGGGCGGTACGGGCCGTGGCTTCCAGAGAGCTCGGCAATGATCCGACCTCGTTCTTGACGGCGCGGATCAGAAGCTCTCCAAAGCCCTCGTCCGTGAAACGGGCGTGCTTTAAAGCATCCCGTATCTTGTCTCGCTCAGCGACGACGCGCCCTAGCTCTTCGTGCATCCCCTCCAGGCGCTCGGCGGCTGATGAGTAGGCTTTTCTTTCGCCTTCGAGGATGCGCTCGAGGTGCCGGGCCCTCTTCTCGAGCTCCGCGACCTTGCCTCCCATCTGGCTCCGCAGGTTCAGGGCCGCAGCCGCCTTCTCCTCGGCTTTTCTCGACCCCGCAACGGCCTCCTCCCTCTCGCTACTCAGAACCTCGACCTCACGCGCCAGGGAGGCGGCCCGCTCGTTGGCGGTTCTTGAGGTGAACGAGAGCCGCTCGTTCTCGCGCGTAAGGCGTTCGAGACGCGCCTCGAGATCAGCGTTGTGAGCGTCTTCCGTGGCCCTCTTCTCAGCCTTCTGATTCTCCTCCCACCAGGCCGAGAGCAAGGCCTCGATGACCTCTTCCTCGGGCTCGTTGTCGCCGCACAGCGCCGCGAGCAAGAGCCCCTCGCTAGTATGAGCCGAGATGAGTTCTTCCAGGTTGTCCGGATCCAGGCCCTCCACGGCCTCGTAAGTTTCGGGTGGTATCTGCTCGTCCACGGCGGTGCGAAAGGCGCCCCAGGCGGTAACGTCGTTCATGATCCTGCGAGAGACCCCTTTTATTATAGCCATGCTGCTACCGGACTTGCGGGTCAGGGCGTCGGCCTGGATGCCTCTGGGTAGTAAGGCCTCGTCGAGACCGGGGATGCTCTTGCAAAGGTCCGCCAGGGCTTTTCTGGTATCCAGTCGGGCGAGACGCCGCTGCAGAAGCTCCTCCGGCAGGTCCTTTGGCGGGAGGAGCCAGGGATACGATGCCTGCTTGTCCGCGTCTTCCCGGGTCCCCGCTTCCTCAGTTTCTGCGTCTTTGGGTATAGGATCTGACATCGTAGCTCCCCTCGTGAATGCTAATGTGCTCTCTTATCTTCATACACCAAGGATTTTACCATGAGCTTCTTTTGCGCCTTTCTGGTGGGGCTTCTCTAACGCGCGGACTTGCTATACACTTCCCTCATGCAAGAGACGCCGCCGAACGAGGCGAGAATACTGGCCTATTCGCCCGGACGATACCCGATCCTCGTCGTGGAGCTGTCCTCGGGAGAGCTGCGGACGTTCTACTACGAAACCGGCTACGACCCCGAGTCGACTAAGCCAGTGACAAAGGACTGGCTCCGGGAGAACGCCCTGGGCCGTCACAGCTTCGTTGAAGTCAATCCGCCGCGCGAAGCTCAGGTATCGTTCCTCGGAGACTACGTCCGCCAGGAGCTTCTCAAAGAGATTTAAGAGGCTCTGTAACGCAGAGGCTTCAACGACTTCAGAGGAAGAGCTTAGACATCTTCGCCCTGGGAACCTTCCTTACCCTTTGCTCTTGGGGACAACTTTCCCGCTTTCAGGTGACGGAGGGGGTGCCGGAGAAGGGGCGGGTGCCGGAGCGGGGGCTGGCTCGGGGGCGGGTGTCGGAGTGGGGGCCGGTTCGGGCGTTGGCTCGGGCGCCGGAGCAGGTGCCGGAGCAGGTGCCGGTTCGGCTTCGGGTGGACCCGAGCTTTGCTTGATGGTTACTCTGCCCGAGTTGGGATCCAGAGGCGTGCCGCCCGCTGGGTCTGTGGAGACTACCGTACCGGCGGGCCTGGGGCTTTGAGTGGTCTCGACGGTGTATCCGAACCCTGCATTCCATATCCTCTGTATAGCCGCGTCGACGTAGCTGCCCACGACGTTCGGCACCTGTATCTGCCTCGGTCCGGAACTGACGGTGACGTCTACCGAGCTGCCTTCCTCGGCCTCCGTATCGGCGGTTGGATTTTGTGAGATGACCTGGCCCGCCGTTATCTGGCTGCTCGGGGTTCGCGTCTGGCCACCGAGCTCCAGATTGACTTCTTCGAGCGCCTGCCTCGCCTTCTCTGGGGTGAGGTTATAGAGGTTCGGAACCTCTACGGCGTCTGGTCCCGTACCGACCGTGATCGTGACGGTCGATTCCACATCGGCGGTCTCACCATCGCCGCCCTGAGGGTCCTGGCTGACGACGTAGCCCTTATTGTCCGCGGAGCTCGCTTCGGTATCCTCCTCATACTGAAAGCCCGCCTCCTCCAGTATCCGCACGGCCTCGTCGCGCGACTCGCCTTCGACGTTGAGGAGGTCCGCAATCTGTATCCCGGCGAGGTCCACGTAGATGGGCGATCCTCGAGGGGCGTCCCTCCCGTCTCCGGCCCGCGGCCTCTGATCCACGATCGTGCCGACGGCTTCTTTACTCCTCCTGCTGTCATCCTCGACTGCAACCTCGAAGTCCTCGCCCACTAGTGCCCGCGCTTCCTCGATGGAGGCTGTCCCGACGAGGTCCGGGACCGGTATCTTCTCAGCCAGCAACACCGGGAGGGCGGCGTAGGCGAGCCCGCCCAGAAGGGTGAGCAGCAGTAAAAGCACTAGCAGGATCGGGATCCAGGGCCGTCCCCGGCGACGTTTGTCTCTCTTTGGGGAAGACCCGCCTCGCATTACGTTGGTCCGCGCCATGCCCGCGGGCATCGTACGGTCCACTCTCTCGCGGTTCTTGCGTAGCGCGGCGGGTTCGAGGCCCTCTAGCACTCTCTCCAGGTCTGTAATGAGCTCGTTGGCGCTTGCGTACCGCTCGTCCACGCTCTTTGCGAGGAGCCGGGTGGTGATGGCATCTATGCTCTCGGATATCTCGGGGTTCAACTCCCTGGGTGGGGAGAGGTGGCCGTTGACGTGCTTCATCGCTATCCCCATAGAGGTCTCTGCGTCGTAGGGGAGATCTCCGGTAAGCATCTCGTAAAGGACCACGCCGAGAGAGTACAGATCGCTCTGGGGGCCTACCGGCTCACCCATCGCCTGCTCGGGAGATATGTAGTGGGCCGTACCAAGGATCGAACCGGTCCTCGTCATCGTCCGCGAAGAGGCGGCCCTGGCGATCCCGAAGTCCCCGACCTTGATGTCGCCCGACTCGGTGACGAGCACGTTGTGCGGCTTTATATCCCGGTGGACGACCCCGGCCTCGTGGGCACACTGCAGGGCCTCGGCTATCTGGAGCGCCACCGCCGCCGCCGTCCGGGGCGGCAAGGCTCCACGCTTGATGATGCGGTCTTTGAGGGTGCCACCGGGCAGGTACTCCATCGCTATGTAGTACGTACCGCCTTTCGACTCGCCCCGATCGTAGATCGAAACTATGTTCGGATGCGAGAGCGCGGCCGCGCTCTGAGCCTCGCGCCTGAAGCGCTCGATAAACTCGTCGTCGTCGGCGTACCGCCCACTCATGACCTTGAGCGCGACATCCCGATCCAGGACGGCGTCGCGGGCCATATACACCTCGGCCATGCCTCCGACCCCAAGCGGCCTTACTATTCGGTAACGGTTGTCTACAAGCTGTTCCAAACCACCGGGCATTATAAGCCTTACCCGCCCGGTGGTCTCTGGCCTGGAGCCTGATTCGGTACTTGGCCCGGAACCTGAGGTAGTCCCTGACCGGGGACCGGAGGTGGCGCCTGGCCGGGGACCTGGCCAGGAACTTGACTAGGATTCTGTCCCTGGTTCGGGTTCTGGGCTTGACCCGGAGCCTGACCAGGGTTCTGTGGGCTCTTGCCCTGGCCCTGGAAGGGGAACTGGAAGGAATCATTGGTCTTTGGTTGGGCGGGCTGGTTGTCCGGGGCGGTCTGTTCGTTTTGCTGAGGGGCGGGCGGTGGGCTCGGGGGTTCGTTGGGGAGCTCGCCCTGGCTCCTAAGGTAGCCTTCTATCATGCGGCGGGCGATGGGTAAGGCCTGTTTGTAGCCTTCCTGGCCGTTTTCGACGAGGACCGCGACGGCGATCTCCGGGTCGTCCGCCGGGGCGAAGGAGATGAACCAGGAGTGGAGCTGGTCGCCTCCGGCCTCCGCCGTCCCGGTCTTTCCGGCGACCTTTACGCCGGGGATATCGGCGCCTTTCTCAACTTGGGTGACTGCTTCTTGCATCAGGTCGTTCAGGGTACTTGCAGTGTCCTCGTCCATGACCTCGCTGCGGGATCTGGAGGTTGGTTTGTCGAGGATGGCGCCGTCGGGCGAGCGGACCTCGCGGACGAGGCGGGGCTCCATCAGGGTCCCGCCGTTGGCGACGGCGCCCGCCACGAGGGCCATCTCGAAGACGGTACTGCTTACCGTCTGCTGCCCGAAGGAGCTCTGGGATATGTTCCCCTGGTCCCACTGCTCGGGCGGTGGATTGAAGAAGCTGGGGGCGATGGGCAACGGGAAGTCCTCGTAGGGGTCGTAGAAGCCGAAGTCCGTGGCGGTTCGGGCCAGCGCCTCGGCGCCCACGTCCTCGTTGCCGATTCTGGCGAAGATCGTGTTTACGGAGTTCCCGAATGCCTCTTCAAAGGTCTGCCGACCGTACTCCCTGGCCCTGTAGTTGTAGACCGTGTACCCGGGTGTCTCGTAGGTGCCGTTGTCCGTGTATCTGTCCGACGGTTTTACACCGGCTTCGAGGGCGGCCGCGGCCGTTATGACTTTGAAGGTCGAGCCGGGCGGGTAGAGCCCCTGGGTAGCGCGGTTCAGGAGTGGGTTGTCCGGGTCTTGGGCAAGCTCCTCGAAGTTCTCGTCTATGTTGTTGGGGTCGTAAGAGGGATAAGAGACGAGAGAGAGGATCTCACCGTTCTTCGGGTTCAGGGCGACGGCGGAGCCGCGGCCGGTGCTG
>Ga0136617_10002137_pt1 | contig 17674 bp, 15 predicted proteins | sample AntDrymUQ3222106_2_FD_129672 | JGI IMG/M metagenome (GOLD analysis project Ga0136617, IMG submission 129672) | Polar desert sand microbial communities from Dry Valleys, Antarctica - metaG UQ322 (21.06) | ecosystem: Environmental > Terrestrial > Soil > Desert | place: Antarctica: Dry Valley... | reverse complement strand
GGGCCCAGCGCCCCGTCAACCACCAAAAGCACCCGTCCTCCCACAGGTACCAGACCGGCCTGACCGTGGGACCCGCGGTCGCCACGCGGGCGACGAGCGGCTGCTCGAGAAAAGCCTCAAGCTCGAAGCCCGCGTCGATCTCGAACCTCGTCTCTTGCACGCGTCCATTCTTTCCGATCGAGCGCCGGCCCGAGCGCTGAGACCTGTCCAGCCCGCCCGTTCCTGAGGACGCGCCCGGGCTGCTTCGAACCGCCTCCTCCTGCGCCGGGGTCGGGCGCAGCTTGTAGACGTGCGTGCGCCGAGCGACCGATGCTATCACTTGCCCCCTCTGGTCGGCGATGTAGCGATCGATCTCGGGCCCCAGACGGCGCTACGCCGCCCACTCCCGCCGCCGCATCGTTTCGACCCGCTCCCGCGGGGCGATGTGGCGCAGGTAGCGGTCGGTCGTCGCCACGACCCGTGCCAGGCGGTCGCCGAGCTGATCGGCGCCGCCCCCGAGCCGCTCTTCGAATACGCCTCAGCCGCCGATGCGGCCTGGCGATCCCCCGGCCCGGTCACTACGCCGCCATCCGGACCACGCGCGACGCCATGCCGCCCCGCATCCGCCTCGCCGGCGACTAGAAAGGAAGAATGAAGAGGAAAGACAGGGCGCCGATGAGAGGCCGGCGAGGAGCGGGGGGATGAAGGAGAGGGAGGGCTAGAGACGTGGCCGGCGAGAACGGGCGGTGGCTGACCCCGGCCACGGGAAGCTCCCCACCGGTGGCCAACTAATTCCCCACCCGTCCGACCGGCGCCCGACGGTGCCCACGAGCGCCGTCGACCGTCGGGAGGCCGCCGTTGAAGAGCGGAAGGAGTGCTCGGAGGGCGGGGCCTACCTGTCGTACGTCGGGGCGAAGTAGCTGGGCTACCTACGCCGCGCGATGCCCGGACGATACTCACCGAGATCCTCGTCGATACCTGCAACGGCCACTGGTAGCTGCGCCATGAGCGCACGGGATGACGTTCGCCGAGAAGCGACGCAACCGATTGGCATCCGACCGCACCAATGGGTGATACCGAGCGAAATACACGAACGTACGTTCGTGCCATGTTCACGGTTCCCCCTGGGTAGCGGTGAAGTGCTGGCGCGGCCATGACTCGCAACGGCGTCATCTGCACGCTCGGTGAGGCGGTGGTCGTGGTCGAGGCGGGAGATCGTGGCGGGACGGTCGACGCCGGCCGCAGGCGCTGACCATGGGAAGCAACGCGCTTGCGCGCCAGTGCGGCGACGAGGCCCCACCCGCCGGCAACCAGCTGTTGCTCGCGCAAGGCGCCCAGCGCGTGGCTTTGCCAGGCTCGTCGATGCGCTCCAGGCGCCGACGATGCGCGCTGGCTGAACCTCCTGAAACTGGTGCGGCGGCAGTCAGCGCGCTCGATCGCGGTCGAGTCCTCGCTCAGAGGCGGGTTCGGCCTTCTGGCTTCGAACTCAGCCCGTCAGGAGATTCGCCAGGACGAAGGTCACGAAGGCGACGTCGAACGCATGCCAGCCGATCCGGCGTGCGGTCAGCGCATCTCCGCGCACTACCCCGTACACGAGTTGCGCGACCTGCATCGCCCAGACGGGCAGCCATGCCGGCAACAGCCACAGGTCAAGTGCACCGACCGCGAAGCCGGTCACGGCGACGGCCCATCCCGTGACGATCCAAATCGCGAGCACGGTCCGGTAGGCCCGAGGCGATAGGCGGACGGCCAGCGTCAGCCGTCGGGCGGAGGCGTCGGCCTCCCGGTCATAGATCATGGAGAACAGCGTCACCTGAGAGAACAGCGTGCCGATCAGGTAGGCCTGGAATGCGCCCGTCCAGCTCAGCGCTCCCTCGAGGAAGAGAACGGGGAAGCAGACGATGGCGCCGATCTCGATCCCGAGCAGGAGCTCCGCTGGGCCGTAGTAGCTGATCTTCGTGCCGTAGGCGTACTGGCTGGAGGCAAGGACCCAGGCGGCCCATAGGGGAACCAGCCACCACGGGGATTCCGGTGCGATGAGTATCGCCACGGTGCCGAGTGCGACGCTCACGACACCGATCCCGATCCCGAAGCGGCGCGCCTCGGGGTCGGTGATCTCGCCCGTGACGAGTGGCTTGATCGACGCGTCGCTCTTCGTCTGGTAGCCGCCCAGTACGTCACTGGCGCCGTAGGTCTGCTGGTCGATCCCGTCGCGGAAGCCCTGCAGGTGATCTAGCGCGCCGCCCGAGGCAGCGCCCGTCAGGCACGCGAGCACGAACAAGGCGAGCGCCGCGACCTCGGCGGGCGAGAGACCGAAGGGATCGGCCACCAGCGACCATCCAATGAGCGCTGGGAGCCACTGGATGTAGACCTTCATGTTCCCGAGACGGAGGTAGACCGAGAGCGTCTCCCGGAGAGTCCGCCGCCGCGGGACCGGGGGGGCGCCGGCAGCGTGGCCGATCTCGGTGTGCATTGCTCGGACGTTAGATCCCCGCGTGGGAACCGCTCAAGTCGAGTGCAAGTGGAGCGTGGCGCGAAGCGCCATTAGGCTCGGGCTCAGCTGACCATGGAGTCCGACTCAGGAGGACGAGGTGTCGATCTACTACGAGCGCCAGGGCAGCGGGGAGCCTCTGCTCCTGCTGCACGGCACCGGGAGCTATTGCCGCGTGTGGGATCGCGTGATCCCGCTGCTCACCAAGGAGGCCGAGACGATCGCCGTCGACCTTCCAGGCTTCGGCCGATCGTCCTCGCGGGCTGTCCCGCTGCGTGACATGACGCGGCTCGTGGACGTGATCGAGGAGTTCATGGACGCGCACGAGCTGTCGCGTCCCCATGTGATCGGGAACTCGGGGGGCGGATGGATGGCGCTCGAGCTCGCCAAGCGTGGCCGCGCCATGACCGTCGTCGCCCTGGGGCCCATGGGTATGTGGCACACGCGCAACAACAGGTCTCCGTTTTACGTGAGGCTCAACTTCCACCTGTCCTACCGCGCAGCCAACGCCCTGCGTAGGTGGGAGAAGCCGATCCTTCGCTCACGGATCGGACGCGCCGCCCTCATGTCACAGGTGATGGGGCGTCCGTGGGCGCTCAGCTACGAGGAGGCACTCGGAACGGTGACGAACTTCCTCGACTCGCCCGGCATCATGGACATGGCCGAGGCAGTGGCGAACGGGCGGTTCGTCGACGGGCATCTGATCGACGTCCCGGTGACTGTTGCGTACGGACGGCGCGATGCGGCCCTTCTGCCTCGCCACCGCCGCCGTGAGGAGGTTCCGCCACAGACCCGCTGGCTGACCTTGCCGCGCTGCGGACATGTTCCGATGGCCGACGATCCCGAGCTCGTGGCCGGCGTGATCTTGAGCGGCACCGTAGGGGCCAGCGCCGGCCAGTGGCCGGCAGGAGCGCTTCACGTGGCCTGAGGCGCCGATCGGAGGGCTGGGTGTAGTTCCTGAGAGGGTTCATGCGGGCCTCCTTGGAGGCTCGTGGTTGCGAAGCGCAGCACCAAGGAGGACACCGGATGACGTTTCACGCTGATATGGAGGGCTGGCTACCTCGAGACGGAGGCATCGAGGGATGACGGGTCTAGCGCATCGAGGGATGACGGGTCTAGCCGTCGCCGCACTTCATCGAGCCACCGCCCGAAGGCCGACAACCTGCTGCGGGGCAGCGTGTGAGGCATGGGTCGTCACCAACTCGTGTCCGCAGTTCGGACAGACGAGGTCCTCCGGGTGCTGGGCCTGCCACGGCGATGCCGTGGCTTCGTCACCGCTCGTCGCCGCCGTCATCTCCAGGCGGGCCTTGCCCGCGCGGGTCTCTCGGCCGAGCTCGGCACGCATGTCGCGCACCGACAGGCGCTGGGTTTCCGCGCGCGCGAGCCATCGCTCCTGATCGTCGACGTCGAGCGCGGCCAACTCGGCGTGATGGCTCCAGGAGAGGCGCTCGCGACGCCGAGAAGGCTCGAAACGCGATGCGACGTAGACGATGTTCATGAGCGTCTGGACTTCGTAGCCCGTGATGCGCGACGCGCGAACGTAGCGCTCACCGAACTCGGCGTTGCCGAAGCGCAGCCAGTCGCCGAGCCACCAGGCGACCCCTCGGCCGATGGCGCCGAGCCGCTGTCCGTCCATCACCCACTGGCTCATCGATATCGAAAGCCCCGGTTGCCATGACACGGGGGTGACCCTCGGGCAGGGAGCGGGATCCTGCTGGACGCGGGGCTTCGCCCGCTTCTCTCGCCTGGCGCCTGGCGTGGCCACCGAACCGTCGAGACTGGTCATAGATCACCTCGGCGCAGACGTGGTAGCGCGTCGTGCGCGTCGTTGCGGTTTGGCGGAATCCCTGCACTGCGCCGAGATCGACACCTCGGCTCCCAAATACCACTAAATGGTACTTCGCCACCTCAGCTCCTAAATACCATTAAATGGTATTTAGACGGAAGTGCTTCTGTCGGGACAGCTCCGTAATGCGGTGCACCATTCCAGCTTGGCTTCGATCGAACATCGGCAGGATTACCCAATTCCACTACCCAACTGCGGAGCGACGCGCGGCACCCTCGGAGGACGTCGCCCAGGTCAGGATGCCCGAGCCGAATCGCCACCATCCCGCGATCTCGGGGCTCGGAGTGCGCGCCCCCCGCACTCGGGCCGTGTAGCCGGTCCGGCGCGGAGTGATGGCGATATCCCGCCACCGCAGCGACGACTGAGCCGGCGTTGTCAGCGCCTTGTAGGCGCTTTCCTTCGCGGAGAACAGAGCTGTTGCGCGCTCGGCGCGTGCCGTTTCTGAATCCGCGGACAGCGCCCAGGCGAGCTCGTCGGGCGTGCAGACGCCGCGCGCCGCGCGGAGGGAGATACGGCGGAACTCGATGTCCACACCGATGCTGCAGACCGCTTCACGCAAGCCGACGAGCGCGACTCCCACGCCGCCGGAATGAGAGATCGAGCCGATCACAGGCTGCGGGAACAGCGGCCGCCGCCCCTCGGTCAGCACCGGGCCGGCCGGGACGTCGAGTGCCTCGAGCGCGCGGCGGGCCGCGAGGCGCCCGACCAGGAAATCACGCTGGCGCCGCTCGTTCATTTCCGCAGCCAACTGCACCTCGCGCGAAGAAAGGCGCAGCTCGCCCAACTCGTCCTGGAAGGCGACGCCGAGCGCGAGCCCGGCCCGGTGGAGGTCGACTTCTCCCGGCGTCGGGAGATCGTCGGCGTTGAGCGGCTGGGGGTTCACGTCACCGCAATCACGCCACGCCAAGCGGGCCGGGGCGAACTTGGGACGGATTCGCGTTCGCGTGATGACCGGGCTTACTCTGCCGGGCTCACTGCCCGCCTTCTGGTGAATCGGTATCGGAGAAGGCATTCGGGAACAGCGAAACGGAGAAGGAGAATGCAACCGACACTCGCACCCACCAGGCCGCACGCGATCGCACGACGTCTGCCGCGTACCGGGCTGCTCGACTGGCTCGACCAGCCGAGGCCGGATCGGGGACTCCATTTCGCCGAGGACGATGGCGGCTGGACCTTCTGGGAGTATCCGCGGCTCGCCAGACTCGTGGCCGAGGCGGCGGAGCGGATCGAGTGCGAGCGCACCCGTGACGCGGGACCGGTCTCGATCGCCCTTCCGGCGGGGCCGGAGTTCGTTGCGGCCTTCCTCGGGAGCCTGGTGGCGGGCCACACGCCCAGCCCACTCGCCCTGGCCGTGTTCCTCCGCGACCCCGACGAGTATGTCCGTCACGCCGCCAAGATCCTCGAGGCCGCCGATCCGGCGCTCGTGCTGGCGGGCCCGGGCATGTCCGAACAGCTGACGCGGGCCATGGCGCACGCCGGCCTCGGAGGCGCTCCGGCCTCGCTCGACGTGACGGGAGACCGCGATGTCGCGCTGAACCGGCGCTCGCCGGCTGAGGCCGGCCTGCTCCAGTTCACCTCGGGGTCGTCCGGCCGCCCGCGGGGCGTGCGCGTCTCCTGGGACAACCTCGAGACGAACATCGCGCAGATGCAGTGCTGGCTGGGGATGGGACCCGACCGGTCCTGGGGCAGCTGGCTTCCGCTCTATCACGACATGGGCCTGATCAGCGCACTGCTCGGGCCGATCGTCCTCCAGAGCGATGTCTGGATCCTCAGGCCCGATCAGTTCATCCGGAAGCCGTCGCGGTGGCTCGAGCTCTTCGGCCGCTACGGCGTCGAGGTCAGCGTTGCCCCGAACTTCGGGTACGCCTACGCGCACCGGCGCATCGCCGACGACGAGCTCGAAGGGCTGGACTTCTCGACCTGGAAGGCCGCCATCGCCGCGGCCGAACGCCTCGACCCCAACGTGCTCACGGCCTTCGCCCAACGGCTTGAGCCCTACGGCTTCCGGCCCTCCACGTTCGTGCCGGCCTATGGCCTGGCCGAGGGCACGCTGGCCGTGACCGGCGGCACCCTCGGCGAGCTGTCGCGAGCCGTCAGGCCGCGCTGGACCGACATGGGCTTCGGCGAGCGCATCACCATCGAGCGGGACGCCATCGTCGGTGACCACGACGCGTTCGGATCGGGAGCCGGCTGGCTGGTGAGCTGCGGGCGCCAGCTGGAGGAGATGTCGGTCTCGGTCGTGGACGAGGACGGGCATGAGCTCCCCGAGGGGTACCTGGGCGAGGTCAAGGTGCAGGGCCCGAACGTGGCGATGGGCTACACGGTCGACACCGGTGGCTCCACGCGCTTCACGCCCGACGGACTCATCACCGGCGACGCGGGGCTGCTCCTGGACGGCGACCTCTACGTGCTCGGGCGGATCGGCGACAGCATGAAGGTCCGCGGCCGGACCGTGTTCGTCGAGGACGTCGAGGCGCAGGTGTCGGCCGCGGAGGGGGTCCCGAAGCACAAGGTCGTCGTCCTCGCCGGAGCGGACGGCCAGCGGAACACGATCGCGGCCATCGTCGAGGCGAAGCGCGGGGCGTGGGTCGAAGAGGTCGCACGCATCCTTGAGGCCGAGGCCGGCGGTGAGGCCACGATCAGGGTTGTGGCCAGCCCGCCGCGCACGATCCAGCGAACCTCCAGCGGCAAGCCCCGCCGCCGCATCATGTGGACTGAGCTCCTCAACGGGCACATCCCGGGCGAGGTGGTGTTCTCGACGCCCAACGGGCGAGCCGAGGCCGACGTACCCGAGATGGTCCTCGGACGCGGGATGGCCGACCCCGGTGTCGATGGGTTTCGCAACCGCGTGCGCGCCCTGATCGAGCGTCACGTCGCGCCGCACGTCGACGCCGCCGAGCAGGAGCGGCGGTTCCCGCGCACGGTCGTGGCAGGGCTCGGGAGCGAAGGCCTGCTCCGTGAGCGCTGGAGCGGCGGCGACCACGGCGACGCCGGCAAGGCGGTGCTGCTGTGCGAGGAACTCGGCCGCGCAGGCACCGGCGGCGTTGGGATCGGGATCAGCGTGCACCTGGAGGCGGTGCTCTCGGTCCTCCGTCGCTTCGGCGACTCGGACGCCCTGCGCGACGTGTGCGAACAGGCCCTCGACGGCCGGCAGCTCGGGTGCATCGCGACGTCCGAGCGCGCCAACGGCTCCGACCTCGGCGCGATCGAGACGGTCGCTTCCAGGGAAGGCGACGGTTGGCGCATCCAGGGCGAGAAGCGCTACGTCTCGCTCGGCGCGGCGGCCGACTTCGCGCTGCTGCTGGCGCGGGAGCGCGACCCGCTGACGAGCTCGACGGCGCCGGCACTGACGCTGTTCGCGGTTCCCCGGAGCGGGTTCCGGGTGACCGATCGCCTGCAAAGCGTCGGAAATCGGAGCCTCGAGACGGTCACGCTCGAGATCGACGCCCACGTGCCCGACGGGCTCCTGGTGGGCCGCTCCGGGCGCGGGCTGCACACGATCACGTGGGGCCTGACGCATGAGCGGCTCGCGACCGCCGCCAACATCATGGGCGTCGCCTCGCTCGCGCTCGAGCTGGCGACCACGCACGCCGAGCATCGGGTCCAGTTCGGGTCGCGGCTGATCCGCCACCAAGCCTTGCGGATGCGCCTCGGCCAGCTCGCTTCGGAGGTGTGGCTCGCGCGGGCGGGCGTGTACGCCCTCGCCGGCTCGCTGGACCGGCACCGCCCCGATACCGCTCGGAGCGTCGCCGCGGCCAAGGTGACCGCCGCCAACCTGGCGGAGCGCGTTGTCAGCGACTGCATGCAGGTGCTCGGCGGGCGCGGATACCTGGAGGACGTGACGCCACTCGCGCGCCTGTGGCGCGACGTGCGGCTGGCCCGGATCGGCGGTGGGACCGACGAGATGATGTGGGAGTTGGTCGCCGGGGGTCTGCAGGCCAATGACGAGCTGTACGACCGCTTCGTGAGGGCCGACGGGTGAGGTTGCTCGTGGCCGGAATCACGGGCCAGCTCGGCGCCGGCATCGTCGAGACCTGCGATCGTGCGCTGGTCGACTGCGTGGCACTGGCGCGACCGATCGCCACGCGCGGGGCCGGTGCCCGCCTGCGCTCCGCCTTCCCGGATCGTCCCGATCTCGCCGACAACGCCGTCGAGGGTGACGTAACGCGCGGGAACTGGGGCCTGGACGCGGCCACGATCCGGCGCCTCGCGGTCGACGTCGACGGCGTGCTGAACGTCGCCGGGGCGACGAACTGGGCCGGGGACAGGCGCCAGCTCAACGCCGTCAACGTGATCGGCGCGACGCACGGCTACCAGCTCGCCCAGGCGCTCGGGGAGGCCGCCGGCTCCCGCAAGCTCTACTGCTACGCGAGCTCGATCCACGCCGCGGGAGGCGCGCAGGGCTCCCTCCCGGAGTTCCCGTTCGGCCGGCACGAGAACCGCACCGCGTACGAGCTCAGCAAGTGGCTGGGCGAGACGAGCCTGCTGGAGCGCGCCGCGCGCGACGCCGGTGACGGCCCGGCGCTGTGCATCGCCCGCGTCGGCGGCCTGGTGGGCAACTCCGTCACCGGCGCGACGCGCCGCCGCAACTCGCTCTACATGCTGGCCGACCGGCTCGAGGACCTCCCGCTCGGCCTGCTGCCGCTGAGCCGCGGCGGCCGGGTCGACATGCTGCACCGGGACGTGGCCGCCGGGCTGCTGCTCGACGCCCTCCTGCAGCTGCACGCCGCGCCTCCCGATGCACCCGAGATCGTCCACGTCTGCGCGGGTGAGTCTGCTCCGCTGACGGAGGCCGTGTTCAGCGCGCTCGACTCGATCGACCTCGCGCACCGCCGCCGCCGCCCGCGCACCTTCCGCATCCCCACCGGCGCGCTGCTGGCGACCTCCGAGCAGCTGCGGCGCTACCACGACGTCCCGCAAAGGTGGAACAACATGCTGATCGGCCTGCGCTACCTGTCGCTCGACCGCATCTTCGAGCGCGCGCGGCTCGCGGCGCTCCTGCCGCGGCCGCTCCCGACCATCGCGATCGAGGACCTGGTGCGCTCGGCCTTCGAGCTCCCGGAGCGGCACGAGGCGGCGGTCGGGGGCGGCACGTCCCTGGCGAGGTTCGCGGGATGAGGGCGCTCGTGATCGGTGGGACCGGCTTCGTCGGCAGCGCGGTCGTGCGTGCGTTTGACAACCGCGGGATCGACGTGGTAACGGTCTCCCGCTCCGGGTTCGCGTTCGCGGGCGACGCCGTCCGCGGGGACGTCCGGGCTCACAACCTGGGCATCGACCCCGCCGAGGCCGAGGACCTCATGCGCACCGTCACGCACGTCGTGAGCTGCTTCGGGTCGGTGGACTGGGGCGCCGGGCCGCGGCTGGCGACCGAGCTCCACCAGCAGGGCACCAGGGCCGTGATGCGGTTCGCGGAGCGCTGTTCGTCGCTCGAGCGGTTCGTGCACCTCTCGTCGGTGTTGGTCCTGGGCCGGCGCAGCTCCTCGGAGCCCATCGTCGACGAGCTCGAGCTGGGGCAGTCCTTCCGCAGCTGGTACGAGTACGGCAAGTTCCTGGCCGAGCGCGAGGTGCGAGCGAACGAGCGGATCCCCTGGCGCGCCGTGCGCGTCGGGGGAGTCGTCGGGGCCGGGGAGGACGTGCTGCCGAACCCGGCGCACGGGATCATGGCCGTCGTCCCGCTGCTTCTGCGCGGCTACCCGATGCACCTCGCCGATCACGGTCGGTTCCCGTGCTACCCCACCGACGTCATGGTCGCGGGCGAGGTCATCGCCCGCGCCGCGCTCGACGACGGTAGCGGCGACGTGTGGACCTGGTTCGACGACGCGATGCCCTCCCTGGCCGAGGTGCTGATGCGCCTGTGCAGCCCGTGGGGCGTGGTTCCCAGGATCGTCGATCTGCCGTTCTTGTCACCCGTCGGGCGGGTGCTGGCCAAACGGCTCGGCACGCCCAGGGAGACGCTCGAGTACGTGGAGCCCTGGCCCGAGATCCCGGTCGAGGTCTTGTCCCTGCTGCCTGCGGATCTGCCGAGGTGCCCCCCGGGCTACATCGAGGCAACCGGGAGGGCGCTCATGAGGTCAAACCTCGCGATGAGTGCGACATGACCGGCGCACGCTCCATCGATACCGCGCCGCACCCGGAGTTCCGCTGCTACTCGGCGGGGAACTTGGCCGAGGTCGCACCGGCTCGCTGGTCGGTCATCTCGTGGTCGCTGGTCGGCGACCCGGTGGAGCGGGGCCTGCGCGCCTTCACCACGCGCCTGCTGCCGACGGCGCGCTGGGCGACGGGCTCACATTACGTCTTCGTGGGGTACTTCTCGTGCCGCCCGTACCACAACCTCGCGGCGCTCTGCCATCTGGCGCACGAGCTCCCGGGCTTCGAGGGCGCGGACGTCACGCGGGACTACTTCGAGAACGTGCCGCCGCCCGCGCGCGAGTTGCGGGCGCATACCAGCGCGTTGCAGCGCATGCTCGCCGTCCCGCGCATGGCGCGCGAGTTCCACCGCCTGCGGCCCCGGCTCGCCGAGCTCGAGGCCGACGTGACGCTCTGCGAGGAGCAGGTCGCCGCGGCGCTGGACAGCGGCTCGGCGATCGCCCTCGGGGGCGCCATGGAGCGCGCCCTTGACATGCTCGATCGAGCTTGGGACCTCCATTACTCGACGACCGCGTCGCTCGTCCCGGCCGGCGCGATCCAGCGCAGGCTGGGGAGGCGCATGTTGCCGGTGTGGGACGAGGTGGAGCCACTGGTCAACCGACCGCCCGAGCTGCCCTGGAACCGGCTCTTCGACGGCGCCGTCAGCGGGACGGGCGAGGAGAGCCTGTTCCTTCGCTCCCCGTTCTACGAAGTGGCCGACGTGTTCGAGCCCTGGAGCTCGTTCGCGGGCCCGTTTACGCCGCAACCGGCGCTCGACGTGGCTGGGCCCGAGCAGGACGACATCGCCGAGGTCGTATGGGAGATGTACCGCGGCGCCCGGCGCATCGGCATCGAGCAGCTGACCCGCGCCGTCGGGGACAACCTCCAGGCACGGGAGGAGAGCAAGGCGCTGGCGATGCGGTCCCTCCACGTCTTCCGCCGCGCGCTGCCGACGCTCGCCGAGGAGGCCGGCGTGGGCGGCGATGCCTGGGGCTACCTCCGCATCCGGGAGCTGCTCTCCCCTCGCCACCGCCTCGCTGTCAGCGAGATCGCGGAGACCCGGCGAGAGGAGTGCGAGGAGGCGCTGCGGGAGCCGATGCCCGACGAGCTGAACGTGCCGCTCCCGACGGACCACCGCGCGGGCTCGCGCCGGCTGCCCGAGCGGCCGCGGCCGCTACGGATCCCGACCGGCGTCTCACCAGGCGTCGCGAGCGGCGTGGTGACGACGATCGAGCAGGCGACCGCCAACGGCGGGCACACCGGCGACGAGCCGATGATCCTCGTGTGCGAATCGGCTGATGCCTGCATCCAGACCCTGCTGCCGGGCAACGCAGGGCTGATCACGCTCCGCGGCAGCATGCTCTCCCATATCTCCACGCTGGCGCGGGAGTACGGGATCCCCGCGGTGGTCAACCATCCCATGGCCGAGACGCTCCGCGCGGGCCAACAGGTCGTGATTAACGGCAACACAGGCGAAGTGGAGGTCATCGCATGATCCAGAACACCGAGCTGCTCGACTTCTTCGAGGAGCAATACAGAAACAACCGCGGCTCGCGCCGGAGCATCCGTCTCGACGACCGGCTGTACGATGAGCTCGGGATCGACTCGCTGCTGGCGAGCGAGCTGCTCATCGCGCTGGAAGACCGGTATCACGTGCAGCTCCTCCACGACCCGAGGGTGTGGAAGGTGGCGAAGGTGGGCGAGCTGCTCGACCTCGTGCGCGTGGTCGATCTCGAGCAGCGCGCCAGGACCGCGGTCAAGACCGCGGCGTGATCGGGCCATGAGCGAAGCGAGCATCGTTTGCGACGCCGTCATCGGCGACACGGTCGCGACCGCGCCCGAGCTGGTGGTCGATCTCGGCTCCGGCGCGCCCGCGGACATCGCGCTGGTCGGAGGCAAGGCGATGGGGCTTCAGCGGCTCATGGCCGCGTCGCTGCCGTGTCCTGCGGCCTTCTGCGTAACCACGGCGGCACTGGAAGGCTACCTCGACGACACCGGCCTGCGCCCGCGGCTCGGCGCGCTCCTCGCGGCCGCGCCGGACGAGCAGGCGTTTCGCGAGCTCCGTTCGATCGCCTTCGAGGAGGAGCTGCCGCCCCCGCTGCTCGAGGCCCTCGCCGAGGCGACCGACCGGCTGCGCTCCCGTCACCCGGGGAGCGAGCTCGTCGCCGTCCGCTCGTCAGGCGCCGACGAGGATTCCGGGTCTCACTCGTTCGCCGGGCTGCACGAGACTCAGCTTGGAGTCCCGCTCAAGGGCGTGGGAGCGGCTGTCAGGAAGTGCTGGGCGTCCTTGTGGTCGGAGGGCGCGATCGCGTACCGCACCGAGTGCGGCCTGCCGCTCGCCGAGACGGCGATGGCCGTCGTCGTTCAGGCACTCGTGCCGGCTTCGACGTCGGCCGTGGTCTTCACGGCAAACCCGCTGACCGGAGACAGCACCGAGGTGGTCGTGCACGCGACCTGCGGCCTCGGGCCCACGCTCGTCGACAACGAGGTCACGCCGGACGTCGCGATCCTCGGCAAGCGCGACCTCGCCGTCCGGCAGCTCGAGGTGGGCGACAAGCACCTGCGTGTCGATCCGCGTGCGGCCGGCGGCCTGGTGCGATCGCGCCGCAACGGGGATGCGCCCGCGCTCTCGGCGGACGAGCTCGTCGAGCTGGCCAAGCTCGCCATCGAGGTCGAGCGGCGGCTCGGAACAGCGGTCGACGTGGAAGCGGCCCTGGGCGAGCGCTGGGAGCTGATCCAGGCCCGACCGATCACGACGCTCGACGCGCGAGGGCCGGCGGGGCATCCCCATTCCCCGCACGACGCCGCGGCCACCGACTACGTTCCGGCCTGAGGAGGCGACGCGTCCGTTGCTCGACATGCTCGACATGTCCCCGCCCACGTCACAGGTCGCCCCACATGCGCTGAGCTCGTTTGTCGACCGAGCCATGCGTGCGCCGGCCACGCCGGCGCTGGCGTCGCCCGACGGCGCGGTCACCTATGGCGAGCTGCACGCCATGGCCAGCGATGCGGCGTCGCATTTCGCGCGCCTCGGTCTCCGGGCCGGCGCCCGCACGGCGGTCCTGGGCGGCAAATCGCCGGAGACGATCGCCCTCGTGCTCGCGTGCCTGCTGACCGGGCGGCCGGTCCTGTTGCCGTCCGTGGATCTCAACCCTGCGGTCGTGCACATCCTGCTCCAGCACGCGGGCGTGGAGCACGTGCTGGCGGCCGAGCCCTTCGGCGAGGCCGACGTGGTGAGGCCCTCCCGGGGCGCGGGCGTCGGCGAACCGCTGCTGAGCCACGCTGTCCCCGGCCCCCAGGACATCGCGCTGATGCTGACGACGTCCGGATCCACGGGGCTGCCGAAGGTCGTGCCGATCACCCATCGCGCGATCCTGCGCTTCGCGTCGTGGGCGAGCGATCGGTTCGACATCGGGCCGGGCGCGAACGTGCTCAGCTACTGCGGCCTCAACTTCGACCTCTCGATCCTCGAGGTCTGGACGACGCTCATGCACGGCGGATGCGCCGTGCTCGTCGCTCACGACCGGGCCACGCGGCGTGAGCACCTTCTCGACCTGATTCTCAGGCACGAGGTGAACGTCGTCCAAGGCGTCCCGATGGCGCTCGGGCTCCTGCTCGACGCGGCCGACGTTCGAGGCTGCGCCGTGCCGAGTGTCAGGCACACCATCCTCACGGGGGACGCCGCATCGATGAACCTGCTCGCTCGGCTGCCGGGGCCGTTCGAGAGGAGCGAGTTCTACAACGTCTACGGCTGCACGGAGACGAACGACAGCTTCATCCACGTGATCGACGTGCAGCGCGAGCTCGAGCGCGGAGCGATCCCGCTGGGCGATCCACTGCCGGGCGTCAGTGCGCTGATCGTCCGCGACGGTCAGGTCCTCGACGGCGCCGGCAGCGGGGAGCTGTGGGTGTCGACGCCGTTCCAGGCCGATGGTTACCTGGGACGGCGGTCACGCGACGACGGGTTCGCACAGCAGCCTGGCGTCCAGGCGTTGGAGGGCCACTTCCGCTCGCGTGACCTCGTGCGATGCGACCCGACGGGCATGGTGTTTCTGGAGGGGCGCACCGACGCTCAGGTGAAGGTCCGGGGGGTTCGCGTGAACCTCCAGGCGGTCGAGCAGGCGCTGCTGACCGACCCCGATGTCGCCGAGGTAGCCGTCGTCGCGGTCGACGACGAGCTCGCGGGCAAGCGACTGATCGGGATCGTGCGCCGCCGGCCCGGGATCCAAGTGGACACGATGAGGCTTCGCGCCCGCTGCGCGCGAGAGTTGGGTCGGATCGCCGTGCCGGCGACCATTGAGGTTCAGGACGACGCACTGCCCAAGACCCCGACTGGCAAGGTGGACCGGGCGGCGGTGCGGCGCATATTCCAGAGAGGAGTCTCATGAACACCGCGATCACCGTGACGCAGTTCATCGTCGACGAGTTCGCACCGGACATCCGTGCGGACCAGCTCGATCCGGATCACGATCTGCTCGACGGCGGGATCATCGACAGCCTGGGGCTGCTGACCATCGTGGCGTGGATCGAGGACCGTTTCGCGGTCGCAGTCGATGCCGGCGAGATCGGCGAGGATGATCTCCGCTCCGTGCGAGCCGTGTGCTCGCTGATCGAGAGTCTGGGCGGGCCCTGCGACACGGCTGGCGACCGGTCGCTCAAGGGAGCCCCCGGGTAGCCGGCGATCGCCGTGCACGAAGCCGTCCGCATCCTGCTCGCCGCAGACCGGTCCGTGAGCGTGGACACGTGGCACTCGTTCTGGGACTCGCTCCAGGGGAAGTCGAGCGCGCAATCCCGCTCCGACGCGGTGGCGCTGCTCGGCTCGCTGAGCAGCCACGTGCCCGACCACCGATCGGTCGGTGCTCTGGTGGAGTCCCTCGATGCGCGCCGCGTCCATCCCCCTGAGCAGGACGCGGTGAACATCGTGGGCAGCGGCGGGGGCCCCGCGACGTTCAACCTGTCGACGGCGGCGGCCGTCGTCGCGGCGACGCTGGGCGTGGGCGTCGTGAAGAGCGGGTCACGCGGATACACGAGTCGCTACGGCTCGATCGACGTGCTGAAGCTCCTCGGCGTGCGGCTCGCCCGCTCCGACGAGGAGGTGGCCGACGCCTTGGAGCGGTTCGGGATCGCCTTCCCGGGGGCCTTCGTCTACCCGCCGGAGCTGACGCTGCTCGCGAAGCGGATCGTGCCCTTGGACTGGAGGACGCTGGGATCGTTCGTCAACCGGCTCGGGCCCTTCCTGGCCGCGGTCCCCGCGACGTCCCAGGTCACCGGCGTCTCGGACCACAGCCTGCTGCCCATGTACGAGTACCTGGCGGCGAACCACCTCCGGCGCCGGCTCTGGCTGTGCTTCAACGGCTGTGGCGTCGACGAGCTCGTGAGCTTCGAGGAGAACCTGATCCGCTGCGGCGACGGGACGGAGCTGCGGCTTGCCCCGAGGGCGCTCGGAGCGTCGCCCGGGTCGCTCGCGGACCTGCAAGGTGCGCCCGACTCCGCCGGTGTCGTCCGGCAGTTCACCGCATTGCTCGGAGGCGAGGGGCCCCCTGCGGCGACGCAGAGCATCTGCCTGAACGCGGCGTGCATGGTCGTCATGAGCGGGGTCGAGCCCGACTGGGCCGAAGCCTTCCGGGAGGCCAGACGGGCGATCGACGGCGGCACTGCGCTGGCCATGCTCGAGCGCATGCGCTCGGACGGCGCCACCCGCGTCCCGGGCATCCGGCGCCGGACGACCGCTGCTGTCCCGGCGATCGGATCTCATGACTGACGCCCCCGCGGCCGTCGCGAGCCCGCGCACGACCGGCACGCTCTTCGCCGGGTCCGGCCGCGACCGGCCGCGGCTCGCGCTGTTCTTGAACGCGGGCGATCCCAGCTTCGACGTGCTGGAGAGACTCGTGCTGGCGCTCGACGAGGAGGGCATCGACTGCCTCGAGCTCGCCGTCCCGTTCCCAAACTCCGTCACCGACGGCCCCACCATCCACCGTTCCGCCCGGCGCGCGCTGGAGGCCGGGGTGGATCTCGCCTCGACGCTCTCGTTCGTCGCGCGGGTCCGTCCCCGGCTCTCGCACCTGAAGATCATCCTCCTGGCCGATTGGCGGCATACGGTCCGCGCGCTGCCGATGGACGCCTTCCTCGGCGCGGTGGGGCAGGCGCGATGCGACGGACTATTGCTGCACGGCGTGCCGCCCAGGGCGAGGCCGGGCTACTACGTGAGCGCGCACCGGGCCGGCGTGCCGATCGTCACCACCTGCTTCGCCGGCTCGTCACCCGCCACGATGGCGCAGGCCGCCCGCAACGCCTCGGCCTACCTGTACCTCGTCTCGCACTTCGGCACGGGTGAGGGCGCGGGCCCGCCCGATCCCGCGCGACTGGCAACAGTCATCGGCGCGCTGCGCAAGCTGACGTCCGTGCCGATCGCGACCGGGTTCGGGATCAGGACCGGCGCAGACGTATGGGCGGTCGGGGAGGCCGGCGCAGACGCGGCCATCGTCGGCAGCGCGTGCGTTGCCTGCCTCGAGCGGGCGCTCTCGGCGGATCGCGATCCGGTCGCCGACATCCGTCCCTTCCTGGACGCTCTGCGGACCTCATAGGGAACGGGATCGCCGGCATCCTGTCCGGCGCCGCGGCGCTGCGCCCCAACCGGGTGCGGACTCGAGGCCGCCGGGATGTGCGGGCGAGACCGGGATCTTCGAGGGGCGCGCGCACCGCGCCGGCCGCGGGTCCTCGGGCTGGCGCGACGGCCGCGAACCACGTTTCCACGGCCGGCATGGCCGCGGTCGCCGCGATTATTGACGGGCGCGAACCCGTCGTTCACCGTTGATCTCAGGTCCTCCAACACAGGAAAGGTCTGGGGCAGTGCTCGTCCGAACGATCGACAAAGTGAAGACCGTTGCCTGGGGAAACGGGCTGAGCCGCAGGTTCCTCCTCGAGGCCGACGGTCTGGGCTACTCGCTGACCGATACGCTCGTGCGTGCCGGCTCCAAGTCGCCGCTGCAGTACGTCAATCACGTCGAGTCCTGCTACTGCATCATGGGCACGGGCTGGGTCACCGACAGCGCCGGGAACTCGCACAGGCTCGAGCCCGGGGTGCTGTATGCGCTGGATCAGCACGATGCGCACATCCTGGAGGCCGACCCCACCGGCGACATGCGTCTCGTGTGCGTCTTCGCCCCGGCGCTCGCGGGCGACGAGCGCCACCAGCTCGACGGCGACGGCCACTCGGCCTACGCCGCGCCGAG
>Ga0136617_10002136_pt1 | contig 17675 bp, 14 predicted proteins | sample AntDrymUQ3222106_2_FD_129672 | JGI IMG/M metagenome (GOLD analysis project Ga0136617, IMG submission 129672) | Polar desert sand microbial communities from Dry Valleys, Antarctica - metaG UQ322 (21.06) | ecosystem: Environmental > Terrestrial > Soil > Desert | place: Antarctica: Dry Valley... | reverse complement strand
CATTCGCGTGGTTGTCTGGCGTTAGGATTAACTCTGGCGGCACAAAGCAACCAACTCGAAAACGCCCGCCGACAGCTTTTGCGCTGCATCGAAATTGACGCAAATAACTCGGAAGCAAAGTATCAACTCGGTTTGTCATATAAAACTCAGGGTCAAACTGCAAAAGCCATCGGTTATTTAGAAGAAACAGTTAAACTGGTGCCCGATTACGCGCTTGCATTACGCGATTTGGGCGCACTCTATTTGCAGTCCGGCGCGGAACGGCAGGCGCGTTTTGTACTTGAAAAAGCCGTCGCGCTCGCTCCGAATGATGCGGACACACATTTTCAATTGAGTCGTCTTTATAATTTAATCGGCGAAAGCGTATTAGCGAAAAAACATCTGGAAACATTTCAAAAGCTCAAAAGTTCGGGAGGAAATTTAAGGTGAAAAAAATTAGCAGATGTTTAGCGGCGATTATTTTTCTTTCGCTCGTCTGGACTTGCGCTCAGACCGTTGCGGCGCAGAGCGATAATAACGATTGTAAAGGGCGAAAAATTCCGCAGCTGGTTGATGTTATCGGCAAAACCGGCATTAAATTCACGCATACTTCCGCGCCGGAAAAAAAGTATATCGTCGAATCAATGAGCGGCGGCGTGTTGCTGGTTGATTACGACCGCGACGGCTGGCAAGACATTTATCTGACGAACGCCCCGACGGTCGAGATGGAGCTCAAAAAACAAAAATCGCGCAGCGCGCTTTATCGCAACAACAGGGACGGAACGTTCACCGATGTCACCGACAAAGCGGGCGTTGGCTTTCCGGGTTTTGCGATGGGCGGGGCGGTCGGCGATTTTAACAACGACGGTTGGGCTGATATTTACGTTACTTGTCTCGGCGGCAATGTTTTGTATCGCAACAACGGCGACGGCAGTTTCACTGATGTCACGAAAATTGCCGGAGTCGCCGATGGTCGCTGGTCAACTGGCGCGTCTTTCGGCGATTACGACGGCGACGGTTTTCAAGATTTGATCGTCGCCAATTACGTTGATTTTAAACTTAATGATTTGCCCGGATTCGGGTCGAGCCCAACGTGCAAATATCGCGGAATTGACGTGCAGTGCGGACCGCGCGGACTCAAAGGGGCGGGCGACAGCCTGTTTCGCAATAACGGCGATGGTACTTTTTCGGATGTGACTAAACAAATGAAGATGGATGACCCGAGCGGATTTTATGGAATGCAAACCGTTTGGTCTGATTTCGGCGGCACGGGAAAACTCGATGCCTACATCGCCAATGATTCAACGCCAAATCTTTTTTACCGCAATGAAGGCAGCGGCAAATTTAGCGAAATCGGTTTGGAATCCGGCACGGCGGTCAGCGGCGACGGCTCCGAGCAAGGTTCGATGGGCGTTGCCGTCGGCGATTATCTGCACAACGGTCGCTTTTCGATTTTCGTGACGAATTTCGCCGACGAATACAACACGCTTTACCGCAATGAAGGCGATTATAATTTTACGGATGTTTCTTTTGCCGCGAAAGTCGCCCAGGTTTCGCGCCCCTTTGTTGGTTGGGGAACGGGCTTTTTTGATTTGGACAACGACACCTGGCTTGATTTGCTGGTCGTTAACGGTCACGTTTACCCGCAAGTAAGTGAATTTTTGTCGGGCGCGAAATATCGTCAGCCGAAACTTTTACACATCAACAACGGCGATGGCACATTTTGCGACGCGAGCGGTCAGGCGGGCGCGGCACTGACCGAGCTGCGCGCATCACGCGGCGCGGCGTTCGGCGATTTAGACAACGACGGAAACATTGATGTCGTCATCGGCGAACTCGATGGCTCGCCGATGATTCTGCATAACGAAGGCGATAAAACAAATCACTGGCTGACGCTCGAACTCGCCGCAAGCAAGGGAAGTCCGCTCGCAATCGGCGCGCGCGTCAAAGTTACGACTGGAAACATTACGCAAACCGAAGAAATTCGCAGTGGCGGCAGTTATTTGTCGCAAAACGATTTGCGTCTGCACTTCGGATTAGGCAAAGCGACGAAAGCCGATTCGATTGAAATTCGCTGGGCTTCCGGCAAAGTCGAAACGCTCAAAGACGTGACGGCAGATAAATTTTACGCTGTTCTCGAAGGCGCGGGAATCGTTCCCGTCGAACGAATTCGCCCGACCTCCAAAGTGACGAAATGAAGAAAAGCAGTTTTCAAAATTTATTCACCTCCGCCGCTTTCTTAGTCTGGCTCGCCGTGCCGCTATTCGCTGGCGCGCAAACTCCGGCAATTTCCTTTACCGATGTTTCGGCGGCGAGCGGAATAAATGTTTCACACATTTCATCGGCTGATAATCGCTATATTGTCGAATCAATGAGTGGCGGTGCGGCTTTATTCGACTGCGATGGCGACGGATTTCTAGACGCAGCGACAGTCAACGGTTCATCAGTCGAAAATTACAAAAAAGGCGGCGATTTGTTTGTTACACTTTACCGACAGATTGACGGAAAAATCAGCAGAACACCTGAATTTGAAAACATAACGACTGCCGCCGGACTATCCCGCAAAGGTTGGGGAATGGCGGTGACCGCCGTTAATTACGACAACGACGGATTGATTGATTTGCTGGTGACGGGTTTTGGCGGAAATGCAGTTTATCGAGGGAGCGGACAATGCAAATTTCAGGACACAACCGAAAAATCAGGTCTGAAAGGCAGCGGCTTTATGACCGGTGCGACGTGGGCTGATTATGACCGCGACGGTGATTTGGATTTGTTCGTCGCCCGCTACGTTTCGCTCGATTTAAATAATTTGCCGGTTTTCGGAAGTTCTCAAACCTGTTCTTTCAAAGGTATTCGCGTTCAGTGCGGACCGCGCGGGCTGCCGGGCGAAACCGATTTATTTTATCGAAACAAAGGCGACGGCAGCTTTGAAGAAGTCGCTGTTAAAATCGGAGTCGGCGACCAAAAAAAATACTACGGTTTGGGCGCGGTCTGGGGCGATTACGACAGCGACGGCTGGCTTGATTTATATGTTGCTAACGACGGAACTCCGAATTATTTGTATAAAAACAATAAAAACGGTACGTTTGCGGAAGTCGGAGCGGAAACCGGCACGAGTTACAGCGGCGCGGGAGTTGAACAAGGCTCGATGGGAATTGCGTGGGGCGATTACGACAATGACGGCAAAGCGGATATTTTCGTCACTAATTTCGACAACGAACACAACACGCTTTATAAAAATCTCGGCGCGAAAGGTTTTCTAGACGTTTCAATGGAGTCGCAACTTGGCGCTGTCAGCCTGCCGTATGTCGGCTGGGGAACGTCGTTTGAAGATTTTGACAATGACGGCTGGCTTGATTTGCTCGTCGTCAACGGTCACGTTTACCCGCAAATTGAATTGGCGAAAACCGATACTCAGATGGGTTTTCGCCAGCATTTTCTGCTTCATCGAAATCTGGGAAAAGGAACTTTTAATGAAATATCGAAAGAAGCCGGACTTCATAATCTACCCTTATTATCAAGACGCGGCGCGGCTTTCGGTGATATTAACAACGACGGTTTAATTGATGTCATCGCGACGAATTTGAGTAGTGCGCCGACCGTTCTTCTCAATAACAGTGAAAATAAAAACGGGCGCGTGATGCTAGAACTCGTTCAGAAGAAATTCAATCAATCGGCAATCGGCGCACGCGCTGTTTTGCGGACGGATAAACGCACGATGATGCGGGAAGTTCAAGCCGGAGCCAGTTATTTATCGCAAAACGATTTGCGCGTTCATTTCGGGCTGGGACAAGACGAGAAACTCGAAAACATTGAAATTCGCTGGAGCGACGGAACGACTGAAATTATTCCAAACATTGTTTCAAATCGGATTTACACCGTTACGCAAAATAAAGGCGTAACAAAAACGAGCAATTTTCATACGCGTTAGAATGCGCTCTCGAAAATTCACATAGTCTTAATTTTTGAAGGTTTATCAAATGAAGAAAATAATTTTTTTTACTGTTGTCGTGTTGGCTGGGTTCTCAAATGTTTATGCGCAGGTAACTCCTGCGGGCGCAGGCGATAAGGATTTGCGCGACACTAATGTGAAAGGCAGGTCGAATGAAATTGAACGGATTAAGCGCGATGCGGAAAAATCACAGAAAAGTAATAAAAATAAGACAGCACAAAATCCGGCGGCGGAACAACCTGCTAAAGATAAATTAGCTGCGAAATACGACGAAATCAAAACGGATTACGAGCAAATTCAACTTTCTCAGGATTCAATCATCAAAGCTTATCAAAGCAGCGATAAAATTGATTACGGTCAAATCGACAAATTTTCTTCGGAAATCAATAAAAGTGCAATGCGTCTAAACTTAAATTTGTTTCCTCCCGCTGTCGAAAGTACAGACTCGAAAAAAGTCGAAAATTCAGAAGCGAAAAAAGAAGGAAAGGCGGAAAAAGAAAAGAAAACACCGAAAAGCGTCAGAGATATAATCGTTGATTTGGATAACACTATCGGTAGTTTTGCGACCAGCGCGATGTTTCAAAATTTAAGAGTCGTTGACCCAGCGGTTTCCGAGAAAACCAAACTTGATTTGGAACGGATAATCGAACTGAGCGGACTTCTCAACGCGGAAGCCCGGAAAATGGCAGCAACCGGAAAGTAAAAATACAAAAATGAAGCAAATACTTTTCCTATTGATTGTTTTATTTTGTTCTTCAATTGCTGACGCGCAGAAGTTTGAAAATTTGGCACTGACGCCGCCGATGGGTTGGAACAGTTGGAACGGGTTCGGCTGTAACGTCAGTGAAAAACTCATTCGCGAGACCGCCGACGCGATGGTTTTGAGCGGAATGAAAGACGCGGGCTATCAATACGTCATAATTGACGATTGCTGGCACGGGACGCGTGACGCGCAGGGATTTATCCAGCCGAACGCGGAGCATTTTCCATCGGGAATGAAGGCGTTAGGCGATTATATTCACTCGAAAGGTTTAAAGTTCGGCATTTATTCGGATGTCGGCGCGAAAACCTGCGGCGGCAAACCCGGAAGTCGCGGATATGAATATCAGGACGCACTTGTCTATGCGAGTTGGGGCGTTGATTACCTGAAATACGATTGGTGCAATTCCGAAGGTCTTAATCCAATCGGCGCATACACGACGATGCGCGACGCGCTTTATGCGACAAGGCACCCGATTATTTTCAGCATCTGCGAATGGGGCGATAACAAACCCTGGGATTGGGCGAAACCAATCGGACATCTGTGGCGCACAACCGGCGATATTACGCACTGCTGGGACTGTGAGGAAAATCACGGAACGTGGTCGAGTTGGGGAATTATGCGGATTCTGGACAAGCAAAAAGGCTTGCGCGTCCACGCCAAGCCCGGACATTGGAACGACCCGGATATGTTGGAAGTCGGTAACGGAATGACCGTCTCCGAAGACCGCGCTCATTTTTCACTGTGGGCGATGCTTGCCGCACCTTTAATTGCCGGTAACGATTTGCGCGAAATGAGTAAAGAAACGCGCGAGATTTTGACTAATAAAGAAATCATCGCCGTCAATCAAGACGCGCTCGGCATTCAGGCATTTCCGGCGATTTCCGAAGACGGCTTAGAAGTTTGGGCGAAACCTTTGTCGAACGGCGATTGGGCGATTTGTTTTCTCAATCGCCGCGCGTCGGCGAAAAACGTCAGCTTCAATTGGAAGGAAAATTTTATCAAAGACGATTTCGCGCAAAAACAGTTTGATGCCAAAAAAGAGACGTATAAAATCCGCGATTTGTGGGCGAAAAAAGATTTGGGAACGACGGATTCGGCTTTTAAAAAAGTCGTTCAATCGCACGATGTCATTGTGCTTCGCTTAACGAAATAATTTACCAAAGGTGATGAACGAGTGGTTTGATTTTAGATTTGTAGATTTCCCGAATTTTTAACATCACATCCTCGGAAAGCGGCGGAAAATCTGCCGCTTTTGTATTTCCTTGGGCTTGTGCAGGATTTTTCGCGCCCGGAATCGCGCACGTTACCGCGTCAAACATTAAAATCCAGCGCAAAGCGAATTGCGCCATCGTCATATTTTCCATAACTAATTCGCGCAAATCTTCGACCGCCGCCAAACCAGTTTCAAAATCAACACCGGAGAAGGTTTCGCCGACATCGAACGCTTCACCGTGACGATTAAAATTGCGATGGTCGTCCTTTTCAAACGTCGAATTTTTCGACATTTTTCCAGTCAGCATTCCAGAAGAAAGCGGCACGCGCGCCAGAATCCCGACGTTTTTCCATTTCGCCAAATCGAAAAATACGTCGGCGGGACGCTGGCGAAGGATATTAAAAATAATTTGAACGCTCTGCACATTCGGAAATTCAACTGCCTTGATCGCTTCTTCAACGCGCTCAACGCTCACGCCGTAATACTTGATTTTTCCCTGCTCGACAAAATCATCCATCAAACCGAAAATTTCGGGGTGATAGTAAGCGTCGGTCGGCGGGCAATGAAGCTGAACTAAAGAGCGCGTCGGCGGCGAGATTTTGCAGACTGCGCTCAATAAACGCTGTCAAATTTTCGCGGCTGTAACCGGCGACGGTTTGTTCGGGCAAACGCCGTCCGACTTTGGTAGCGATGATAATTTTTTCGCCCTGTCGGTCTTTTTTCAACTGCGCCAAAAGCATTTCGCTGCGCCCGTCGCCGTAAACGTCCGCCGTGTCGAAAAAATTCACGCCCGCATCAACCGCTGTGTGCAGAGCGGCGAGTGATTCGTCGTCTTTGACATCGCCCCAAGTGCCGCCGATTGCCCACGCGCCGAAACTAATTTCGGAAACTTTATAACCTGTTTTTCCTAATTCTCTGTATTTCATATTTCGATTTTACAGTTTGTTTGATAAATTCAAAACTTGATTTTTTCGATAAAAATTCTCTTTTCCAATGACGAAAATTATGGCTAAAAAAATCCGTTGGGGCGTTTTGGGCGCGGCAAAAATCGCGGTCACTAAAGTTATCCCTGCAATGCGACAGGGAACGTATTCGGAAATCAGTGCGATTGCTTCGAGAGATTTGGGGAAAGCGCGGCAGACGGCGCGGGATTTGAAAATTCCGAAATTTTACGGCTCTTATGAAGAACTGCTCGCCGACCCGGAAATAGACGCGATTTATAATCCTTTACCGAATAATCTGCACGTTCCCTGGACGATAAAAGCGGCGGAAGCCGGAAAGCACGTTTTGTGCGAAAAGCCAATTGCTTTGACCACTGAAGAAACGCGGAAACTTATCGAAACGCGCGACCGCACAGGCGTTAAAATTCAGGAAGCGTTTATGGTGCGGACGCATCCGCAATGGCTCGTCGTGCGCGATTTGGTTAAACAGAATCGAACCGGAAAATTGCGGGCGATCAACGGATTTTTCAGTTATTACAACGACGATGCGGCGAACATTCGCAACCAGACCGAAACGGGCGGCGGCGCACTGTTCGACATCGGCTGTTACTGCATCAACCTGCCGCGTTTTATTCTCGGCGAAGAACCGCGAAAAGTAGCGGCGTTGATCAAACGTGATGACATATCGAGGGTTGATAAATTAACGTCGGCAATTTTGGATTTTCCGACGTGTCTGTCAACTTTTACGTGCAGCACGCAACTTGTTCCATATCAGCGAATGCAGTTTTTCGGCACGGGAGGGCGCATCGAAGTCGAAATTCCGATTAACATTCCGGTTGACCGACCGACGCGGATTTTCATTGATAATACGGGAAATTTATACGGAGAAAATACTGAGACAATCGAAATTCCCGCCGTCAATCAATATACGATTCAGGGCGATTTGTTTTCGCGGGCGATTCTTGAAAACACCGAACCGCCGATTTCGCTTGAAGATTCGGTGAAAAATATGGCGGTCATCGAAGCGGTTTTCCGCGCCGCCGAATCGGGAAATTGGGAAATACTGTCTAATATTATTTAAAAGTCTATTTAATACTTCTTACCTTTCGCTAAAATCAGAGAAATTTGTCCGGCGTGATGCGAACTGTGAAAAAGAATATGAGTAAAAAGACGGACGCGTGGAATTGTGCCGGAAAACGGTGTTTCAATAGGCTCTAACCAATCCGAATCGGGTGTATTTTCAATTAATTTTTGCAGCATTTCATAACCTTTTTCAATCAAGTCATTGCTCTCCTCGATATTTTGTCCCTGTTCGTTTTCGGTTTCTCCAATTGTCGTATTTTCAATATCGGTCGACAGACCGAAAAATGTACCGAACAGATTGATTGTTTCTCCGATGTGCCGGTAAATGAAGCCGACGGAATTTGCCTGTTCATTAAACTTGAAACCGGCATTTTCAGCAGTAATTTGGCTCAATGCAAACGAATTTGTCGCCTTGTTTTGAGCTAAGATATTTAAAAGAATTTCCTTCTGCATAATTTAATTTGCCCTCACTAAAACATAATTTTTGCCTTTATAAAATCTCACGCCGTCAGAGGAAACGCTCATCATTAAAGGGCGCGGGCGTTTCATCTCCTTATCGTTCATCGTGTCAACCGCCATTATTTCTTTGCTGCTCAAATCAAAAATATGCAGTTTACCGTCCGCCGAAAATCCGAAACCGTATGCGCCTATTTCGAGCGATTTGCCGCCGATATTGACGGGCGAATCGGTGATTAAAAAGCCTTCGTATTTGCCGCTGATTTCGGTCGAATAGCCGGAAGTGTCCACTAATCCGGCGATGACGTGGCGCTCTTTGCCGACGCGGGCGACCGCTGCGTTACGCACCTGCGTCGGTGCGCTTTGCCCGGCGAAATAAAAACTCGTCGGCACGATTTTCGCCGCCGCCGCTTCGGTTAAGATTTCCGGTGCGACTTTTTCTTGAGCGTTGACCGCCGCCTCAAGAGCGAACACGAGCGCGAGAAACATTACTAACGAAACAAAATTATAATATCCAGGCTTCATAAATTTTCTCCTTTTTCATTATTTTGTTGGCTGACACAATTTAATCTGCTTGCAGTATTTTAGCGAATAAAATAGAATGACAAAAAGTTTTTCAATCCCTACTTTTCTGAAGGACATTTAAAATTTAATGAAAGTTACAGCTTTATTATTAAATATAGCAGTGTTTGTTGCAACCTTTTGCACGCCACTACAACAAAGTTATGCTCAATCGAATGATAATCGCGGTTTGGTCAATCGTGAAATCCCCGACAGCGACGCTTTTTTTCGGGAGATGATGCAAAAACCGCGTCCCGTCCGTGACAACACGGCGCGGGTTGAAGCGTTGCTGAAAAAAATGACTTTAGAAGAAAAAGTCGGGCAGATGACGCAACTCACGCTCGGAATGATTGTCAGCGGCGCCGACCAGAATGTCCAGATTGACCCGGCGAAACTCGACAAGGCAGTCGGCAGATACGGTGTCGGGTCGTTTTTAAATGTCAGCGACCAGGCATTTACGGTTGATAAATGGCACGAAATTATCGGGAAGATTCAGGACGCTTCGATGAAGACGCGGCTGAAAATTCCGAATATCTACGGCATTGATTCGATTCACGGCGCAAATTACGTGCAGGGCGCGACGCTTTTTCCGCAGGAAATCGGAATGGCGGCGACGTGGAATCTGGCTTTGATGCTGCGGGCTTCGGAAATCACCGCGATGGAAACACGCGCGGCGGCAATTCCCTGGAGTTTTTCGCCGGTTCTTGACATCGGGAGACAACCGCTCTGGGCGCGTTTTTGGGAAACTTTCGGTGAAGACCCGTATTTGGCTTCGGTAATGGGCGCGTCGTTTGTGCGCGGACTCGAAGGGAAGGACATCGGCGATGAAAAACACGTTGCGGCGTGTCTCAAACATTATATGGGTTACAGTGTGCCTTTGAGCGGGCGCGACCGCACCTCAGCTTTGATTCCTGAAAATTACCTGCGCGAATATGTGATGCCGCCGTTTGCCGCCGCCATTAAAGGCGGAGCGCATACGGTAATGATTAATTCGGCGGAAATCAACGGCACGCCCGGACACGCCAACAAAAAAATCTTGACCGATATGCTGCGCGGCGAAATGAAATTTCAGGGCTTAGCCGTTTCCGACTGGGATGATATTAAAAAACTCGTGACGCAGTGGAGAGTCGCCAAAGACGAAAAAGAAGCGACGATGATGGCGATTAACGCCGGAATCGATATGAGTATGGTGCCGCTCGATTACAGTTTCGCCGACCTTTTAATCGAACTCGTCAAAGAGAGAAAAGTGCCGATGTCGCGGATTGACGAAGCCGTCAGGCGTATTTTGAAAGTCAAATACGATTTGGGATTATTTGAAAATCCGATGCCGAGTCAGACGGCGCGAAACAATTTCGGCAAACCGGAATACGCGCAGGTTAGTCTGCAAGCCGCCCGCGAATCTTTGACACTGCTCAAAAACGACAACAACATTTTGCCGCTCGCAAAAAACAAAAAAGTTCTCGTGACGGGTCCGACCGCCGATTCTTTAATTTCATTAAACAACGGCTGGACTTGGGTTTGGCAAGGCTCTGAACCTTCGCTTTACCCGAAAGATAAAATGACGATTCGCGCGGCGATTGAATCGAAAGTCGGCAAAAAGAATTTTGAGTTCGTGCAGGGAACGCGCATCGTGCGACCGGCGGGAAGTCCAAGCAACAACACGCCGACTGACATTAACGAAGAAGTTGACATCAAAAAAGCGGTTGACGAAGCCAAAGATTCGGATGTCGTCGTGTTGTGTCTCGGTGAAGGTTCATACACCGAAACGCCCGGCAGCATTACGGATTTGACGCTGCCGGAAACGCAATTGAAATTCGCCGAAGCGATTATCGCAACCGGAAAACCCGTCGTGCTGGTTTTGGTCGAAGGTCGCCCGCGCGTTATCAGCCGGATTGCCGATAAAGTTCCGGGAATTTTGCTCGCCTTAAATCCGAGCGACGAAGGCGGCTTGGCAATCGCCGACGTGCTTTTCGGCGACTACAATCCGAACGGCAAACTGCCGTTCACTTATCCGCGCAACCCGAATAATTTGCTCACTTACGACTACAAATTATTTGAAAACGAAGAAAACGCCGCCGTCAACGCGGCAACCAGACCGCAGTTTGAGTTCGGCACGGGTTTGAGTTACACGACGTATCAATACGGCAATCTGAAATTGTCGCCCGATTCGATTCCGATGAACGGCGAAATCACTGTCAGCGTTGACGTGAAAAACACCGGCAGCCGCGCCGGAAAGGAAACGGCGATTTTATATGTGCGCGACGAAGTAGCGTCAATTTCTCCTCCCGGAAAACGAGTAAAACGCTTCGCCAAGATTTTTCTCGAACCGAATCAAAGCAAAACTTTGACGTTCAAACTAAACCGCGAAGATTTTTCATTCATCGGCGCGGACAACAAACCGACGGTCGAAGCGGGCGATTTTACGGTGATGGTCGGCGGGTTAAGCGGCAAATTTACGCTTAAATAATTTACGAATTTTAGTTTCGGAACAAATGAAGACCGGCAACCGAAAATTAAACGGTTAATTTTCAAACATCATTTGTTCCGAAACTAAATGTCTATTTTCTCTTTCCGAATTTCGATGAAAACAACAATTTATTTTCTCTTGATTTTGTTATTCGGAGCGCAGTTTGCCGAAGCGCAAAGCATCGCGCGGCAAAGAGCCGATAGAATGCGTTTGGGAATGAATTTGTCGTATCTCGATAATTACTGGCTCGGCACGAAAGAGAAAAATTTCGCGGATTTTGTCAAACCTTCGGAAGCGGCGAAGCGCGAAAAAATGTTCGTCGAAATTGCCAAAGCCGGTTTTAAAACTGTTCGCATTCCGATAAATTTCGGCGCGTGGGCGAGTTTGAACGCGCCGTATCGGTGGGAAAATGAGGAAGGATTAAAGACCGCCGATTTGTTTGTGAAATGGGCGTTGGCAAACGATTTAAACACAATAATTGATTTGCATCACACGGAAGTTGACGGCTCGATAAAAGGCGCGGCGACAACCGAAAGAATCGTTTGGCTGTGGCGGGAAATTGCGACACGATATAAAAACACGAATCCCGAAAAGGTGTTTTTTGAACTCAGAAACGAACCGCACGACATCAAGGCGGAAGATTGGCAGGCGCAAGCCGAAGAAATTATTAAAACCGTGCGCGGCATTGCGCCGAATCATTCTTTAATCGTTGGTTTTCATGATTGGAATTCGCGGGCGGCATTGATTGATTCAAAGCCGTTTGCCGATTCAAACATCATCTACACTTTTCATTATTACGACCCGTTTATTTTCACGCATCAGGGCGCAACCTGGTCGAGCGAAGGTTTGCCCGAACTGAAAAATGTGCCGTTTCCGTCGTCAAAAAATATAAAAATCGAAACCCCCGCGACCGCCAAAGGAAAATGGGTCGAAAATCAAATTAACAGTTATCAAAATGATTCGAGCGCGGAAAAAATGTTCGCCGATTTGAAAGCGGCGAAAGATTGGGCGGAAAAAAACAAAGTTCCGATTTTCGTCGGCGAATTCGGCTCTTATGGAAAATATCCGACGGCGGAAGACCGCTGCCGTCACGCCGAGACGATTTACACGGCACTCGGAAAATTAAAGATTCCGGGCGCGTGGTGGGAATGGGACGGCGGATTTAATATGTTCGAGAAAGGCACGAACCGCATCGCGGATTGTATGCGGAAAGCGGTTGATTCATTTAACACGCAGAAAGGTATTAAATAATCGAACATCTGGTTTTAATCCGAGTAGCAAATTTCAATTTTATGCAAAAGTTTTCTATCAAAATTTCCTTGATTTGCCTGTTGATTTTATCCGCCGTTTGGACGATTGCGGCGCAGGAAAAAGATGCGTCCGCCCTGCAAACGGCGCGGCGCAATCTAATGCCTGTTCCGGCAAATGTCAATTGGAAAGACGGCAGATTGCCCGTCACCAAATCTTTCACCGTCACCGTCAAAGGTCAAACCGACGAGCGTCTGAAATCTTACGTTTCCCGCGTGCTGCGGCGAATGGAAGGGCGCACGGTTTTGGAATTACCGCGTGATTTGTCGAATGATGCGGCGAATGCCCAGCTTTTAATCGAAACGCAGTCAACCGGAAATGCGATTCCGAAACTCGGCGATGATGAATCTTACACGCTTGAAATTACCGATAAACAGGCGAAGATAACCGCGCCCGCAACTGTTGGCGCGATGCGCGGACTCGAAACTTTTCTGCAACTGCTCGAAAGCGATAAAGACGGATTTTATTTTCCCGCCGTTTCGATTGCTGACAAGCCGCGTTTTGCGTGGCGCGGTTTGATGATTGATTCCGCCAGACATTTTCAGCCGATGGAGGTTTTGAAGCGCAATTTAGACGCGATGGCGGCAGTCAAACTGAATGTTCTGCACTGGCATCTGACCGAAGACCAGGGATTCCGCGTTGAAAGCGTGAAATTTCCCGAACTGCATCGAATGGGTTCGGACGGGAATTTTTACACGCAGGAGCAAATCCGCGAGATTATCAGATACGCGGCGGACAGAGGGATTCGCGTGATGCCGGAATTCGATATGCCCGGACACGCGACGGCGTGGCTCGTCAGTCACCCGGAAATCGGCAGCGCGCCGGGACCCTATAAAATCGAACGCAATCCGGGAATCTTCGACCCGACTCTCGACCCGACGAACGAGAAAACTTACAAACTTCTGGAAGTCTTTTTTAAGGAAATGTCCGCGCTTTTCCCCGACGCTTATATGCACATCGGCGGCGACGAAAACGAGGGCAAACAGTGGACGGCGAATCAGAAAATTCAAGCCTTTATGAAAGAAAAGGGTATTAAGGATAATCACGGACTGCAAACTTATTTTAATAAACGGCTGCTCGTATTCCTGCAAAAAAACGGCAAAATTATGATGGGCTGGGATGAGATTTTTCAGCCGGATTTGCCGAAAGATGTCGTCATTCATTCGTGGCGCGGACAAAAAGCGTTAGCCGAAGCCGCGCGACAGGGTTTTCAGGGCGTTTTGTCGAACGGTTATTACATTGACCTGATGTTTCCCGCCTGGCAGCATTATGCGGTTGACCCGATTCCCGCCGATTCGCCTTTGACGGCGGACGAGCAGAAAAGAATTCTCGGCGGCGAGGCGACGATGTGGAGCGAATGGGTTTCGCCGGAGACGATTGATTCGCGCATCTGGACGCGGACGGCGGCGATTGCCGAGCGTTTCTGGTCGCCGCGTGAAGTCAATCAGGTTGACGATATGTATCGGCGGCTCGCGGTAATAAATGTTCAGCTTGAAGAATTGGGTTTGACGCATCGCAAAAATCAATCGCTGTTGCTGCGCCGTTTAGTGAATAATCAAGACATTTCGGCTCTGCAAACTCTGGTTTCAATAATCGAGCCGGTCAAAGAGTATCGCCGTTACCAACAGCGTCCGCAAACGATGCTTTCGCCGTTGACCGGATTGATTGACGCGGCAAACACCGATGCGCCGAACGCGCGAATTTTTAACCGAACGGTTGAAGAAATGCTGTCGGGCAATTCGACGGGCAACACGGAAAAAATTCGTCTGATGCTGACCGAATGGCGCGACGCGGCGGAAAAACTCGCGCCGGTGATGGAAAAATCGGCGGCTCTGACCGAAGCGAAACCGCTCGTTGAAGACTGGCGAAATTTGAGCGCAGTCAGTTTGGAAGCGATTTCATATTTGGAAAAAAAATCCGCGCCGCCTGCCGAATGGCGCGATGCAAAACTGAAAATGCTCGAAGAAATCGCCAAACCGAAAGCGGCTCTGGAATTCGCCGTCGTGCCGGGCGTGAAATTGTTAATCGTCGCGGCAGTCGAGATGCCGAATCTGAAAGACGTATCGCCGACGGAAAGGCGCGAGCGAATCAGGAAAATGGCGTTTCCGAATGCGTCACCGAATAAATAGCTCGGTGCTTCGCGTGTCAATGCAGCGTTTATTGAGTTTTGATGTGCTAAATATCATCAATTCATCCGAAAGTGATTTGGGAGGCAAATTGGAAATGAAAGGGCGATACTGTTTATATCTCCATAATTGTATGTTCATAGTTTTTCTGTTGAGCGTGTTTACAATAACGGCGCGTTCGCAGGGCAGGTTGACTGACGTAGTAATAGAATCAAAAAAGTTTTCTCATAACAAGATTGGTATTTCCGCTAAAAGAAATGTCGCCGTTTATCTTCCCGAACATTACAACGATAAAGCGAAAAGATTTCCTGTTATCTATTATCTGCATAATTTGTTTGAAGATAATAAAAGTTTGTCTGCGAATTCCGACGCTAAAGCATTGTTTGATAGGGCGATAAAGGATGGAGTTATAGCTGATGTCATCGTGGTTTGTGCGGATTTCAGCACTCCTTTAGGCAGCTCGCTTTATACCAATTCATCGGTGACGGGTAACTGGGAAGACTTTATGGTCGAGGAAGTAGTGCCTTATATTGATGCGAATTTCAAAACCTTGTCCCATAGAAATTCGCGCGGCATCGTCGGTGACCGGATGGGAGGATACGGCGCGATTCGTTTCGCTATGCGCCGACCTAATATTTTCGGTTCCGTCTACGCTTTGCATCCTGTCGGCACCGGCTCAGGCGTTCAAATTATGCACTCACGTCCTAATTGGGAACTGCTCGCCAATGCTAAATCTATGGACGACTTAAAAGCGGATGTTTTTTCACAGATATTCACCGCGATATTTCAGGCACATTTACCCAATCCAGATAAAGCGCCTCTTTTCATTGATCTGCCGGCGCGTAAGGTCGGAAATCAGATTGTCATTGATTCCAAACTGACCGAACGCTTACGGAACAGTTTTTTTTTAGAAGCAATGATTCCTGAATATGCTGAAAACCTCAAAACATTGAGAGGGTTTAAGTTCGACTGGGGACGCAGCGATCCTAATCAGGATCACGTTTATTCCAATCAAGCATTTACCCATAAACTAAACGAATACGGAGTTGCTCACGAAGCGGAAGAATACAGCGGCGGATGGGGAGACAGACATTGGGGAGAACAAGGGCGCGTTTATACGGACGTGCTGCCCTTTTTTAAGAAACATTTTGTTTTCGAGCCATCCGGCACCGTTGCGCTGTCCCGCTGAACTTTATGTGAATGGTTAATTTTAATCAGATTTAATTTACTGTCCAAATGAACGAAGTTATCGCAGGCATAGACATCGGCGGCACAAAAATCGCCGTCGCGCTCGAAACGCTCGGCGGCGGGCGAGTTGCCACGCGCCGGTTGCCGACTGAAGTTGAGATCGGCGCATACTCAATCGTCGAAAATATCTTGCAAGCGATAACGGAAATGCTCGAAGAAAATCGAGTCAAACTCGCCGCCGTCGGCATCGGCTGTCCGTCGCCGCTCGATATTGAAAAAGGCTTGGTGATGTCGCCTTCCAATCTGCGGGATTGGGATAATTTTCCCATCGTCAAACTTTTCAAAGAGCGTTTTAAAGTCCCCGTCGTGCTTGAAAACGATGCGAACACGGCGGCACTCGGCGAATACGTTCACGGCGTGGGACGCGGTTATCGAAATATCATTTACATCACGGTTTCAACCGGCATCGGCGGCGGCATCATCATCAATGGCGAGATTTTTCACGGTGTCAGCGCGGGCGCGGGCGAACTCGGACACACCATCGTGCAGCCCGACGGCGTGCGCTGTAACTGCGGTTCAAGAGGTTGTGTCGAAACAATTTGCGCGGGCGTTCACATCGTCCGCCGCGCTCAGGAAAGATTGGCAAGCGGCGAGCCGAGTTTGATGAACGAGATGACGGCGAATATCGGCGAAGTTTCGGCGAAAACAGTCGTCGAAGCCGTGCGGCGAAAAGACAAATTAGCCGTCGAAATCTGGGACGAAACCTGTCGTTTTCTCGCCATCGGAATTGCCAACAGCATTACTCTGCTCGCGCCCGAAGCCGTCGTCATTGGCGGCGGTATCGCGGCGGCAACGGGCGAAATGCTTTTTGTGCCTCTTCGCGCTTTGATTCCAAACTTCGTTTCGATGATTCCGGCGGAAAAAATCAATATTTTACCTGCGGAACTTGGCAGCGAGAGCGGCGTTTGCGGCGCGTTGGTGCTGGCGAAAAAAGCGTATTCAAACGCTTATCAAACTTATGCAGTCTAAAAAAAATAATTTCACGCGGCGCGATTTTTTGAAAACCGCCGCTCTCGGAACACTCGGTTTGACGCTTGCCGAATCAGTTTACGGGCGGCAGTCAGATAATAAAAATTCGAAAGAAATGCTCGTCTACATTGGGACTTACACTTCCGGCAAAAGCAAAAGCGAGGGAATTTATATTTATAAATTAAATCTCGCTTCCGGCGCGCTCGAACCCTATAAAACGGTGAAAAACGTCATCGAGCCGTCGTTCTTAGCGATTGATAAAAGTAAAAAATATCTTTACGCCGTCAACGAAACCGTCGAATACGAAGGCAAACAAAGCGGCGCGGTCAGCGCGTTTGCAATTAATCAAAAAACGGGCAATTTAGAGTTTTTGAATAAACAGCCGAGTCTGGGCGGCGCGCCGTGTCACGTTTCGGTCAGCGATAACGGCAAATTTGTTTTGGTCGCCAATTACGTTGGCGGAAATGTCGCGGTTTTTCCGGTGGAAAAAGACGGGAAACTCGGCGCGTCAATTGATTTGGAACAGCACAGCGGTTCGGGCGCGAACAAGGAACGACAGGAAGCGGCGCACGCGCATTCGATAATGCTGGATGAAAATAATCGGTTCGT